>Ga0209811_10000656_pt1 | contig 13418 bp, 10 predicted proteins | sample Coa_R1_6_FD_187161 | JGI IMG/M metagenome (GOLD analysis project Ga0209811, IMG submission 187161) | Surface soil microbial communities from Centralia Pennsylvania, which are recovering from an underground coalmine fire. - Coalmine... | ecosystem: Environmental > Terrestrial > Soil >...
AGCCGACGCGCTGGCGGATCTGGTTCTGCTGCTGGTTGCGTGAGGCCTGCGCCTGCGTGATCCCGAGCAGCACCACCTGCTCGCCCTCGCGGACGCCCGAAAGCACCTCCGAGTAGTCGAAGTCGCTTAAGCCCAGGCGCACGAGCCGAGGTTCGATGCCGGTGGCCGTCTTCACGAACACCACCTGCACGCGGTTCGCGCGCGCGCCCGTCGCGGCACCGGAGCCGCCGGCCGGGCCACCGCCGCCGCCGCCGAAGCCGCCGGCCCCGAGGCCACTGGCGCGATCCTGGCCACCGCCCGCGAAGCCGCCGCCGCCGCGACCGCCCCAGTGCCGCCTCGCACCGGCCGTGGAATCGGCTCCCGCGCGCCAGCGCCCGTGCCCCGCGCGCGTGCTGTCGCCGGCCCCACGCCGGCTCCACCGTTCGGCCGTCGCGCTGTCCCCCGCCGCGCGCCCGCGGCCGCCGGCGCCGCCGGGGACCGACCGCATGAGCTGCGCGCGCAGCGAGTCGGGCACAAGGCCGAACGCGGGCGCGATCACCAGCGCCTCCTTGAAGCTTCTCACCGCGTCGACCGGGACCGCGATCACGTTGCTGCGCTGATCCACGATCAGCGATACCTCGCCGTTCATGCCCGGGAGCAGCTTCTGGTCCTCGTTCGAGAGCGAGATCAGCACCGGGAAGTTCGTCACCGACTGGTCGACCACCGCCTGGGGCTCGATCTTCTCCACCGTGCCCTCGAACGTGCGGTCGGGATAGGCGTCCACGGTGACGGTGGCGACCTGGCCGGGCTCGACCTGCCCCAGGTCCGTTTCCGCCACCAGCGCGCGCATGCGGATACGCCGCAGGTCCGCCATGGTGATGATCGACGTGCCGCCGCTCACCGAGGACGTGGCCGACGAGATCACCTGGCCCGCGGTGACCGGCTGCGAGAGCACCGTGCCCTCGACCGGGGCGCGCACGGTGGCGTCGTCGAGCCGCTGCTTCGCCTGGTCCAGGTTCCCCTGGGCTGCGACCAGCGCCGCCTTCGAGTTCACATAGTCGAGTGCGGCCGTGTCGTGCTCGTCGGCGGTGAGCACGCCGCTCGAGTACAGCGTGTCGGCACGGGACTTCTGGTCCTTCGACACCTGCAACTTGGACGCTGCGGCGTCCAGGGCGGCCTCGGCCTGGTCGTACATGCTCTGCACGTCGCGGGCATCGATCTGCACCACCAGGTCACCCGCCTTGAGTCGCGAGCCCACCGACACGGGCATGTCGGTGACCGTGCCCGAAGCCTTGGACTTCACCTCGACCAGGTCGACGGGCTCGATCGTGCCCGAGGCCTCGATCGTGAGCGACACATCGTGGCGCGCAGCCGGCTGCGTGGCGATGTCCGCGGTGCCGCCGCGCGAACGCGAGCCGCGCACCTGCCACACCGCCCCCGCCACGAGGACGACGAGGGCGAGCAGCGCCCACGCCGGGTGCACCTTCCAGCGGCGGCTCATGGCCGCCCTCCTTTCACAGGTCCCTCCCCACCAGGGCCTCGAGTTGCGCCTTGGCGACCCGCTGATCGTACCGCGCGCGGATCAAGTCCCGCCGCGCCTGGTCCAGCGCGGCCTGCGAGGTGAGCACATCCAGGAGCGTCGAGCCGCCGAGCGCATAGCGCTCGCGCTGCACGCGAAGGTCTTCGCCCGCGGCATCGACCGTCGCCGACTGCGAGGCCACGCGCTCGCTGGCCTCGCGGTAGGCGCCGAGGCCGTCGGTCAGTGACTGCCGCGCCGCGAGCCGCGCATCGCGCAGGTCCGCTTCGGCGTTGCGCACGGCGACGGAAGTCTGCGTGAGCTGCTGTTCGCGCCGGAACTGGTCGAAGAGCGGGAACGTGAGGCCGAAACGCAGCGAGCCCGAGTAGTCGAGCGTCGTCGGGTCCCACGCCGGCGAGTCGCCGGTACCGTTGCCCGCGCGTGCCCAGCTCGCCGTCAGCGACGGCAGGTAGGCGCTCCACGCGTTCTTCCGCGACTCGCGCGCGGCGTCGAGCAGCGAGCGCGCCGCGTGCACGCTCGGGGCGTCCTCGACGAGCCCGGCGAGGGTGGAGTCGTCGAGCGCGAGCGACACCGGCCCGAGCGAGTCGGCCGCCGCGGTGACCGGCACCAGCGAGCCCACCGCGCGTCCCAGCGCCGCGTCCGCGGACGCCTTGTCCATCGCCGCCTGGGTCACCGCGAGCTGCGCGTTGCGCACCGAGATCTCGGCGCGCAGGGAGTCGGAGCGCGTCGCGGTCTTGGAGTGCGTGCGCGCGATCGCGTCCACGCGCTGCTGCTTCGCCTGGCCGAGCTGCGCCGCGGCGGCGAGCTGCGTCTCGCGCGCGGCGAGCACGTTGTAGAACGCCTGCTTGGTGCCAAGCGCTGCCTGCCAGCGCGCCGAGGCCGCGTCCACCTCGGCGGCGGCGCGGCTCGCCTTCGCCTGGCCCATCTCGAAGAAGCGGCTGCCGCCGTCGAAGATCGTCAGGCTCGCGTTGGCGCCGAGGCTCGTGGACCACGGCTGGCGCGAGGTGATGACGACCTGGCCGTTCTCCACGCGCGTGCTCCCGGCCCCGGTCAGCTGCTTCGTCGTGCCCGCGGAGACGTTCAGGCTGGGCAGGAACGCGCCCCACGACGAGCGCACCGCGGCGCGCGCGTTCTGAGCGCCGCCGTCGGCGTGCACGACACCCACGTCGTTCCTCTGCGCCATCACCAGCGCTTCGGCGAGCGTGATCGCCCGCGGCGTGTCGGCACGCGCGGGGAGCGAGCACAACAGAGTGCCTGCGATCATCGCGCCGAGCCTCTGGAGCCTGGGTCCGTGGATGCTCATCCCGCCCTCACCTCCGAGTGGACGACCAGCGGGCACCGGGGGCCTGCCCGCCTCTCGCGCCTATGGACGCACGCCGGTGTGGCAGAAATGTGGCGCCGGCTTGGCATTTGGCAGCACCCTCGCCGGCCCGCCCCGAGGTGGTCCGCTGTCATGAAATGCGGTTCCCGTGCCACACTCCTGCCACGTGCGCCGCATCACACTGGGCGAGCCCCGAGCGGAGCACGGAGGCGTTTCGGAGGAACCCGGTGGGATCGCAGATCCTGGTCGTGGAAGACGATGCTCGCATCGCCGACCTGATCGCGCGCAACCTCGAGGCGGCTGGATTCACCTGCGTCATGGCCACGCACGGTGACGAGGCGCTGGGCGAGTTCGCGCGCTCGCATCCGACGCTCGTCGTCCTGGATCTCGGGCTCGCCGGCCTCGACGGCCTCGAGGTCACGCGCCGGCTGCGCCGCGAGAGCGACGTCCCCATCCTCATGGTCACGGCGCGCTCGAGCGAGAGCGACAAGCTGCTCGGGCTCGAGGTGGGCGCCGACGACTACATCACCAAGCCCTTCAGCACCGCCGAGCTCGTGGCGCGCGTGCGCGCGCTGCTGCGCCGCTCGAGCGGACAGCTCTTGGAGCGGCGGATCGAGTTGGGCGACCTGCGCATCGATCCCTCGCGCCGCGTCGTCGAGCGTGGCGAGCTCGCGGTGCCGCTCACCACGCTCGAGTTCGATCTGCTCTACTTCCTCGCCGCGCGCCCGGGCCGGGTGTTCAGCCGCGAGGCGCTGATGGAGCACGTCTGGGGCACCGAGCGCGTGGTCGACGAGCGCTCGATCGACAGCCTGGTGTCGCGCCTGCGCCGGAAGCTCGAGCGCGACCCCGCAGCCCCGGCCTACCTGCAGACCGTATGGGCAGCGGGCTACCGGCTGATGGCGCCCGCGTGAAGCTCGCGCGCGGCGGCCAGAGCCTGATCTGGCTCGTCACCGGCGCGTTCCTCGCCGCGACCATCGTCGGCGTCGTGCTGCAGGCGCTGGTGGTGTTCGCCGTGCTGCGCCCGAGCGAGGCGCGCGAGGCGCGCACGCGCGCCGAGCTTGCGGCGGCGGGCGTCGCCGCCAGCTTCGCGGCCACACCCGTGGCGCCTGGCGGAGCCGAGCTGGACTCCCTGCTGTCGCGTACGCGCATCCAGTACGGAATCCGCCCCGCGCGGCTCGTGGTGCGCTGGAGCGACGGCCGGCTCACCACCTGGCCGATCGATTTCGAGGGCACCACCACGCGGATGCTCGCCGGATCCACCGCTGCCACGGGCAGCGAGGTGCTGGCGCGCCGCGCGCTCGAGTCAGGCGGCAACGCCGTGGGCGAGGTCGTGGTCGTGCGCCGGGTGCCGCGCGGTCCGCGCCCGGGCGAGCCCTCGGGCGCGCTCCTGCTGCTCTACATCCCCATCGCGGTGCTGCTCTCGGCGGCGCTGGGCGTGGTGCTCGTGCGCCTGCTCGTTCACCGCCTGCGCGCGCTCGAGGCGCTGGCGGCGCGTGTCGCCGCCGGCGATTTCTCCGCGCGCGTCGCCGATCCGAGACGGGACGAGATCGGGCGCGTGGCGGGCCAGCTCGACCGTATGGCCGAGCGCCTCGCGGTGGCGCGCGATGCGCTCGAGCTCCACGAACAGCAGCGCCGGCAGCTGTTCGCCGACATCACGCACGAGCTGGCGACCCCGCTCACCTCCATTCGCGCCACCGCCGAGACCATGCTCGACCCGCACGTGCCGCTCTCGGCCGACGAACGCACGCGCTACGTGCGCGGCGTGCTCGACGAATCCCGCCGGCTCGACCGGCTGATCCGCGACCTGTTCGAGCTGGCGCGGCTCGAGGCGGGTGCCACCGCGCTCGAGCTCGAGCGCCTCGACTGGGCGGCGCTGGCGCGGAACACGCTCGAGCGCTTCACGCCCCGCTATGCGGCGTCCGGGCTGTCGCTGTCGCTGGCCGAGGCGCCGGGCGAGGCCTGGGTGCGCGCCGACGGCGCGCGCCTGGAGCAGGTGCTCGACAACCTGCTCGTGAACGCGCTCCGCTACGTGCCCTCGGGCGGGCACGTCGTGCTCTCCCTCCGCCGTCCCGAAGCCCACCGCGAGCGCTGGCGGCTCAGCGTGTGCGACGACGGACCCGGGCTCCCCACGGACGAGCTGCCGCGCGTGTTCGAGCGTTTCTATCGCGGCACCGCGTCGCGCGCCGCAGCCGACCCGCACGCGAACGGCGGCTCGGGCCTGGGGCTCGCGATCGTGCGCGAGATCGTCGAGCGCCACGGCGGCGAGGTGCGCGCGCGCGCGTCGGCGCCGCACGGGCTCGCGATCGAGGTGGAGCTGCCGGCGCTAGGCTCCGTCTAGGCTGAGCGCGGCGCCTATCTCAGATTGCGCTCCTCGAGTTGCACGAGCACGGCGCCGTGGTCGTCGAGGAGATCCAGGTGCCGGCCGGCGAGGCGGAACCGCCGCGTGCTCTCGAGCGCTTTCAGGAACGCGGTCTCCGTGTCCATGCCCGGACACGCCATGCGCGTGCCCGCGAGCGGCCCGAACGTGAGCGTGCCCACGCCGGATTCATAGCTGCCCGTGAACCGATTGCAGCCGCCCGAGCCGGTGACGTGCTTGGCGCGCGCATCGAGCACGAACCACGGCTCGCGCTCGAGCCCGGTGATCGATCGCCCGTTGATCTTGACCGGGACCCAGCGCGTGTTCGCCACTTCGGACTGGACCGCGCTCGAGCCGCAGGAGTCACCCGGCAGCGAGCGCACGAAGCGCTCCACGACCAGCGTCGGCTGGGTGGCGTCGCCCCCGGAGCGCGCGCGGCGCTCGATGCGCGCATCGAGCATCACCAGCACCTCGGCGCCGGATGCGGCGCGCTTCCCGTCGTAGGCGCGTTGGAGCGCGGGGTAGTCATCGGTGCGCGCCACGGTCCACTCGAGCTGCGAGCGGCACTCCCGGAACCGCGGCGCGTCCGCGCGCGAGCTGAACATGCCCTGCATCTGCAGCCTCGGCTCCAGTGCGGCGACGCCGGAGGTGCGCCGCAGCTCGTACGGGAGCGTGGACACGATCGGCTGGCCCTTCGTGTCCAGCTTGCGCAGCGTGCGCGCGTCCTCGATCGCCCAGTAGCCCGCGTTGGCGCGGCCGCCGTCCAGCACCAGCGTGTGGCCGTCCGCGGAGATCGACCACGAGCCCAGCGCGTAGGTACTGGTCTCCATGCCGCTCCGGAGATACGTCAGGCGCTGCACGAATGCCGACTTCGGGAGCAGGTCGATCTGGTAGCGCATGCCGGCGCAGTCCGCGCACGGGAGCACGCCGGCGAACGTGGCCGGCAACGTGCCGAGCGGCGACACGGCGCGCGAGCCGGAGGCGGCGTGGACGATCTCGGGTGCGGTGACTACGGAACAGAGTGCGAGCAACGCGACGCGGGTGCCCAGTCCCATGTGCGGCGCAGCATCGCAGAATCCCTCCGCCGCGCAACCAGGAGCTTCAGAGTTGCACCTGCACCTGCGCCAGCGCCGTATCGACACGTGAGTTCTTGACGCCTGCGATCCGTCGCGTGAACTGGAGCAGCACCCGCACCTTCCCCGGCGCGACGTCGTAGTTCACCGCGCCCTGCCACGAGCGCACGCGGCGCGAGAGGCCGTACGACGGACGCTGGAAGTCCTCCTGCCGGGCGTAAAGCTGTAGGCGTGGCATCACGCGCAATCCCTCGAGCACGTACCAGCCCCAGTCGTCCCTGGTCGTGTCCCGGCCGCGGACGTGGCGCGTGAGGTATTCGGCGCGCACCATGGCGCCCGACTGCGTGACCACGCCGTCCACGCCCCAGCGCAGGCTGTCGGCGCTGTCGTGCGAGTAGCTTCCGCCCAGCGCCAGCTGCGGCAGCGGCCGCGTCGTCACGCGGGCGATGACGATCGCCACCGAGTCGCGATTCGCGATCGCGTTCGCACCCTCACCATTGAAGACGCCCACGTAGAGGTTCGCATAGGGGCCCGCCGCCACCTCGCCCATCACGCCCACGTCGTACTTGGGCGCGATCGAGTCCACCGCCACCGCGAGGTCCGCCATCTCGAGCTGCGGCACCGGGATCAGGTACTCGCGCGTGAACGGCGTCTTGAACTCGCCCGCGGTGACCGCCCACGGCGACGGCGACCAGCGCGCGATCGCTTCGCGAAGGCTCACCGTGGCCGGCGAGCGCACGCCCGCGGAGGCCTGGAACTCGGCGAGGAGCCGGTACGAGAACTTCGACGGCAGCGCGCCGTCCACCGACACTCGGGCACGGTTCAAGAACGCGTTGAAGCCGATATCGGTGACGCTCGCGGTTCGGGCCTGGATGTAGCCGCCCACGCGCGGCGGACTCAGCGCCGTCGACGCGGACGCCACGAGCGGCGCGGCGAGCGAGTCCGGCGCCTGGGCGCGAGCGACGGTGGCCACGGCCAGGGTCAACAGTGCGCGTCCCAGGAGGGTGATGATGCGCAGGCGATCGACGGCGATGGAGCCGTCGCGGGGAGCACGTGTGGGGGCGAGCATGGCAGCCTCTATGGGCGTTTGAGTGACGAGAACAGGCCCCGTGGGAGGAGTCTAGATGACTCAACATGACCTACTTGAGGACGGACGGGAACATAGGCGATAGTAAGCGCCCCCCTCAAGCGGGAGACCTGCGAATGAACACGCTCAACGCCGAAGAAGCCGCGCGGCTCCTCCACCTCAACGTGAAGCGCGTGCAGAGCCTGGCGCGGGCCGGCAAGTTGCCTGCGGCGCGCGTCGGCCGGAAGTGGCTCTTCCGCCGCGACGAGCTGGAGGCGATGCTCGGCCGCCCCGCGGTGCCGACGCCCTCGGGTTCGATGGCGATCAGTGCACGCAACCGGCTGCGCGGCACGATCGCGCGCCTGCAGTACGACGGCCTCATGGCCGAGGTGGTACTGCGCATCGGCGACCAGGAGCTGGTGTCGGTGATCACGCGGTCGTCGGCCGACCGCCTCGGACTCGAGGTCGGCGACGAGGTGTTCGCCGTGGTGAAGGCGACGGAGGTCATCCTCGGCAAGGAAGGTCGCGAGGCGTGAACCGGGTTCATCGCCGCACGCTCGTGCTCGTCGCCTCGCTCGCCCTGCTCCTCGGCACCGTGCCGGCGCACGGTGCGGCCGACGCCGCGAAGCCGCTCGAGGTCTACGCTGCCGCCTCGCTCGCCGATGCGTTCAACGAGCTGGGGCGCCTGTTCGAACAGCGGCAGCCCGGGATCCGCGTGCGCTTCAACTTCGCCGGCTCGCAGCAGCTCGCGACCCAGATCGAGCAGGGAGCCGCCGCCGATGTGTTCGCCTCCGCGGACGAGCGCTGGATGGACTACGCGAAGGAACGCGGGCTGGTGGTGGGCGAGCCCACCCTGTTCGTGCACAATCGTCTGGTGGTGATCGTCCCCAAGACGAACCCCGCGCGTATCGGCAGGCTCCAGGACCTGGCGAAGGGTGGCATCAAACTCGTGCTCGCCGCCGACGCCGTGCCCGTGGGACGCTACAGCCGGACCGTGATCCGCAACCTGTCCCGCATCGAAGGCTTCCCCGCCGACTACGCGCCCCGGACGCTGAAGAACGTGGTCTCCGAGGAGGAGAACGTGAAGTCGGTGGTGAGCAAGGTGCAGCTCGGCGAGGCGGACGCGGGTTTCGTCTATCGCTCCGACATCTCACCCGCGATCCAGCGCTATGTGCGCCTGTTCGAGGTGCCCGCGAGTGCGAACGTGGTCGCCGCCTATCCGATCGCACGGGTCAAGGACGCGCGCGCTCCCGAAGCGGCGAAGGCATTCCTGGACCTGGTGCTGTCGCCTGAAGGCCAGCAGGTGCTCGAGCGGCACGGGCTCATGCCGCTTGCCGCGAACGGCCCCTGACGATGACGGAGGCTGCCATCCGGTCGCCGCGACCGTCGCTGGCCCGCTTCGGCGTCCTCGCCGCGAGCACCCTGCTCCTCGGCTTCCTCGCCCTGCCGTTCATCGGGCTGCTGCTCCGCGTCTCACCGGGCGAGGTGCTGGCGCGGCTCGCGCGCCCGGTCGTGATCGACGCGTTGCGGCTGAGCTTCATCACCAGTGTCGCCGCGACCGCCGTCGTGGTCGTGCTCGGCATCCCGGTCGCATGGCTGCTGGCGACGCGTGAGTTCCCAGGCAAGCGCGTGGTGGAGGTGCTCGTCGACCTGCCCATGGTGCTCCCTCCCACCGTGGCGGGGTTCGCGCTGCTGATGGCGTTCGGGCGCGCCGGGCTTGGCGGTCGCGCGCTCGCGGCGCTGGGGATCTCGCTGCCGTTCACGACGCTGGGCGTGGTGGTGGCGCAGGTGTTCATGGCGGTGCCGTTCATGGTCGGGCCGGCGCGCGCGAGCTTCGCGAGCCTCGACCCGAAGCTGCTCGACGCCGCGGCGACGCTGCGCGCCCGGGAGACGTTCACGTTCTTCCACGTCGCGCTGCCGCTGGCGATGCCCGGGCTGCTCGCGGGCGTGGCCATGAGCGGCGCTCGCTCGCTCGGGGAGTTCGGTGCCACGATCACGTTCGCCGGCAACTTGCCCGGTACCACGCAGACCATGCCGCTCGCGGTCTACGTGGCGCTCCAGTCCGACCTCGATGCCGCGGTGGCGCTCTCCGTGCTGCTGCTGGTCATGGCGTTCGGTCTGCTCCTCGGGCTGCGCTCCGCGCCGGCGGGATCGTTCTGGGGGCGTCGCGATGCTCGAGCTCAAAGTCGCTAGCCGGCTCGGCACGTTCGAGCTCGAGGCCGAGCTGGACGTCGCCGACGGCGAGGTGATGGTACTGGTCGGTGAGAGCGGCTCGGGGAAGAGCACGCTGCTCCGCTGCCTCGCGGGGCTGCTGCGCCCCGAGCGCGGCCGGATCGTGATGGACGGCGCGCTCTGGTTCGACAGCGAACGGCCCGCGTGGCTCCCCGCGCACGAGCGCCGGGTCGGCGTCGTCGGCCAGGACGTGGCGTTGTTCCCGCACCTGACCGCGGCGGAGAACGTCGCGTTCGGCCTGCGTGCGCAGCGCACGCCTGCGACCGAGCGGCGGCGGCGCACGGCCGCAGCACTCGAGCGGCTGGGCATCGCGGCGCTCGCGGCGCGGAAGCCGCACCAGCTCTCGGGCGGCCAGCAGCAGCGCGTGGCGATCGCGCGCGCGATCGTGCTCGAGCCCAGGCTCCTGCTCTTGGACGAGCCGTTCTCGGCCCTGGACGCCGCAAGCCGGCGCGCGATCCGCGCCGAGCTGCGGAAGCTCCTCGACGAGCTGGAGTGCGCCACGGTTTACGTCACCCACAGCCCCGCGGAGGCGCTCTCGTTCGGCGAGTGCATCATCGTGCTCGAGGCAGGGCGCGTGAGCCAGGTCGGCACCCGGGAAGACCTCATGCGCTCGCCACGCTCGCCCTACGTCGCCGAGTTCCTGGGCGTGAACCTGTTCCGCGGCACGCTCACCGGACCCGAACCCCGGGGCGCCGGCGACAGGGCACGCATCGCGCTGCCCCAGGGGGAGCTCGCGATCGCCGAGCGTGGCGGGTCCGGTGACACCGCGATCGTCGTCCGCCCGCGCGAGATCACGCTTGCGCTCGAGCGGCCCACGGGCACGGCGAGGAACGTGTTCGAGGGCGCGATCGAGGAGCTGGTTCCCGAGCCGCCCGACGGCGAGCTGGTGCGCGTCTCGCTCGCGACCCAGCCGCCGCTCATCGCCGAGGTCACCCGGCAGGCGGTCTCGGCGCTGGCGCTCGCTCCGGGGCGGCGCGTGTTCGCGTCGTTCAAGGCCGCGGGCGTGATCGTGGTCGGCGAGCAGGGCGAACCGCCCCTCGGCGCGTAACCGCATGCGATCAGATCATATGGTCCCCGGCTCGCGAGCGACGGGGCGAGAAATAATCCGCATTTCCTGACCCGAAACCGCCGATAACCGCGGTCGTCCCAAGGAAGCCGGCCGCGCCCGTCCCCCACGCGCGCCGGGACGGAGCCTGATGCGGCCCTTGTTCGCCACGGATCGTCGATGAGCCCCGCGTTCGTCTCGGTGTGGATCGCAGTGGCGGTCGGCGCCGCGGTCGCCGCGGTGGTGATCGTGCTCGGCGGCTACCACGTGCGCCGGCTCACGCGCGCGCTGCGCGAGAGCGAGGACCGCCTGCGCCGGCTGAACGACTCGTCGCGCGCCGCCGAGTCGGAGCTGGTGCGCGCCCGCGAGGTGGCGCTGGAGACGGCGCGGCTCAAGTCCGAGTTCGTGGCCAACATGAGCCACGAGATCCGCACGCCGCTGAACGGCGTCATCGGGATGACCGAGCTGCTGCTCGAGACCGATCTGGACGACGAGCAGCGCGAGTACCTGGCGCTGGTGCAGACGTCGGGCGACCTGCTGCTGGCGGTGATCAACGACATCCTCGACTTCTCCAAGATCGAGGCCGGCCGCCTGGACCTGGACCTGATCGAGTTCTCGCTCCGCGGCTGCGTCGAGACCACGTTGAAGACGCTGTCGCTGCGCGCCGAGGAGAAGGAGCTCGAGCTGATCTGCGACGTCAGCCCCGACGTGCCCGACGCGGTCGTCGGCGATCCCACGCGGCTGCGCCAGATCCTCTCCAACCTGATCGGCAACGCCATCAAGTTCACCGACCACGGCGAGATCGTCGCCAGCGTGCGCCCGGGCGAGGAGCACGATGGCCGCGTGCGGCTCGAGTTCGCGGTCGCGGACACCGGCATTGGCGTCGCCGCCGACAAGACCGAGACCATCTTCGAGCCGTTCCGGCAGGCCGACAGTTCCACCACCCGCAAGTACGGCGGATCCGGGTTGGGGCTCGCGATCTCCAAGCGCCTGACCGAGATGATGGGCGGCGGTATCGCGGTGGAGTCGCGCCCCGGGGGCGGGAGCGTGTTCCGCTTCAGCGCCCTGTTCGGTCTGAGGAGCTCACCTCTGCTGCCCGAGCGGCCGCGGGCGGTGGCGCTCGCCGGGCTCGAGGTGCTGGTCGTGGACGACAACGCCACCAACCGCCGCATCGTCGGCGATGCGCTCGCCGACTGGGGCATGAAGCCCGAGTTCGCCGACGGCGGTACGACGGCGCTCCAGCGCCTCGACGCGCGACCGGCCGGCGCGCCTTACGCGCTCACGATCGTCGACTGCAACATGCCGGAGATGGACGGCTTCGATCTCGTCGAGCGCCTGGGCCCCGATCGGGCTGGACGCGCGGGCGCGATCGTGATGCTCACCTCCGGCGGCCAGCCCGGGGACGCCGCGCGTTGCCGGCAGATCGGCATCTCCGCCTACATGAGCAAGCCGGTGTCGATGAGCGTGCTGCGCGAGGTGATCGAGCGCGCCCTGAGCGCGGAGCGGGGCGCCCCCACCTTGGGAAGCACGACGCGCCCGCGCCCGAGCGCGCTCATCACCCGCCACTCGCTGGAGGAAGCGCAGCGGAGCCTGCACGTGCTGCTTGCCGAGGACAACGCCGTCAACCAGGTGCTGGCGACGAGTCTCTTGAAGAAGCATGGCCATCGCGTCAGCGTCGCCGCGGACGGTCTGGAGGCGCTGGAGCTGCTCGAGCGCGAGCACATCGACCTGGTGTTGATGGACGTGCACATGCCGCGCCTCGGAGGCTACGCGGCTGCGCGCCGCATCCGCGCCGGCGAGGGCGACAGCGGCCGCCACGTACCGATCATCGCGCTCACCGCGCAGGCGATGAAGGGCGACCGCGAGAAGTGCTTCGAGGCGGGCATGGATGGCTACGTGAGCAAGCCGCTGCGGATCGCGGAGTTGTTCGCGGTCATGTACCAGGTGCTCGCGGCCCGCGGCACGGCGCCCGCGAACCCGGCCGCGTCGCCGCGGCGCGAGGCGGCGTAGCGCGCCGTCCGCGGGCCTCTTGATGCGGCCTTGATGCCGCTCGGGGCCATTCCTACACCCCGCTGAGGCGCGGCTGCCGTTCACTCCAGGAAAGCGCCCCCTCCCCCGTGCGCTCGACCCGGAGACCCCAGTGTCCGCCAAGCTCCGTAGCCTGCTGTTCGGCGCCCCGCGCAACCTGTTCGACCCGCGCATCCACCAGAACATGGCGCTGGTGGCGTTCTTCGCCTGGGTGGGATTGGGCTCGGACGGGCTCTCGTCGTCGTGCTACGGCCCGGAGGAGATGTTCCGCCACTTGGGCGAGCACCAGCACCTCGCGCTCTACCTCGTGGTTGCGGTGATCGCCACCGTGTTCCTGATCTCGGCCTCGTACGGACAGATCGTGGAGCAGTTCCCGTTCGGCGGCGGCGGCTACCTGGTGGCGACCAAGCTCCTGGGCTCGGGCCCGGGCGTGGTCTCCGGCTGCGCGCTGGTCGTCGACTACGTGCTCACGATCGCCATCTCGGTCGCCGCCGGCTGCGAAGCGATCTTCTCGTTCCTGCCCGCGGGGGTGCAGGCGTTCAAGCTGATCGCGGAGTTCGGCGTCGTCGCCTGGCTCATCCTCTTGAACATCCGCGGCGTCAAGGAATCCGTGCTGGTCCTCACCCCCATCTTCCTCGCGTTCCTCGCCAGCCATGCGCTGCTCCTCGCCTACGGCATCCTCCGCCACGGCACCGAGATGGGACACCTGCTCGCCGACACGGTCCAGGACACGCGCCAGGCGGTCTCCGGCGTCGGACTGGCGGGGGTCGGGCTCGTACTG
>Ga0209811_10000659_pt1 | contig 13327 bp, 8 predicted proteins | sample Coa_R1_6_FD_187161 | JGI IMG/M metagenome (GOLD analysis project Ga0209811, IMG submission 187161) | Surface soil microbial communities from Centralia Pennsylvania, which are recovering from an underground coalmine fire. - Coalmine... | ecosystem: Environmental > Terrestrial > Soil >...
GGCCGACGTGCCCGACGGCCAGTACGAGCTGGCCAAAACTTATTGGGCTACCGGCAAGTGGCAGGACGCCGAGCCGCACGCGCAGAAGGCTGTGGCGCTGGCGCCTAGCATGGCTCCTCCGCATGTGCTACTGGGAAACATCGCCCTGCGCAGGCAGGACCCGCTGGGCGCCGTGAAGGAGTTTCAGGAGTATCTGCGGCTCGATCCCAAGGGGCCCATGGCCGCGGGAGTGTCGCAGATGATTCAGAAGATCGAGGCCAGCCAGAAGAAGTAGTCCGCTTGCGGGATTCGGGCCCTGGGAGCCGTCGCCCGATAGCCAGCGCATCGGGTTGGTTGTCGACCCGTGGGTGGGCTCTGCTTCGCTGTGTGCAGTGCCTCTGCCTCTCTCAGGGCGCGCTAGCCATCCCGCGTCGCTTGGGCTGCGCGTTCGCGCAGGCTCCCTGACCTGCGCTTACACTTCTGCCTCTGCTCTTGTTCCGGGTTCTCTGCGCCTGCGTGTGCGATAGCTCTGTGCGGGTAGAACGCTGCTCCTCTTCATCCCTCCATTTAGCGCGCCGCTTCTCACAGCGGCCCTCCACTGTTGAGTGCCATTTCGGACCCAAAATCCAGTCCTCTTTGTTCCCTCGTGGCTCGAAGTCCCCTCTACGACTCCCTGATTACCTCCGTAACCTTCCCTTGTCACCAACGGATGACATATCACTGTAAGTGGCTGGGCGCGTTGTGCCTTGGTTGCGCCAGCACCGTCCCGGGGAGTTTTCTGATTTGCAAATGCTGCAGTGATGGAGCGCGCCGCACGCTTCGTCGGAGGGAACAATGTTGAAGCTTCGTTTTCTTGCCGTGTTACTAGTGCTCGCCGCCTTCGCAGGGATTGCGTCGGCACAGAGCGGGTCGATCCAGGGAACAGTGGCCGACAATTCCGGTGCCGTGGTGCAGGGCGCCGATGTTCTCGTCCGCAACATCGAGACCAACGCGCAGCGCGCAGTCTCCACCAGCGCGTCGGGCGTGTACAGCGTTCCCAACCTGCCCGTCGGGCACTATGAAATCACGGTGAAGAAGGAAAGCTTCAAGGCCTATCACCTGGACAGCGTTCAGCTGACGGTGGCGCAGGCGCTCGGCATCGACGTTACGCTCGATCCGGGTACCGTGTCTGAAGAAGTGATGGTGAAGGCGAGCGACGTGCCCCCAGTCGATCTGGAGACTTCGCAGATCAGCAATCTGGTGGATGAACGCACCATGAAAGATCTGCCATTGCTGACTCGCAATCCCTATGACCTGCTCCTGCTCTCTCCCGGCACGGCGACCACGAACGGTCTGGGCGGCTACACGGTGAACGGGTCACGCGACAGAAACAACAATTATCTTCTGGACGGCGTCGACAACAATGACACGTCGGTCCCGGGCGCACAGGGCAGCATCGTGCTGAGTTCGAGCCCCGAGTCGGCGCAGGAATTCCGCGTAATTACCGACACGTTCAACGCCGAGTTCGGACGCAACACGGGCGCGATCATTGACGTCGTCACCAAGAGCGGATCGAACAGCTTGCACGGCGATGCCTACGAATTCGGGCGCTGGGACTGGCTGGGCGGGGCGCGCGACTGGTTCAACAAGAACATCGATCCGGAGACCGGGAAGATGGAGAGATTGAACCCCTATATCCGGCACCAGTTCGGTTATTCGATCGGCGGACCGATTATCAAGAACAAGACGTTCTTCTTTTTCAACGAGGAATTTGACCGTTTCCGCACAACGCTCACCAATCAAGCGACCGTGCCGACCCAAGAATTCAAGACTGGACAGTTCAATTATCAGACATTCGATCAGGACGGCAACCCCATCACGATTCCCGTGGATTTGTCACCAACCTCTCCGCAAAACATTTATGGGCTGACGCCCGACCCGGTGGCGGCCAGCCTGAATAATCTGCTGAATCTGCCCACCCTCTCGAACGGGGATGGTTATTCCGGCCAATTGTTCTTCCCCAGTTCCGATGCTCAAGACAGCTATCAGACCGTGCTGAAGTTTGACCACCACCTCAGCGACAAGCACGTGATCAACTTGCGACTGGGATACGATCACTTTCAGGATCCGAATGCCGGTCATTTTGACATTCTGCCGGGAGGGATTGGCGGCATGAACGAGAAAGCAATTTCTAAGGGCCTGTCGGCTGGTCTCGTTTCCACCATGAGCGCGACGCTCATTAACAACTTCAATTTCGGATTCAATCACATTTTTGCGGGATTCAAGTGCAATGGCCTCGCTCAACTGAACAGCATCAGTCCGCTCGACAAGTTCGGTCGCGGCTGGGACTATCTCACTGACCCGTACACCGGGTTCGGCTGCCTAGCCCTAGCCGCGGACTTGCAGTACCGCAACACAGGAACCACCAGTTATGCGGATGACCTGACGTGGGTGCGAGGATCGCACACCATGAAGTTCGGCGCCGACTACCGCACCATCGGTGAAAGCGGGCCGGACGCATTCTTCACGCGGCGCCAGGTTTCTTTGCAGCCGGGAATCGGGTTCGGCTTCTCACTGCTCGATTTTGGATCGAACATTCCATTCGACCCCTTCGTGCAGGATGCCGCCGCGCTCTATTACGGCCTGGTGACGGGCGACTTGAACGCCGAGTTCTTCTCCAAGGGCGGCAGCCAGCGAGTCCCGCTGGATGACCGCCACTTCCGACAGCACGAGTACAGTTTCTTCGCTCAGGACTCGTGGAAGGTGCGCCGCAATCTCACCCTGTCTTTGGGTTTGCGCTACCAGTTCAACGGCGTGCCCTATGAGGAACAGGCCAACTTCTCGAACCTGCTGACCGACCCATCCATGTTTCCGGTGGTGTTCTCTGTGGTGGGCCCCGGCACGGGGAAGATGGTTTACAACAACGACTACTCGGGGATTGAACCGCGCATCGGATTCTCTTACGACCCGAAGGGCGACGGAAAGACCGCGATCCGCGGGGCATTCGGCATTTTCCACGATCGCGTGTTCGGCAATCTGTTTGGCAACGCGCGCGGCAATCCTCCTTTCGAGCAGGATTGGTCTACCGTGCCTTTCGACACGCTGTCGAACGCTTTCGGTGGTTTCCCGCTGCCCGCGCCGCCTGATACCACGCCCTCTCCGACCGTTCCGGATGGAGCACAGTTGACGCCGGTGGTATTCGATACGCACTTCCGCAACTCGGCCAGCGAGAGCTGGAACTTCGGCGTGCAGCGCGATATCGGATGGAACTCCATGCTCGACGTCGCTTATGTGGGATCGAAAGGCTCGCATATCTATCGCGTGATGGATGGCAACCCGCCCGATCCAACGTTAGCGGCCCAGTTGGTAGCGTATTGCTCGGTGCCAAACGCCTTCGATTGCATTCCCTCGGATGTGAGCAAAGGGAACTTGTTTACGGGTGCGGACAACGGCTTCTTGCCTTTCAACGCGATTGCACACAACGCATTGATCGAACCGAACTATGTGCGCTCCATCTCGAGTTCGATCTATCACTCCTTGCAGGCGAAGATCACGCACCGCTTCTCGCACGGCTTGCAGTTCCAGGGGTCGTACACCTGGGCGCACGCGATCGACGATTCGGGCGATCCCTTGCAAGCGGCGGCCGGGAACCGGACGTTCCCGCGCAATAGCCGGGCTCTCTATCAGGAGCGCGGCAACTCCGATAACGACATACGTCACATCGCGGTCGTGAACTACATTTATGAATTGCCTTTCGGCAAGGGCAAGAGCCATCTGGCGGGCGGCGTTGTGGGCCGCGTGCTTGAGGGCTTCCAGTTCGGTGGAATCGTCAGCGCGCAGACCGGACACGCGTTCGATATGTTCAGCGTGACTGACAGCCAGCGGACCGGCCTGAGCAACCGCCCCAACTTGAGCGGAGATCCCTTCGCTCCGGGCGCCAACACCGGCGTGACAGGAGTGAAGGTGTTCTTCACGAACCCGGATGCCTTCACCGAGCCTGCGTTCGATACGGCGCCGAATCTCGGACGCAATCACTTCTATGGGCCGTCGTACGTCAACTTTGACATGTCGGCTTCTAAGAAGATGAAGTTCGGAGAGCGCGTGGGAGCCGAGTTGCGCTTCGAGTGTTTCAACGTATTCAACCATCCGGCATTCAACGTGCCGGGAGCGGATCCGAGCGCGCTCGGCAATCGCACATTTTCAGGACTCACGGGCCTGATCACTTCGACTCTGACCCGCGAAGATGGAACCACGTCGTCGCGACAGATGCAGGTTGCTGTGAAGTTGACGTTCTAGATAACACAGCTGCCGTTGAGGGCCGTCTGGGAGCCACCAGACGGCCCTTTTTCATTTGCATTCTGAAGGGCTGCCGCGACGAGTCGTGGCCGAAACGCTTGCCCATGCCGGTTTACGGCGCCGGCTTCGACGGGGTCCTTCGACTCCGTTCCGCTGCGCCTCACTGTGCTCAGAATGACAGGTGTTCTATATATTGAGACGCCAATCGACTCCTGCTCGCCGTCTCACTTTCCGAACAGCGGGTAGTGGCTGGCGGCCCCCATGAAGAACAGCATGGGCAGACTCAGAAACGCGTTCGCGCGTGAAGCCAGGAATCCCATGCGGGCCAGCCGCTTCGCTTGCTCGGGGATGGGCGTTCCGTTCTGCGCGTTATCTTTCGTCCAGCCGATTAGCTTCTTCTGAATGCGCCAGATCACGCCCCAGACGTTCAGCATCATCACCCAGCCGAGCCCGCCGCCGATGCCGATGCACAGCAGTCGATTGCTTTGCCAGCCCTGGTCGTTCATGTCGAGGAAGAGCCACGACGCCACGATCACGACGATGGTGTAGATCACCGCGATCACGGGGCCCTTGTCGAGCACGCCTTTGCCGGGAATCAGGACGGCGTAGAGAATGCCCCACACCACGGTCCAGATCACCAAGAAGCTCAACATGACATGAGCGGAGGAGCCGCCGCCGTTCTTGGCATCGACATCAACGATGCCCATTCCCCAGTAGGCGCCGCCCGCTAGCACGGTCAGCACGGCGGCCATACGGAACCACCAGAGCGCGCGCGGCATCAACGCAGGCACGACTTTACCTTTGGTTGCGGCGTCGAGTTCCTTTTGGAAGGGAACGTTCACCAGGTTGAAGAAGTAAAGCAGGCCGATCCAGGTGATTCCTGCCAGGAAGTGGATCCAGCGCGTGATCATCAGGAAGTTGGTGTTGAAGTCTGACGGCACGTGTACGTTGGGACTGAACAGTGCGAGTGAGTGCATCCAAATTCCTCCCGATTGGTAGGCGGATTGTACATTAGGCAGGATGCCGAGGCGCAGTGCGAGGTGGCAGAATTTTGGCCATCGCTTCTCCGCAAAACGTCAACCCTGCGATCCACGACCGTGCCCACGTTCGAGCGCCCTTGCGATAACGTGGGATTTCATATCTCCCACGGAACGCGAGTCGCGAACGTCGGCGGTGGGCCCAGAATAGCGCCCACAGAACGGGCGCGAAACCTGGGGCACCCATCCAGCAAGGTGCGTTACACGTCTAACTCAGCCTTTATCGTTCCGTCTTCCAGATCGCTCTCCATCCGAAAGCCGAGTTTCTGGCAGATCGCACGCATCTCGCGATTCTCAGTGAGGATGGTCGAGACCACGCGCTTGAGTTTTTCGTCGCGCGCCACGGACACGAGTCGCCGGTACAACTCTGTGCCCATGCCTTGGCCCTGGTAGCGGTCGTCGACCAAGACAGCGAGTTCGGCTTCGTTGTGGCCACCGCGCAGCTTGCTCAAGCGCCCGATCGCGACCACCTCCGGATGCCCGTCTTCGTTCTTACGCTCGATGACTAGCACCATCTCGCGGTCGTAGTCGATGAAGCAGATGCGCGTGAGCCGTTCATGGGCCGTGCGCTGGCTGAGTTTCAGCGGCTGGAAGTAACGCAGGTACACGGTGCGCTCCGACAATGCCTGGTGCAGCCGAATCAGCAGCGGTTCGTCCTCGGGACGAATGGGGCGGATCGTTACGGCGTCTCCGTTCTTCATCTTCCAGGCCTCTACGTACTGCACCGGATAAGGGCGAATCGCCGGGCGCGGCAACTTCTCGTCGGGAACGTCGGGTCCGTGGAGCACCACACGCGCGTCGAGGGCGACCAGTCCGTCGGGCGATGCGAGCAAGGGATTGATGTCGATCTCACGAATTCGCGGCTGTTCTACTACCAGATGACTGAAGCGAACGAGAAACTCTTCCAACGCGCCCAGGTCGACTGCTTTGCGTCCGCGAACACCTTCCAAGGCCGTGAAGACCCGTGTCTGCTCCATCATGCGGCGCGCGAGCGTCGTGTTCAGGGGGGGCAGCGCAAGGGAGCGGTCCTTGAAGACTTCCACCAATTGGCCACCAGTGCCGAACAAAAGCACGGGACCGAATTGCGGGTCGATGCTGCTGCCGACGATCAACTCGTAGCCGTCGAGCCTGATCATCGGCTGCACGGTCACTCCGAGAAAGTGCTCCGCGCCGGCTTTTTCGCCGACGGCCGAGGCGATGACGCGGAATGCAATGCGCACCGCGGCTTCGTCGCGCAGATTGAGTTGCACGCCGCCCACGTCCGTCTTGTGCGTGATGGTTTCCGACAGTAGTTTGAGAACGACCGGATAGCCGGTAGCTGCTGCTTGCGTCGCCGCCTCGTCTTCCGTCTTCGCGATGGTCGTTGGAACAGTTGGCAGGCCGTACGCGGCGAGCAGTTGCTTCGATTCGACTTCCGTCAGCAGCGTGCGGCCGCTGCGCAGTGCGTGGTCAATGATCTGGCGCACCTGCGAACGGGCCGGGCCTTCGCCATTTTCTCCCCGAAGCACCGGTGTTTCGTACAAGCCGCGCAGGGCGTAGCTGTAGCGCCACATGTAACAGAACACGCGGGCGGCGGTGTCGGGGAATTGAAACGTTGGGATGCCGGCCTGGTTCAGGATGTCGGTGCCCGCCGCTACATCTCCTCCGCCCATCCAACTCGCCAGCACGGGCTTGCCGGTCGAATGCGCGTAGGGTTTCAGATGCTCCGCGGTGGCGGTCGGTCCGGCCATGCCCTGCGGACAGGTGATGGCGAGCAGGCCGTCGATGTTCGGGTCATGCGCCGCAATCTCGATGACCTTGGCGTAGCGTTCGGGGAGCGCATCGCCGAGGACGTCGATAGGATTGTTACGGCTCCAATGCGGCGGCAGGAGTTTATTCAAGGCGTCCATCGACTCCGCCGAGAGCAGCGCCAGTTGCCCGCCGTTCGAGAGCAAGCCGTCGGCAGCGAGAACGCCCGGACCTCCGGCGTTGGTCACAATGGCCAGGCGGGGACCCTTCGGGCGTGGTTGCTTGGCGAGCACTTCGGCCATGTAGAAGAGATCGGCGATGGTCTGCACGCGCAGTACGCCACATCGGCGAAAAGCCGCGTCGAGTACCTCATCGCTGCCCGTAAGCGACCCCGTATGCGAAGCCGCCGCCTTCGCAGCCGCCTCCGTGCGTCCCGCCTTGATCACGATGACGGGCTTGGTCAGCGAGACTTCGCGGGCTGCCGAGAGGAAGGAGCGTGCGTCGCCCACCGACTCCATGTACATGATGATGCTCTGCGTCCGCGGATCATTGCCGAGGTAATCGATCAGGTCGCCCCAGTCCACGTCGAGCATCGAGCCCACCGACACAAACGAACTGAATCCGACCATCTCCTTTTGCGCCCAGTCTAGAATCGCCGTACACAGCGCGCCGCTCTGGCTGATAAACCCCACGTTGCCCGGGCGAGCAATGGTCGAGGCAAAGGTCGCGTTCAAGCCGCTGATCGGGTTCATCACGCCCAGGCAATTTGGCCCGATCAGGCGCAGCCCGGTTCCCTGAATGCGCTCGAGAATCTGGCGCTCGAGTTCCTTGCCCTTTTCGCCGTGCTCCTTGAAGCCGGCAGAGATCACGATCGCCCCGCGCACACCAGCAGTCACACAGTCGCCAATAATCCCAGGCACGGTGGTCGCAGGAGTGACAACGACGGCGAGGTCGACGGGTTCCGGCAGATCCGCGATGCCTTTGTACGCCTTGATGCCTAGCACGCTGCTGCGCTTGTCGCTGACCGGGTACACGGTCCCGCCAAACGGGCTGCTGACCAGGCTCCAGAGCACGGCCCGGCCCACGCTACCCGGTCGGTCGGTCGCGCCAATCACCGCGACGCTGTGCGGCGCAAAAATCGCGTCCAGAGGGTGAGGTTCAGAGCGTAGAACGTCGTGCGCGCGATCCTGCGTGGGCAAGGTCTTCGCCGCCTTGCCCACCTTATTCGTCTTGCCGGATGGAGTTCGAATCATGTCTCGGAAGTGTACCGCTTGCCCCCACTTACGTCTGTGATCCAAGCACGTTGGCCTGCGGTAACGAGTTACTCAACAAAACAACCCGGCTCACTCGGAAGTTCATTTTCCTCTTGCTTATAGATGCGGCTCGGCTAGAATCTCCCGGACCCCGGCATACAACTCCAAGTAACCGCACGTCGCAGGAGTGTGTGACCCGGCTGGTACAAACCTGGACTAAGTTCCACTAAGGAGAATTCAGGAATGAAGAAGCTGCTCACGCTGCTGTTCGCGGTTGCCATCGCTTTCTCGCTCACCACTTCCACGTTCGCCCAAGACACCATGAAGAAGGACGACACCAAGAAGGAAGAGAAGAAAGAGAAGAAGGCCAAGAAAGAGAAGAAGGAAAAGAAGGACGACAAGATGAAAGACGACAAAATGAAGGACGACAAAATGAAGGACGACAAGAAATAACTCGTCCCGTCCAGTCTTTTAACCAAGCCCCTGCCTTGCGCCGGGGCTTGGTTTTTGCAGAAAAACAGGCCCTGCAAGCCCGAAAGACGCAAGCCTTTGCCGCTTGGGTGTTCGATTCCCTACAAAAAATTGACAATCAGGTCCATTAAAACCGTAGTAAAATCCGGCCTAAGTAAAGACCTGCCACGTCGCAGGTGTGGGGAAAGCGTACGCGATCCATGTCCTTGATCGCGGCGTCTCAACAAGGAGGGTGCATGGAATCCCGGGCCCCCGAAAGTATGTCTTCTGCTGTCTCATCATCCACCAGCACCAAGTCTTGCGCCCTTGAAGGTCGCAATTTCTGGGTTCTGACTGCGTACGGAATTTCAGGACTGGCGCTGTTCGGCGTCCTCGCCTATTACTTCAGCGACTTCGTTTCTCACTAGAGCCGCGCTCGCGTAGCGGCTGTGGAGAACGTACGCGCGAGCGTCCGCAGTAGTGTCTTTGCGCGACACCGCAGCCCGCAATCCTCAGCCCTCGCCGTGCTACAATGACCCGCGTTTCACCCATTGCTTTCGGGCTGTAGTCTGATCGAAAGCTCCCCGCACTTCATAACGGACAGATTCGCTTTGGCTCAGGGACCCACAAAGACCGCGAGTGTGACCTACGCCGACGCCGGCGTAAATATCGACCGCGCGAACCGCACCAAGCAGCGCATCAAGTATCTCGCGCACAAGACCTTTACCAAGGGAGTGCTGAGCGAGATCGGCGGTTTCGGCGGACTGTTTTCCATCGCCAAAACCTACCTTGACCCTGTGCTGGTCTCGAGCGTCGACGGCGTGGGCACCAAGCTGAAGGTCGCTTTCGAGATGAACGTCCACCACACGGTCGGCGCCGATCTGGTGAATCACTGCGTCAACGACATCATTGTGCAGGGCGCGGCCCCCCTCTTCTTTATGGACTACCTGGCCACCGGAACGCTGGAACCTACGGTCGCGGAGAAGGTAGTTGAGGGCATCGCGGAAGCCTGCAAACACAATGGCTGCGCGCTGATCGGCGGTGAGACCGCCGAAATGCCGGGCTTCTATCCGTCCGGGGAGTACGATCTCGCCGGTTTCATTCTCGGCGTGGTCGAGAAAGAAAAGATCATCACTGGCAAGACGGTCGAGGTCGGAGATATCGTGCTGGGCCTCCCTTCAAACGGACTGCATACCAATGGATATGCGCTGGCCCGCAAGCTGCTGTTCGAAGTGGCGAAGTATTCTCCGGAAACCTACGTCAACGAGATCAAGAACAAAGTCGGCAACGAACTGATGCGCTCCCACAAGAGTTACTGGCCGTCGCTAAAGAAGATGATCGACGCCGACGTGATTTCCGCGATGGCCCACATTACGGGCGGCGGGATTACGGAAAACCTTCCACGCGTGTTGCCGCGGGGTATGGCAGCCGTGATCGAATTGGGCAGCTGGCCGAAGCTACCGATCTTTGAGCATCTGCAGGTGCTGGGCAACGTCCCGCAAGACGAAATGCTGCGGACCTTTAATATGGGCTTGGGTATGCTGCTGGTTGTGAATCCCAAAAAATTCAAGAAAGCCCAAACCCTGCTCGAGCGCGCCGGGGAGAAGTTCTTCCACGTGGGCCGGATCGTGAAGGGCGAGCGCAAGGTGATGTACTCGTAAGCTGCGTGAAGATTATGTGGGGCGGGCACTCTTGCCCGCCAACCCCGGTGCACAGCTACTTCGATCCACGAAACCCGATCTCCCAGAAGTGAAAATTTCAGGTGGCTGCCCCGTTCAAGCTCCGCATGGGCGGGGCTTTGGCTCCGTACATCCGTGGTGCATTTTCCCCACCTGATGAATAATGAATGGGACTCATGCACAACCTAGGCATCCTGCTCTCCGGTCGCGGCTCGAACTTCGAAGCCATCGCCAAAAATGTCGCCAACGGCACGATCCCCAGCACACGCATCGCGGTGGTGATCTCGAATAAACCGGACGCCGGCGGCCTCGAAACTGCGCGCCAGCTAGGCCTGACGGCGCTGGCCATTCCCTCAAAAGGCGTGCCCCGTGAAGAGCACGACCGCGCCGTCGTGGCGGCGCTCCGGGAGCACAAAGTCGACCTCATCTGCCTCGCCGGATACATGCGCCTGCTCTCGCCCTGGTTCGTGCAGCAATTTCGGCAACGTATCCTGAACATTCATCCCAGCCTTTTGCCAGCGTTTCCGGGCCTCGAAGCCCAGGAGCAAGCCTTCGCCTATGGAGTAAAGGTTTCGGGCTGCACAGTTCATTTCGTCGACGAAGAACTCGACCACGGCGCCATCATCGTGCAGAAGGCAGTGCTCGTGCGCGAGGACGATGACGAACATACGCTGGCCGCGCGGATCCTCGAGCAGGAACACGTTGCGTATTCCGAAGCGATACGGATCGTGCTGGAAGGGAAATATGTAGTTGCGGGACGGAGGCTGGTGAGAGGGGAATCGCGGAAGTAGATGTTGTCGATCTGCCTAGGAAGAAATTTGAAAGTAGGACCAGTTGGTTCTTGAGTCGCGCCAGCGACTTCAGAAGCAAGCCCCGGACGTAAATCCGGGGAATACGGGTGCCTTCCGGCGAGTCCCTTCAGGGACGACACCTACCCGAGAGCTTCCTTCTTTTCGACTTGAACACCAGATTTCTTCAGCAGCGGCAAGAACTCGTCATCGAACGTCCGCGCCCGATGATGCTCCTCCTGTCGCTGCACGTACGTTTTCACAATGCGCAGCATCGATGGGCTTACGCTGAATGCGCCGTATCCCTTTTGCCATTCGAAGATAACGTTCTGTTCTCCGAGCCATCGCGACGAATTGGCTTTGAGTTTCTGCACGGCCTCGGCTAAGCGCATCGTTGGAGGCAACCCAATTAGGATGTGGAGATGGTTGGGAGTGCCTCCGACTGCAATGGAGTCCAGTCCAACCTTGCGATTGACGCCCCCAACGTAAGCAATGAGTCGGGGTAAAAGTTCCGCTGGGATTAGATTTCTTCGATCTTTTGTGCTGAAGACGATGTGAGTGAATTGCAGAGCGTAGGTGTGAGACACAATTTAGCAATAGCAAGGGTGGGTTTACGCCGTCTGTGCAATTGGTCACAGCACGGAGTGTCGTCGCCTGAAGGCGACTCTGCTCGTCGCGCAAATCACAATCCGCACTTACGTGCGGGGCTAGCTTCTGGCGTCGCTTTTGCGACTCCTTTGGTCTATTTTGTTTCCACGAGCATCACCTGCTTTATCTTTTTGCCCACCCGGACAATCAGGGGCTCCTTAGGGCAGACTAGAATTACGACCCTATCGACCAATTGTCCGCCGATATAAACTGCTCTCTCTTTGACCCTGCGCCCGGCTTCCGTCCGGGACGACGAGAGGCCACTCTCAGCAAGCAGCCTATCCAAACCTACGAGCCTGAGTTCATCAGCTGCACACGTGGAGCTCTGAAGCTTATGCAAGGGGAAGTACGAACTCTCATCGGACAGATCCCTAGTTGTCTTCAGCTGAATTCTTTCAATCTCAACCGAGACGGACTCCGCGGCGCTAGGGACTTCATCCTTCTGAAATTGCTTTGCCCAATCGTCCGCGGCCTGAGTAGCCGCGTCGGCCGAATGAAAGTCGGCCACGATCGTGCGCGCCAGCTCTTTTTTCAACGTCATCGGGTGCGCTGCGCCCGACGCCACATCCTGCTTCATTTTCGCGATTTCTGAAGACGTGACGTCGGTCAGCAGTTCGTAATAGCGCCACATCATCTCATCCGACACCGACATGATCTTGCCGTACATCTCCAGCGGCGGTTCGTGGATGCCGATCGCGTTGCCCAGCGACTTCGACATCTTGTTCACGCCGTCGAGGCCCTCGAGAATCGGTGTAGTCAGTACGACCTGCGACTCCTGCCCGTACGCACGCTGCAATTCGCGGCCAACCAGCAGATTAAATTTCTGATCCGTGCCGCCTAACTCCACGTCGGCCTCGAGCGCTACCGAGTCGTATCCTTGCGCCAGCGGATAGAGCAGTTCGTGCATGGCGATTGGCTTTTCTTCGTGAAATCGTTTGTGGAAGTCCTCGCGCTCCAGCATCTGCGAGACGGTGTACTTCGCAGTCAAGCGAATGAAATCCTCGGCCGAGAATTTCGAGAACCAGCGGCTGTTGAAGTCCACGACCGTCTTGACGGGATCGAGAATCTTGAACACCTGCGCCTTGTAGGTTTCGGCGTTCTGCTCGATCTGTTCGCGGGTCAGTGGCGGCCGCGTGGCCGAGCGTCCGGTGGGATCGCCGATCATGCCAGTGAAATCGCCGATCAGGAACAGGACCGTGTGTCCGAGGTCCTGAAAATGCTTGAGCTTGCGCAGGACGACGGTGTGGCCGAGATGCAGATCGGGCGCAGTAGGGTCCATGCCGAGCTTGACGCGTAGCGGCCTGCCGGTGGTGCGGGATTTCTCAAGTTTGGCGCGCAATTCAGTCTCGCGGATGATTTCCGCTGCGCCTTTTCGGATGTAGGCGAGTTGCTCGTCGACCGGCGCGATGAGCTTCTCGTGGCGGTTGCTGCTCGCGCCCGAGCAGGTGCTCGCGTACGTGGTCGAGCACGAGGTTGCGCACATCGACGTG
>Ga0209811_10000660_pt1 | contig 13296 bp, 11 predicted proteins | sample Coa_R1_6_FD_187161 | JGI IMG/M metagenome (GOLD analysis project Ga0209811, IMG submission 187161) | Surface soil microbial communities from Centralia Pennsylvania, which are recovering from an underground coalmine fire. - Coalmine... | ecosystem: Environmental > Terrestrial > Soil >...
GCGGCGGCCTCCTGAGCATGGCGAACGCCGGCCCGGGGACCGACGGCAGCCAGTTCTTCCTCACGTTCGTGGCGACCCCATGGCTCGACGGCAAGCACACGATCTTCGGCGAGGTGGAAGGCGGCGAGGCGGTGCTCCAGGCGCTGGAGGCAGCCGGCACGTCGTCCGGACGCACGAAGGAGCCGCTGACGATGGAGAAGGTCACCATCGACATGGCCTGAGCCGTTCATCACGGAGGAAGCATGAGCTCGCTCGACACCCTGAAGGCCCGCCTGCTCGAGGTGGACGACCTCTCGAATGCGGCCGCATTGCTGCGCTGGGACCAGACCACGTACATGCCCCCGGAGGGGGCGCCGGCGCGCGGCCGCCAGCTCGCCACGCTGTCGCGGCTCGCGCACGAGCTGTTCACGAACGCCGAGACCGGGCGGCTGCTGGATGCGGCGGCGAAGGAGACGGCGTCGCTGCCGTTCGATGCGGACGACGCCTCGCTCGTGCGCGTGACGCGCCGGAACTGGGAGCAGTCGGTGAAGATGCCGACCGCGCTCGTGGCCGAGTTCCAGGAGCATTCTGCTTTGAGCTATCAAGCCTGGACCGAGGCGCGGCCGAAGAACGACTTCGCCGCGGTGCGGCCGCTTCTGGAGAAGACGCTCGAGCTGTCGCGGCGCACCGCGGACTGCTTCCCCGGCTACCAGCACATCGCCGACCCGCTGATTGATTTCTCCGACTACGGCATGAAGGCGTCGTCGGTGAAGCAGCTGTTCTCCGAGCTGCGCGCGAAGCTGGTGCCGATCGTGCGCGCGATCACGTCGCGGCCGGTCGCCGACGAATCCTGCATCCGCCAGCACGCGCCCGAGGCCGACCAGCTCGGGTTCGGGGTGGAGGTGATCCGGCGCTTCGGCTACGACTTCGCGCGCGGGCGGCAGGACAAGACGCACCACCCGTTCATGACCAAGTTCTCGCTCGGCGACATCCGCATCACCACGCGCGTGCGCGAGGACGAGATCACCGATGCGCTGTTCTCGACGCTCCACGAATGCGGCCACGCGCTCTACGAGCTGGGGATCGACCGCGCCTATGAGGGCACGCCGCTCGCGAACGGCACCTCTTCCGGAGTGCACGAGAGCCAGTCGCGGCTGTGGGAGAACCTGGTCGGCCGGAGCCGCGGCTTCTGGGAGTTCTTCTACCCGCGGCTCCAGCAGGTGTTCGCGAAGCAGCTCCAGGGCGTGCCGCTGGACGCGTTCTACAAGGCGGTGAACCGCGTCGAACGCTCGCTGATCCGCACCGACGCCGACGAGGTCACCTACAACCTGCACGTCATGCTGCGCTTCGACCTCGAGCTGGACCTGCTCGAGGGCAAGGTGGCGGTGAAGGACCTCGCGCGCGTGTGGCGCGAACGCTTCGAGGCCGACTTCGGCATCCCGGTGCCGGACGACAAGAACGGCGTGCTGCAGGACGTGCACTGGTACGGTGGCCCGATCGGGGGTGCGTTCCAGGGCTACACGCTCGGCAACATCCTCTCGGCGCAGTTCTTCGCCACCGCGGTGAAGGCGCACCCGGGCATCCCCGGTGAGGTGAAGAAGGGCGAGTTCGGAACGCTCCACGGCTGGCTGCGCGACAACATCTACAAGCACGGCGCCAAGTTCACGGCGCCGGAGCTGATCCAGCGCGTGACCGGCGGCCCGCTCACGATCGGGCCTTATCTCGACTACCTGTGGGGCAAGTACCAGCCGCTCTACGGCCTTCGCGAGGAGGAGCGTCTCGGCGCCGGCGTGGCCTGAGCCGGCGCTCGCGCGCCGCGCGCGATGCCGGAGCTGCCCGATCTCGAGCTCTACGTTTCGCACCTGAACCGCCGCGTCGCTGGCGAGCGCCTGGAGCGCGTGCGCGTCGCGGGGTGGAACCTGGTGCGCACGACCGATCCGCCGCTCGCTGCCGCGAGCGGCCGCGTCGCCACCGAAGTGCGCCGTGTCGGCAAGCGGATCGTGTTCGCGCTCGAGGGCGGGCTCTTCCTCGCCATCCACCTGATGATCTCGGGCCGGCTTCACTGGCGCGCGGCCGGGATCGCGATCCCGAAGCGCACCGGGCTCGCGGCGTTCGATTTCGCCAACGGATCCGTGCTCCTGACCGAGGCCTCCACGAAGCAGCGCGCGGCGCTGCACCTGCTCGGGGACGCCGCCGCACTCGCGGCGCTCGATGCCGGAGGCACCGAGCCCCTGTCGATGAGCGCCGAGGCCCTGGCCGAGACGCTGGCCCGCGAAGACCACACGTTGAAGCGCGCGCTCACCGACCCGCGGCTCTTCGCCGGCATCGGCAACGCCTACTCGGACGAGATCCTTCACCGCGCCCGGCTGTCGCCGTTCAAGCGCAGCGCGCGGTTGGACGCGAGCGAGCGAGCGCAGCTTCACGCGGCGATCGTGGGCGTGCTCACCGAGTGGCGCGACCGCCTGGCCGCGGAACAGGGTGAGAGCTTCCCCACGAAGGTCACCGCGTTCCGGGAAGGGATGGCGGTGCACGGCCGCTATCGCCAGCCCTGCCCCGACTGCGGCGCGCCGGTCCAGCGCGTGGTCTACGCCGAGAACGAGATGAACTACTGCGCCCGCTGCCAGACCGCCGGCCGCCTGCTCGCCGACCGCGCGCTCTCGCGCCTGCTGCGCGATGACTGGCCGAAGACGCTCGAGGAGCTGGAGGAGCGGCGGCGGGGCTGACGCGCTCAGAGGCCCGATGTTGGCGTCACGGTTCGAATCCCGTCGGGGGGCGCCAACATCCAGGTGCGCTCATGGCGTCTTCAGCCAGTGCGCGAACGCTTCGCTTGCCGGGATCCACTGGGCGTGGATCTTCTCCGTGCGGTTGCTGTATTCGACCGCGAAGCTCTCGGCCAGGTAGGCGGGCCCGGCAGAGTCGCAGTAGACGGCCGGACAGAACGTCAATCCCGGCAGCGCATCGCTGACCAAGTTGAGCCTCCCCAGGTTCGTCGAATTGACGGAGGCCGGCAATGACACGGACACGGGTGCGCCCTCGCGCAGCGTGCGCACCACGTCGGCGACCAGCGTCGAGTCCGCCGTGCGCTTGTGCTCCGAGTGCATCATCGTGCCGGCGAATTCCATCGTCTGGAAACTCGCGTGCCGCCAGTCGAAGGGCGGATGATCGGCATTGCGGAAGACCTCGTACGCCTCCATCTCCGAGCCACAATCCACCGCGATGTAATCCGTCGGCTCCTGCCCGGGGATCGAGCACACGAGCGAGTTGCCGAAAGGCGCGCGTCCGATGGCGTGGGTCGGCACCGGGTACGCCAGCCAGATGGAATAGTCCTCGAAGTCGTTGACGTATACCGCGGAGTTGAAGTGGACGGTCGTGCGCCGGTACCACCGATGTGCCGAGTCGGTCTGCTCCAGCGAATACTTCGGCAGGTGGAGGTGCGACAGCGGAACTGCTTCCAACGCAAACCAGCCGATCGCGACCACGGCCACGCCGGCCGCTGCCACCGCGGCCATGCCGATCAGCCACTTGGTCTTCGTCGTCAACACGTCCTCCCCGACCAGGTCCGCGGCAACACCGAGGTCCCCGGCGACCCGGGATCCAGCGAGCCGACGGAAGCGCGGTTAGAGCACGTCGGCGAGCGTCATCTCCACGGTCTCTTCCTTGAGCTCGCGCTCGTACGTGAGCTTGATGGTCGACCCGGCCTTGCCGTCGCGGAGCACGCGGTCCAGCTCCTCGGGCGTCATCTTCTCCACGCTCTTGCCGTTGATCGAGCGTAAGACGTCGCGGATCTTGAGCCCCGCATCCTCGGCGGGCGAGCCGCGCACCACGCCGAACACCACCACGACGCCGGCCCAGCGCGTGTACCAGAGGCCGCTGCGCGTGAACGCCTCGCGCTCGGCGAAGCGCGCCCCGGGCGCCAGCCACAGCTGGCCGTGCGCGTAGTCGAACGTGCAGCGGAAGCGCTCGAGCACGGTGGTACCGATGTTGCCCTGCACCTCGAGGCTCCCGGCCGAGCCCTGGTGGTGCGTGGTCAGGCCGGCGACCGGCTCGGTGAACAGGAACGGCCCGAGCTGGAGGCTGTCGAGCCGGGTGACGTTCTCCTGGAACGCGCCGCCGATGCCGCCCACCCAGTGCTGCACCTCCTTGTGCTGCAGCGCCAGCAACCGGCACTTCATCACCTGCTCGGCGCCAACCGACAGCACGCTCGCGTTGCCCACGTCGACGATGTACGTGCCCTTGCAATTGCCGTTGATCGTCATCTCCACGGTGGGGATGTTGCCGTTGAGCGTCATCGGGATGGCCGTGCCCGGGCCCTCGTGCGCGTACGTCGCCGGGTCCCAGAGCGTGATCACCTCGCGGTCGAAGTCGATGTCGAGCGTGAACCGCGACAGCACGTCGTAGCCCAGGAGCCCGTTGGTGCGGCCCCACTCCACCGAGCTGGTCATCTCCTGGAGCCCGATGACGCCGACGCGGAGGTCACGTATCTCGACGCTCGCGCCCTTGTCGTTGGACCAGCGCACCGACTTGAGCGGCGCGAAGCCGAACGTGTCGTAGCCACCGACGCCCTGCGCGCCGTACTCGCCTTCGGCCTGCAGGCCGAGCGTCTGGGCGATGCCGCGGTCGAGGCAGGTGTTGAAGGCGCCGGTGTCGAGGACGAACTCCGCCGGCGGCGCGCCGTTGAGCGACAGCTTCACCCACACGTGGCCGCGGCTGTAGCGGAACGGCAGCTCGATCTTGGCCCTAGCCCCCGTCCACACCACCGGCGCCGCGGTGCTGCCGGGCACGGCGAATGCCAGGGGATCCTTCGCAGCCTTCGCCCACAGGCTGTCGACCTGCTCGCGGTGGTAGCTCGAGGGGAACTGCACCATGCCCACCTCGGACACGGTCGCGCGCTTGCGGCCGGCGAGCGTCTTCCACACAGACAGCTCCTCGTTCCACTCGTGCTGGTCGCGGTGGTGGGTGACGCGCGCCAGGAGCCCGGTCTTCTGGTCGAACCACAGCGTCTGCTTGGGCCCCACCGGCGGCGTGATGTCCACGCCCTGGAGCGAGCGTCCGGCGATGAACGAGCTCTGGCCGAGGAGCGCCTTGGACGTGGTGTCGCGCGCCCACTGCTCGGTGGCGAACCAGATGTCCGCGCGCATGGCCTCGAGGTCCTTGCCCTCGACCGGGTTCGCGCGCTTGGAGGTGTAGTCCGTGCGCCAGGCGACGGCGCCGTCGATGCCCTGCTTCGTACGCAGCGTCCCCACGCGGTCGATGCGCAGCGCGCGCGAGGGGGCCTGCATCCACACCTCGAACGTGCCCTTCATGCCCGCGTCGATGGAATGCCCGGTGACGTGCAGCACCGTGTCCGCGTCGAGCGCGGCGCGGCCGCCGGAGACCTGGACATAGCGCTCGATGACGGCGCGCGCCGACGGCACCGCGGCGTTCGCGGACGACGCGGCCAACACCACGAGCGAGCACAACGACAGGCGTGCGAGACCCCGCATGCGGCCCTCCTTGACCGGGGAGTCATCGGCGGGTCAAGGGCGCGGCGTTAGGTCAGTCGTCGCGGTGGACCAGGTCGGGCGAGAACGCGGGCAGGCAGATCGCCACGTATTCGGCCCCGCCCGGCTCCGGCGTCGAGTAGCGAACGCGCTCCCCGGCGGCCACGCTCACCAGCTCGCCCGCGCGCACGTCGAGCACCTCAGGCTCCCCGGCCGGCCCCCAGTGCTCGACGCGCAGCAGGCCCGAGATCACGAACGTGTGCTCCTCGAACTCGGGCGCCTGGGCCGGCTCCGCCCAACCCTCCCGGCTCCGCATGCGCGCCACGCTCACGCGCGCGTCCCCGGTGTGGACGCGGCCCACGTACTCGTCGATCAACTTCGGCTTGTTGCCGGCGGCGGTGATGCGCGCCGGCGTGCGCACGAGACGGGGCATGGTTCGCGACCTCCTAGGGCCTGGGCGCCGCGAACCGGCGCCAGAGCAGGTACACCGGCCAGGCGGCGAGCATGAGCGCGACGCCGATGGCGCCGTTCTTGGGATCGTGCGCCAGCGACTGGAACACGATCCAGGCGCTGGCGGCGATGAACGCCAGCGTGGTCCAGGGGTGGAACGGTACCGTGGCGGTCGTTGGGGCTCCGGCGGCTGCGTCGTGGCGGCGCAACGCGAACACGCACGCCGCGGAGAGCCCGAAGAAGATCCAGTCCGCGGACACCACCGTGTCGAGTATGCGGCCGTACTCGCCGGTGAGCGCGATGACCGTGGCGGCCACGCCCTGGAGGACGACCGCGCGCACCGGGACGTGCGTGCGTGCGTTCACGCGCGCGACGCCGCTGAAGAACAGGCCGTCGGCCGCCATCGCGTAGTAGACGCGCGGCGCGGTGAGCATGCTCTGGCTCAGGAACCCGAGCGTCGATGCCGCGACGCCCAACGCGAGCACGCGCGCGCCCGTCTCGCCGAACGCCGCGCGCATGAGCGCCGCAGCGGGCGCGGGCGTCGCCGCGAGCCCCGCCGCGCCGAGCACGCGCAGGCAGGCGATGTTCACGGCGAGATAGAGGATCACCACGCCCACCACGCCCAGCACCATGCCGCGCGGCAGCGTGCGCGCCGGGTCTTTCACCTCGCCGCCCACGAACGCCGCGGTCTGCCAGCCGCCGTAGGCGAAGAGCACGGGCACCATCGCTGAGCCGAAGCCCGTGGCCGGGGGCACGGCCGTGGCCGGCGGCGCCGCGGAGTGGCTGCCGAGCGCGAACCCTGCGGCGACGATGGCGAGGATGGCGGCGATCTTGAGCACCATGAGCACGTTCTGGGTACCCGCGCCCGCGCGCACGCCGAGTGCGTTGACGAGCGTCAGCGCCGCGAGCACCAGCGCCGAGAGCACGCCCTCGGCGAGCGGCACGTGAGCCAGCTCGCGCAGGTAGCGCGCGAACGTCATCGCGGACGCCGCCATACCGCCGGTCTGGATGAGCAGCAGGAGCGCCCAAGCGTAGGCGAACGCAAGACCCGGATGGAACGCCTCGCGCAGGTAGGCGTACTGGCCGCCGGCTTCCGGCCGGCGAGACCCGAGCTCAGCGTAAATGTACGCGCCCGCGAGCGCGATGGCCCCTCCCAGCGCCCAGGCGCCGAGCGCGCCGGCGCCGTTGCCCGCGCGCGCGGCGACCACGGACGGGTTGACGAAGATGCCCGAGCCGATGATGCCGCCCATCACGATCAGCGTGACGTCGGCGAGTCCGAGCTTGCGGTCGAGCGCGGGGGCGGCCATCCGCGGAGACTAGCCGGAAGCGCCGCTTTCGTCGCAAAAATCGAGGGGTGGCGACCTTCTCCCGGCGGTGACGGCAGCCCGAACCGGGGCTGCCGTCGCTGCCGGTCGCGCGGACAGAGCTAGCTCGTCGCCTTCGCGCGGAACTTGATCGAGCAGCCCATGGATTTGGTCTCGGCGGTGGTCACGGTCTTGCCGGTCGAGACGGCGTTCACGGCGTCCTTGAGATAGGCGTCCTTCACCGCCGCAGCGTCCTTCGGGCTGTCGTCGATCGTGCCGTGATAGACGAGCTTGCCATCGGCGTCGAACAGGAACGCCTCCGGCGTGCGCGAGGCGCCGAACGCGCGCGCCACGTCGGACGACGCGTCCACCACGTACGGGAACTTGATCTTCAGCTCCTTCGCGCGCTGCTTCATGCCGTCCATGCCGTCCTCGGGATACTCCGCCGGGTCGTTGGCGTTGATCGCCACCATGCCGATCCCGACCTTGCCCGCGGCATTCCCGATCTCGGTCACGCGCGTCTGCCACATCTTCGCCCATGGGCAGTGATTGCAGGTGAACACCACCAGCGTGCCCTTCTTGCCCGCAACGCTCGTGAGCGTCACCGACTTGCCGTCCACGCCGGCCATCTTCACGTCCTTCATCGGCACGGCATCGCCGATGGCGAGCTGCGCGCGGGCGGGAGCGACCGTGAGCGCCAGGGCGAGTCCGGCGAGCGCGGCAAGTCTGGAGATGGGTGTGCGAAGGGCCTGCATGGTGCTCCTCCTCATCATTGTGGTTGGCTCGTGAGCAGCGGCTCGACGGCCGCGGCAAAACGGGCGGAATCCGCTCCGCCCTCCCAGAACTGCACCGGTTTTCCGGTTGGATCGTAAACGATGGTGACGGGCAGCGCGCCGGTCCAGCGCTTGTCGAGCCCGTCGATGAACTCCTGGTCCTTCCCGGTCTTGACGAGCCACGGCCCCGGCGCGTGATGGCTGGCGAGGAACGCGCGCGTCTCGGGAGCCTGGTCCTCGAAGTCCGCGGACACGAACAGCACGCGCAGGCCCCGTGAGCGCTCACGCTCGGCGAGCGAGACGATCGCGGGGAACTCCTCGCGGCAGGGCCCGCACCACGAAGCCCACACGTTCACGAGCGTCGCCCTGGCACCGGGTTCGCGGACGCGATCGTGCACCTGCTCGGCGGTCACCGCTTCGAGCGGCAGCGTGTCGGTGGCCGCGGCCTTCGCCGCAAGCGTGCCGGCCTTGCCGGTCGCGCTGCCCTGGTGCCCGCAGCCGGCGAGCAGCGCCAGGAGAAGGGCCGGCGCGAGCAGGCCGAGGCGGGCAATGGTGGGACGGACCATAGGCGGGCGAGTATCGCGTACGGGCCGCCGCCCGCATGTCATGCGCCCGTCAGTGTGCGGGCGCGGACGACGAGCGTGGCCTCCCGCCGCACGGGTGCCGGTGCGCGTGGCCCAGAATGGAACACCCGGCGAGGGCCATCAGGGGCCGCCCGCCGGGTGCGTGCAACAGCTTCTCGAAATGGGAATGGACGCTCAGTCGTTGTCGCGTGGCGGTGTGCTCTTCCAGCCGGCCTTGCTGCCGACGACGTAGCGCGAGAAGTGCGGGAGCTGGACGATCAGGTGCTTGGTCGCCCAGTCGACGCGGCCGGGCATCTCCACCCAGTCGCCCGTCTGGTCGTTGAGCCAGTAGAGCACCGGCTCACGGCCGTCGTAGTGCGCGACGCCGGGATCGGCGGCGGTGTTCGCGAAGTCGACGGTGAGCGTGACCGGCACCGGGAACTTGGTGCCGCTCGGCCCGAACTGCACGTCGAGCACGTCGGGATCGTAGTCCTGGATCGTGATCAGTGCGTCGCTGAGGAGCGAGCCCTTGGCGAACTGAAGCGTCCAGCGGTGACCGGTGACGACCGCGGATTGGTCCTTCAGCACCAGCCTCTGCACCACCGTCGTCCAGTTGAGGACCTTGTTGACGCCATCGATCACGCCGCCGAGAACGCCGCCGAGCAGGTTGGCCGGCGGCGGCACCTGCGAGACGTCGCGCTCGGCGGTGGTGGCGCTCGTGGGGCCGGCCTCGGGTGCGGTGAGCATCGACCGCGAGCAGCCGGCGAGCAGCAGTGCTCCGGCGAGCAGCGATGCCGCCCGGAGCTTGTGGTTCGTGTGAACGCGCATGGAACAGACCTCCCCGTGGGTGAACGCATCCCATGCATCGCAAGCAGAGGACCAGCTCTCAACAGGGCGCGGCCGTGCGGAACGCCGATCAACCCCGGCGCCGGGAGCGTTCGCTCGCCGGTCGTTGCGGCGGGGTTCCGCGATGCGCACGACGGCCGCGCGCGCGCTGCACGGCCCCGGGAAGCCACCGTCTCGGGGATTCTCACCCGCGGTGGGTGGGCACACCCGTCAGTGCGTGACCGCGAACCTCTGCGTGGCGACCTTCCCGCCCGCCTCGAAGCGCACGAAATACACGCCCGCGGCCACGGCGCCGCGAGGGCCGGCGCCATCCCAGCGCGCGCTGTAGCGGCCCGCCGGCTGTACGCCGTCCACGAGCACCGCGAGCGTGCGACCCTGGAGATCGGAGATCGCGAGCCGCACGTGCGCTTCGTGCGGCAACGCGTAGCCGATCCGCGCACCCGCCACGGCGGGATTGGGCGCGACGCTCGCGAGCCCGAACTCGATCGGCTGCTCCCCGACCGCGGCGCAGTTGTCGTCGTTCAGGATCGTCGCCGTCACCGCCGTGTCGCCGGGCAGCGCGCCGGTGATGCTGGCGAGCGCCACCTTGAAGGTCTCGTCCAGCTCGCAGGCGATGTCACCGTTCACCATCACCGCCACCGAGTCCGCTGCCGTGAACGCCGGCAGTATCCGCACCGTGGAGACGCTCGCGTAGTCGCCCGCAGCCGCCTTCGCGCTGCCGTCACGCGTCGTGACCTGAACGCTCACCGGATGATCGGTCGGCTTGGAGAGCGTGAGCCGGAACCACAGCGGCTTGCTGCCCGAGTTCCCCTCGACGATGGAGCCGCCCGAGACGGAGAGCGAGGGGAGCGCATCGTCGTTCGTGATCTGCCCCAGACCCTGGCGATCCGCGATCGTGGCGTTGACGGGATCGCTCAGGTCGAGAAGGAAGATCTCGTCGAACTCGGCGGCGATGTCGCCGTTCACGGTGACGGCGACCGGCTGGGTCGTGACGCCGGGCGGGAACGTCACCGTGCCGCTCGCGGCGACGTAATCGTGGTCGGACGTGGTCGCGGTGCTGTCGGCGGTGGCGAAGCCGGCGGTGATCGTCTGGTAAGAGGGGTTCGAGAGCGAGACCGTGAACGTGAACGGCGTGCCGCCGGCGTCCCCCTCCACCGCTGCGAGATCGCTCACCGAGAGCGCAGGCACGGGATCGGTGTCGTGGATCGTCACCGTGACCTGCGCGGGCGCGGCGAGCGCGACCCCGGGCGCGGAGACCAGCGTCACCGTGAACGTCTCGTCACCGCCCTCGTACTTCCGGTCACCGTGGACGTTCAACGGGATCGAGGCGGTGAGCGTGCCGGCGGGGAACACAACCGCGGTGCCCGGCGAGTCGTAGTCGCCATCGGCCAGGGTGGCGGTGCCGTCGCTCGCCACGTAGCCCACGGTGAGGTCGGCGACGAGCGGCTGGCTCAGCGTCACCGGCACCGAGACCGGCGTCGAGCCGCTGTCGCCCTCGTCCACGACCGGCCCCGGCCCGATCGTGACCATGGGCCCGATGCGCGCCCACCACGTGCCCCACCGGCTCGAGTTGCTCCCCGTCGAGCCGTCGTCGGTGCCGATGCGCGCCCTGGCGTACTGCGCCACCACCCACAGGCTCTTGTCGTCGGCAGGATCGACCTGGGCCTTGGCGTAATCGCCCCAGCGATTGCGGCCGCTGCCGAAATCCTTGTGGTAGTAGTCCTCGCCCGGGTGCACGGCCACCGGCTCGCGCAGCGTGCCGGCCGCGTCCGAGCCGAAGCGGACCGCGTAGCCCGCGGCTGGGTATTCCGTCGAGGAGAACTCCGAGAAGCACACGATCGCGTCGCCGGCGCCGTTCACCGCCACGTGCGGATACGCGTACCACTTGCCGCCGTTGCCCGCGGTCGCGGTGGGCTCATCGATGCGGCCGCCGTCCACCACGTTCCCGGTCGCGGCCTCGAGCCGCGTCCACTGCACGGCCGTGTGCGTGAGGCCGCCGGCGGGCAGGCCGATGGTCTGCGCGTACCAGATCGAGCCGTCGCGGCAGACGGGCGTGGAGCGGATCTGCGCGTCCTGGGTCTCGATCGCGCACGCCGGCAGTCCGCACACGCTGCTGCCGGAGAGCGGCGGCGCCTGCGGCAGGATCGCCCCCGTCGGCTGTGTCCACGTGGTGCCGCGCGAGCGCGTCGCGCCCACGGTGTAGACCGGCGATGCCACGGGGCCGGTGATCGTGTCCAGCCGGTAGGTGCCTGCGGCGCTCGTGAGGTGGGTGGGCACGTAGAGCGTCGGCTCGGCAGGCGAAGCGGTGGCCACGGGCGAGCTGCAGAAGCCGGTGCCGTTCGCGAACGATCCCGCGAACGTGCCCGCGCGCGCCTGGGCATAGTCCACGATCAGGCAGCGTGAACCGTTCCCGGTGTTGCTCGCGATCGTGAACAGGTTGACGTTGATCGCGATCCAGTTCTTGTTGAAGCCGATGTTCGGGAAGTCGACCCAGTTCACGCCCGCGCTATCGCCGAGCACGCGGAACAAGTTCCAGGCGCCGTTCGGGTCGCTGCTCTGCGACACCCCGATCAGGACCGACGATGCGGTCGTGCGCGAGTCGCTCAGGGCCACCGCGATCCAGCGCTGCTGCACCGGGTCGTAGAGCGTCTTCGGATCGAAGGTGGCATCGGCGCCGGTGGCGGCCCAGAACGTGGCGATCGAGACCGTGTTCAGGATCGCCCCGGTCGCCTTGTCGAAGGCGCGATAGTTGTTGTTGAGCCCCTCCAGGATCCGGTCCGGTCCCACGGCTCCGTCCACGTCGGGCGGGATGGTGATCGTGTTCGTGCCCACGCGCGGGATGTCGTCGAGCCCCATGAACGACTGCGCCGGCAGCGGCGAGGGCACGAGCGACGCCAGGCCCGGGACGGGGAACGGATAGGTCTCGCGCGGCGTGGGTGTGAGCGGCTCTGCCGCTTCGTCCTCGCCCTCCGCCGTCTCCTCGCCCTGGAGGATGACGAGCGGCGCGAGCGCGCCCTCGAGCAGGCGCCGCGCGGCATCCGCGCGCGCGAGGTCGCCAAAGCGCACCACGGCGCTCTCCGCCGCGCGCACGGGCTGGACCTCAAGCCGCGTGCCGGCCGCGGGCAAGCCGGGGGCATCGGCCGCCCAGGCCGGAACCCCCAGCGCGACCGTTGCGATGAGCAGGAGGGTGATCCCCGCGCGCATCCCCCAAGGGTATCACGCGCGGACGCCCGTTCCGGGCCCTTCTAGGGCTTCTCCACCATCAGCCGTCCGTGCTCGTCGAGCTGGGCCATGTGGCCGTCGATCCGGTGCACGTAGCCGATGGTCTCGCGCCAGCGCCAGCGCGGGACGGTCGGGGCCACGGTTTCGATACTCGGCCACAGGCGCGCATCGAGCTGCCGGGCGCGCGCCGCGGACTGGGCACCGAGGATGGTGCCGCGGCCGGCGTTGTAGCTCGCGAACATGAATTCCTGGCGGTGGAGCGTGACCGAATCCGCCTCCCACAGCTGCCACAGCCGGCGGTCGTACGAGATGCCGGCGGCGATGTTCCACTCCGGGTCGTTGATGGCGCGCCGGATGTCGGGGTTCTGCGACGCGATCTCGTGGAACGTGGTGGGCAGCAGCTGCATCACGCCGCGCGCCCCGAACCGGCTCCGGGCCATCGAGTGGAGGTTGCTCTCGGTCATGCCCTGCGCCTTGAACGCGCGCCAGTCGTAGCCCGGCCCGAAGTAGCGCTTGCTGTACTTGCGGAACGTGTCGTCGTAGCGGTTGGGCCCGCGATCCGAAGCCGGCGTGGGAGAGCGGACCTGGGCGGTCGCGGGCTGCGCCAGAAGACACGCCAGCGTCACCACCAGCACCCGGCGCTCCACGCGTACGGTCATGCCTGCTCTCCGGGCCGCCG
>Ga0209811_10000661_pt1 | contig 13291 bp, 9 predicted proteins | sample Coa_R1_6_FD_187161 | JGI IMG/M metagenome (GOLD analysis project Ga0209811, IMG submission 187161) | Surface soil microbial communities from Centralia Pennsylvania, which are recovering from an underground coalmine fire. - Coalmine... | ecosystem: Environmental > Terrestrial > Soil >...
CGGGCTGATCAAGATCTCCGGCGTGTTCCAGCCCTCGCTCGCGTTCTGGAGCGGCGTCGGCGCGCTGCTCGCGATCTGGGTCGGCGGGCGCGAGGTGATCGCCGGCCGCATCACGCTCGGCGAGTTCGTGGCGTTCACCGTGTACCTGGGGATGCTCAACTGGCCGATGGTGGCGCTCGGCTGGGTGATCAACATCTTCCAACGCGGCATGGCGAGCTACCGGCGGATCACGTCGCTCGTCTCCGAGCCGCCCGCGATCGAGACCCGCCCCGGCGCCGCGCGCCCGGCGCGCCCCGCGCGCGGCGAGCTCGAGTTCCGCGGCCTGACCTACCACTACCCAGGCAGCTCGAGAGAAGTGCTGTCGCAGGTGTCGTTCCACGTGCCGGCGGGCGCGACCGTGGCGCTCGTCGGCCGCACCGGCTCCGGCAAGAGCACGGTGCTGGCGCTCCCGGCGCGCGTGTTCGATCCGCCGCCGGGCACCGTTTTCGTGGACGGGCACGACGTGCGCGAGCTGGACCTCGCCTGGCTGCGCCTCCAGATCGCGAGCGTGCCGCAGGACCCGTTCCTGTTCTCCGCCACGGTGGCGGCCAACATCGCCTACGGCGTGCCCACGGAGGACCTGCCCGCGATCGAGCGCGCCGCCGGCATCGCGCATCTTAAGGCCGACGTCGCCGGCTTCCCCGCCGGGTTCGCCACCTGGATCGGCGAGCGCGGCATCACGCTCTCGGGCGGACAGCGCCAGCGCACGGCGATCGCGCGCGCGGTGTTGCGGGACTCGCCGATCCTGCTGCTCGACGACTGCCTCTCGAGCGTCGACACGCAGACCGAGGAGGCGATCCTCGCCGAGCTGAAGGGCGAGATGCGGCGCCGCACGACGCTGATCGTGTCGCACCGCGTGAGCACCGTGCGCGATGCCGACCTGATCCTGGTGCTGGACCACGGCGCCATCGTCGAGCGCGGCCGGCACGCCGAGCTGCTGGCGAGCGGCGGCCACTACGCGGCGCTCCACCGCGCGCAGCAGCTCGAGGAGGAGATCGCCGCCTCGTGAGCGACCTGGACCTCGACCTGGACGACGGCGCCGGGCGCGCCTACGAGCACCGGCTCGGGCGGCGGCTGATCGCCTACCTGCGCCCCTACCGCGGCCAGGTGGCGGCCGCGGTGGTGGTGACGCTCGCGGCCGCGGCCATCCAGCTCGCCTACCCGTGGCTCACCAAGGAGGCGATCGACCTCGGCATCCGCCACCGCGACACGTACGTGCTCGACCGCATCGCGCTCGCCTACCTGTCGGCGCTCCTCATGGGCATGGGGCTGGGCTACCTGCAGACGCAGGTCATGCAGCGCGTGGGGCAGAGCCTGATGGTGGACCTGCGCTCCGACCTGTTCCGGCACCTGCAGCGGCTCCCGGTCTCCTACTTCGACCACCAGCCGATCGGGCGCCTCATGACCCGGGTCACGAACGATGTCGAGGTGCTGAACGAGATGTTCACCGCCGGCGTCGACGCGCTGTTCGGCGACCTGTTCATCCTCACCGGCATCGTCGTCGCCATGGCGCAGTTGAACGTCGAGCTGCTCGTGGTCACGTTCTCCGTGCTGCCGGTGATGGTGCTGGTCACGCTCACGTTCCGCGTCAAGGTGCGGCGCGCGTTCCGCGACGTGCGCTCGTGCCTGGCGCGCCTGAACGCGTTCCTGAACGAGAACCTGGGCGGCATGAGCACGGTGCAGCTCCTCGGGCGCGAAGCGCGGAACCACGCCGAGTTCAGCGACATCAACGCCGCGCACCGCGACGCCAACCTGCGTGCGAACCGCTACCACGCCGTGTTCTTCCCGCTGCTCGAGTTCGTGAGCGCGATGGCGCTGGCGCTGATCGTCTGGTACGGCGGCCGCCAGGTGATGTGGACCGGCATCACGCTCGGCACGCTGGTGGCGTTCATCCAGTACACGCAGCGCTTCTTCCGCCCGCTCTCGGACCTGTCCGAGAAGTACGGCATCCTGCAGCAGGCCATGGCCTCGGCGGAGCGCATCTTCGAGCTGCTCGACACGCCGACCGACGTCGCCGCGGTGGCGCTGCCGGCGCGCAATGGCGCCGCCCCGGCCGACGACCGCCGGCCGGCGCCCGCGGCGGTGACCACGGGGCTCGCGCCCTCGAAGCCCGGCATGCGCGTGGAGTTCGACCACGTGTGGTTCGCCTACAACGGCGAGCGCTGGGTGCTCGAGGACGTGAGCCTCACGCTCGAGCCCGGTGAGCGCGTCGCGATCGTGGGCCCCACGGGCTCGGGCAAGACCACGCTCACCAGCCTGCTCCTGCGCTTCCACGCTCCACAGCGCGGCGAGATCCGGGTGGATGGGAGGCCGATCGCCGACTGGGAGCCGGCCGAGCTCAGGCGCCGGATCGGGCTCGTGCTCCAGGATGTGTTCCTGTTCTCGGGCACGGTCGAGGGCAACCTCACGCTCGGCGATCCCTCGATCGACTCGGGCCGCGCCCGCGAGGCGGCACGCGAGGTGCACGCCGACCAGGTGGTCGAGCGGCTGCCCGGCGGCTTCGACGCCGAGGTGCGCGAGCGCGGGACCACGCTCTCGGCCGGCGAGCGCCAGCTGCTGGCGTTCGCGCGCGCCCTCGCCCGCGGCCCGGAGCTTCTGGTGCTGGACGAGGCGACCTCGAGCGTGGACACGCACACCGAGCGGCTGATCCGCACCGCGCTCCGCCGGCTCATGCGCGGGCGTACGAGCCTGGTCATCGCCCACCGCCTGTCCACGATCCACGACGTGGACCGTATCGTCGTACTGCACCATGGAAGGGTGCGCGAAACCGGCAACCACGCCGAGCTCATGGCCGCCGGCGGGCTCTACTCGCGCCTCGTCCAGCTCCAGTACCTGGGCGAGCCGGCGGCCACGACCGCGGCGCGCACCGGCGCCTGAGCTGCGGGTCAGGACGTCGTGCAGGACGCATCCCGGTCCCACGGAATATCGAATAGTCGTATGGAAACCCGTTCGATATCCGTTGACGCACCGCGCCCCTCATTTCTAAACTCTGTTGCGTCACTCCGTCTCTCCCCCATCTCTCTCCGGAGGTGACTTCATGCAGTTGGGTCGTAAGATCCGTGACCTGCGGCTGCGCCGCGGGCTCACGGTTCAGCAGCTGGCCGAGGCGACCGGACTCTCGAAAGGGTTCGTGAGCCAGGTCGAGAACGGACGCACCTCACCGTCCCTCTCCACGCTGCAGGATCTCGCCCGTTCGCTCGAGACCTCGGTGGCCTATCTGGTCGTCGAGGAGGACCAGGCGCCGTACGTGGTCCGGCGTTCGCTGCGGCCGAGTATGAGCGTGAACGGCAGCGGTTCACGCGTCGAGGTCATGTCCGCGCAGCCCAGGCGGAATCTCGAACTGCTGCACGCCGAGCTACCGCCCGGCGTGTCCATGGGCGACAAGCGCCAGTTCCATCACGGTGAAGAAGTCGTACTCTGCGTCGAGGGGCGGATCCGCCTCCTCTGCGGAGAGCACGCGGTCGTGCTGGACCCGGGCGATTCGTGCCACTTCGACGGCCGCGTGCCACACTCGATCGAGAACGCCGGGGAGTCCACGGCGCGCTTGTTCATCGCGTTGACGCCCTCCGCCTACGAGCCGCTGATTCGGCAGCGGGGCGAGAGCGGCAACGGACACACGGTCGATACGGCGATCCTGGATTCGATCGGCTGACGCCTGAAGCGTTCGCAAGAGGCGGCGGCCCGCGAGGGTCGCCGCCTCGAGCGTTTCCAGCAGAGCAGGGAGGCTCACGTCCATGAGCAGCGGGACCAGCGCCTGGCGGGAGTTCCGCGAGGCCGCCGCCGCGTTCTCGCGGCCGGCGAGGTTCTACCTCGGCGCCGAGTTCCTGATGTGGACCGCGCACGGCATCTTCTCCGTGCTCTTCAACCTCTACCTGGTGGAAGCCGGAGCGAGTGCCGCCTTCGTCGGGCGCGCGGTGTCTTCGAGCGGCGTCGGCATGGTGCTCGCGGCACTCCCGGCCGGCTGGCTCGCGGACCGCTGGGGACGGCGGCGCACGCTCATGCTCGGCGCGGTGCTCGAGGGCACGGGCCACCTGCTGCGCGCGCTCTCCACGCACGAGCCGGTCGTGCTCGGCGCCGGCCTCGCCGCGGGCCTCGGCCAGTCGCTGTTCCAGATCGCCGCGGCGCCGTTCCTCACCGACCACTCCACGCCGCGCGAGCGCACGCATCTCTTCTCCACGTTCTTCGCCAGCGCCCTGTTCGCGGGCGTGGTCGGGAACAACCTCGGCGGCCTGCTGCCCCACCTCGTGCGCGCGGTGGTGCCGGGGACGTCGATGTTCGCCGCCTACCGGGTCGGACTCCTCGTCGGCGCGGTGTTCGCCGCGTCCGCGGCGCTGCCGCTGCTGGCGCTCTCCGGCCTCGTCGAGCCGGTGCACGAGCCCAGCGTGAAGCCGCCAGCGCACGAGACCAGGCGGTTGCGGCCGATCGCCTTGAACGGCGGGCTCACCGGCCTCGGCGCCGGGCTCGTGATCCCGTTCATGAACCTCTACTTCAAGAACCGGTTCCAGTGCAGCAGCGCCCAGATCGGCCTGTGGTTCGGCATCGCCCAGGTGTGCACGGCGTTCGCGTCGCTGTGCGCGCCGGCGGTGGCGAAGCGGTTCGGCAAGTTGCGATCGGCCGTGGGCTCGGAGCTCCTGTCGCTGCCGTTCCTGGTCACGCTGGGGGGCGAGCGCCACCTGGGCGTGGCGGTGGTGGCGTTCTGGCTGCGCGCCTCGTTCATGCAGGCGTCCACGCCGCTCGTCCAGGCGTTCACGATGGAGGTGCTGCCGCGCGAACTGCGCGCGCGTGCCACCAGCCTCACCAACATGTCGTGGAACATCGGCTGGGCGGCGAGCGCGACGCTCGCGGGCGCGGTGATCGAGCGCTTCGGGTACGCGGCGCCGTTCTACATGACGGCCACGCTCTACCTCACCGCGGCGACCACGTTCTACCTGGCGTTTCGCGGCACGCCGGAGACGGGGGAGCCGGCGGGGCGGCTCTCGGAGGAGGCGAAGGGACTGCGCGGCGAGGGCGCCCAGCCGGACTGACGCGCCGCGCGGCCGCCCGCGTGACCGCGCGCCCCGGGATGTCTATGCTGGCGCCTTCCCAGGGAGGGATGCCATGAAACGATTGCTGTTCTTCGCGCTCGTCGTGTTCGCGGCGTGGTACGGATACCACCACTATCGAGAGCTCAAGCAGGCAGGCGCCAGCCAGCTCATCGCGATCAACCACACGGGCCGCCAGATGGAGCGCCTCCGGATCATCATCGGCGACCAGACCGAGGTGGTGGAGATTCTCGCGAACGGTGCCACCGTGAAGAGGCCGTATCGCTTCGACCACGACGGATCGTTCCATCTCACCTGGCAGCTGACGGGTATCATGGGCGAAAAGTCCTGGGACGGCGGCAACTTCTCGCACGGGCCCATCATCCTCGCCCACACGTTCGACTTCCGCGAGGGCGACGGCGTGATCTACTCGACCGAGAGGATCGCCTCGAAGTAGCGCGGCTCCGGGCCCTGGCGCACGCCGCGCCGGGCGCGTCGTGATCGACTAGTCCTCCGCCCCGCCCGGCGGGCGGCGGATCTTGCCGGTCGTGGTCTTCGGGAACTCGCTGTCGCGCACGATCACCTTCTTCACCCGCTTGTAGGGCGCGAGCGCCTCGCTGCGCGCCTCCACCTCGGCGCGCAGCACCTGCCCCACGAACACCTCGTCGCAGGGTTTCCCCTGCGAGCGCGCGAGCGCTTCCAGGGCCGGCCGGTTGGGATAGATGTGCGCGTGCACCTCCTCGCGCTCGCCGCGCGCGTCGGCGCCGCCCGTGACCATGACCTCGAGCACGTAGGGCGAGTTCGCGAGCACCAGCTCCACTTCCTCCGGGTAGATCTTCTTCCCCGCCGCCGTGGCGATCATGTTCTTCAACCGCCCGGTGATGCGCACACGGCCGTCGGCGAGCACGCGGCCCAGGTCGCCGGTGCGGAGCCAGCCGTCGTGCAGCACCTCGGCCGTCAGCGCCGGCTGCCGCCAGTAGCCGAGCATGACGTTCGCTCCGCGCACGACCAGCTCGCCATCGCCCTCGGCGTCGGGTGAGTCCACGCGCACCTCGATCCCCGGGAGCGGCCAGCCCACCGCGCCCGGCGAGGGGTTCGGCGGGCGGTTCGCGCACACCACCGGCGACGCCTCGGAGAGACCGTAGCCCTCGAGCATGGGCCAGCCGAGGTCGATGTAGCGCCAGAACACGTCGTGCGCGAACGGCGCGGCCCCGGTCACGAACATGCGCAGCCGGTCGAGACCCGCGCGCCGCCGGATCGGGCGCGCGAGCGCGCGGCCCACGCGCCAACCGGTGGCGCCGCGCACGAGGCGCGTGATCTCCAGCAATCCGCGTGCGAGCCAGCGCGAGGCCCACGGCGCCTCGCCGATGCCGCGGTCGATCGCGTTCATCAGCTTCTCGTAGAGGAGCGGCACGCCGATGAACAACGTCGCGCCCGAGGTGGACATGTCCTCGCGAAGCTCGCGCGAGGCGAGGCCGCGTGCCGTGCACACGCTCGCGCCGACGCGCAACGGGCACAGGAGCCCGCCCATCGACTCGAGCGCGTGGTGGAGCGGCAAGATGCTCAGGAACCGGTCCGCTGGCCCGAACTCCAACGCGCGCACCACGGCCTCGACGTTGGAGAGCAGGTTCGCGTGCGAGAGCATGACGCCCTTCGCCTGCCCGGTCGTGCCCGAGGTGAAGAGCAGCACCGCGAGGTCGTGCGGCTCGGCGCGCGGCGGCGGTGGCTCGACGTCGGGGAACTCGCGCTGCGCCTGGTCCCAGTAGGGCACCCCGGCGTCCGGATCGAGCGAGACGAGCCGCAGCGCCGGCCGGCGCGCGAGGCGGGCACCGTCCAGGAGCGGCAGGTGGTGCGCGTCGCCGATCGCGTGCGTGGCCTCGGCCGCGGCCAGCAGCTCGCCCAGCTCGCGCTCGCGCAGCTGCGGGTCCAGCGGCACCACGACCGCACCCACCGCGAGCACCGCGAAGTAGGCGAGCCCCCACTCCGGGCGGTTGTCGCTCTGCAGCCCGACGCGCATTCCGGGCCGCACGCCCTCGCGTTCGAGCAGCGCCGCGAACGCGCTCACCGCGCGCGCGGCCGAAGCGAACGTGTAGCCCGACCACGTCCCCCCGGTCCAGCGCAGCAGGTACGGCCGTTCACCGTGGCGCTCGGCCGCGTATTCGACCAGCTCGTGCACCAGGCCCACCACCGGGGCGGGCGCGCGCAGGGGCTGCGACATGGCAGGAAGCTAGTGTGGCCTTTCCGACGAGGTCAACCGACCCTTTTCGCGACCACGAGGTGCGCGAGCACCTCGTGTGGATCGAAGAACACGCGGTCGAGGAGCTCGAACCAGGCCTGGAGCACCACGTAGAGCAGCCGCACGGGGACCTCGGTGAGCACGCGCGTGGGTCCGCGGTTCAAGCGGTTCAGGGCCGCGATCATGGACAGGCCGACGCGCGCCCACAGGCCACCGATGGGAACGTATTCGAGCGGCTCGAACCCGGCCTGCCGGAGCAGCCACTCGGCGCCGTAACGCGTGAAGCGGAAGTAGTCGTGCGGCTCGTCGTGGAGCGGCACCATCTGCGTGAACTCGAGGATCAGCACGCCACCCGGCTTCAGCACCCGTCGCGCCTCTTTCACCATCCTGAGCGGCTCGGGAAGGTAGGTGAGCATCGAGAGTCCGAGCACCGTGTCGAACGTGCCATCGCGGAACGGCTGCGCCTCGGCAGTGGCGAACGCGTCGGGGCGAGTAGCGCCCAGGTAGCGCGAGCCGGCGAGGTCGCTGCCCCAGTAGCGGCTCACGCGGCCGGCGAACACCGGCGCGAACGGTTTCGAGCCGCAGCCCACGTCCAGCAGCTCGCCGCGCGCATGGCCGCGCACGCGCTCGAGCGCCGCCACGATCTTGTGGTTCGCGAGCCAGTTGAACTTCCACACCGCGAAGCGGCCGATGGGGCGCGAGCGGATCCGCTGCCACCAGCTCATTTCCGCAGCCATTCGATCACGTACTCGCCGAGGTTGACGCGCATCTCCAGGCCGCCCTCGGCGACCAGCAGCTCCGCGCGCTTGTCGTCGTGCGGGCCGCGCAGGCAGGCGCCGGTGACCCCGGCGGGCGTGGGGAAACGGAGCGTCTCGCGCGGCACGCCGAAGTGTCGCAGCAGCACGCCGCGCCCGTTGAGATCGCGCACCGACCAGTGGCGCTCGGCGAGCTGGCGCACCTCCATGTCGAGCAGGAACACCGCGCGCTCGGCGCACAGGCGCCGCAGCAGCTCGCGCAGCGCCTCGCGGCTCGCTCGCGTGCGCGCGGCGTCCAGGTGCGCGTAGTTCATGCGGTGCGTGCTCACCACCGCCGGCCGGCCCTGCGCCCACGCCTCGTACACGCCGCGCATCGCGGCCTCCAGCCCGCGCGAGGTCCTTGGCACCGCCACCCCCTCGGGCTCGAACGCGATCCGGGGCGGCATGTTGAAGCGCGTGCCCACGTGGTGCGGGAAGCGAAGCCCGAACCAGCGGCGTCGGAGCGGCGTCCAGCCGCGTCCCGCCTGCTCCGCCTTTCCCTGGAACGTCGTCAGCCCGATCGCGGCCGCCTCCTCCTCGAACCAGTCGTCGAAGCGGTAGTCCGGCGGGCAGAACGACGTGGGCGCACGCCCGAACAGCGTCCGGAACGCCTGCGCCGCGCGGCGCACGCTGCGCGAGCGCAGCTCCTTCGGCTCCGCGGCATCGTACTCGCCGCTGGCTTCAGCGGCGCGGCAGATCGGGCTCGACTGCTCGTGCGCGCGGCGGGCGTCGCTCTCGCCGCGGCGGAGCGCGCCCAGCCACGCGGTCTCGGGCAGGTGATGGAGCCCGTGCAGCTCCGCCCACCACACGCCGTCCGCCTCCGCTCGCCGGACCGCATCCCAGAGCCCGGGCCGCTCCCAGCGCGCGGGCAACTCGGGGTGGACGCAGAGCGGCAGCTCGTCGAACTCGAACAAAGGCGGGTGCATGCGCGCGTAGTCCGGGTTGGCGACGATCGTGTTCGCCTGCCAGACCGGCGGGAAGCCGTCCCCGCCCCGCCACTCGAGCAGCTCCGCGGCCAGCAGCCGGACGTCCTCCGCGGTCTCGAGCGTGGAGCGGCCGTAGCGGAGCCCCGCTTCGGTCCGGAACGCCGGCAGGTTCGCGAGCGCCCGGTGCGCGCGATCGTCCGGCACCCAGCCACACAGGCCCCAATCGTCGCTTTCCAGCACCACCGCCCGCAGGCGGTGCCAATCGAGGTTCACGCGCGGCTCCCCGGGTCACTAGCGAACGGCAGACGGGTCAATGTATCAAAGGCCGGAGCGTGGCCCCGCATGCTGCGGGTGGCGCCGCAAACGCTGTGGCTCGGGTGCCGGCACGGGGTCTAGACTCTCCCCAGTGTCGACACCTCGCTCGCGAACCCTGAGTCCCCCGCGCGACGCCGCGCCACCCCGGCGATCCGCGCACGGTACCGGCGACGGCGCGCTCGCTGCGCGCGCCCGTGCGTGCGGGGCCACCGTCGGGGCGATGCTCCTCGCCTGGGCCTGTACCCATGCGCTCGCGGCACCCCTGCCGCCGCTCCGGCCCGCGCGCGGCGTGCTCGCCCCGCTTTCGCCCGGCGTCTCGAGCGCGTCGCCGATCGACCGCGCCTGCGGCACCGATCTCGACCAGACGGGCGCACGCTTCACCGCGGCCGCGGAGCGTAACGCGGCACTCGGGCTCACGCCGCTTCCCACGCCCCACTCCACGGACGTGGGCGAGATCGCGGTGTTGGAGGATGACGGCACGTTCTTCTTCCCCGACCAGGGCGGGAACCCGAACCTCGACGTCGCGAGCGTCGGGCGCGCGTTCTATCGCACGCACGGCGACGACTACGACCAGTTGATCGTCTGGCTCTCGACCGGGCTCACCAACTGGCTGGGCTCCCCCACCGCGCTCGCAGCCTGCTGGCCGACCCGCAACGCGGTCTCCGGCCTCGGGCTCGACCTCGTCGACTACAACGCCGCACTCGGCCTGCCGCCCCGCGTGCAGGCGGTGCTCACCATGAACGGGCTGCAGATGTATCCGGGCAACCTCACCACCGAGCTCGCCGGCCTGCCCAACTACGTCACCGAGGACGTTCTCGCGCACGAGTTCGGCCACGAGTGGCTGGCCTACTGCTTCGTGCAGGCCCCGGGCGCCGCGCTGTCGGCGCTGCTCGGTCGTGCGCACCAGCACTGGAGCTTCTTCTTCGACGCGGACGGCTCGGTCATGGAGGGGCCCGACTGGGTGCGCCAGGGGCCGGACACGTTCAGCTCGCTGCCGCCGATCGCGCGCTACGGACCGCTCGACCAGTACCTGATGGGGCTGCGTGGGCCCGACGAGGTGGACTCGCTCGTCGTCATCTCCGACACCGCGACGTTCTACCCGCCCGATCCGCTCGGGCCCAAGGTTCCGTACAGCGACCCCAACAAGAACCTCACCGCGCACGGGCCCTGGCAGGAGTTCGCGATCGGCGATGTGGAAGCGGCGAACGGCCCGCGGCTGCCCGGCGTGGCGAGCGCGCCGCACGCGCTCCGCGTGGCGTTCGCGCTCGTGGTGCCGCGCGGCAGCGACGCCACTGCCGCCGACCTGGCGAAGGTGAACATGATCCGCACCGCGTTCCCCGACACGGTGCAGTCCTACACCGGCGGGCGCATGAGCGTGGACGTGTCGCTCGATTCGCACGCGGGCTCGCTCCGGCTCGACCACGTGCCGCTCGGCGACATCGAGTCCTCGTCGGTGCCGCGCACGGTGACGGTGCACGTGAACGTGGTGCCCGCGGGCGTGCCGACGCACGTGGATCCCTCGGGCACGACCGTTTCCTGGCGCGTGCTGCCCGAGACCGCCTGGACCACGGTGTCGATGGCGCCCGCGGCGGGCGATTCGTTCTCGGCCTCGCTCCCGCCCACGGCGAGCGGGCAGACGCTCCAGTACCGCTTCCACGCCACGGCTGACCAGCCCGGCGTCCAGGCGGACCTGCCCGCGGCGTCGGGCGTGCCGTTCACCTACCACACCGGGCCGGATCTCGAGCCGCCGGTGATCACGCACTGGTCGCTCCCCACGCAGGCGCTCGAGCGCATGCCGCAGCCGCTACTCGCTCGCGTGCGCGACAACCTCGGACCCGCGGGGCTGGACGCCGTGTGGTGCGAGGTCTCGGTGGATGGCGGGCCGATCCAGACCATCCCCGCGACCAGCGCGGGCGGCGACTCGTTCGTGGTCTCGGTGGGCTCGAGCGTGCCGCGGGGCAGCACGATCGCGTACCGCTTCGCCGCGCGCGACAAGGCAGCGGCTGCGAACATCGGCTATTCGAATCCAGCGTTCGACAGGATGCTGGTCGGCTACGACGGGCTGGACGAGTTCTGGGGCCCGTCAGCGTGGACGCATTCGATCGCGACCCCGAGCCACCGCGACGAGTGGCACGCCGTGGAGCGCGACGCGGTCCCCTCGGGCTCGGGCAGCTGGCACTGCGGGCTCGAGGGCATGCCCTACGGTCCCTACCAGGATGCCGTGCTCACGGGCCCGCTCGTCTCCGGGATCACGCCCGGCTGCTCGCTCACGTTCCTGCACCATTTCGACCTGGAACAGGGGTCGCCGAACTCACCGGAGATCGCGAACGACGGCGCACGCGTCGAGATCCAGGTCGGCGCTGCCGGCGCGTGGAACGTGGCGACCCCCGACTCGGGCTACCCGCACACCCTCATCGATTTTCCCCCGGGGGGCCCATGCTGGAGCGGGACGCGTGCGGACTGGCACGAGGAGCGGATCGACCTCTCGCCCTACGCGCCCGGTCCCGTGCGTGTGCGCTTCCGCATGAGCAGCGACCTGTTCGTGGGCGGTGGCGGATGGTGGATCGACCAGGTCCATTTCCATTTCCCGCAGCAGCCGACCACGGGAGCGGGGCCGCCGGTCGCGGCGCTGTCGCTGGGCGCGTGCTGGCCGAACCCGGCGACGAGCGCGCTCCGCCAATCACTCCGGCTCCCGCACGCCGCGGCGGTGGAGTGGTCGCTCTACGATCTCGCCGGACGACGCGTCGCGGTGCTCGAGCAGGGCACGCTCGCCGCCGGATCGCGCGAGCTCTCGGCGGAGCTGCCGCGCGCGCTCGCGGGCGGCCTCTACTTCTCGCGCGTGCGCGTGGACGGCCGCGCGCTCGGCGCGCGCCGGGTGGCGATCGTCCGCTAACCCAGGCCGCGCTCGATCGCCGCGGCCAGCTCGGCGAGTCGGCGGTCGAAGAAGTGGCTCGCGCCCTCGACCCATTCCAACCGCTTGGGCTCCGCCCACGAGGGATACACCCGCTCGAGGTTCTCGGGCTTGCACACCGTGTCCGCCGTGCCCTGGATCACGAGCTTCGGCACCGGGCACGTGCGCATCTCCTCGAAGGTCTGGGTGTGGACGGGGGGAGCGACGAGGATCAGCCGCTCGACCACGGCTTCCGCGGCGGCGACGCGCGAGGCCACCCACGATCCGAACGAGAAGCCCGCGACCCACGGGCGCGCGCCCGGGTGGCGGCGGCGGAGCCAGTCGAGCAGCGCCAGCGAGTCGTGCAGCTCGCCGCGGCCGCGGTCGTGCACGCCCTCGCTCTTCCCCACGCCACGGAAGTTGAAGCGCAGCACCACGGCGCCGCGCGCGTGCAGCGTGGCGGCGACGCGGTGCGTGACCTTGTTGTGGAGCGTGCCGCCGTAGAGCGGGTGCGGGTGACAGACGAGCGCCACGAGTGCCGGCTCGACACCCTCGCGCTCCTGCAGCAATCCCTCGATGCGCCCCGCCGGGCCGGTGATCTCCACCGGCAGCAGTCGCGATGTCTCCTCGCTCACTTGCGCGCCGGCTTGAACCGCTTGGAGAGCCGCTCGTGCAGCTCCTGCGAGGTGGTCGCGTAGTTGAGCGCGGTGCCGTCGCCCACGGCGAGCACGCAGCCGGTCTCGAGCATCCAGTCCTCGAGCCCGAGCGGCAGGCCCTCGCGGAAGTCCACGAGCTCGGCGGTGACGCGCGCGGGATAGGGCTCGAACTCGTCGTTCCACTCGATGGCGAAGTACACCTCGTCGCCGCCGCTCAGCAGCCCCGCGCCCGAGAAGCGCTCCATCTCTCCGGGCTCCACGAGCAGCGCGCCACGGTGCTCGCGCGGCCGGATGCCCTCGGAGCGCATCCGGCGACGGACCGCGGGCTCCTCGCCCGGCCGCTCCTGGCCTTCGAGCACGTTGATCGCGGCCAGGGCGTAATCCGGCAGCAGGTCCACCGCGTCCACGACCTCG
>Ga0209811_10000662_pt1 | contig 13276 bp, 10 predicted proteins | sample Coa_R1_6_FD_187161 | JGI IMG/M metagenome (GOLD analysis project Ga0209811, IMG submission 187161) | Surface soil microbial communities from Centralia Pennsylvania, which are recovering from an underground coalmine fire. - Coalmine... | ecosystem: Environmental > Terrestrial > Soil >...
ACCGGACCCTGCCGAACCGATAGCACCGCCGTCGCCACGTTCGGCGAAGCGGAAACTGATATCTCTATCGCTTGCAGGCATTCTCGCCGTCGTCGGCACGCTGGTGGGCGGCTACTACTTCGCGATGCGGCCGGTGACGCTGCGGATCGCGGTCGGCCCTGCCAACAGCGACGATCTCAAGGTAGTCCAGACGCTGGCGCAGGCCTTCAGCCACCAGACGACCAGCCAGATCCGTTTGCGCCCGGTGCCGACCGAAGGCGCCTTCTCGCGCCTGCTCCCGCGCCCCGAACTCGAGGAACTCGCCAAGAAGCGTATCCCGCTCGGCCGTTTCGGCACGCTGGAAGAATTTGCCAATCTGGCCACGTTCCTGATTAGCGACGCTTCCTCCTACATCAACGGCGACGTAGTCATCATGGACGGCGGCGAGTGGCTCCAGGGCGCTGGAGAATTCACGACGCTCGGACGAATGTTGACTGACAAAGAGTGGGAAATGATGAGACCGAAGAAGGGATCAACCCAAAAGTAGGCGACTTGCATTTAGCCAGCGCAAGCAAACCCGAGGGCTAAGTGCTAAGTGCCAAGTGCTAAATACCAAGTGCCGCTTCTCCGAGTTCCGTGCGATGCGCCCTATTTCTTCTCTGGCAAGATCAACCACTTCAAAGCCATATTGACGAGGCTGAGCACGATCGCTCCCCAGAACGCCGCGCCAAACGTATCCACATGAAAACCCGGCACAATCGCGGACGCCAGTTTGATCACCACCGCATTGATGATCAGCCAGAACAATCCCAGTGTCAGTAAAGTCAGGGGGAAGGTAACGATTTTCAGGAAGAGCCCGAGCGTGGCATTTACGAAGCCAATCACCACGGCCGCAATCAGCGCGGCCATCGGCCCGCTCACTGCAAACCCGGGCACCAGTCGCGAGACAATCCAGATCGACAATGCACTCAACAGCCAGTGAAGCAGCATTCTCATCGGCCACCTCTCAAATCAACGCAGCCGAATATAAAGGCCCCACCCACGAAAGCGCAATCTCAAGAGCGCTGTTTCGCACCCAGAAGCCTTTTTTGCTGACCACCTCCCACTGCCCTACTCAACCGCTACAATCCTCCCGTGCCCGCGAAAACCAACGCCGCACGTCTCCTCGATCAGTTAGGCATTCGCTACGAACTGCGCGAATATGAAGTCGACCCCAACGACCTCGCCGCCAAAACCGTAGCCGCGAAAATCGGGCTTCCCGCCGAACAAGTGTTCAAGACGCTGGTCGCGCGCGGCGACCGTAATGGGATCTGCATGGCGGTGATCCCCGGCAACGCGGAGCTCGACCTGAAAGCCCTCGCCGTGGCTTCCGGAGACCGCAAACTTCAACTCACTCCTGTGAAGGAATTGCAGAGCCTGACTGGATACATTCGGGGCGGGGTAACGGCTCTGGCCGGTAAGAGAGACTATCCTGTCTTCGCCGACGAAACCATCGAACTATTCGACACAATTTCGATCTCAGCGGGCGTGCGAGGCCTGCAGATTTTACTGGCCCCAGCCGACTACCTGAAAGCGACCAACGGAAAGCTCACTTCGTTAGCGCACCCCAAATAGTGTTGAAGATCCGGGCGGAAATTTATCAATGAAAAACGAGCAGAGGCAGCAAATTCTATCTCGACTAAACGGACGCAGTCGCGTCGCTGCGTTTGAGGCGGCAAAAACCGTTTGGGAATACTCTGACCCTCGCTTGGAACGTCCGCTCATTCAGACACTGAAGCATGGACGGAGACCCTTCAACCGTGCTGCCGCAGCTTTTGCGATGCAGATGGTTACTTCGCCAAGAACGATCAAGGCGCTGGAGAAGGTAGTGCGGAACAGGTCAGAGTCAACTCTCGTCCGGGGTGAAGCGGCCGAGGCGCTCGCCCATTGCCATCGCCAAAGATCGCACGAAGTGCTGCTCGCCGCATTGCAAGACCCCAGCAAGGAGGTTCGGTTCTGGTGCGCATTTTCTCTTGGCGAGATGGCGGAGAAGCGAGCCCTCGTTTCTCTGCGGCGTCTCACCGATAGCGACAAAAGAATGGTGAAAGGCTTCCATTCAGTTGCGAAAGAGGCGGCTGACGCAATTGAGAATATCCAGACCGCGAAAGTCGCGCACCGGCGAAGGAATGGGTGCGTTTTCTGCGTTCGCGCCTGACACGGGCTTGGAAACACGGGACTTGACGAGCGTCTATCCGGGAACTTACTACGCTTACTGTCCTCCCACTGCCGCTTTCGCCTCGATCGCCTCGAACACCTCCTGCGCCCTCTGTACCGCTTCTTGCACGTTCTCGCAAATATTGTTCTTTCCAATCACCTCTTCGAACTCGGCCTCATGCAGCAGCTTTGCCGGCTGCTCACGCGCTCCGCACAGGATCAGCGTCCGCCCCGTCGCTTGCAATGCTCGCGCAACCTCCTCAATCGCAAACAAACCCGTGGCGTCCAGCGCCGTCATGTTGCGCAGCCGCAGAACCACCACCGGCGGCAGCGTGTGCATGTTCTCCGTCACGGCCGAAATCTTGTCGGTCGCACCAAACAGAAACGGCCCGTGAATCCGGAAGATGGTCGCGTAGTACGGGATGTCCTTGTCCTGCAGAATATGAACCCGTCCGTCCTCAATGTAGTCATCCGTAACTTGCGAAACAGTAGTCGTCGCGGCCACTCGGCTGATGAACAGCAGCGCCGCCAGGATCATTCCTGCCTCGACCGCCACTGTCAGATCGGCGAACACAGTCAAAGCAAACGTCACCAGCCACACGCTGATATCTGTTTTCGTCAGCTTCAACAGTTGCGGGATCTCCCGCCACTCGCCCATGTTGTACGACACGACCATCAGGATTCCAGCCAGCACTGCCATCGGCACAAAGGCCACCAACCGCGAAGCGAAAAGCAGAATGCTCAGAAGCGTCAGCGCGTGAATCATCCCTGCTACCGGCGTCTGCGCACCCGAGCGGATATTTGTCGCCGTGCGCGCGATCGCGCCGGTAGCCGGCAGGCCGCCGAACATCGGGGACGCGATATTTGCCACGCCTTGCGCCACCAACTCCACGTTCGGATTGTGATGGTCGTTGCTCATCCGGTCCGAAACCACCGCCGACATCAGCGACTCGATCGCACCCAGCATCGCCACTGTAACGGCGGGACCCAACAAACTATGAATCAGATCCGCACGGAACATCGGTATCTGAAGCTTCGGTAGTCCACTGGGAATTCCTCCGAACCGCGACCCAATCGTCTCGACTGGCAATTTGAAGACGAAGACCGCCAGAGTTCCCATCAGCAGCGCGATGATCGGCCCGGGAATCCTGTTCGACAGGCTACGGCACACAATCAGAATGACCACGGTCGCCGCCGCCAGCAGCGCCGCATCGTAGTTCAGCGTCTTGATGTGAGAGGCAAATGCCAACAGCCGCTGCGTGAACTCGCCAGGTACCTTGGCGATTTGTAGGCCAAGAAAATCCTTTACCTGCGTGCTCGCAATCAAAATCGCAATGCCGTTAGTAAATCCCACCACGATCGGCCGGGGAATGAATTTGATGGCCGATCCCATACCCGCAAGCCCCATCGCTACCAGCAACACGCCCGCCATCACCGTGCACATGAACAACCCGTCCACGCCGTGCGCGGCAACGATTCCAGCGATGACTACAACAAACGCGCCGGTCGGGCCGCCAATCTGTGTCTTGGATCCTCCAAGTAAGGAGATCAGAAATCCGGTGACAATCGCGCAATAGATACCAGCCTGTGGCGTGAGCCCGGATGCAATGGAGAACGCCATCGCCAATGGCAGAGCCACCAGGCCAACGGTCACGCCCGCTAGGGCATCGTGCAGAAACTTGCTGGAGTTGTAATCCCGGAGGCAAAGCACCGACTTCGGAAGCCAGCGCTCCGGTGAGAAAATAATCGCCATTTAACAATTATGGCCGCGATTCACACAAATGAAGATAGCAATCTGTGCCCAGAAAAAATCGCCTTCCCGAATCGATGATTGCGCCGGGTAACTACTGACTTCAGGCCCGGCCCCTGCAAGTGCTACAGTGCTTCCGCATCTCAGGAGACCCCATGCCCACGCGCCTGCTCGTTCCGATACTCGCGATTATTCTGCTGTCCGCGACCGTCTTTGCCCAGACCACACCCGCGCCCTCTCACGTCGATGTCCCGACCATCGATCCGCGCCCCGATGACGTCAGCACTCTCGACGGCATCATCGCTGCCTACTACGATGTAATCTCAGGACCCGCCGGACAGCCGCGCCAGTGGTCGCGCGATCGCACGCTCTACATCCCCGAAATCCGATTCGTTTCCATGTCACAGAGCAAAGAGGGCAAGCCCGTCGCACGCACGATGACGCATCAACAATTCGTCGACGCCTCCGACAAGGGCCTCCAGGGCGGCTTTTACGAAAAGGAAGTCCACCGTGAAACCCAGCGCTTCGGCAACATCGCGCACGTCTTCAGCACCTACGAAAGCCGCATCAAGGCTGACGGCCCCATCATCGCGCGCGGCATCAACAGCATTCAGGCCTTCTGGGACGGCAAGCGCTGGTGGATCACCAACGCCATCTGGGACGAGGAACGCCCCGACAATCCCCTACCGCCCGAATTTTCGCCGAAAGCGACCGCGGATCATCCGGCTTCAAAGTGAGTTCGACGCAAACTGAATTTGAGGGCAGAAAGAATCCCCCGCGCGCGAGTCGCGGGGGAGTGGGGAGGGCCTGATGGCCAAGTGTTAAGTCTGGTGTACCACCTACCCGAGTAAACAATTTAAAATGCTTGTAAATAGTTGATTACACAACAATTACAAGCAGTCTCGTACAAATCTTCGAATCAACTATAGCCCGTAGTATGTCTAGCATTCCATTCGACTTGTTTCCGGACTAGAGGTTGTAAAGACAAAGAGGGGCGGCCTGATCGACCACCCCATTCGTTCTCCTCAGTTCCTTACCACACCCGACACGCGTTCGCGCGCACCATCGGCTGCCCGGCTTTGCAGCCAAACGCATGCGCGAATTCCGACATATTCCCGACCACATTGTTGATGCGATAGCGATTCAGCGAATGCCCCTGGGTCATGACAGCCGTGCGCGCAGCCTCGGGCCGATTTTCTCCGCACCACACGTTCGCGTATGCCAGAAAGAACGTCTGCAGTTCGGTAACGCCTCCGTCCGCAGGCGAGTCGAGTTCCTTCCCCTGCGCCTTCAAGGCACTTTGCAGTCCGTTCAGCGCGATGTGCACGCCGCCGTTGTCCGCGGTGTCTTCACCCAGCGACAATTTGCCGTTCTGCTTCACTCCTGCTTCCGGAACATCTTGTGTGTACTCTTCGGCGATACAACTGTCGCGCTCGTCGTAGGCAGCCGAATCCTTGGGCGTCCACCAGTCTTTCAGATTGCCGGCGGCATCGAACTTCCGCCCCTGATCGTCGTACCCATGGATGATCTCGTGCCCGATGACCGCTCCGATCGCACCATAATTCACCGCATCCCCAAGCTTCGCATCGAAGAACGGCGGCTGCAAAATTCCTGCAGGAAAGTTGATGGTGTTGGTCTGCGCATCTTCATACGCATTGACGGTCGGCGGCGTCATGTTCCACCTCAAACGGTCCACCGGCTTGCCGAATTGTCCCAACCGCCGTTGCAACTCAAATCGGCTCGAGCGTTGCACGTTTCCGAGAAAATCGTCGCGTTTGATTTCCACCGACGAGTAGTTCTGCCAGTGATCGGGATACGCGATCTTGTCGACCTGCGCCTCCAGTTTGACGTGCGCCTTCTTCTTCGTCTCCGCCGACATCCAGTCCGCCGCGTCGATGTCCGCGCTCAATGCTCCCTTGATCGTCTTCACCAACTCAAGCATGCGTTCCTTGCTGGCCGGCGGGAAGTAGCGCGCTACGTACGCCTGACCGACGGCATCTCCAAGATCGATGTCCGCATACGACGAGCAACGCCGCCACCGCGGCTGAATCTCTTTCGTCCCGGACAGCGTCTTGCCATAGAAATCAAAATTCTCTTCGACGAACGGCTGCGACAGCGAAGACGCCGACAAGTGCAGGATCGAATACCTCAAATATCCGCGCCAATGCTCGATGGGCTCCGACGCGATCAGCTTTTCCATGCCCTTGAAGAAGTCCGGCGAAGTCACCAGGTACTGCTTCGCCACCGGCACCTGCATTGCGCCAAAATACTTGCTCCATTTGAACGAAGGAGTCAGCGCCTGCAGCTGTTCCGCCGTCATCTTGTGGTTGATATTCTTCGGATCGCGCCGCACCACGATGTCCATCGCCGCCTTCGCCAGCGCCGTCTCCATCGCCAGCACTGACTTCGCATCGGCAGCCGCCTGCTCTTTCGACTCGCCGCTCAACTCCAGCATCTGCGCGACGTGCTTCACATATTTCTCGCGGATCTCCTTCGACTTGTCGTCGTCGTTCAAATAGAACTCGCGGGATGGCATGTTCATTCCCGACTGGTCCAGCGTCCCGATGTTGACGCTGGCATCGTCGAAATCCGGCCCGTTGTAAATCCCAAACAGAATTCCCTGGTACTGCGCGTCGATGAAGTTCAGGTTTGCCGGCCGCACCATCTGTTGCAGGCTCGCCACCACCTCCGGCAGTTGCGATTTGTCTTTCATCGACGCGATCCGGTCGAGTGCCGGCTTCAACGGCATTACCCCAGCCTTGTTGACGGCTGCCTCATCCATGCACGAAGCATAATGGTCCCCGGCCTTTTGATCCGCCGCACTGCGGCTCGCCGTCGGCTTCGCCGCATCTTCCAGCGTGCTGTGGATCGCCGCCACATTCCAGATGGCCAGCTTGTTGAACGTCCCCCACCCGGCCTGATCTGAAGGAATCGGGTTCGCCTTCAACCACTTGCTGCATGCGTATTGAAAAAAGTCATTGCACGGGTCAAGCGACTTATCGACCTGATCCGGAGTGAAGCTGTCCAGATCCGGCATCTCGTTGCCAGAACCGGAATTTGCCGGCTGGGCGAACGTGAAGGTTGAAAGCAGAATCGTCAGGACAAGAAAAATGCGCATGGAAACTCCTTCGTGGCGGGATGACACAAATGAGGTAGACGGCAGAACCCAAGAATGGTAACAAGCCAACATCTCAATGTGGTCCATTTATGTAGCGCGGGCGCCCTCCCCGCGTGTCGGCGCAGAATCAAGAGTGCGCGCTTGGCTACCCCGCCGAATCTGCACCCCAGACGCGGGGAGCGCCGATAGTGGTTCCCACCACAGGGCATCCGTCTGAAAACTCGCCGTATCAACACGATCCCGCTACCTGCCCTTCCGGCTCCGCAGGCGTAGCCTGATCGTAACTATCGCGACGACCCAAACCCGCATCATACTGTCGTGATGGATGTACAAGAGCTTTTCGTGGAGTTCCTCCGGCCGGTAGTTTTGGGCACCGGAGCAGTGCTGGCGCTGATCGTTATCGTCGGCATGCGCTTGCCCCGCCGCGCCAAGGTAGACGCCCGTCCTCCGCGTAACAGCTGAACCGATTTCGCCTTTCCTTTGTTCTGAAGTCCCTGCAGACTTTCGCGGTCGTCTGTCTTTTTACCGACGTAGCCAGGACTTGTTCTAAGAGTTTCCACGCTCTTAATTGGTTTCGAGTTGACGGCGATCCCGGAGTCAATCGGTTCGGTCAACACAGGGCATTTCGCGGCACCAATCCGGAGCCATCAATTCTGGATTGCCCGTGATAGGGGAACAATCTCAAAGCCTAGGGATTGCCACCACTTCAGGGTACCGACGAGACGTTCATTGATCTTGCAGATATCACACATCGGCCTTGATTCGACGCGTCGCTACGAAGACCAATCACCGGAAATTACTGATCAGGATGACGTCGCTGCTCTCGCTGCCGCGGGTCAGCGTCAGTTGCTTGCCGTCAGGCGACCATTCAAAATCGGAAATCAGTCCCGACTCAAAATTCGTAATCTGTTTCGGCGGTCCGCCCGATAGTTTCTGTTGCCAGATGTTGGAAACGCCGTTCCTGGTCAACGCATATTCAACGGCCTCATCCTCAGGTGCCCAACGGGGCATACCTAATGGCGCCGGCCAGTCGAACTTGTATACGGGGGCACCGCCATCGAAAAGGATTACTTTCAGTTGATATGGCCTAGATGCGGAAGGAGAACCGGGGTTCTCAGGCGAGGCGAGATACATGATTCGCTTTCCGTCCGGGGAGATTTTGAGTGGATAGCCATAAGCAGACACATAGTCCTGTGCGAGCACCTCTGAAGGCTTCGCCCCCGTGATGGGAACTTTTACCGGGGTCCAGGAAGGCCCCCGCACGTAGACCACCCATTTGCTATCCGGGGAACATTGTGCGCCTAGGGCAAGAGTCTCGTCAGCGATGCGGATGGGGTTTGAGCCGTCCGCATCCATGCGCCATATCCCTTGCTTCTGTTCCCTATAGGCGGCGTAGACGATATAGCGGCCATCACCACAAACCGACGGATCACGATTGAAACGATCATCGGGCGTCAGCAGCGTGCGCCCACTCCCATCCGGATTTACCACGAACAGCTTGCCATCCTGGCTGGCAAAGGTGATTCGGCCGTTGGGCATCCAAGAGAATCCTCCGACAACAAACTCCTTCGTAGTGATTTGCTTAGCCCTTGCGGTGTTTCCCGCGGACGCGACCCACAAGTCGGAGACCGTTGTCATCTCAGTGTCGACAAGAGTCTTGCCATCCGGCGTGAGGTCCAAGCAACAGAGCTGGTAATCCATCAGGTCATTGGTGAGGCGGCGTGCCTCTCCCCTTGGATAAGAAATGAACCAAAGTTGCCCACGAAACGCCTGGGCAACGTTACTTATGGGCGCCAGGAGACCACTTCCATCGGGCAGCCACCGCGGACGACCGATGGCGTCCGGAGTTGAGTAGATTTCATGGACCGATCCATCGGCGACCGATACGGCCCAAAGCACAGAACGAAGTTGTTTCGTGGCCTCCGAGGTTGTGAACGCGACTGTCTTGCCATCGGGAGACCAAGCTACGCCGATAAACTCGTCACGGTAGGGACGCGAAGCAAGTAGCCGTTCATCACTCCCATCGGCTTTGGCAATCAAAACCTCAACTTTTCCAATGGACGAGTCTGCCCGCAAAAAAGCAAACTCAGTACCATCCGGAGAGTAACTGGATCCGAAGTCAACCCCACCCTGCATCACGAGGTGCGGTGTTCCGCCTAGCACGGGTATTCGATACAGATAGGTATCAGCAAAATCCTTCTTTTCGGAGCGGACAAAATCAATGTAGTTGGCGTCCGGGGAGAAGGTCAGACCCCAGATCATAACTTCATCCGGGGGTAGAATCTGCACATCGCTGCCGGTGGCTACTTGACGAACGTTGAGGCTTTGTTTTTCCCCCTCGCGAAGAACATAGACGACATAACGCCCGTCCGGGGAAATCGCGACATTGGTGGCATTCCCGCTCTGGGTAACCCGGGTGATCGTCAAGCCCTGCAGGTTCCACTCATTCCTGCGTTCATTCAGCCTGGACAAGTAAATTCCTAAACCAACAATCAGCGCCGCCAAGACAGCGAGCATCACTGCCAGCACGCCCTTGTGCCGTTTTGCTTCCGCGAGCAGGACTGCTCCGCTGGATGGTCGCACTTGCGTCGAAGAGAGGGCTGCGGCGGAACTCGACGAGGCGACCGCGCTTTCCGTGTGCGTGCTGCTGGAATCCGTATCCCGTTTCAGCTGCTTCAGGTCGTCGCGGACGTCGGCAGCGTGCTGATAATGCACCTCCGCGGCATTCTCGGGCGCAGTCGGTTCCGTTGAATTGGACACGTGCTCGACCCGAGCGATGAAGCGGTAACCACGCCGTGGAATCGTCTCGATGTAAGTTGGGTCTGTGGCGGAATCGCCGAGAGTTTCGCGCAACCGGTTCACTGCAGCGTTGAGCCCATGCTCGAAGTCGCCGAAGCTGTCCCCCGGCCAAAGCTTTCTTTGGAGCTCTTCCCGCGTCACCAGCCTTCCTGCATTCGAGGCGAGCATCAGCAACACGTCAATCGCCTGACCAGAAAGCTTCAGCCGCTGACCATGCTTGCGCAGTTCGTTCGATTCGGGCGACAGCTCGAAAGGGCCGAAGTGCATTGAGCCGTTCGTGTTGCGGGGCTCCGACATTGCCCCACCCCCATGTGGGCCACGATCTTATCACCGTGTCCCCGGTCAACATGCCCGGCCGTTCCTTCTTCTTTAACTGCTACCTCACCGATCTATCAACAACTTGCGCAATGATCCAGAACTATCTGATTTGGACTTTGCGAGCATTGAGATAGCACCAGGCACAGCCCAAGTTCGGTGGCACCAACGGGGTGACCACCATGAAAGCGAGCTTTCTGATCGTAGTTCTCTTTGCTGCCTGCGCGGCACAAACACAAACCCTTCGCGTTGTCCCGGTCCATCTTGAAGAAACTGATCTGACATCCCAGAGTGTCCAGTTCTTCTGCACGCAAGACTACAACCGCGATGAGTGCCACCAACATGCACGGGAGCTGCGACGGGTGCTCGTAACGTATCCGCTAGAGCGGTTAGGAACGTGGTCCTTCGCTCTGGTGCCATCCGACAAGTGGAGGGATCTCATACGCGCCATCGGTGGACCTCCTTACAGTCCGGCTTTCACCATCTTCGAGCAGCGTACGACGGTGATGGAGAGTAGCCTCTTTTCTCCAACCGCAACCCGTAGTGCGGAATTTCAACGCGTCTTTGGTGTGACAGGAGAAGCCTTGCTTGCGTTGACTGTGAACCATGAATTGGGGCATTGCGTTTGCCACAATCACGACGAGCGGAAGGCAGACGATTACGGCCGCGAACTGCGCGAGGGCAAGACTCCGAATTGTGGCCGAACATCAAGGAGAAAAGCTGACCACGGCACGGAGAAGAATACTCCGTAGATTCCGTTCGATGGTGGTACCTCATGGAGACATGAGTATTCGCCGGAAGGAAATTTTGACCCCGAAGACGCAGAGATCCATCTCTACTTTCAGGATGTCGAAACGAATCGTACCCGCAAGGATGCCACGTTCGAAGTTGCTCTTGAGGAGAACACGAAACACATTTTTAAGTACGAGCACGCTCTCGAAGAGCTACCGAAATGCTCGTTAAGGCAAAGGAAACTATCTGGTTAGAAGGGTCGCCGCCTCATACTGGCGTAATATCGCGATTACACTCCAAACCCCTCCCGTCGACCGGCACGAGTTCTTCGTGTAAACGCCCGTCTACGCCAACCGAGAAACGGCACAGACTCCTGACACTTTAAGACACGTTGTCACTTTCCCTTAGAGACGTTCGTAGGCGATTTCTCCGTGAGAACCGCGAGCAATTTCTTAGCCGATTCTGGTGCCGGGCCTGCACTGCCGCTGATGATTTGGGTGGCTTCCACTTTTTTGCCATACATCTTTTCGTTCGCGTCGTTATCAGGTCCGAGGGATGTCCCCGCCAATGAGACGCCCGCAAACACACCCTGCGCTCTCGAATAGGACAGCATTTCTGCGCTCATCGCCGCATTCGTCGAGGCTTCTGCATCTCGTCCGACCGGGCCAGCCGCGATGCTGGCATCGGCACCGAGTTTAGCCTTCCCCTTCATCAGGGCGCGTGCCCCTTTGTCGTTCATTACTAGAACCACAAAGTCCGTAGCCTGTCCGCCTGCCTGAAGGCCGAAGCTGCCGCCCATCGATTGCATCATTGTGGGGGCACTCCAAGGACCTGTGAAATTTTCACCGCCACGGCATGTCATCACTCCGCGTCCATAAGAAGCGCCAACGATGAATCCAGCTTTCTTCACCGCCGGAAGAACGATAACGCACTCGGCCTTATTCAGTACACTGATGGGAACGCCGCTGGATGAATCCACCAGTTCCCTCATTACATTGCCTGACTCCTCTACACGTTCCTGCTCATGTTTATTATCCGCAGCACTCGCAAAGCTGGGAAGGACAAGGCACAAGATCCCAATGCTTAGGGACGCGATCCGCTGGGCTGCGAAAACTCGGTGTAGATTCAACATAGCCTCCTCCTCTGCCGCACCTGTGGGATGAAAAGACACATAGCAAGTGTTGTCCCTGGCCGCCCCCTAGGGAATAGTGGGTATGGACAGACGCATTCCCGTCGCTAGACTGTGGAGTTGGGGGATGGCAGACGAACTCCTTAACAACGCGCTCGTGCTGAACTAGCTGACCTGCTCGAATCGCAACTGATTACCCTGGAAAAAGAGACTTTCGGCTGCGCCACAGGGGCAGAACTCCGCGAATACGAAGACAGGCGTGACCGCATCGGTCACCTCTACGCTGAACTCATTGACCGAGAAGCCGCCGCGTAGCTTTCTCGCCGCTGCCTGGAGGAGCTCAAGAAATGACCTCCTTCTGATTGTCGCGCTGTGTTGTAGTGTTGTGGGCGGGCAGAAAAGTGCTGAATCACCTCCACAAGGTTTGAGCACAGCGACAGCACAAACCCTACTCGGGTCTCTGACTGTCGCAAAATCGTCGATTTCACCAACTAACCAAGTCAATGAGCGTAATCGCCTTCCGTGAAAAGGCTAGTCGTTCATCTCCGAGTCCTCGCGTGCGGTTTTGACCAAATCGATTCTCTCGCTTGTGGCTCTGCAGTTCAAGCAGCTGCACACATATGACGGGGCACTCTCCACAATCGTGTGCCGGCATCCCCCGCACCTGTAATTATCGCTTTGCCCCAGCGGTATCATTGACCTATATTGACCGCCAATGCCACAGTACGGGCAGTGATAAACTGCGCCAGACATAGCCATACTCCTCCGAACCGAAAGCCTCCCGAATAATTTTGATTTACTTGCGGTACGATCCACAGTCGAGCCTGAGCTGCTCGTCCCGTCGTGGGAACTGTCAAAACTGACAATGATGCCTTCACAGGTGGGGCTTGGGGCTTGCGGCTTGGTAGCTGGCGCAAAATCCTCATTTTTACTTATTGACCCGCGCACATTGCTGCAGAGCAACAACGACAGTGACCGCGCTGAGAAGCTAGTGCTCTCCTCGGCTTGGTCTAATGCTGCTGACTGCTGAGAGGGTACTTGCCGAATGGCACCCAGCTCGGCCCTTGGGCCGAGCCGTTTTCCAGATCCCCTTCTAGTATTCCTCCCCGCTAGTTGGCGAAAAATCGCCATAGCACTCACAGACCTCAAAAAAAGGCGAAGAGACGGCGCAAGCTGGTGTAATCGCCTGATTTCGTCAACCAAGACAGCCATTTTGTTCGCCATTCCTTCCATGCTCTAATCTCTGGGCATGGAGCACGGA
>Ga0209811_10000663_pt1 | contig 13245 bp, 9 predicted proteins | sample Coa_R1_6_FD_187161 | JGI IMG/M metagenome (GOLD analysis project Ga0209811, IMG submission 187161) | Surface soil microbial communities from Centralia Pennsylvania, which are recovering from an underground coalmine fire. - Coalmine... | ecosystem: Environmental > Terrestrial > Soil >...
CCCAGACCCAGATGTAGCTGCCAAGGCGCATCTTCATCTCGGCATGCCCGAGGTTCTCGGCGTGGGTGGCCGAGAGCGACGCGAGCAGTTTTCGCCCCGCAACCCATACTTCGCGCACGCACGCTGCTGTTTTTGGCTTGCCTACCGTGGGACCAGGCCAGTCGGTCGGATCAGCGCCCAGATTGATGAATTACACGAAGAGCGGTATCGGGATGCCACCGGATTTTTCGGGTTCCTCGAGGCCGAGAATGAGGCGGGGACGTTTCACGAACTGTTGAGTACGGCTGAAGTCTGGCTGCGTGACCAGGGCATGTTGCGCATCCGCGGCCCGTTCAACTTTTCCATCAACCAGGAGTGCGGGCTTCTTGTGGACGGTTACGATACGCCCCCAATGATTATGATGGGTCACTCCCGCCCGTACTATGCCGCTCGGCTGACAGCCGAGGGATACCAGGGCGTAAAGGACTTGTTGGCCTATCGTCTCTCCACCGATTTTACTCCTCCCGAGTTCATGAAGGCCGTTTTGAACAAAGCCGCTGGCCGTGCACGGGTCAGGCCGCTGCACAAATCACAGTTGAATGAGGACCTCGAAATTATCAAGGACATTTTCGAGGATGCCTGGTCCACAAACTGGGGATTCATTCCATTCACCAAAGACGAGGTTCGGCATCTAGGCTACAACTTGCGACTGCTAGTCGATGACGATGCCGTGCAAATTGCGGAAGTGGACGGGCTGCCGGCCGCGATGATCGTAGCCTTGCCGAACTTAAATGAAGTGATACGAGACCTGCAGGGACGTTTGCTTCCATTTGGCTGGCTCAAGCTCTTGTGGCGGCTGAAAGTGAAATCTCCGAAGACGGCTCGCGTTGTCCTGATGGGAGTGCGCAAACGTTTTCAACGAAGCCCGCTTGGAGCCGCTCTGGTTTTCCTGCTTATTGATGCCGTGCGCGGTTATGGAATTAGGCGCGGAGTTCAGGAAGTTGAACTGTCCTGGATTCTGGAAGATAACATGCCTATGCGGAATATACTCACGATGGTCGGAGGCGTCCCGTACAAACGCTACCGTATTTATGAAAAGGCACTCAGATGAGTAGCGGACTGTTGTTGTAAGAAAAAAAGCGGCTGAGCTACTCAATTTGTGAATAAAAAGAGAACGCAGATGGATACCTCCAAGACAGCCGACGTACGTGTCAATGATAGTTTTTTAGCGCCGCTGGAACGACCGGCGCTGCAATGGCTATGTAAACACATGCCTGCATGGATGACTCCCGACATCCTCACTGTGATTGGCGTCATTGGCGGGGTAGTCATGGCGGCTGCGTACTGGTTGTGTAACGTGAATAAAAATTTCTTATGGATCGTCGATCTTGGCCTTGTGATCAATTGGTTCGGAGATAGTCTCGATGGCTCTTTGGCACGATACCGCAAAATCGAACGTTTCAAGTACGGCTATTTTGTCGATCATACCGTCGATATCACGACGCAAACCATAGTCCTGCTTGGCTTGGGAGCATCTCCCTTTGTTCACTTCAGTTACGCGCTGCTAGCGCTCGTTGGTTATTTGCTCCTCGGGATTTTAACGTATATCAACACCGCCGTATCCGGAGTGTACAAAATTTCCTACGGCAAGATCGGCCCCACAGAAGTTCGCGTGTTCCTCGTCGGCCTGAATGCCATATTCTATTTTGCCAGTAATCCGCTGATTCGTATGAGCAGTGTGAGCATTTTCTTTTTTGATGCTATCGTGTTGTGTGTTGCCATAGCCTTTTTTCTCAATTTCCTGGGCTTTACCTTGCGGAGGATGAGGGAACTCAATGTTCAAGATCCTCCCAAAGTGAACCCCTTGCAGTCGCAATCTTACCAACCTGGCGTTTCAAGAAAAGTGGTGTGACACAACGGAGCGTTTCGCGGATGGGAGTGACAGGTATCACAAGAGCCGTTCTTTTGGCTGTGAATACGGCCCCTACTGAGGCAACGTATGACGCCGTCTACGGTGGGGAACCGCTATTGACCCGCGCTTTGGTTGCTCTGTCGAAGGCAGGGATACGATCCGTATGGATAATTTGTCATGAAGGACACCGTGAAAAGATTGCTACGCTAATCGGGAAGGCACGAACCCGCGTTGCGCTGGATTATGACATTTCTCCGATCCGTACTGGTGAGACACTTTCTGAGGTAGTGTCCGGTCTCGTCGAGCAGTGGGATACGTCCTTTTTGCTCTTCGAAACTAATAAAGTTGTCCATCCGACATTTTTTGCGCAGGTGGCCCAATATGCCGCATCAACAAAACCGGTGATCGTTGTCTATAAACATGTATGGTTGAATGAAGGTAAGGTCGCTTTCGAGAATGCATTCCCGGACAAATTCAAAGTGATATTTGCCCACCCGGAGTCCTTTACCAAGATTGCGCTTGATAAAAGCGTTTTCCAGACCAACCCCCTCGATGTCGCGTCACCTCATCGGGTAGAAGTCTCTCCCACCCTCTCCAATGGCATCTTCAGTACCGATGTGGTTGTTTGTCATCGCGTTCATTTGCAACACCTTTCATGCAGTAATGTTGCTGATCTGATCCCGCACTGGCACAAGCAGCAACTCCTCAGGCTGGGGTTCGTCGAAAATGTTTGGTGGTTGCCGGTTACTGGAAGAGAATCGCAAGAGGACCGGACTGAATTTTTTTGGCGTATTGCCTTCAAAGAAATTAGTGGGGAATTTTCCAAACTGGTCAACTCCCACCTCTCCAAACCCTTGACGTTCTTGTTTGTGCGTTTTGGCTTCAGCCCCAACGCTATTAGCATCCTGGAACTCAGCTTATTCCTCGTCTCCTCGGCTTTTCTGCTGATACCGCAGTACTGGGCAATGCTGGTGTTTGCCGTTGTGTGGCAGTTTTCTGCCGGGGTGTTAGACCGGTGTGATGGTGAGGTCGCGCGCATCCGCAATTATGAATCGGAAGCCGGAGCACGGTTCGATCTGCTCATTGACGACCTCCGCTTTGCGCTTCCGTTGGTATTTTTGACCATCGCGTGTTATCGCGAATCGCATCGCGATCTGACGTACCTTGTCGCAGCGGTGGCAACGGCCGCGTGGTATGGCACTGCCGTCGTTTATCACAATCGCTTTTTGCGGCGAGCCGGATACGTGAGCATCCAAACTATGGGCGTCGACTTTTTAAAAACGCAGACGGAAACCCGTTGGTTCGCTGTGTTTCGGAGAATTCAGCCGTTTACTAAAGGCGACATTCGTACGTTTTATATCTTTCTGGCAACCTTCCTGGGCAACAAATCGGTCCTCTTCTGGATGCTGGTTGCCTATGCGTGGCCGTTGGGCGCGTCGTATTTTTTTACCGTTGTAAAATTTCGTCACTCATCCGCCAGCGCTCCAGCCAGCATCGCCTGAAGCGGCTGTTGCGGCGACCGTACACACTATGGCCTTGCTAGACAGAGCTCGTAGACTCGCAGACCTTCTCCCATTTGTGGGCAACGCCCGCCCACCGGGCACTCGCGCACAGCCTGAGTGTGTTGTGTTAGGCGCACGGGAGGGTGTACCCCCAAGTCCAAAACCGCCGGTCCGTATCTTTCTCGGTAGCGAGCCCGCCCAGCATCGCGCCGAGCGGGTCTTCTTTTGGTCAATCGAACAGGTCCGCGACCCAGGTCGGATCTATGAGATTCATCTCATGAAAGAGTTGGTCGGATTCGACCGACGAGGGTGGCTCACGGGCTTCACCAATTATCGGTTCGCCATTCCCCATTTTGCCGCGGGTTCCGGGAAAGCCATCTATAACGATGTTGACCAAGTGTATCTTGGCGACCCGGGAGAATTATTTGATGTTGATCTTGGAGAACATGGTTTTTTGGCGCTCTCCGATCGAGATACAGCAGTCACGTTGATCGATTGTGCCCGGATGGCTTCTGTATGGACCCTAGGGGAAGCCCAACGCCAGCACAGAAGCTTCATGGAGACGAAGGCACGGACAATACCTGGCTTGTGTGGACAACTCGACCCAGTGTGGCACGCACGTGATACAGAATATGTGCCTCATTACTCGAAGCTCTTGCATTACACCGCCATCCATATGCAACCCTGGCAACCAACGCCGCACCGTTATGCTTACCAGCACAACCCCGTCGGCCAAGTGTGGCTTGCCCTGGAGCGTGCTGCAGATGCCGCCGCGTATCAAGTCTTCACTGCCGCGCGCCCAAGCCAACAGTACAAAATGTTATGCACGCAGATCCGTCAGGCCTGCGAATCCACGTATACGCCAGAGGAACTCCCAGCGAAGGAGCATCTGTCGCCGCCTGAGCAGCAAACCGTTTCCTGGTATGACCTTGTTTTGCTGTCGGAGATAGGCCGTTCCAAGAAACCGATTACCGACGTCGTCTCCACCGAGGTCTTAGATTATTTGCCAGACGAGGATGTACCGTGGGTGCTTGATGAGTTGTTCCGCTCTGCGCGCCGCAAGCTGGCGGTAACCGTCACAACGGGTACAAGGGCGAGGGTGTTAGGTCATGGAATATACGTGTCTCATCGCCCGCGTCCCGAGTCCTGGTGGTTGGCACAGCTTGAAGCTGCGAGTTGCCGTTACCTAGAGAGACACTGGCAGCTAACCGTGCATACGAGCAATGTCTGGGGGCGACAAGTCACTCGGTCATGCGAAGGAGGCCGTCGCCTTAACAGCAATCCCAGTGTGTGGGTACTGACTGACGATCACCCAGGAAACACCACACAATCTCTCGGCCTCGCAAAAGCCTTGGGTTGGCCATACGAAGTGAAAGCACTGTGTTTCACCTCGCTTGTTCATCTTCACGACGTGCTGTTGGGAATGTTTGGCGCAACGCGCCTTGGTCTGCAACGAACGCAGTCGGCCGTACTCACTCGACCCTGGCCTGACCTGGTTATTACCACCGGTTGGCGTACCGCCCACATCGCACGTTGGATCAAAAAACAAAGCCACGGTCATACCCGGCTTGTGCAAATGGGGCGCAAAGGCACTCATGTTGCGCACCTTTACGATCTTGCGATTAGTTGCCGGTACTTTCGCTTGCCGCCTCATTCTCGGCGGATTGAAACGCTCGTCCCACTTACTGGAGTCTCTTCAGAACAGCTCCGGCAGGCGGCAGAACGCTGGCAAAACTTATTCGCGAATACGCCACGCCCGCGTATTGCTCTGTTGGTTGGCGGAACATCGTATGCTTGCCGTCTCGATGAGGAAACGGCCGATCGCCTGGGTGCAGAAGTACGCACCTTTGCCGAAGCTACGGGAGGTGCGGTCTTTGCCACCACGAGCCGCCGCACTGGACCACAAGCCACGGTGGCGCTGAAGAAAGGACTTGGCCATTGTTGTTATCTGCACGAGTGGCAACCGGACCAGTCAGAGAATCCCTATCTCGCGTATCTGGCGTCAGCAGACATCCTGATTGTGACAGGGGATAGTGAATCGATGCTAGCGGAAGCGGCAGCCACTGGGAAACCAGTCTATATTTACCCCCTTCCCAAACAACAACTCGATCTGTGGACCCAACTGAAAGAATGGATCGTGGCTCGCGGTGAGAAACAGCGCTTGGGACATCGGGGGACTATAAAGCCTCAAAGGGGTTTGCAATATCTGTGCGCGCGACTTGTCGAACGAGGGATCATTCTGCCACAACCAGATTTACACATCCTGCATGAGACACTGGTGGGAAGCGGAATCGCCCAGTTCTTCGGCTCGAGCCTGAGCCCAACTAGCAGTGCCGCGTTGCAAGAAGTCGATGATATTGCCCGGCGCGTGCGAATGCTCATGGGAATCGTTCCAGAAGCGAGCGTGGTAAGGCGGACTGAGAGAATAGTCAAAGCTGCAAATGCAGGGTGCTTGCCGTGACTGGATTCCCTAAGGTCACTGTCGTAATTCCCGTTTATAATCGGGAAAAGTACGTGGGTATCGCGGTCGACAGCATATTGTCTCAGACATTTTCTGATTTTGAACTGCTCGTTATCGATGACGGATCGATCGACAGAAGCATAGACGTTGTCCTGTCGTATAGCGATCCTCGCATTCGCCTGGCGCGTAATAATACCAATCTCGGTGTGGCGACGACCCGCAATAAAGGTATTCAACTCGCGCGCGGTGAGTATCTGGCGTTTTTGGACAGTGACGATTGGGCGTATCCCGAGCGGCTTGCTAAGCAGACCGCCTTTCTTGATAACCATCCAGATTATGCAGCAGTAGGATCTTGGATCGAGTGGATGAGCGAAGCAGGACACCCGTCGGGCCGGATTAAGCGCAAACCTACCTCACCAGAAGAGATCGCCGCGTGGCGGCTTTTCCAACAAGGGATCGAAAATTCCGCCAGTATGGCACGCACTGATGTGCTACGTGCGTACAGGCATCGAGAGGAATTTGATATCTGTGAGGATTTCGACTTCTGGGCGCGTATCGCTGCCAATCACAAGCTCGCCACTTTACCTGAAGTCCTGGTGCGTCGTCGAATGCATGCTGGTCAGCTTACCCAAGAAAAGGCCGCGCACACACAAGAGCGACGATCGGCTATCTATGCAGCGCAACTCCACCTCCTCGGTGTTTCGTTTACTGATACTGACCTGAAACGTCACTTGTTATTGCGCAGCATGCGGAAACGGGGGTTCAGACCAGATCTCATCTACCTTGAATGGGCAGAGAGCTGGTTGTTGGGGCTGCAAGCGGCGAATCACCGGGCAGGTTGCTATCCTGAGCCGGCGTTCTCACAATTGCTTGGTCGCTTCTGGTTGAAAGTATGCTGGTATGCAGCGAGCGATGACCGATGGATTGTTTGGTGGCGGTTTTGGCGGTCGGCGCTGTGTAGGCAGACCCTGTCGCATATCCGCCTTTCCTTGCTCTGGAGGTCTTTAACGGTGACGCTCAAGCCGCGTGATTTCAGAAGCGGTGCGCGGGTATGGGGACAAGCCAAGCGGCCAGGTGCGTAGGACGACGATCACCCCTTTGCGTGCGCGCCGTCACCGACGGCCGCCAGCCGGGCCCGCGTCGCGCCGCGCGCTTGCTCCAGCGTCGCGAAGCGGCTGAAAGATCGGTGACGCCAGCAGTGCAGCGGCGGCCACCCGGTGCCCGGCCGGGTTCCAATGCGAGTCGATGGGGTAGATGAGCTCTTCGCCGGCCTTGGCGTGCTGATGGAACGGCGGCGAGAGGTCGAGCAGCGAGATGCCTTCGCGGCGCGCGATGTCGTCGACCATCGCGTGGATGCTGCGGACATATGGAAACGGGGCGTCGAGCTCGATCTCGCTGCGCTGCGGAATGTAGACCAACAAGAACCGGGCTCCGTGTTGGCGCGCCAGGCGCTGCATCTCGCCGAGCAGGCGCGCGGTGACCGCGTAGCCCGGCACGTCGTGGAAGTCGACCGCTGGCGACGTCCGGTACTCGCGTTCGTCGTTCGCCTCGCCGGAGAAGCGCCGCTTCAGCAACTCCAACTCAAACTGCGCGAACGCGTATGCGCGGCTGTGCTCCCTGAGAAACTGCCCCACCGGATTGATCACCGGCAGGGCGGGTTGGTTGCGCGGACGCAGGTCGCCGTCGACCAGCTCGAAGTAGGGCCGACGACCTTGCCTGCTGCTGATGTTGTCGGACAGATCGTTCATGTAGAACATCAGCACCACCGCATCGTACACACGCGCGGCCAACTCCCGCTCGAGCAGCAGGTATTCCTGCGCGGTGCCGAAGCCGGGAACACTGCGGTTGTACACAGCGGCCGTGGCGGGCAGAGCGGCCTGCAGCAGGTCCGTGAACACCTGTCCTTGGCTAACACCCCAGCCCCAGGTGAAGGAGTCCCCCAGAACAAGGATGCGCGAGGTGGGCACAGCCGGCCGCGGCGGCTTCGGCTGGCGCCAGCCCTCCGCATCATGCTCCACCAGCGCGTCGAACTCGGGGCGGCGGAAACGCAGGCGTAGGTTGGGCTTGCCGCTCCAGCCGAGATACGCATCGCTCCGGTGGGAGCCGGAGAGGGGACTTTCGACCTCGGGCACGGCGTCGGTCACGCGCAGCGTAACCTCCGTGCCGAGCCCGGCCAGCAACACACCCATCACCACCAATCCCAGATAGGCAATCAGGTTGCGCATCACCTTCTACCGCTTCGCGTGCCCCCCGCCGCGCAGCGGCACTCGGCGGTTGGGGTGCGCAGTTCAAGTTGACACAATTCAGCGCCGGTCAGACTGATGACAACAGCAGAAGACGTTGCCAGGCTGCCGCTGATGCCGCCGCATTGGGAAATTCTAATATGGCGAAACATCCACTTCGGAGTGAAGCTCGAACCAACGCAGCGCGGCTTTGGGAATCGCGCAGCGGCCGCTCAAAGCGCCGGCAATCGCGCTGGAGCAACGTGAGAGCATGAATTCAAAGCTCATCGTGTCAAGCGGCAAGGCAAAGCTCGAATTTTGAAATTGACGCACGCGAGCGTAGAGCACGCTCAAACTTTGAGCAGAACACTATTGATCCCGGGCGAGTCACGGAACCCAGCGGTCAACTCTTGGCGAGCAAACGAGGCACGAAGTTCCGCGAGGTCCTGCGGAGTATCAATTTCTCTCCACCACAGGCCTTTGATGAGAACGGTGTTCACCGGCAGTGTAGAGGCCATCACGCTGATGACATCGTGATACCATAAGCGCAAAGTCTCAGGGTCCCGGACCGCCGTCTCGAGCGCGGAACGAAAAGCAGCGACGCCCTCAGCGTGAAATGCCATTAGGCCGATCGATTCGCCGTCGATTTTCGAGTCTGGAAGGTATTTTCCGACCGCTTTGAGTCGTCCACTATTGGTGAGCATAACTTTCATATCGTCAGCGTCGTAACTGGCTTTTTGATCGATCGCCATGACGAGTGGGGCCTCCGGCGCGGCCAATACCCGACGTAAAATTTCTCCGTCAAAGAGGGTATCACCATTGACCAGAACAAAATCCTCGGTCATGTCGCGAATAGCCAGCCAGCAGGTCACGGCCGTATTCGTCGTCGCAAAGAAAGGATTATAACGAGTTTGAACTATCAGAGGCGTGATGGGGTGCGTGGTAAGAAAGTGTTCGATCTTCTCGGCCCCGTAGCCAGTCATGATAGTGACGTGTCGAATCCCACATCGCGCCAGCGTACGCAATTGCACCTCAAGCACCGGATGGTCTGCGTCTACCGGCAGAAGGCATTTGGGAAGCTCGTCGGTGGTGGGTCGCAAACGACTCCCATAGCCTGCGTTTAGGACTATCGCTTTCATAACGAGCTTAGACTGATCGCCATCGTGTTACTCCATTTGGCATAAGCACTTCCCTTTGCCTCTGTGTGGCAAATGTCGCGATAGGGGTGCATGAAGATTTCTAGGTAATAAGAGAAAACCACGACGGAATCAAGAAAAAACAACTGTTGAGGCTAGAAAAGAGGTTCTGGCGATAGCGGATAGTCCTTCTCTTCTCAGCGGACGTTTTGGAGCAACGCTGGAAGCTAGCGTTATATTCCGCTATGCTCGTGCGCAATCGCATCGAAAGCAAGCAAGATAGAATAAGCATTTCTGTGCACCGATCACCGTGATTGAATTACTGGAACGTACCAAGCGATATTCCGGAGCGGCGAAGCCACGGTCACAGGACTATGGAAAGTCAGCACGGCCAAAATCCAGCCCGACGTTCTCCAGAACTTTCACATCGACCGTCGACCGATACATTACGGGAGATATATCCAAACCGCTGCTGATTTTCTGCCCGGCTCTCTTATTTCTCTACATCAACTTTTCAGCCGTCCGCTACCTGGACCTGGTTGCCAGCGGTTTGCTGCCGACCAATGTTGTCCTCCCGCTGCTCTTGATCGGGTTAGCGATGGCCTTGGAGATTCTCCTCCCGATCGGCTTCCACATCTCGGTCGTCGTCGGTCTGAGCCGGCTCTATACAGATTCCGAAATGACGGCGTTTTTCGCCTGCGGCATAAGTCCCATGCGGATTTTTCGCATTGTCGCTGTGGTATCGCTGCTGGTCGCGGTTCTTATGGCTTGCCTTACGTTGTACGTGCGTCCCTGGGCCTACGATTTGCGCTATTTGCTTGAGCATCAAGCCATCGCCGAGTTCAACTTCGCCGATTTGAAACCGGGGCATTTCTACGAAAACCCATCCGGAAATCGTGTGCTGTTTTTTGAAGGTGTCGATCCGAACTCCGGCCGTATGCAGCGGGTCTTTATTCAAACCACTTCGGGTGACACGGTAACCATTGTGTCGGCGGACGAAGCCTTTCATCAGCCGGGCGACGACGGGGGGGGCGCGGGATTTTTAGTGTGTATCCGGGCGCGCACTTACGACTTTTCACCGAGTCAGGTTGACGTGTCGCAGACGGTTAGCGCAGAGCTTCGCGTCAAGTTAGACAATCCCGATGACGCGCCGATCGGTTATAAACGCAAAGCAGCGCCCACTTGGGAGTTGGCGCATTCGATCAAGTCTTCCGATATTGCAGAGCTGCAATGGCGGCTATCGACGCCGGTCTTCGCGTTTCTCATGGGGCTGCTCGGGTTTCCGCTCAGCCGCGCAAGGCCGCGCGAAGGCAAATACGCCAAGTTATTCATGTCGGCTGTGAGCTATGCGGTGTTTTACAACCTTCAGCTGATCGCCAAATCCTGGGTGGAACAAGACGTCGTTAAATCGATCCCGGGTCTCTGGTGGCCGAATCTCCTGCTGGCGCTCCTGATTGCCGGACTGATTTGGAACCGCCCAGGGCCGGCGCAGCAAAAAACCGCAGCGCGCTTATTTCGGGCTTAGCTACAAGCATGCGTATACTTGATCGATACATCGCGAGAAGGGTTTTTAGAGGCTACGCACTGATCATGCTGATCCTGGTCTCCGCGTTCAGCCTGATCGCACTCGTACGCGAGCTGGATAGCGTGGGCAAGGGTACATATAGCGCTTCCGATGCGGCGTTGTATGTCTTGTTAACCTTGCCGGGATGGATGGTGGAGCTGGCGCCAGCGATGGCGCTCTTGGGAGCAATCGTCGGGTTGGGAGAATTGGCGGCCGGCGAGGAGCTTATCGTCATGCAGGCCCTGTCCGTCTCGCGGGCGCGCATTGCCTGGTCGGTGCTGAAAACCGGCCTGCTTGTGATGCTTGCGGTTATAGGCGTGCAGGAGTTCGTGGCTCCGAAGTTGAACCAATTGGCTTTTGAGCGCCGCACTCAGGCGATTTCCGGCGTCGAATCCACTCGGCGGGGATTCTGGTCGCGCAATGGCCAACGTGTGGTGCATGTACGCCGCGTGCTTTATGGCCGAATCCCCTCTGAAATCGAAATCTATCAGTTCGACAACAACGGAGGACTTCGTTTCGTGGCGTGGGCGAAGGAGGCCATTATTCAGAATTCAGATCGATGGGTACTTCAGGACGTGCGTCAGCAAATTATTTCGGAAAACAAGACCTTGACTGAGCATTTTGCCCGGTTACCGTGGGACTCGCCTTTTTCGCCGGAGGAAATCACTAAAATCATGTTGCCGGTGGAAATGCTTTCTCCTTCGGAGTTGTACGGATACGTACAGTATCTCAAGCGGGCCGGTCTTGCGGCCGACCGTCCTGAACTTACACTCTGGCAATCGATCAGCATGCCGCTGTCGGCGCTGGCGATGGTGATTCTCGCCATTCCGTACGTGCTCGGCCCGATTCGCCAGGTAAGCGCAGGTAAGCGCATGCTGCACGGGGGCTTAATCGGCGCCAGTTTTCATGCCGGCAGGCAGCTTATCATCCAGCTCGGATCCCTGGTTCATCTACCTGCGGCGCTGATAACTCTGAGCCCTGTGGTGGTGATACTCGGAGTTGCGGTTTGGCTGTATCGGCGGCCGTGATGGAGCGGCAGCCTGGAGCGGTTTATTAGTCGGTCACCGACTTTGACTATGAACACATGAATGTAGTACGCATAACCACCTGTCCAATCTTTCTGCTGCGATTTTCTACGCCGTGCAAGCGTGATATTTTGCTCTGACTCGCAAACTTTGACCATTGAATCAATGGACGTAGGAAATAAGCTCAGGTGAATTCAGCCACGAATCTTAAACGCGACCGATCGACTGCCACTCAGCCGGCGTCCCGGACTTTTTCACTCCGGGAGACGAAGGAGCTTGTTCAGGATCTTTTCGCGCCCAAGCCCTTGCTTTACTGGATTGACTTCTTGATCACCGTATCCGTCGCCTACGGGTTTGCTGCGATGTATATCATGGCGCCACCCTTTTCGCTGATTCAGGTCGTCACATTTTTAGTTTCGGGAGCTGCCCTTTTTCGAGTGGGCACCTTCATCCACGAGATTGTCCACATGTCGGGGCGGACGATGGTAGGTTTTCGCGTTGCCTGGAATATTGTCTGCGGAGTGCCTTTGCTCATGCATTCACTGCTTTACAGCAATCATCTTGATCACCACAACCCGCGCAAGCATGGAACTCCGGCGGATGGAGAATATCTGCCCCTGGCATCGGCGCCTACCCGAGAAACTGTCTCGTATTTTGCGCAGGTCCCCATTCTGCCTCTACTGGCAATCGTGCGTTTCCTCGTCGTGGTACCGCTGTCCTTTCTCCATCCCCGCCTCAGGCGATGGCTGCTCGAGCGGGGGTCTTCCTATGCGATCAACCCATACTACCGCCGCGCCATCCCGCCGACGGAACCTCAGCGTCTCTGGATTGCACTGGACGCAGTCTGCTTCCTGTGGTCGGCCATGATTCTGATTTTGGTTCTAAAGGGATTCCTTACCTGGACGATGGTCGGACTTTTCTATTGCTTGTCGACCTATTCGCTCGCGCTCAACTGGGTTCGGAATCTGGCGGCGCACCGGTATGCGAATATGGGAAGCGAAATGACTTTTGCAGAGCAAGTTGAGGGATCCGTCAATATCGTTGGGAGCTCGTTACTCACGCTGCTGCTATTCCCGGTGGGGTTGCGCTATCATGGCCTGCATCATCTCTTCCCTTCACTACCGTATCACGCCCTGGGAAAGGCCCATCGGCGTCTCATGAACGCGCTTCCCGAAGACTCGCCCTACCGCAGGACCTGCTGTCCGGGATTTTTTACTGCGCTCCGCGATCTCTTGCACGGTGCCCGCCTCGCGGCAAAGCGCGGTGATGATCCGATGCATTTGTGGCGCGGTGCAAATGCTAAAATATAGCCCCAAAGGCGCCGCGCAAATCGCCTTCGGTGACCGATTTCACGGAACCTACCCACCCAATTACAACGAAGGGACCCACCCGATTACAAGTGGTCCCGATAGTTTTCTGAGCTAAGCGACGAGCGATGGTAACC
>Ga0209811_10000665_pt1 | contig 13215 bp, 5 predicted proteins | sample Coa_R1_6_FD_187161 | JGI IMG/M metagenome (GOLD analysis project Ga0209811, IMG submission 187161) | Surface soil microbial communities from Centralia Pennsylvania, which are recovering from an underground coalmine fire. - Coalmine... | ecosystem: Environmental > Terrestrial > Soil >...
CGAATCATCCCGGCTTCAGCGCTGCCGCTGACAGACCACCGCCGCGTCCAGAGCCCCCACCCCAGGGCCGCCGCGGCGTAGTAGACAGCCACGGCCGTCCACGATGGCGGCGCCAGCCGATACGTGAGAAACGGCGCGTACTCGACCAGGCCAGCTGACTTCACGAGCCCCGAGGCGCCGGCGTGCGCAATCCATCCGGCGGCGAGGCCGCAGCGACTCGAGAGCGCGCTGAGCGGCACCACCGCCATGCCCGCAATCTGCGTCATGCCCATCATCGGGATGGCGAGCAGATTGAGCGCCAGACCGGCGAAGGTGACCCGCGAAAAGATTGCAGCGCTCACCGGAAAGAGCAGCGCCTCGGCCGCCGCCGAGGCCACGAACATCGAGCCGAGCATTCGCGCACCCCATCGCGCGAACGGTTCTTCACGAAGCCACGATGGAACACGAAGCAGCACGAAGAGTTTGTTTTCAAAGTGGTCTTTGCGCGCTTCGTGGTTCTTCGTGTCTTCGTGATTGACCGCCGTGACAGCCGGCGCGACGAGCAGAATCGCGAGGGTGGCGCCGAACGTCAGGATGAATCCCGGGTCCGCCACCGACAGCGGATCGGCGGCGACGAGAACCGCCGACACAACGGCCAGGGCATTCAGCGGCGGGCTGCGCTGATCCACGGCACGAGCGCCGAAGTAGACAACCGCCATGAGCGTGGCGCGGTCGACCGATGCACTGTCGCCCACCAGACGCGCGTACGCCAGCAGCGCGGCAATCGCCGCGATCATCGCGCCGCGGCCGAGCCATCCGGCGACCCTGCAGATCGCGAGCAGCAGGCCGGCCAGGATGGCAATGTTGCCGCCCGAGATCGCGATCACGTGATACGTGCCTGCTTCCTGCAACCGGCGCTGAACGTCTTGTGTCAGACCGGCGCGCTCGCCGATCACGATGGCGGCCACGATGGCGGCGGACCGCGGATCCCACGGCGCGACAGACTGCGCGATGGCGCGGCGCGCAAAGGCGCGTGCAGCGCTCATGACCTCGTCGAGCACGCTGCCGCGCTCGAGGAGGTCGACGAGCGCACCGCTCTTCACCGTGCCAACCAGACGTGTGCCACGCCGCGCGAGGGCGCGTTCCTGGTCGGGAACGCCTGGATCCAGGTATCGCGACGGGCGTCGCAATTGCACCGGCATGCGGACCAGACGGCCGGCGCGCCATTCGTCCAGGCGATCGGTGGCCAGCGAACCGGCAACGGTGACGATGAGGCCGCCGGTCGCTCGGCTACCGCGCTCCAGCCGGGGATGTTCCCGCCCATCCCGCCCATCCTGCCCATCCTGCCCTTCCAGCCCCTCGACATCTACGCTGAGCGACACACCGCTCGGTGTCAGCGCCGCATCCGCGCGGAGCCTTCCACGCACCACGGCATACGCCTCGTCGTCGAGCGGCAGCCGCCGGCCCTCACGGTCCGCATCGCGCCGCTGCACGCGTGCGAGCGCCTCGAACGTCGTCCACAACGACGGGCGCCACCCGCGTTGCCCCGCATCGGCGGCGAGGAGCGCGCCTCCCGCGACGAACACTGACACGACGGCGATCGCCAGGAGGCGTGCGTCGGCGACATGCCACGCGCGCCACGCGAGCGCGCCGCCGCCGATCAGACAGGCGTAGAACGGAACTCGAGGAACTTCAGGGAAAAGGAGAGCGGCAACTGCGCCTGCCAGCAGACCGGCGGCCGGGATCGCGGCGATGGTGCGCACGCCGCGCCGCGCTGCAAGTCAGAGACCTGCACGCGGGCGCACAGAGGACACCAAGGAGAACAGAGGACACAAAGCACAGAGGCCACAGCGGTTCGCCCCTCTGTATCCTTTGTTCCCCTCTGTGTCCTTTGTGCCGCGCGGAGCGCGCGTGTCGCAGTTCTTGCCGCTGACTAAACGCTCCGCGCGGCAGTTTCTGCGTAGTAGTCCTGCAGCGCCCGCACGCCGAGCCCCTGCTGGCGGAGGCCGCGAATGGCGCTCACCGCGGCGGCAGCGCCCGTCAGCGTGGTGATGCACGGCACTTCGTGCATCATCGCGGCGCGGCGGACGGTGCGATCGTCGAAGAACGACTCGCGGCCGAGCGGCGTGTTGATCACGAGATCGACCTTGCGGTTGACGATCTCGTCCGCGATGTTCGGCCGCCCCTCGTTGACCTTGTAGACAACGTCGACGTCGAGACCGTAGGCACGGAGATAGGCTGCCGTGCCGCGGGTCGCGGTCAGACGGAAACCGAGCTCCGCCAGGTCGCGCGCGATCGGCAGCAGGTTCGCCTTGTCGTCGTTGTTCACGCTGACGAACGCCGTCCCTTGCTGCGGCAGCCGCTGCCCCACCGCCAACTGCGCCTTGGCGAACGCCACGCCGAAGTTGGTCGAACCGCCCATCACCTCGCCGGTGGACTTCATCTCCGGCCCGAGAATGGTGTCGACGCCCGGGAAGCGGACGAACGGGAACACGGGACTCTTCACGAACACGCCCGCGACCTGAATGTCCTGGGTCAACCCGAGTTCGCGCAACGTACGCCCGGCCATGATCTTCGCGGCGACCTTCGCCAGCGAGAGGCCGGCAGCCTTCGAGAGATACGGCACCGTCCGCGACGCGCGCGGATTCACTTCGAGCACGTACACGACGTCGTCCTTGGTCGCGTACTGCACGTTCATCAGGCCGACCACTTTCAGCGCCCGCGCGATTCGGCGGGTGTAGTCGCGAATGGTCGCGAGGTGACGCTCCGGGCAGATGAACGGCGGGACGACGCAGGAGCTGTCGCCGGAGTGGATGCCGGCTTCCTCGATATGCTCCATGATGCCGCCGATGACGACGTCTCCGGCGGCGTCGGCGATGGCGTCGACGTCGAACTCGAACGCATCTTCGAGGAACTTGTCGACCAGCACCGGATGTTCGGGCGACACGTCCACCGCCTGCGTCATGTAGCGATCGAGCGTGCCGACGTCGTACACGATGGCCATCCCGCGTCCGCCGAGCACGTACGACGGCCGGACCACGACCGGAAACCCGATCGAGGCCGCGGCGTCGCGCGCTTCCTGCCGCGACGTGGCCGTGCCGCTGGCCGGCTGCGTGATGTCCAGGCTCGACAACAGCGCGGCGAACCGCTTCCGATCCTCGGCGAGGTCGATCGAATCGGGCGACGTGCCCAGAATCGGCACGCCGGCGTGCTGCAGCGCCAACGCCAGCTTCAGCGGTGTCTGGCCCCCGAACTGCACCAGACACGACACGGTTCCGCCCGCCGACCGCTCCGTTTCAATGACCGCCATCACGTCCTCGAGCGTGAGCGGCTGGAAGTAGAGGCGATCCGCCGTGTCGTAGTCGGTCGACACCGTTTCCGGGTTGCAGTTGATCATCACCGTCTCGAGGCCTTCTTCGCGGAGCGCGAAGGCCGCGTGACAGCAGCAGTAGTCGAATTCGATGCCCTGGCCGATGCGGTTCGGCCCGCTCCCGAGAATCACCACCTTGTTTCGCGGGTTCGGGTTCGATTCGCACGTCGGCTCGTACGAGCTGTACATATACGGCGTGAACGATTCGAACTCGGCGGCGCACGTGTCGACGCGCTTGTAGACCGGCTTGAGGCCCAGCGCATGCCGGCGCTCGCGCACCGCGGTTTCGGTCGTCTTCAACGCCAGGGCCAGCTCCTGGTCGCCGAATCCGGCGCGCTTCAACCGGCGCAGCTCCGCGGCATCGAGCCCGTCGAGCCCCTGCGACATGGCGTTGTTGCGCATCGCGGCGATCTCGATGAACTGACGCAGGAACCAGGGATCGATTCGGGTCGCGTCGTGCAGCTGCTCGACGGTCCACCCGCGATCGACGGCGCGAAACAGATCCCACATGCGGCGATCGCTCGGGATCGCGAGTCGCTTCCGCAGCGCCACATCGTCTTCGTCGTCGATCGACGAGGGCGCGAACAGCAGGCCGCTGCGCCCGAGCTCGAGCGACGCCACGCCCTTCATGAACGCTTCCTTGAACGTCCGGCCGATCGCCATCGCTTCGCCGACCGACTTCATCTGCGTCGTCAGGGTGCGATCGGCCTGCGGGAACTTCTCGAAGTTCCACCGCGGGATCTTGACGACGACGTAGTCGATGGTCGGCTCGAAGGAGGCGGGCGTCAGGCGCGTGATGTCGTTGGGAATCTCGTCGAGGTGATAGCCGAGCGCCAGCTTGGCGGCGATCTTCGCGATCGGGAACCCGGTCGCCTTCGACGCCAGCGCCGACGATCGCGAGACGCGGGGGTTCATCTCGATCACGACCATCCGGCCGTCGGCGGGGTTGACCGCGAACTGGATGTTGGATCCGCCCGTCTCGACGCCGACCTTGCTGATGATCTTGCGCGCGGCATCGCGCATCCGCTGATATTCCTTGTCGGTCAGCGTCAGGATCGGCGCGACCGTGATGCTGTCGCCGGTGTGCACGCCCATCGGATCGATGTTCTCGATCGAGCAGATGACGACGAAGTTGTCGGCGACGTCGCGCATCACCTCGAGCTCGAACTCTTTCCAACCGATGACCGACTCCTCGATCAGCACCTCGTGGACCGGGCTGAGCTCGAGACCACGCTCCGACAGATCGCGGAACTCCTCGATGTTGTAGGCGATGCCGCCGCCGATGCCGCCGAGCGTGAACGAGGGACGGATGACCAGCGGGAAGCCGAGCGTCTTCGCCAGCTCGAGGGCTTCCGCCGGCGTCCGCGCCAGGCCGCTCTGCGGGACATCGAGGCCGATTTCGCGCATCGCGTCCTTGAACAGCTGACGATCCTCGGCGATCTTGATCGCCTTGATCGACGCGCCGATCATCTCGACCTTGAATTTTTCGAGCGTGCCGGCGTTCGCCAGGTCCACGGCCAGGTTGAGCGCCGTCTGGCCGCCGACCGTCGGGAGCAGCGCGTCGGGACGCTCGCGCTCGATGATCTGCGCCAGCACTTCCGGCGTCAGCGGCTCGACGTAGGTCCGGTCCGCAAGCTCCGGGTCGGTCATGATCGTCGCGGGATTACTGTTGACGAGAATGACTTCCAGGCCCTCGGCGCGCAGCGCCTTGCATGCCTGGCTGCCGGAATAGTCGAACTCGCACGCCTGACCGATGACGATCGGGCCGGAGCCGATGATGAGGACGCGTTTCAGGTCGGTTCTGCGAGGCATGTCTCAGCGGGGACGTGGGGACCTGGGGACTCGGGGACTACGTGTCGCCGAGCTGAATAGTCCCCCAGTCCCCTAGTCCCTAGTCCCTTCGATAAGTTCCAGAAAGTCGTCGAACAGATAGTCCGCGTCGTGCGGACCGGGTGATGCCTCGGGATGATACTGCACGCAGAACACCGGCCGGGTCTTGTGTCGCAGACCTTCGACGGTCTTGTCGTACAGATTGAGATGCGTGACCTCGACGTCCTCGGGCAGCGTCGCCGGGTCGACCGCAAAACCGTGATTCTGCGACGTGATTTCCACCTTTCCGGTCGCGAGCTTCTTGACCGGATGGTTCGCGCCGCGGTGCCCGAACTTCAGCTTGTAGGTGCTTCCGCCCATCGCCAGGCCGAGAATCTGATGGCCGAGACAGATGCCGAACACCGGCACATTCGACGCGACCAGCGTCTTCGCGTTGTCGATCGCGTAGGTCAGCGGCGCCGGGTCGCCGGGGCCGTTGCTCAGAAACACGCCGTCGGGGTTCGTGGCGAGCAGCTCGGACGCCGGCGTTTTCGCCGGGTAGACCCGGACGTCGCAGCCGTGCGCACTGAGGCGCCGCATGATGTTCCATTTCATGCCGAAATCGTAGGCGGCGATTTTCAGCCGCCGCTTCGCGCGCCGGGCGGGGGTGATGCCGAACTCGTCCGGATCTTCCTGGGCCCAGTCGAACGCCGCGGTTGTGGTGACGCCGCTGACGAGATCGGATCCTTCCATCGGCGGGATCGAGCGCGCGCGCTCGACGAGCGCTTTGGGATCCAGACCGTTGCCGGTGCCGATGACTCCGCGCATCACGCCGCCCGACCGCAGCTGCCGCGTGAGGGCGCGCGTGTCGATGTCGGAAATCGCGACGATGCGGTTGTCGACGAGATAGTCGCGGAGCGTGCGTTCCGACCGCCAGTTGCTCGCCACTGGCGATTCATCGCGGATGATGAATCCCGCCACTTGCGGCGCCCGTGATTCCACGTCCTCGGACGACACGCCGTAATTGCCGATCTCGGGACACGTCATCGTCACAATCTGGCCGGAGTACGAAGGGTCGGTGAGCACCTCCTGATACCCGGTCATGCTGGTGTTGAACACCACCTCGCCGCGCGCCTCGCCTTCCGCGCCGGCGGCGTGGCCGTGGAACACCGTGCCGTCTTCGAGGGCCAGAATCGCTTCCATCACACTCCCGTTGGGGCTAGGGGCCAGGGGCTAGCTGCTTGGAGGCAGCGACGGCTAGCTCCCAGCCCCGAGCCCCGACACTATCTCTCCAAAGACGCCGTGACCCGATTGCTCTCGGCCGCGACCATGCGGACGGACGAGGCCCAGGGCCGATATCCGTCAAGCTCGAGGCGTATGGCGTGGTCGCCGGCCGCCACGGATGGCACCATCAGCGGCGTAGTCCCGACCGGTTTGCCATCGAGGAACACCCTCGCGCCAGTCGGCCGCGAGTCGACTGCCAGCGCCCCGGCCGAGCGGCCGGTCGTCGGCGTGCCCGCCGCCGGCGCTGGCGCCGCCGCGGCGCTTCGGGATGTTGGCGGTGCCGGCGTTCGCACCATCGCGACGTTCACCGACTGCGAGGGCCGCGACGACGAGAGGACGACCCGCCGGTCCTGAGCGGCATACCCGTCCCGGGTGACGCGGACCTGATGCGGGCCGTGTGAAAGGTCACGAACCGTTGCCGGGGTCTTGCCGTAATCGCGTCCGTCGACCGAGACCGCCGCACCGTCAGGCGTGGAGCGAATCAAAAGACGTCCGGATGCGGCGGCCGACGGCGCGGCGGCGGCGGTCGCCGCGGCGGGCGTCGTGTCCGGCTTTCGCCCCGTGGAGGCCGTGGGGGCCGGGGCGGGCCGAACCGGCCCGCTACTGTCTTTTGCCGGCGTTGGTGTCGCCGCCGGCGCTTCGGCGCGCCCGAGACCGCGCGCCGTATCCGCATCCTTCTTCGGCGCGTCGGCAACGGCGTTTTCGGTGAACTCGCGACCGGCGGACGAAGCCGCTTGGCTGCGATCGTGGCTGCCGACGCCGTACCCGCCCGCGAAACCCATCGCAAGGCCGACGGTCAGCGCGAGCACCAGCGGCCAGACGGCCGAGCGCGCGTGATCGAGCGGTGTCAGCGCGGCCGGGTCGTGTCCCGTGATCAAGCCGACCGGACCGGCCACCGGCACCTCTTCGACAGACAGGTCACGTTCACGGGCGACCGGCTCGAGGTCCACGTCCTCGTACCGCTCGACCGACGGTTCAATCGCCGCGTCGTCCTCGAAGATGGAAAGCGCCTTGTCTTCGGAAACGGCGTCTTCAGCAGCATGCTCAGAAACAGACAGCGGTAATCGCGGTTCATGTTCCATGCGCGACCCTCGTTTGGCTGGTTGCGCAACCGCGACGGGCGCGCTGTCGGCGCTGACTCCAGGAAACGCTCGAGTCAGGGCCTCAGCGAATTCGCGAGCGGTCGCGAACCGTTCTTCCGGATCCTCCGCGAGGGCACGGCCGAACGCGGCACGCAGCGCGGCCGGGTCGCCGCCCTCGAGTGGTGTGAGCGCGTCCCCCGCATCGGCGCCGAGGGCGGACACGCGGCGGGCCCAGAGCAATTCGTGAAGCAGCGCCGCCAGGCTGAACACGTCCGCGCGCCCATCCCAGAACGCGCCAGCCATCCGCTCCGGGGCCGTATACGGACGCCGGACCGGAGCCGTGACGCCGACCTGCTCGAGCGCCCGCGCGACGCCGACGCCGGTCAGTCGCGTGTCGTCGGTCGAGAGCAGCACGTCGCGGGGATGCAGCGCGCCGTGAACGATGTTGACCGATGCGGCGCAGTCGAGTGCGTCCGCGAGTTGGACCGCCACGCGCAACGCGTCGGCTGGCGACGCTGCGCCATGCTCCCGGACGGTACGGTCGAGCGATTCAGCGCCGATGTAATCCTGGACGAGGTAGGCGGCGACGTCCGCGATGCCGGTGGCCCGTGGCACCGACAAGGTCGGATGGGTCAGCTCGGCGGCGATCAGACGTTCGAACGCCCCGACGAGCCGGTGAACCCGCTCAGGCGGCAGATCGAGTTTGAAGAGCTTGATCGCGACGAGCCGCTCGCGTTCCGGATCGTACGCCCGGAACACCGGTCCAAGAGTCCCTGCACCGATCTGATGAAGAACACGAAACGGTCCGAACGCATCTGGAGGCGCTGTGGCGGCAGCTTCCGTGTTCAGTGATGAACTCCTCGCGAGGAAGGCGAGGAAATGGTAACACGAAATTGACGCAACCGACGCGTGCCTGTCGGCGTCTTAGTGCTGTTGGATCAATCGAATAGCGACGCGGTTTGCTTGACAGTCCGAGCAAGCGTTTGAGACAGTAGGCGTTCTGGTGCAAGTCAACTCCGCGGAGACTTCCACGCCGGAGTCAGACCCGAAGTCCCGGTCTGACCCCGATACTTCCGTGCGCATGCCGGTCGACGTTCGCCGGTTTCCGTGGATCAGGCGCCTGGCCGCCGACTACGCGTACGACTTTCGATCGGTCGCGCCGTTTTTTTCCGGCGATCCATCCGATCGCGCCGCCTGGGCGGAGGCGATCGCGCGAACACAGTCCCACGATCGCCGGCGCGCGGAGATTGCAAACATCCTGAGAGCTCAGCAGGAGCGGCGACAAGCCCCGCCGCGCGCACGCGAGGCGGCGCGCCTCCTCGCCGACCGAAACACCGTGGCCGTCGTCACCGGCCAGCAGGCGGGACTCTTCGGCGGACCGCTGTTCACCCTGCTCAAGGCCATCACGGCGCTGAAACTGGCGGAACAAGTCGCGCGCGACCATCAGGTGCCTGCGGTCGCCGTCTTCTGGATCGACGCGGAGGACCACGACTGGGAGGAAGTGCGATCGTGTTCGGTGTTCGACAGCGAGTTGACGCCGCGCACGCTGTCGCTGCCTCCGCGCCCCGGCGCCGACCCGGTCCCGGTCTCGACCGTCCGACTCGATGACAGCATTCACAAAGCGCTCGCGGATCTGAGCGCGGTTCTTCCGGCCACTGAATTCAAGGAATCGCTGCTGACGGCGCTGCGGCGCGCCTACGCGCCGGGCACCGGGATGGCCGAGGCGTTCGGCCGCTGGCTCGAAGAGGTTCTGGGTCCGCGCGGGCTCGTGGTCTTCGATTCGTCCGATCCGGCATCGAAGCCGCTCGTCAGCCAGGTCTTTGCGCGCGAACTGTCGATGCCGGGGCAAACGGTCAAGCTGGCCGCTCTGGCTGGTTCCGATCTCACGGCGCGCGGCTACCACGCGCAGGTGCACGCGCAGGACGATACCCTCGCCCTCTTCCACCTCGACGGCGCTGATAAAGGGCGACGCGCCATCCGCCAGCAGGACGGCCACTTCGTGGTTGGCGATCAGCAGTTTGCGGCGCCGGCGTTCGTCTCGCAGGCCACCGAGCGCCCGGACGGCTTCAGCCCCAACGTGCTGCTGCGCCCGATCGTGCAGGACACCTTGTTTCCGACGATCTGTTACGTCGCGGGGCCGAACGAGCTGGCGTACCTCGGCCAGCTTCGCGGTGTTTATCAGCATTTCGGCGTGCCGATGCCGCTGTTCTACCCGCGGGCGACCGCGACGCTGCTCGATTCCGCGGCGCTACGGTTCCTGACGAAGTACAAGCTGCCGCTCGAGGCGCTGCAGGCGCAGGACGAGGCGGCGCTGAACGAGCTGCTCAAGAGCCAGATTCCGCCGGCGGTCGAAGAATCGTTTACCTCCGCGGCGTCCGCGATCGACACGCAGATGACGCATCTGATGCAGGCGATCCCGGCGCTCGATCCGACGCTCGAAGGCGCCGCGCGATCGACGCTCGACCGGATGCAGCGCGACCTCCAGACGCTGCACAACAAGATGATTCAGGCAGCCAAGCGGCGCGACGAAACGCTGCGCCGCCAGTTCATCCACGCACGCGCCCTCGCCTTCCCCGGGGGCCACGCACAGGAACGGACGATAGGCTTCGTGTCGTTCCTGAACCAGTACGGCCCGGCGCTGGTCGACCGGCTGGACGAGGAGCTGCCCCTCGACCTGGGACGTCACTGGGTTGTCACGATCTAGAGCATCCGGTTATCACGAAGGCTCGAAGACGGACGAAGGCCACGACGTATCTTTTGTACAAACCGTTCTTCGTGCTCTCCGCGCGCCCTTCGTCTCTTCGTGAAAAACCGTTTACACATGCTAGCGGCTGGCCGTTTATGACCGATACCCTGCCTGGAGATCCATCTCGGTGAAAGGTGCCCGATCGAAGCCGAGCCGTTCAAAGGCGGCCGTGGTGCGTATCCGCGTCGCGGCGATCTGGCGCAAACGCTGGGTGCGCGTCGGAGCGGTCATCGCGGCGGTGCCGACCGTCATCCTGTGCTTCGTCGCGACCTACTATGCCGTCACATTCGGCCGTCTGATCGACGCGCGCCTTCATGGTGAGCGCGACACGACGCTGCCGCAGGTCTTCGCGCGTCCTCTCGAGCTGCGCCGCGGCCAGGCGCTCACCGACCAGGGGCTGATCGACCGGCTGAACGATCTCGGATACGCACACCGCGAGCGCATCGAGAAGCCCGGCGAGTTCGCCGTGGGCGCCGGCGAGGTCAGCATCATGCCTCGCTCGCCGAGCTTCAAGGGGCAGATCGTCCGCGTCCTGTTCGAGCGTCCGCCGGCGCCGGGCCGTGCGGCGCCCAAGAAACCGCCGGCACGGCCGCGGATTGCCGATCACGTCCTGCAGCTCGAGCTGGGATCGAAAATCACGGAACGGCTGATCCTCGACGCGCCGGTGTTGACGTCGCTCGGCCAGGGGGAGCGTGAAAAGCGGCGTGCCGTCGCGCTCTCCGTGATTCCCGATCGCATGCGCCAGGCGGTGCTCGCGATCGAGGATCGCCGCTTCTTCGAGCATCCCGGCGTCGATCCCATCGGGATTGTCGGTGCCGTGATCTCGAACATTCGCGGCAAGCGCGGCTACACCGCGGGCGGCAGCACCATCACGCAGCAGGTGGCGCGCAACGTGTTTCTTCCCAAGATGTTTCCGGAGATGACGCTCCAGGCCGCGCGGGAGAAGTCGTGGCGCCGCAAGCTGCTCGAGATGTGGGTGTCGCTCATCATCACGGCACGCGCCTCGAAGGACGAGATCTTCGAGATGTACCTGAACGACATGACGCTCGGCCAACGCGGATCGTTCGGGATCGTCGGCGTCGCGGAGGCCTCGCGGCTGTTCTTCGGAAAGGACGTCAGCAACCTCTCGCTGGCCGAGGCTGCGACGATCGCCGGCGTCTTCCAGTCGCCGTCGGCGCTGTCGCCGTTCAACAACCCGGCGCGCTGCAAGGATCGCCGCAACGTCGTGCTCGGCGCGATGGCTGACTCCGGCTACATCAGCGCCGACGTCGCGACCCGCACCCAGCACGAACCGCTCACGATCGTCCCGCGCGCGCTCGAAGCCGAGGCGCCGTACTTCGTCGACTTCGTCGGGCAGATCCTCGGCGAGCAATACCCCGGGCTGACCACGACGACCGATCAGCCGGTCGAGGTGTACACCACGCTGGATCTTCACCTCCAGCGCGTGGCGCAAGACGCCGTGCGCAACGGCCTGATCGGGGTCGACAACCAGCTGGCGAAGCGGAAGCGCGGCAAGGCCGAGGCCGCGCTCATCGCGGTCGATCCGAGGAGCGGCGAGATCCTGGCGTTCGTCGGCGGCCGCTCGTACAACCAGTCGCAATACGATCGCGCCGTGCTGTCGCGGCGCCAGCCGGGGTCGGTCTTCAAGCCGTTCGTGTTCCTCGCGGCGTTCGAGCAGGCGCTCGCGCTGGAACGTCATGACATCACGCCGGCCTCCATCACGCTCGACGAACAGGAAACGTTCGAGTTCGACGACCAGGTGTGGACGCCGGAGAATTACGAGCACACCTACGACGGGCCGATCACCTACCGCCACGCCCTCGCGCACTCGCGGAATCTGGGCACCATCCACGTCGCGCAGCAGGCCGGCTACGACCGGGTGGCCGCGCTGTGGAAGAGCCTGGGCGTCGGCAATCCGCCCAAAGCCTATCCGTCGATCGCGCTCGGCGTCTTCGAAGCGACACCGCTGGAGATAGCGACGGCGTACACGCTGTTCCCGAACGGCGGGTGGATCCGGCCGCTGAAGGAGATTCTGCAAATCACGCGCGGCGGCAAGGACATCACCCGGAAGGACGCCCCGCCGCAAAAGGCCATAGCGAAGGCGCAGACGACCTACCTCGTGACGAACATGATGCGCAGTGTGCTGAACGAGGGAACGGCGGCATCGGCACGGTCCGCCGGCTTCACGCTCGACGCCGCGGGCAAGACCGGCACGACCAACGACCTGCGCGACGCCTGGTTCGTCGGCTTCACGCCCGAGCTGCTGACCGTCGTCTGGGTCGGCTTCGACGACAATCAGCCGGTCGGGCTGAGCGGGGCGCAGGCGGCGCTGCCGATCTGGGTCGAGTTCATGAAGCGCGCGCTCGCCGGACACGCGAGCGTGGGCTTCAAGATGCCGGACGGCATCACCCTCGCCGACATCGATCGCGATACCGGCCAGCTGTCGACGCCCTTCTGCCCCAAGGTCATCACGGAGGCGTTCCTCGACGGTACGCAGCCGACGCAGTTCTGCGAGCTGCATCAATAAGCACTGGCGCTGGGGCCCTCCGCCTTCGCTCGCCATCGTTCGCGCGCGAGCTACGGCGAGACCCGCCGTAGCCCTGGCGAAGGCGGGCACGCCGGGCCCACCTGCCCCACCTGCCCCACCTGCCCCACCCGCCCCACCCGCCTACGTATAATCACTTTGTGAATCGTGAAGTATTCGCCGCCGTCGCCGACGCGCTCGACCGGGGCGAAGCCGCCGCGCTCGTCACGATCGTCGCGACGCACGGCTCGACGCCGCAGCGGGTCGGCGCGAAGATGCTCGTCTACGCCGACGGCCGCACGGTCGGCACGATCGGCGGCGGCTGCTACGAGAACGACGCGTTCGGCAAGGCGCGCGAGGCGATTCTTTCGCGCACGCCGCAGCTCGTGCACTACGAGCTCGACGACGACTTCGCGCAGGA
>Ga0209811_10000669_pt1 | contig 13184 bp, 11 predicted proteins | sample Coa_R1_6_FD_187161 | JGI IMG/M metagenome (GOLD analysis project Ga0209811, IMG submission 187161) | Surface soil microbial communities from Centralia Pennsylvania, which are recovering from an underground coalmine fire. - Coalmine... | ecosystem: Environmental > Terrestrial > Soil >...
ACAAGAGTGTCCGCCCCACACGGTTTCGTTTTTTATCAGGGCGCGACTTCAGCTGCGCCGTAAGTTTCTTCTTCCTTCTGCCCCTTCCGGGGCCGGCTTTTCATCGCTGGTTGAAGCGATGAGGAGTGATCACTCCCATTGCGGGTACGGTTCACGCATGCTATGAGCCCTGTATGACTCAGTAGCGGGTGAGTCGGCCTACGCCGCGTCAGATGTTCGCCCGCGCTCCGTCTAGGTGCACGCCCGCGATAAGGGTCCGTGCGGTTCTGCCCAGGACACGCGGAACGACGCCATCTCTGGCCTAATTTTAGAATAGCAATTTGGGTGGGGCGATTGTGACATGCTGGTGAAGTTTATATTTGGCTTAGATTGATGCAGATGGATTTGATTTGTGACGTGGGTGGGGCTTGACAGGGGATGGAGGTCACAGGGTCAGTTCTCAGTTCTCCGTTGTCGGTGGTGGGTTTTTTGTAGCGCAGCATCTTGCCGGCAGTCGCGAGGGTGTCCCGCCCTCGCTTGCGGGCTGACGCCCGCGTCCGCTGTTGTGCCGCCCCTGCCGGGGCTTGCTCGTGCTGATGGCCTTACCCAGAGCTTACGCCCTGGGCTATCCTATGCCGCCGCTTCGCGGCTCGCGTGTTCCTGACGTTTAATAATCATCTGTCGGCTGATTTTGCCTCACTTGCGCCAACCCCCTTCCGCTTGCGAAGATCAATTCACATGAAGGTCATCATCAACGGTGACGATCACCAGCTCGACGGACCCATTACGTTGAGCGGCCTCCTCGAGCAGCTGGGCATGAAGGCGGACCGCGTCGCGGTCGAGCTCAATCTCGATATCGTGCCGCGAAACCGTTGGGTCGAGACCCAGCTGGCCGACGGAGATCGGCTGGAAATCGTACACTTTGTAGGGGGCGGCTCTCCCAGAGTCACTCGGGTAGGAGGTTGATCGTGAAACGCATTGCAGCTTTGCCGGTGGTCGCGGCCATCTTGATCGCATTCGCTTGGGCGCAGGGCCCAACACAATTTCATGCGGGCTTCAATCTTTTCTCCAAACAGCAGGACATCCAGCTCGGGCAGGAAAACGCGGCGCAGGTTCGCAAGCAGATGAAGGTCATCCACGACGCGTTCCTCACGGAATACGTGACTCGCGTCGGCAATCGCCTGGTCGGGGCGCGGGAAGCGCAGGCGAGCGGGTTCCCGTTCACTTTCGAAGTAGTCGCCGATCCCTCGATCAACGCCTTTGCGTTGCCCGGCGGGCCGATGTTCATCAACACTGGCTTGCTCAAAGCAGTGGACAACGAGGCGCAGCTGGCGGGCGTAATGGGACACGAGATGTCGCACGTGATCCTGCGCCACGGAACGAACCAGGCGTCGAAGAGCAAGCTGATCGAGTTGCCCGCCGTCCTTGGCTCGCAAGTGGCCGGAGGCTCGCTGGTCGGACAACTCACGCAACTCGGCATCGGCCTGGGCGCCAACAGCGTGCTGCTGAAGTTTTCGCGCTCGGCGGAGAGCCAAGCCGACTTGATGGGATCTCACCTCATGGCCGAGGCCGGGTACAACCCCATCGAGATGGCGCACTTTTTCGAGAAGCTCAATGCCCAGGGCGGCGGCCGGACGATTCAGTTCTTCTCCGACCATCCCAACCCCGACAACCGCGAACGCGCGATTGAGCAGGAAGTGCAGAGACTGCCGCAGCAGGATTACCGCTTTCAGACCGGGCAGTTCCAGCAGATGAAGCAGATGGTGGCGCGCATCAAGGAGCCGAAGCCGAAACAGCCTGTGGCGGCCCAGCCGCAAGATCAGCAGGGCCAGCAACAACCACAGCAACCGCAGCAATAAATTTCTTCACCTAAATTGTCACTTCGAGCGCAGCGAAGAACCTATGCATTTTGCCGGCAGCCGCAAAGTGCAGGGGTCCTTCGCTGTGCTCAGGATGACAAATCGTTGGTGATGTTCGTAGCCCTCCTCTGAATATCCTTGATTACTCCCTGTGCAAGACTCTTTGTTGACAGCAACCAAAGTGGACCTAGAATGTTTTAAACATTTGTGCCTTCAATTGTTTGAAGGCACGCCCAAAACATTTTGCAAACGCAATTTACATCCCGCGAAGTGGTGCAGCTGACGGGCATCAGTGCGCGGCAATTGCAGTGGTGGGATGAGCGAGGAATTGTGATGCCGGCACGCGCAGGACGCCGCCGCCTCTATTCCATGGAGGATCTCTCGGAGATTGCGGTGATCTGCGAATTGCGCGAACGCGGTTTCTCGCTGCAGCGTATGCGCAAGGTGGTCCGCTTTCTGCAAAACGAATTCAACCAGCGTCTGGCCGAGACGGTCAGCGGAGCTTCCGATTATCACCTGCTGACCGATGGGAGAAGCCTGTACCTTGAAACTTCAGCGCAGCAAATTGTGGACATCCTCAAGAACGCTCGTCAACCGATGCTGGCGGTCTGCCTCAGCGATACCGTTCGGCGGGTTCGCGCCAACATCCAAGGTGGCAAAAAACGAAGCAACCCGGCGGGACGCACCAGTCGTACGGAACGCCGGCAAAAGAATGCATCGTAGCGAAGCCTGAGCCGAGGGGAGCAGCCATGACTGGAGAACTCGACTTCCTGAATGAATGGATTCCGGAGCAGATGCTGCCGGGAACTTTGTTCGTGCTGGAAAATGCCGGCGAAGTCGGCGAGAAAGAAGATCCGTACTGGGCCGTGCTGTCCTGTCCCACGTGCGGAACGCTGGGACTGGTTACGCGCAAGCAAGTGGCTGGCTTGCTGGCCGTGATTTGCGGATCGGACAAGTGCTCCGCGCAATTCTTTATTCACGACAGCGAGATCGTACCGCGTAAACCGATCTGAGGCGCTCGCCTAGGATGGGATCTGAAAAAGAACTACGCTTCGTGGGCGAGGCCGCCCGCACTACACTTTGACTCTCTCCAGCGGTACCGGAACCTGCTCGACAATCTCGATATCGAAACCTTCGAGGGCCGCCACACGGCGCGGGTGATTGGTAAGCAAGCGAATCCGCCGCAAATTCAAGTCCGACAAAATCTGGGCGCCGATACCAATTTCTCGTTGCGTCTTGCGCTCGCTTTCCGGCAGCGTCGGTAGCGCGCGGTCGCGATGGAAACTCAGCACGGGGCGATCGCCGATCTTGTCGACGGAAAATCCCTTTGAGGTCTGGTGAAGGTAGATGATGGCGCCGCGCCCGGCCCCGGCGATGGCGCGCATGGAGCCTTCGATGGTTGCACGGCAATCACATGCCGTTGAGCCGAACACATCGCCCATAACGCAGTGGGAGTGCATCCGCACCAGCACTGGGCCGGGAGCTTTCTCGATGTCGCCACGGACCAGCGCGATGTGCGATTCGCCGCCCTCGACTTCACTTTCATACGCGATGAGTCGGAATTCGCCGTGCCGCGTGCTGACCATCGCTTCTCCCACGCGATGTACGTATCGCTCGTGGGCCATGCGGTAGCGGATGAGTTCCGCCACGGTCAGCATCTTCATGTCATGGGTGCGGCAGAATTCGACAAGATCGGGGACGCGGGCCATGGTGCCGTCATCGCGCATGATCTCGCAGATAATGCCGGCGGGGATTAAGCCAGCGAGGCGCGCCAGATCGACGGAGGCCTCGGTCTGTCCGGCGCGGACCAGTACGCCGCCTTTCTTGGCGCGCAGAGGGAAGACGTGCCCCGGGCGCGCAAGGTCCGAGGGGCGGGTAGCGGGATCAATGGCGACCTGGATGGTGCGCGCGCGGTCGTACGCCGAGATGCCGGTGCTGACGCCGTCGCGCGCGTCGATCGCTTCGCAGAATGCCGTGCCGTAATTCGAAGTGTTCTCGGCGGTCATGGGCCCGATGCGCAGGTGCTCGAGGCGCTCCTCGGTCATGGCAACGCAAACCAGTCCGCGGCCATACTTCGCCATGAAATTGATGGCTTCGGGGGTGACTTTCTCGGCGGCCAAGGTGAGGTCGCCTTCGTTCTCGCGATCCTCGTCGTCGATGACCACGACCATGCGGCCGGCGCGGACGTCGTCGATCGCGCTCGGGACATCGGTAAATGGCGGGTGGGGGCTCATAGTCATTGCGATTTTAACAAAGCGGTGCGCTTCAAGTTGCTGGTTCGTGATGAACGAGTTCGGTCTCAGCGCCGCGGAACAACGCGCGCAGCGCCCGAACGACCCAACGCACAAGCAAAACAATCACCGCCACGAAGCACAGAGCGAGAGCAGCGGCGATGTAAGGGTGTCGGGTCGCAAACCAGGTCAGGAAGATGGCGAGCGCGTCTTCCCCCAGGCTCAAGCCAATGTTGGACAGAGGCTCGGGAGAAGGTGTCACCGCGGCCCGCACTGCGGTCTTGCCTCCGTGCGCGGCCAGCGCGATCAGGCCGCCAGCCAATGTGGCGATCATTTGTTTTTCGGGGGAAAGCTGCGAGGTGGCTCCGTACGCCAGCAACGCGGCGACAGGAATGCGAATGAAGGTGTGCAGGGCGTTCCAGACCAGGTCGAAGGCCGGGATCTTGTCGGCAAAGAATTCGAGCAGGAACAAGCCGACGCTCGCTCCGATGACCCACCAGTTGGTAAGGAGATGAAGGGCCGGCGGGAGAGGGAGGACGCCTGCGTGCGCCAGTATTCCAAGCGTTGCCAGCGTGGCATAGACGTTCAGACCGGCAGCGAAGCTGATGGCGACCAGCGCCGCGGCGATTTCGTTGGGCGAGAGTTTAACCGCGTCGAGCATAAAAGACTTTCGTTGGAGGGGGCCGAACGTCATCCGTCCGGCGGGCGAGGACGCCCACCGCTCCATCGAAACACAAACAGCATAGACCAGGCGTCAATAAAAAGGGCCGCCATAGCGGCGGCCCCTCGGCGTTCTGATATCTCGTTGGTTACAGTGTGGACTCGATCTCAAAGCCCCATGCTTCGAGCAATGGCTCGGGGATGTACTTGGAATTCTTGTTTCGGCGTGCCCACTCCCGCAAACGCGTTGACCGCAAGTACTGGTCGGGGGAGAGCTTATACTCGCGAACCACTTGCTCAAACTCGGTGATCGTGGGGGTGATCGGCCCAATTGGTTCCGGCTTGCCCCAGTTTGGGTTTCCGCGTCGCTTTGCCATGAAGAATCTACGACCTCGTTACGTTGGAATAATTTCGACTGCCTGAAAAACGTGCCTAACCCTTAGATTCACTAGCGCTTAGGTAAGATGCAAAACCAAAATCCGAAAGGATGACAAAAGGTAAGGTCCAGTTGACGGCAACCTATGGGATATTGGAGACAGAAGAGTATAGGCCCGATTTCTGGCAAAGTCAATGAAATTCCCCGCTGGCATCCCTGCCGTTGTTCTATTAACTTTAGCTGAATCAACTGATTACATAGATTTCTGACGTGTTGACTCTAGAAATTCCTCGTTCTGTGGTTTTTCATAGGCCCCGCGTGATTACGCCCGTAACACGAAGCGATCTACGTTTATTGACGACATAGTAATCGAACCTTACAGTGCCTTTTAGGAGGCAGTATTCGTGAGAGATATCTACGAGGTGCTCCGGAAGAAGCAGGCCGAACAGACCCAACTGGGCAAGCAGATTGAAGCCCTGCAAACGGCGGCGGAACAGCTGCGCAGCGTGGCCCACCTCCTGAACGCGGAGGAGGAAGAAGAGAAAGGTTCGCACCAGGGCTAAGGAGCCCGGGTGGTGAAATCGCCCCGGAGTTTGGAAAGGTTGTTATGAGTCTGAAGTCCCTGGTGCTGTGCGCTGACGAGAAGATCGTCCGCGTATTGCGTCGCGTGCTGAGCGATCTGGAGATCGGCATTGAGCATTGCACCGACCCGGACGGGGCGATCCACAAACTCACCCGCCAGAGATTTGAAGCCATCATCATTGATTGCACGGACCTGAAGACGGCCACTTCCGTTTTGAAAAGTGCGCGTTCGGCGCCCGCGAACAAGCGCGCCATTGCCGTTGCCATCATGGACGGACACACCGGGTTGCGCTCCGCGTTCGACATGGGAGCGCACTTTGTGCTGTACAAGCCGGTTTCGTCGGAACGAGCCAAGTCAAGTTTTCGCGCGGCGCGAGCGCTGATGAAGCGCGAACGGCGACGCAATTCCCGCGTGGCGATTCAGGTGCCGGTCGCGCTTAAGAACGATCGGACAGGATTTATGCAAACCGTTCCCACTTCTGATATCAGCGAAGGCGGGATGGCGGTGCAATTTCCCAAGCAGCAGAAGGATCCCGGCCCCTGGCAAGTTCACTTCACATTGCCGGGCAGGAAGACGGCAATCGAGGTAATCGGGGAAGTGGCGTGGCAGAACCCCGGTGGGCACATCGGAATCCGGTTTACCAATCTCGAAGTGGACCTGTCACACGAACTGCGGCAGTGGCTCAACCAGCAATCACCGGAGAGCGAGAAGGACGATCCGCCGGTGCGCTGCAAGCTGACGGACCTGAGCCTAGGCGGATGCTATCTGGAAGTTGCGTCGCCTTTTCCTCCACGCACCCGGATTGTTTTGTCGATGCGGGCCGGTGGTCTGGAGCTTCGTGTTGAAGGAGTGGTGCGGGTGATGCACCCGGAGGTCGGGATGGGTGTGGAGTTTACGCAATCCACCACTGAGCAACACACGCACGTCGAAAAATTTATCCAGACACTGATGAAAGCCGGTGATGTACTGCCCGATCTGCTGGTGGAGCCGGAAGGGTTGGAATCTGCGACGGCTGCCAAGACAGCGCCCGCGAAGGACGCGGACATCGACGACCCGCTGCTCGAATTGTTTCAGACCAAGTCCGCGCTCACGACGGAACTTTTCTTGAACGAATTGCGCAAACAGCGCCGTAACCACCATCCGGATACGGCGGAAGAAACCATCCTGCCCGTTTAGGCTCCCAAGCGCTAGTCGGATGCGCTCCTCGCGTCTTCGTCCACGACTGCAGAATCATCCTGGTCTTTTTGGTGGAGTTTTTTGAAATCGGCGAGCGTGCGCTCGGATTTCTCGGTTTCGCCGAGCTTTGCATAGACCCGCGCCAGTTGGTAGTAGGCAGAGGTGAATCCGGGATCAGCAGCGATGGTCGATTCAAATTCCTTACTGGCATCTTTCCACTGCTTCGATAACACCCACAGCTTGCCAAGCTCGTAGTGAGGAAGCGCGTACTCGGGTTTCAGTTGGGCGGCTTTTTTGAGGGCCTCCTCCGCCTCGGTGTACTCCGTCTGACGCATCAGCAGAATGCCGAGATGGCAACGGAAGCGGGAATTGTCAGGCTGCAGGGCAATAGCGCGTCGCAGATACTGTTCAGCCTCCCGCGGCTTGCCTTCGTTTGCCGCAGCCAGCGCCGCCATGAAAATTGCGACGGCCGACCTGGGATTTAGTTCGAAGGCGCGCGCAAGGCTCTGGTGCGCTTCGGCGTAGTGCCGCAGGAAATAGCTGCTAATGCCAGCGAGGTAATGAGGTTCGTCCCAGTTGGGCGCCAGCCCCGACGCCTTGTGAGCCATTTCGAGGGCCGCCTCCTGCTGTCCCGAACGCTGCAGAAGACGAACGCGCAGGACGAGGACTTTGGGATTCTCCGGATCGAGCGTCAAGGCTGCGTCCGATTCCGCGTCTGCGTCAGGAAAACGATGCGCCTGATAGAAGGCGCTCCCGCGCAAGTAGTGGTCTTCGGCGGTCTTCGCCTCCTGAATCAGCTCCAACACGTTCTCGGGCTGGCGAGAAGCGAGGTACGCGGTTGCCAGCTGGTTGCGCACGCCGTCGTCTGCAGGACGGGCCGCATTGGCCGCGCGAAGATACGGCACGGCATCCTGGGGCTGAGCGTGCTTGAGGAATTCCTGACCAATCGAGGCGTTCCATTGGAAATCGCTGCTCAGATGGGTCGAGCCCTCTTGTGCCACCCGGCGGGCGTCCTCAAGCTGGCTTGCATCCAAAGAGGCCCGTACCAGGTTGAAAGAAACGTCCGGGCGGTCCGGGGTTAACGCATGGGCGCGTTGCAGAGGACGAAGTGCTGCCGCCGGTTTCCCCAATTCGAGCAGGACAATGCCGAGGTCATAGGCGGCGTTTGCTTGTTTCGGATCCAAAGCTACCGCGTGCTCGAGTTGAGTGCGCGCAAGTTGCAGTTTTTTCTGCTTCAAGTAGGCGAGAGCCAGATCGTAATGGGCGGAGTAGGACCGAGGATCCAGCTTGATGGCGGCCTTGTAGTGCTCGATGGATTTTGCCACCTCGCCGCGCTGAAAGTTGGTGAGTCCCAGCAGAAGATGTGCGTCTGGGCACGTTGGGTCGATTTCGACTGCCTGGTTCAGTTTCTTTAGCGCGGCGCCGGAATCGCCTGCCGTAATGGCCGTTTGGGCGTCGGCCAGTAAGGGCCGAGCCTGGGTGCAAGTTGATCTCCCCTGTTGTGCGGGAGCGGATTGTGGAACTGCCATCAGGGAAAGCGCAATGAAACCCGCTGTCAACAAACGATCGCTCCGATGCCCACACTTACGATGCTGTTGCCATTATGCCGGATCGTGGCTGGTGGGAGTGTTTCAGGAGAAAGACCGGGCTTGACGTGCCCAGAATTTTACTCCTTTAAAACGATTTAATCTTGACTATTTGGGGGCTTATGAGTAATTGTATGCCCACTTCTAGTCTTAGCCAGATCCAAAGACACTGTTGGAGGTAACGCATGAGTCGCCACTTGCCGTGGAAGCTTTTGGGCTGTGGTCTTGCTGTCTGCCTTTTGTCTCCCCTCCTGCTCAACGCTGAGGTTACCGCCTCAGTGTCGGGAACGATCACGGACCCGAGCGGCGCCATCGTGCCGAACGCTGTCGTCATCCTGAGAAGCGGGGATACTGGCCTCGAGCGCAAGATTCAAGCCAACGCGCAGGGTGCCTACGAGTTCCTCGCTGTGCCGGTGGGAGACAACTACTCGGTTCGCGTCGAGGCCTCGGGATTCCGTGCCTCCGTGCAATCTGGCATCAAGCTCGAAGTGAATCAGAAATACAGAGCGGACTTCAAACTGACCGTCGGCGCCGTCACAGCGACGGTTGAGGTCACTGGAGCCATGACGCAGGTCGACACCAGCAGCACGCAACTTGGGGACGTCATTGGGGAAAAGAAAATGACGGCCCTTCCCCTGAACGGCCGCAGCTATCTCGACTTACTCGGCCTGCAGGCGGGTGTGGTGCCGACGATGTCGGAAGGTGGGAATGCGGAGCGCCCGGTGTCAGGTAATCAGAAGAACTCCGGCCAGCTATCCGTGAATGGGCAACGAGAGTCCGCCAACTCCTTCCTGGTGAATGGCGGGGACGTTGAGGAAAGTGTCTATAACGGCGCCTCCATCGTGCCGACCCTCGACTCGATTGAGGAGTTCCGGCTGTTGACGAATACCTTCAACGCAGAATACGGACGCTTTTCCGGCGCGATCGTCAACGTCGTCACCAAATCGGGAACCAACGAGATTCATGGTTCCGCCTATGAGTTTCTACGAAATGAAAAGCTGGATTCGCGCGGGTATTTCGACCCAACGCGTGGGGACTTCAAACGCAACCAGTTCGGGGGAACGCTCGGCTTCCCGATCGTGAAGAACAAGCTGTTCTTCTTTGGCGACTATCAGGGTACTCGTGAGGTGCGCGGAGTCTCCCAAAACCAGGTCGTTCCTTCGGTCCTCGAAAAGACCGGTGACTTCTCTGATCTCGCGGACACGGGGCTTTCAGAGATTACGGGGACCGTGCGCGGCAACAATGGCGACCCCAACAACTTTCCCGCGGTGCTCAGCGACCGCTTAGGGTATACGGTTGTAAAGGACGAGCCGTATTGGTTCCCGGGATGTACGAGCACCGACTCGGCGAACGGCTGCGTTTTTCCCGGCGCCAATGGACCGATTATCCCCCAATCGGCTTGGTCTCCCGTGGCGGTTGCAACGCTTAAATTCCTTCCGGACCCCAACGGAGAAGGAGGAACCCCAACTTTTTCCTCGACCGCCGAAAAACTTAATCTGCGGGACGAAAAGTTTGGTCTGCGAGTCGACTACAACACAGGTCATTTCGGCAACTGGTCCGGCTACTACAACTTTGACGATGCCAACTACCTGAATCCCTACCCCGCGTTTACTTCAAACTTGCCGGGATTTTCGGCTGTCTCTCTGTCCCGGGCGCAGCAGGCGCAGCTTAGTAATACGGTGCTCCTCAATCCCAATACGGTCAACGAAGTGCGCCTGAATTACACACGCATCGGGCTCCTGAGGAATAAACCAAAGGGCGGTCTGGGAAAAATTGAAGACTTCGGCTATTTCCGTGGTGATGCCACCCATCCTTTGGGAGTCATCCCGACGAATTCCAAGTTTGAAGGCGTGGCGCCGGTCAGCTTTGGTCAGATGGGCTCCGCGTTTGGCCTGCCCGACGGCACTACCGGACAGTACAACAACACGTATCAAATCGCTGACAATTTCTCCAAGATAATAGGCAAGCACACGCTCAAGTTCGGCGGCGACATTCGATACATCCAGGTGAATGAGCGCAATACCTACACTTCCAACGGATGGTTCGAGTTCGACGGAGGCGAAACTGGAAATGACTTCGCCGATTACTTGCTCGGTGCTCCCGATTTGTTTAACCAGACCAGTCCGCAGTTGCTGGATTCCCGCACCAAGTATTTTGGGCTGTACGCCCAGGACACGTACAGGGTCAGGGACGATCTGACCATCAATTACGGATTGCGCTGGGACGTGAGCCAGCCTTTCTACGACACGAAGGATCGGATCCAGACATTTGTTCCGGGGGTCCAGTCGACGGTTTATCCGGACTCGCCAACGGGCTTTGTGTTCCCGAAAGATCCCCATGTGCCCCGCACTTTAGCTCCGACCCAGTACAACCGGTTTGCACCGCGATTGGGAATTGCCTATTCGCCGGGAGCAACGGACGGTACGGTCGCGAAACTCACGGGCGGTCCGGGAAAAACCAGCATTCGCGCTGGCGCCGGCATATACTACACGGCGATCGAGGACATCACTTTGTTCAACGAGGTTGGCGATGCGCCCTTCGGATTGTTCTGGGTGAGTCCCTCCCCGGTTTACATGGAGGAGCCCTACAAACGACGTGTGGGACAGCCAGATCCCGTGGGCAATCGCTTCCCGTTCACGATCCCGCCTGCGGGCGCGACCGGGATTTGGCCCACGTATCTGCCCATTGCCTTTGCTCCCACCTACGCTCTTACCAACAAACTGCCCTATTCCATACAGTTCAATCTGGTCGTGCAGCGCGAGCTTCCCAAAAACTTCCTGCTCTCCGCCGGGTATGTGGGATCGCGCGGACGCCACCTGCTTTCGACGGTAGAGTCGAACCCTGGAACTCCTGCCAAGTGTCTTGCCATTCCGGACTGCGGACCATTCGGAGAGGACACGATTTACGACTTAGGGGGCGGGAACTTTGCCTTTGGGACTCGGCCATATTCCGTGACTTCGGGACGGGAACTGGATAAGACCACAGGCGTTGGTTCGCTCGATTTTCAGAATAACGCCTGGGAGGCGACCGCTGCGAACTCCAACTACAATGCTTTGCAGATTCAGCTTCAGAAAGAAGTAGGAGCCTTTCGCGTTCTCGGCGCATACACGTGGTCAAAATCTATCGACAACTCGTCCGGGTTCTTTGACGCGATCAATCCGTTTAATCCCGAGTTGAGTCGGGCGCTCTCCACGTTCGACGTCACGAATAACTTTGTCGTGAGCTACAGCTACGATTTGCCGTTCGGGAAATCGGGCCACGGTGTTGCGGGCAAGTTGCTGGGTGGTTGGACCATCTCGGGCATCACACGGTTTACCACGGGCTTCCCGGTCACGCTTACAGAAAGCGATGATGCCTCTCTCTGTGGTTGCAGCGGTGCCGATCTGCCGAAATACGACGGTACGCCGATCCATTTCATGAACCCACGAAACTCAGAACACCTTTTCTTTGATCCAACCCCCTTCTCAGCCAATGATCCCGGTACGATCGGCAACGTGAAGCGGCGCTTCTTTCATGGTCCAGGACTTAACAACTGGGATCTCGCATTCCACAAAGCCACCCACATCACAGAGAGGGTCGCCCTCGAATTTCGCGGAGAACTCTTCAACGCGTTCAATCACGCTCAGTTCAAGAATCCTGATGGCGATGTAAATGGGAACATCGGATTGGTTACCGACGTCCAAGATCCTCGCATCGGGCAGCTGGCGTTAAAGCTGTCTTTTTAGGGAACTTGGACTTAGGCCATGAAGGGCACGCTTCGCGGCGTGCCCTCGACTTTTTCCGGCCAATTGCGTCGTTAGAAATGACAACAATTCGACGACTCGCGCGGAGGGTGAAGTGAATCCCAAGAAGAAGAGACTTGTCGGTTCCGCTTTGCTGCTGATCGTGTTGTACTCATGCCCCGTTCTCCCAGCGCAGATGAACGGCGAAGCTTCTCGCGATTGGCCAATCGTCATCCGCGACACATTGCAGCACACGGTTCTGCAGTTCTGGGTTGAACATGCTCTCGACAAGCAATCGGGCGGCCTGTTGGGGCAGTTGAATCGTCGCGGCGAGCCGACTGGCTCGGGCAATAAGTCCGTTGTGCTGATGTCGCGTGCCCTATGGTCGTTCTCGGAAGCCTACCGCCGCTATCCGGATCCCGCGTACCAAAACATGGCGGCAGAGTGCCTGAAGTTCTTGCGCGAGAAAATGTGGGATAAGGAACATGGCGGCTACTACTTCATGGTGAGCCGGGAAGGGAAGGTCGTGGATTCGACCAAGCAACTGAATCCAATGTCGTACGTGATGGAAGGGCTGGCAGAATACGCTCTTGCTTTCCACGACAATCAAGCCGCCAAAGAGGCGCTGGATCTTTTCCAGGTCATTGATCGCCATGCCCACGACGACAAATACGGCGGCTATCGCATCGCGTTCACCGCGGACTGGCAATTTATCAAAGACTACAAGGACGGTCCGAATGGCGCGGGATCGTTTGGACGGAAATCGTATGACTGGCATCTCGGGCTGGTGGAAGCCTTAGCGACACTTTATGACGTCACGGGCGATCGTCAGGTGCGAGCGCGGCTGGAAGAACTACTCGACCTGTTCGCAAACAAGATCATTGATTCTGATATTGGCTACGGCCGGTACTACTTCCATGACGACTGGAGCGTAGCCGATCGCGATGGGGATTCCAAAGAATCGGAGTATGGTCTGGATCTGGAGGCCAGTTGGCTGATGACAGAAGCGGCC
>Ga0209811_10000670_pt1 | contig 13161 bp, 15 predicted proteins | sample Coa_R1_6_FD_187161 | JGI IMG/M metagenome (GOLD analysis project Ga0209811, IMG submission 187161) | Surface soil microbial communities from Centralia Pennsylvania, which are recovering from an underground coalmine fire. - Coalmine... | ecosystem: Environmental > Terrestrial > Soil >...
GCACCAGGCCCAGCACCGCGAGCGGCAGGATCACCGCGAGAAACGAATTCGCGCCCTGCAGGTTGTACGCCTGCTCGTGGTAGCGAAGGCCGCCGACGATGAGCGACACTCCCACCATGCCGTTCAGGACGATCATCACCACCGCCATCATCGCGTCGCGGGCGAGGGTCGCGTTGCCCTTGCCCGTATACATGAGGGCGGCGATCATGATCACCTCGATGCCGGTGATGGCGAGGGTGAGGATCAGGGTTCCGTAGGGCTCGCCCAGCTTCTCGGCGAGCGCCTCGGCGTGGCGCACCACCGCGAAGGCCGACAGGAACATCACGGCGAGCAGCCACAGCGAGACGAAGGCGAACCACGCCGCCGAGGACAGGTCTGCGAGCCAGCCCGCGCCGAAGACGAGAAACAGCCCCGCGGTCACTAGATTGGCGGCAAGCGCCCATTCCGCGACCAGGAATTTCCTCATTGCTGTCCTTCGTCCACGAGATGCGCGATCGAGTTCGCATAGTAGCGCAGTAGCGGCAGCTCCTCCTCGCGCGCGGCGTAGGTTCCGTCCTTTTCCTCGACCAGGTGGCGCACGAGCAGCATGCGCAGTCCCACGTCGAGCGCATAGTCGAGGTCGCGCCGCGGCACGTACACGCGTGCGGCGGACCGCTCCAGGCGCTCGACGATGCGCTCGACCTCGGTCTTCAGCTCGATCGAGGCGAACCGGCGCCCGGGCTCGCGCACGAACAGCGTCGCCATCAGCGGTACCGGCACCACCGGCACGATGCGCCCGACCGCGCGCATGAGGTGCACGCCCAGGGCCGCGACCTCGCGCCTGCGCTCCTCGCCCGAGAGCCTCTGAAAATCCACGCCGCGCTCCTTGCAGTAGCCCCGCATCGACACCGGCGACCCGAAATTCACGCAGGCGTAGCCGAAGCGGTGCCACTCGCTCCTCCACATCAACCTCAGGTTGTGCACAGCGAAAACGAGCGTTTTCCACAGCGCCTTCGTTCTCCCCACGCGCCGCGCGTCCGGGTCGAGCGCGCGCAGCAGCGTCCGGTCCTCGAGCACGCGGTCGTAGTTGATCCCCAGCGGCACGAACACCAGGTCGTGCTCGCCGTCGAGGCGGAAGCCGCGCATCATGTAGTCGATCACGCCCAACCGCGGCTCGCGGATGCGGCCGTCGCGGGTGAGCCCGCCCTCGGGAAAGAGCGCCTGCGGCACTCCGGCCTCGGTCGCCATCGCGATGTAGCGCTCGAGCACCCGCCGGTAGAGCTCGTCCTTGGAGTTGCGGCGCACGAAGTACGCGCCCATGGCGCGGACCAGCGCGGAAAGCGGCCAGATGCGCGCCCATTCGCCCACCGCGTAGGAGAGCGCCGCCTGGTCGGCGGCGAGATACGCGGCGAGGACGTAGTCCATGTTAGAGCGGTGGTTCATCACGAACACGACCGTGGACTCGGGAGCGATCCTGCGGATGCCCTCGGAGTCGAGGTACCCGAGGCGCACGCGGTACAGCGACCGGGCGATCCACCGCCCGATCCAGTAACCGATGCGGAAGTAGAGATAGGCGTTGAACGCGGGGATGATTTCGCGCGCGTAGCGCTCGACCCGGCGCAGCGCAGCCGGCACCGACGTGCGGGTCTCGCGGGCGAAGGCATCGGCGGCGACCTGCACCCGGGGATCTGTGAGCAGCCGGTGAATGAGCGCCTGGCGCTTGGTGCGCTGGAAAGGCCGGATGCCGATGCGCAGGCGCTCGCCCAGGCCGTCGATCACCTGGTTCGCCGGGTGCGTATACAGAAAACGCAGCGCAGGCGCGAGCACGTGCTCGTACAGCGCCCAGACGGCGAGCGCGGCAATGAGCACCAGCAGCCAGGCAGGTACCGCGACGCCTTCGCTCATCGGTTGCCCGCCGGACCGGGCGGGCCGGTCACGCCGAAGGCTCTACGGTTCCTGGGAATCGATCAGGATGAACGCGACGCGGCACGGCTTGCCGCTGCGGTTCACCCACGCGTGGTTGGTCGCCTGCTGCACCAGGACATCGCCCGCCTTCAGGTGCACCTCGCTGTCGTCGAGCAGCATGTCGATCTCGCCCGACAGGATGATCGCGTAGTCGAGGCTGCGCGTGCGGTGCATCATCGGGTGCCGCGGCGGCAGGCCTCTCTTCGGCGCTTCGGCGCCGACGATCTTCATCATGTGATTCATGTCGGTGGGGTGCTCGCCCTGGGAGTCCGGCGCGAAATCCACGATCCGGAATACGGTGCCCGACTTGGGCGGCACGAGGCCAATCTTCGTCTTGCCGCGATCGTCCGTCGCCGAGAAATCCGGCAGGCTGGTGCCCGTCACCCAGACATTGGCCGCGTAGTTCGGCGGGCGCGGCGCCGTCAGGCGCGTGCGCTCGTCGATCATCACCACCGCCTTGCCCGAGGCATCGAGCTTGGTCACGACGCGACGGACTTCGGGCGGCTGCTGCGCCGCGACGGAACCCGCAAGCACGAGCATCGCTCCCAACGCCACCCATTGCAGCTTTCTCTTCATCGGCATCTCCAGAATGAAAGTCTCACGCGGGCTTGGCCCCGGCGCGCGTCCTGTCGAGCACCGTCATGGCGGAAGCCACCACGCTCGCCACGTCCGCGAGGTTAGTCGGGATGATCATGGTGTTGTTGGTCTTGGCGAGGTTGCCCAGCGCTCCGATGTATTCCTCGGCGATCTTGAGGTTGGCGGCCTGCTGCCCGCCTTCCTTGCCCATCGCGGCAGCGACCACTTCCACCGCCGCCGCGGTCGCGTCGGCGACGACGCGCAGCGCGGTCGCTTCGCCCTGCGCCTTGTTGATCGCCGACTGCTTCTGTCCCTCGGAGGTGAGGATCGCGGCCTGCTTCTCGCCCTCGGCGAGGTTGATCTCCTGCTGCTTCTCGCCCTCGGACTTGGCGATCAAGGCGCGCTTTTCCCGCTCGGCGGTGATCTGCGCCTGCATCGCGCGCAGGATCGCCTCGGGCGGGGTGAGGTTCTTCACCTCGTAGCGCAGCACCTTCACGCCCCAGGAGCGGCCGGCCTCGTCGAGCACCGCCACGATCTGTCGGTTGATCACGTCGCGGCTCTGCAGCGACTGGTCGAGCTCCATCTTGCCGACCTCCGAGCGCAGCGTCGTCTGCGCGAGCTGGACGATCGCGGTGACGTAGTCGGAAGTGCCGTAGGAGGCGAGGCGCGGATCGGTGACCAGGTAATAGATGAGACCGTCCACCGCGAGCTGGGTGTTGTCCTTGGTGATGCAGACCTGTTCGGCGACGTCGAGCGGCACTTCCTTGAGCGAGTGCCTGTACGCGACGCGGTCGAGGAACGGGATGATGATGTTCAGGCCGGGTTCGAGCACCTGGTGGAATTTTCCCAGACGCTCGACCACCCAGGCGTTCTGCTGCGGCACCACGCGCACGCCCTCGATCACGAACACCGTCACCAGCGCGACGATGGCGAACGGGATCGTGAACGCGCGGAGCGGCTCGAAGCTCGCGATGAGAAAAGTGGCGATGATGACGCCGACGAGTTTGACGAGCATGTTGCCTCCCAGATTTCGTGAGATCTCTTCCGCGGCCTGCGCGAGATCAGGCGGGCCGGGTCTTGGAAACTTTGAGTGTGTTGCCATCGACAGCGGTGATATAGAGAATTTCTCCGGGCTCGGCGGAGACGCCTCCGGCGAGGTGCGCGTCCCAGCTCGTGTCGCGGTATTTCACGCGCGCGTGGCCCGCGCTTTTGCTCACCCAGGATTCGAAGGCGGCAGGTTGTCCCACGTCGATCCCCCGCATGGGGCTCGAACCGATCCGCTTCTTGAATTGATGCACCCAGACGACGCCGGCGACGGCCACGACCGCGGCGGCGAGGGACTGCCACAGGTGCGTACCGCCCGCGTACCCGATACCCGATCCGACCAGCGCGGCGATGCCGAGGACCAGCAGATAGAAGGTTCCGGTCACGAGCTCGGCGACGATGAGAGCGACGCCCGCGATCAGCCAGGCGAGGGGGATATCCATGGAGCGAGCCCGGGGGTTGGGTGACGCCTATGCTAACCCAACTGCCGCGGGGGCGGCTGCATCCACCCGCCCGACGAACGGTGCTAGGAGCCCGGGCAGGCCGGAAGCATCAGGGCCTGGAGGACCTCGCTGGTCGAGCGGTCCTGCACGAAGGCCGCCACGCCGAGGTTCTTCGCGTTGACGCCGGGAAGGAGCGGCAGGGCGCGGCTCTCCTCGAGCTTGAGGTTGTCGCCGAAGGCGATCGGGCCGATCCATTCGCGCACCACGAAGTCGTGCTCGAGGCGCTTGCCGCGGTTCTCGCCTTCCTTGACCTCGCTCGCCAGCCTGTTCTCGTACGCGGCCAGGAACACGGCCGCGTTCTTCTGCTGTGCGGGATCGAAGAGCATCGCGGACAGGTCCGCCCGGATCGCCTTCGGCTCGATCGCGCGTATGGTGAGCGCGATCCTCGCGCGCGCGGCGCGGGCATTGATGCGGGTGACCTGGTCGGTGAAGTCGTCGCTGCCCCAGCGGCGGAAGTCCTCCCCCTGCAGGAGCACCTGCGGGGTGTACACGATCACCGGGCGCCTCATCGCGGCGAGCTTGCGCTGGCGCACCGAGAACTCGGCCCTGCCGAACGGATCCTTCCAGCCGATGTAATCCCAGTAGTCGACGTGGAGCGCGAGCGGAACCACCTGGTCGGGCCTGAAGCCCCGGGAAAACAGCGAGGACAGCCAGTGATCCGCCGGCGGGCAGGTATCGCAGCCCTCCGACGTATACAGCTCCACCAGCGCCGTCGTGTGCGGCCCGCTGTAGGCGGAGCAGGCCGGGTCGGCGGCGCGGACGGCGCCCGCGAACGCGATCGTGCTCAAGGCCAATAGGTATCCTGTCTTCATGCTTTCCTCAGTCGAGCCGCTGGCATTTTTCCTTACATTCCCCTCCGATGCAAATCCGGTAGACTGCGGCCTTCGGCCGTCGTGGAGCAGAGCCGTGAAGGATGTCTACAAGTGGATGGGGATCGTCGTCGCGATCGGCGTCGCGCTCATGTTCCTCGAGTACCGCTTCGCGAAGAAGAAAAAAGAAGGCTACACGGCCATCGACCGGCAGCGCATCCTCGGCATCCTCTGGCTCACGGTCTTCTTCAGCCTGCTGGTCGGCGGGGTCGTCTGGATGTCCGACTAGACGGATGAAAGTGCCTCTGGGGGTGCTCGACCAGTCCCCCGTCGTCAGCGGACGCAGCCCCGCCGAAGCGATCGCCGAAACCGTCGAGCTGGCCCGGCTCGCCGAGGACCTGGGTTACCACCGCTACTGGCTCGCCGAGCACCACGCAATCGCCGCGCTCGCCGATCCCAGCCCGGAGATCCTGGTCGCGCGCGTGGCCTCGGCGACTTCGCGGATCCGCGTCGGCACCGGAGGCGTGCTCCTCCCCTACTACAGTCCGCTGAAAATCGCCGAGCAGTTCCGCATGCTGGAGGCGCTGTTTCCCGGAAGGATCGATCTCGGATTGGGCCGCGCGCCGGGCGGCGACCCGCGCACCGCCCTCGCCCTGATGGACGGCGAGTACCCCGGCGCCGAGCGCATGCCCCAGCAGTTGCAGGACCTGGTCGGGTTCCTCGAAGGCACGCTGCCGGCGGGCCATCCCTACGCGAAGGTCAGGGCGCAGCCCGCGGGCGCCACCTCTCCGGAGATCTGGCTGCTCGGCTCGTCGGACTACGGCGGCGCGCTCGCGGCGCAGCTCGGCCTGCGCTTCGCCTTCGCACATTTCATCAGCGCGTTCGGGGGCGAGGTGGTGTCGCGCGCCTACCGCCAGCGCTACGAGCCGACCGAGCGCGAGCCGCAGGCGCATTCGATGGTCTGCGCATTCGTGATCTGCGCCGCGACGAAGGCGGAAGCCGAGCGTCTCGCGGCGAGCGTCGACCTGCGGCGCCTTCACATGGCGAAAGGGATCGACGCGCCGGTGCCCACCGCCGAGGAAGCCCTGGCCTACCGCTACTCGCCGCAGGAGCGCGCCTACGTCGAGCAGCAGCGAGCGCGCCTGGTGCACGGCGATCCGGGCGAGGTGCGCGAGAAGCTGCTCGAGCTCAAGGAAAAATTCGAAGCCGACGAGCTGATGGCGGTCACCATCACCGGCGACCCCGGGAGCCGGCGGACTTCGTACCGGCTCGTCGCCGAGGCGTTCGCTTAGTTCTCTCCGCGCGAGCGTGCCGCTCCGGCCATTCGGTCCGGTTGCGCCCGCCTTGCTTGGCTGCGTAAAGCGCCACATCGGCTCGCGCGAGAAGCTGCGCGGCATCCTGACCCCGTTTCAACTCGACCAGTCCGAGCGAGACGGTCACCTGCGGCAGTTGGCGTCCCTCGTGGTCGAACGCCGCGCCGGCGATTGCCTCGCGCAGCCGTTCGACGGCGCTGACGGCGCCCGGCAGCAAAGTCTGGGGGAGGATGAGCGCGAACTCTTCGCCGCCGATCCGGGCGGCGAAGTCGCTGGGCCTCAAGCTGCCGCGCACCAGCCGCCCGACGTGCATCAGCACGGCGTCTCCCGCTGCGTGCCCGAAGCCGTCGTTGACGCGCTTGAAATGATCGATGTCCATCATGGCGATGCACAGCGGCTCGGCCGCGCGCAGGTGTCGCTGGACGATTCGAGGCATCGTCTGGTCGAACCAGCGCCGGTTGCGGAAGCCGGTGAGAGGATCGCTGAGGGCCGCCTGCTCGAATTGCCTGCGCAGGGAGATGTTCTCCTGCACGGTTTCGTTGTTAGAACGCAATCGCTTCGCCAGGCGCACCAGCAGGCCGACGGAGAACTCGTGCGAGGACTCGGCCAGCCACCAGAAGGTTTCCTCGTCCAGCACGAGGAGCCGCGCCGGCTCTTCCGCGGCGACCGTCGCGGTCGCGGCGCTGCCCGCGAGGAGCGACATCTCGCCCACCGTCTCGCCCCGGTTGATGGTCGCGAGCGGCGGGCTCCCTCCGCCCAGCTCCACGCGGAGCCGGCCGGAGACGACAACGTAGACGCGCCGATTCGGCTCGCCCTGCTTGAGCAGCCGCTCGCCCGCTGCAAGTTCCTGGAGCCGGGCGCGCGGCACGAGCGCGTCGAGGATCGCGTCGCCCGTTCCCCGAAACGCCTGCAGCTCGCGCAGAACCTCGACGCTCACGCTCGCCGGGTCCGCGGGGGCCGGTGGGGCCTTCGGCGGCCTGCGCGCGAGACTCATGGCCCGGCCACTCACCTGCTCACTAGAAGAGATGCACCGCGGTGGGCCACAGGAGGCCGATCAGGCTGAACACGACCCCGATCGCGCCCAGGCCGTAGGCGATCCACAGGAGCGCCACGACGCCGGTAATGATCTGCGCGGAGGCGAGCACGATCGCGATCTGCACCGCGGCCGAGGCGACCTCGTAGTTGTGGTAGGCCGCCATCGCGCGGTCGCGCTTCGCTTCGCGTTCCTTCGCGCGCGACATCAATTCCTTGCGGCCTTCGTTGGTCTCGGGCTCGGACTGGTAGCGCTCGGCGGTCTTCTTCCACGCGTCGATCTGCTTCCTCACGCCCTCCGGCGCCTTCGCGCCGAACTGCGCCTCCATCTCCTCGGCGGCGGTGCGGATCGTCGTCTGGCGTATGGTCTTCGCCTGGAAGAACGCCCACAGGTTCGAGGATTCGATATGGTTTTCGAGCGCGCTCGTCTGCGCCGCCTTGCCGAGCGTCTCGGAAAAAGCGAGCACGAGCGCGAGCACCGCGATGAGCAGCGCGACATTCTTGTTGGCCGGATCGATGTGACCGGCGTGACCTGCGGACATGTTTCCTCCCTTTGTCGTTCGTTAGAGCGCGCGGATTCTAACTCAGCGCGACGAGAGGTTCTCTCTTGCCCCCAGTGTACCCAGCCCGCCTTGATGCATCTACCTTCTTACGCCCGGCGTTTCGACCGGCAGCCCCTGAGCCCGCCACGCGAGGTAAAGCTCGAGGTCGAGGTACTCGGGCGATCCGTAGGGCAGCATCTCCGCGCGTATACCCGAGAGGCAGGCGCGCATCCGCCGCTCGAGCGATCCCAGGGTCTGCCACTCCATGCGGTAGGCCGGATAGGCGTTGGGCTGGCCCTGGCTGACGGTCTCCGAGAGCAGGCGCTTGCCCCAGTTCGCCTCGTGGCAATGCGCGCACGACAGGTTCATCTGCCCGCGGCGCAGGCGATACGCGGCCTCGCCCGCGCCGAAGTGCGCACGCGCGGGTCCGTCGATGGACGCGCTCACGGGAACGCCGCGCGACTGGCGCGCGACGTAGGCGGTGATGGAGAGCAGCTCCTGCGACTCGTGGCGAAAGGGTTCCGCGCCCTGGTGATCGACGCGGCAGGCGTTGATGCGGCCTCCGAGGTTGAGGAGCTTTCCGCTGGCCGTGTCGATCTTCGGGTAGCGCGCGGCGACGCCGCGCATGCTCGATTTCGCGTCCTGGTGGCAGCTCGCGCACGACTGCTTGCTTTTCCCCGTGGGGTCGCGCCACATCGTCTCGCCGCGCTGCACCCACAGCATGCCGGGGTTGGCGAAGTCGTCGTTCTGCAAAGAGCGCAGATCCTGCCCGAGAAACGCCGAACCGGATTTGATCTGGTCGAGAGGGATGGCGCGTTGCTGCGCTTGCGCGGCGGCGGCGAAAGCGAGGAGCGTGACCGCCAGGCCGGCGCGGCTCATGTGACCTTGATCGATTGCCGCTCCGAGCCCTGCTGGCCTTCGTCGTCGATCCAGGTGAACTCGAGATCGCCGCTCGCCTCGGCGACGGTGTAGAACTGGACGTAAGGGTTGGCCGCGATCCCCGAGGACAGGTCGGCGCGGAACACCTCCACGCCGTTGTAGCGGCACGAGAGCGCGTTGATCACGTTGCGCTTGATCAGGTGGCCCACGTCGTCGTGGCGGTACCCGGTCTCCATCGGGTGCTGGATCAGCACGCGCACCTCGACGACCTCGCCTTGCTTCGCCTGGGACGGTATCTGTATACGTGCGGCCATGGCGGCTCAGCTTTCGTCGAGGCAGGCGGACAGCGTCACCACGATGGGCGCGGCGTCGTACCAGAACGTGCCGTCGGAGAGTGCCGCCACCGCGGTCACCTTCTGGCTGCCGGCGAGCCGCACGCGCGAATCGATCTCAGCCTTGCCGGCGCGCGGGCCGAGATAGAAGTTCGCCATGTTCGAGACCGGGTTGCGCTCCGAGTACAGGTGGATGCTCTTCACGTGATCGGTCGCGGTCATGGGGCTGTCGACGGTGATGCGGATCGGAACCGAATTGCCGTTGTCGGCGAGCTGAGGCAGCACGATCTTCACCTTGCCTTTTCGCACCGGCGCGCCCCGGGCGACCTTCGCGGCGAGCGGATCCAGCACCTCGTCGTCCGCGAACGCGGCGACGGGAAGGGCGAGCGTTCCCGCGATCCCGGCGAGAAATTCTCGCCGCCTCACTTCTTCGCCTCTTTCAAGGTCGCCAGCCAGGCGACGACATCCTCGACCTGCTGCGCTGACAGCACCGGCTTGCCGCGGTACGCCGCCGCGACCTGTGTGAGCCCTTCGGTCCTGTAGTAGGCGGGCATGGGCGTATTAGGATTCACGCGACTGGAGTCGGCGATGCGCAGGCGAAGTTGCGGAACCGAGAGGCGCGCGCCGGCGCCCGCGAGCGCGGGTGCGACGTTGCCGAAGCGCGTCTCGCCGGGAACCTCATGGCACAGCGTACAGCCTCCTTGATCGCGATTCACCACGATGCTTCGACCGCGCGCGGCGTCGCCGGGTTCTGCCGAGAGCGGCCGCGGGATGGCGTCACCGATGGCCTCGAAGGTCACGCCTTGCGCCGCCGCCCGCGTTGAGGCCACCGCGACCAGCAGCGCCGCGGCGACTCCGGCCAGCCGTCCCGCCATGTCCTACGCGAGCGTCAGCCCGTGGTTCTTCAGCGGCAGCGAGCGGATGCGCTTGCCGGTCGCGGCGAAGATCGCGTTGCATACCGCGGGCGCGATCGACGCCTGGCCGGGCTCGCCCACGCCGCCCCAGAAGCCGCCGGACGGCGCGAGCACCACCTCGACCTTGGGCATCTCGCGCAGGCGCATCATGCGGTAGTCGTGGAAGTTCGACTGCTCCACGCGGCCCTCCCTGATCGTGATCTCGCCCCAGAACATCGCCGTCAGCATGAACACCGCGCTGCCCTGCATCTGCGCCTGGATGTTGTCGGGATTCACCGCGTAGCCGGGATCGATGCCGAGCACGAGGCGCCGGATATTCACCTCGCCGTTCTTGTCGACCGAGAGCTCGCAGACCGCGCAGGTGTAGCTGCCGTAGCCCTCGGTCTCGGCGATGCCGCGGAACACGCCCGCGGGCAGGGGCGAGCCCCAGCCGGCCGCCTTCGCCGTCGCCTCGAGTATTCCGAGGTCCCGCGGCGATTTCTGCAGCAGGGCGCGCCGGTACTCGAACGGGTCCTTGCCCGCCGCGGTCGCGAGCTCGTCCATGAAGCTCTCGCGAACGAACGGGTTCTGCGAGTGCCCCACCGTGCGCCAGAAACCCACCGGCACGAAGGCGTTGCGCTGCGCGTACTCGACGCGCACGTTCGGGATCGTGTGCGGCAGGTCGTTTATCGACGCGACCGACTGCGGGTCCACGCCCTCGGCGGGAGCAAACGGCGGCTTGAGCGGCAGGCGCACCAGGGTCGAGAAGATCGACGTCGCCGCAACGCGCGAGTACCACGCGACCGGATTGCCCGCATCGTCGAGCGCGGCCTTCACGCGGATCAGGCTCGCCGGGCGATAGAAGTCGTGCTGCGTATCCTCTTCGCGGCTCCACAGCATCTTCACCGGCGTGCCTTCCATCGCCTTGGCGATGAGCACGCCCTGGCGCACGAAGTCCTGCGCGCCGCCGCGCCGGCCGAAGCCGCCGCCGAGCTGCACGCGGTGTACTTCGACGTTTTCGAGCGGAACCCCCGCCGTGGCTGCTGCAACCGCGAGCGAGGCCTCGGCGTTCTGCGTCGAGGTCCAGATGTCGAGCTTGCCGTCCTTCAGGACCGCGGTGCAGCCCATCGGCTCCATGCACGAGTGCGCGAGGTAGGGCGTGTAGTACTCGGCCTCGAGCTTCTTCGCCGCGCCTGCGAACGCCGCGTCGAAATCGCCGTCCTTGCGCGCCACCGCGATGTCCTCTTTCGCGTCGAGGCCCGCGCGGTAGAACTCCATCAGGCTCGCCGTCGAGGCGTTGCCGTTGGCGCCCACGTCCCAGTCGATGTGCACGTCGCGCAGCGCTTCCTTGGCGCGCCACCAGTTGTCGGCGACCACCGCGACGAAGGTCTCTACGTTCAGCACCTTGACGATGCCGCGGCGCCCTTCGACCTTGGACGCGTCCATCGCCTTCACCTTGCCGCCGAACACCGGGCATTGCGCCACCGCGGCGTAGAGCATTCCCGGCAGCTGCGTGTCGATGCCGTAGACCTGCCTGCCCATCACCGTGTCGGGAATGTCGAACCGTTTTACCGGCTTGCCGATCAGCTTCCAGGCCTTGGGGTCCTTGAGCTTCACCTCCTTGGGCGCCTCGAGCTTCGCCGCGGCGTCGGCCACCTTGCCGTAGCTCACGCGGCGCTTGCTCGGGCCGTGCGTGATGAAGCTGTTCTGCGCGGTGCACTCGGACGCGGGAACCTTCCACTGCTGCGCCGCGGCGGCGATCAGCATCTCGCGCGCGGTGGCCCCGGCCTTGCGCAGATACTCCTGCGAGTTGCGGATGGTGCGGCTGCCGACCGCAGCCATGTCGCCCCAGGCGCGCTTGCGCTTCACGTTCGCGTTCGCCGAGGCGTACTCGACCTTCACGCGCCGCCAGTCGCATTCCAGCTCCTCGGCGACCAGCATGGGCGCGGAGGTCATGCTGCCCTGCCCCATCTCGGAGCGGGCGTAGCGGATGACGATGCCGTCGTCCGGACGGATCACGACCCAGGCGTTGATTTCGACGCCGGCGTCGGGCTTCGCACCCTGCGCGAACACGCCGAGCGGGCCGCAGCCCAAGGTGAGGCCGCCGCCGATCACAGCGGATGCCTTGAGGAATTCCCGGCGTGCCGGTTGGTGAGCGAGTGTCTTTTTCATGGCCGTCTCCTCAGGCCTTCGCCGATTTCGGCGACTTCGCCGCGGCGTGAATCGCCGTGCGGATGCGCGCGTAGGTCCCGCACCGGCAAATATTGGTCATCGCCGCGTCGATGTCCTTGTCGCTCGGGCTGGGGTTTCTCGCGAGCAGCGCCACCGCCGCCATGATTTGCCCCGACTGGCAGTAGCCGCACTGCGGCACCTCGTTGTCGATCCAGGCCCTCTGCACCGGATGCAGCTGCCCTTTTTGCGCGAGGCCCTCGATGGTGAGCACTTTCTGGCCCGCGGCGGCGGACACGGGCACCGAGCAGGAGCGCACCGGCTCGCCGTTCAGGTGCACGGTGCAGGCTCCGCACTGGGCGATGCCGCAGCCGAACTTGGGACCCTTCACGTCGAGCACGTCGCGCAGCACCCACAGGAGGGGCATCTCCGGCTCGACGTCGACGCTGTGTTTCTTGCCGTTGACGGTCAGTTCGATCATCTCAAATCTCCTCGTTGGTCTGTTCCGGCGTTGCGCCTAGTCTACCTCAGACGATTCGCGCGAGGCCGAAGCCCTGGTTCTTGAGCGGCAGCGAGCGGACGCGCTTGCCCGTAGCGGCGAAGACTGCGTTGCACAGGGCGGGAGCGAGGGGTGCGAGCGGCGTCTCGCCCATCCCGCCCCAGAAGCCGCCGCTGGGGACCAGCACCGCCTCGATTTTCCGCGGCATCTCGGCGATGCGCATGATGCGGTAGTCGTCGAAATTGGACTGCTCGACGCGGCCGTCCTTGAGCGTGATCTCGCCCCACAGCGCGGAGGTGAGCCCGTAGGCGACGCAGCTTTGCACCTGCGCCTCGGCCGAATCCGGATTCACCACGTACCCCGGATCCACCGCCACCACCACGCGCCGGATGTCGAGCTCGCCGGCCGCGCTCACCGACACCTCGAACACCGCGGCGGCGTAGCTCCCGTGAGAATCCTGCACCGCGATGCCGCGGTGCACGCCGGCAGGAAGCGGCAGACTCCATCCCGCGTACTTGGCCGCGGCGTCGAGCACGGCCAGATCCTTGGGCTTCGCCTGCAGCATGGCGCGGCGGAACTCGTAGGGATCCTTGCCCGCGGCATGCGCGAGTTCGTCGACGAAGGAC
>Ga0209811_10000671_pt1 | contig 13160 bp, 12 predicted proteins | sample Coa_R1_6_FD_187161 | JGI IMG/M metagenome (GOLD analysis project Ga0209811, IMG submission 187161) | Surface soil microbial communities from Centralia Pennsylvania, which are recovering from an underground coalmine fire. - Coalmine... | ecosystem: Environmental > Terrestrial > Soil >...
CCGAAAAACAGCCGCAAGCCCAGTCGCTTCTCGCCCGCCTGGCTGATTTTCTCCACTTCGCCCATGCGCACCGTGACAAAGAACGAATCGCTCTCCGCCATTACGACATCGCCCTGCGAGGCCCCCTTGGCTTTGGCCTTATCCAATATCTCCCGGCCCAGTTCCTGGCTTAATTCAAAGCGTTCCATGATTTCCTCGGGGTTCAAAAAGTTCAAATCGTTCAAGACGTTCAAAACGTCTCGGAGGTTTTTATTCGACAACGGCTTGAACGTTTTGAACTGCTTGAACGGCTTGAACGTAATTTATTACGCTCTCGTTCCTCCAACCGTCAGCCCGTCGATCTTGATCGTCGGCAAGCCCACGCCGACGGGTACTGATTGGCCATCTTTGCCGCAGGTGCCGACGCCTTCGTCGAGTTTTAGATCCGAGCCGACCATCGAGACACGGGTCAGAACATCGGGACCGTTGCCGATCAGCGTTGCGCCCTTCACGGGCTCGGTCACTTTACCGTCTTCGATGAGGTAAGCTTCACTGGCGGAAAAAACAAACTTGCCGCTCGTGATATCGACTTGACCGCCACCGAAGGAAACCGCGTAAAGTCCCTTTTTGACCGAGCGGATGATGTCTTCGGGCGCCGACTCGCCGGCGAGCATAAACGTATTGGTCATGCGCGGCATCGGAATATGCGCATAACTCTCGCGCCGGCCGTTGCCCGTCAGCGCCATCTTCATCAGACCGGCGTTGAGCTTGTCCTGCAAATAGCCTTTGAGAATACCGTTTTCGATCAGCACCGTGCGATGCGTTGCCGTGCCCTCGTCGTCGATGTTGATCGAGCCCCGGCGCGACGGGATGGTGCCGTCGTCGACGACCGTGCACAATTCCGATCCGACTCGCCGGCCGATGCGATCGGTAAAAGCGGACGTCTTCTTGCGGTTAAAATCACCTTCGAGGCCATGGCCGATCGCTTCGTGCAGGAGAATCCCCGGCCAGCCCGAACCGAGAACGACATCCATAGTGCCGGCCGGCGCGTCGCTAGCGGTCAAGTTCAAAATCGCCTGGCGCACCGCTTCGCTGGCGTAGCGCTGCCAATCCTGCTTGTCGACAAAAAAACCGAACTCCACCCGCCCGCCGCCGCCAAAACTGCCGATCTGCCGGTTGCCGTTCTCTTCGGCGATGCAGGTGACATTGAGCCGGGTCAGCGGCTGGATATCGCCGACGACCAGCCCTTGGGATGACGCCACCAAGATAACCTTATATTCGCTGCCGAGGGACACAAAGACATTTTTCACCCGTGGATCGAGGCCGTGCGCAAATTTATCGATTTCGTAGAGCAGCTCGACTTTTTTCTCCAGGTCAACGTCATTGACCGGAGTCTTAACGGGATAGAGATCATGCGCTTCTCCGCGTTGCTGGCCGACCGGCACGGGCATGGGCGAAGGGCGGTTTTGCGCGATGTAATGTGCCGTGCGCGCCGCCAGCTCCAAATTTTTTATGGTAATATCGTCGGTGTAAGCGTAGCCGGTCTTCGCATCGGCGAGCACGCGCACGCCGACGCCATTGGCGATCGACTGGGAGCAGTTTTTGACCATCCCTTCTTCCAGACTGACGCCCTCGTTTTGCCGATACTCGAAATAAAGATCGGCATAGTCCGCTTTTTTCGCCAAAGCGGTGTCGAGAACTTTTTCCAGATCACTGTTCTTTACGCCGAAATTGTCGCCAAAAAATGCCGTAGGCAAATTTGCTGTTGCCATATGGTTTCCTCCGAAAAAGTTCTAACACATAAGCGCCGGCGGATTAAGCTCTTTCTCGATCATCCGAGGTTGTCCAGGCGCATCGAAGAGGACAAAATCTATTGATCGCCCGCCGCTCTTGGGCTAGTATCCGCCTATCGAAATGACGGGGCGGAGGACCAATGGCACAACAAAAAATTGTTCATATCGTCGGCACCGGAACCATCGGCGAACCGCTTATCGGCATTCTCTCTACTTTCAAAGAGCAGTTTGGCATCGATGAAATCACCTTTCACAAGCGCACGCCGCTGGTGACCGACCGGTCCAAGGTCACAGTCTCTTGCAAACAAGGCGCAAAGCTCGCCGTTGACAAAGATCGTTGGCAAAAATTCGTCGAGATGGGCATGCATCCCAGCCTTGAGGCGGAAGAGGCGATCGAGCGCGCCAGCGTGATCATCGACTGCACGCCCGTTGGCAATGAGAACAAGGAAAAACTTTACAACAAATATGCAAGCAATGGCTGTGGCTTCATTGCCCAGGGCAGCGAAGACGGCTTCGGGAAAAAATACGCCCGCGGCATCAATGACAAGGCGCTCGAAAAAGGCAAAGACCAATTTATCCAGGTGGTCAGTTGCAACACGCACAACCTCGCCGTGTTGATCGATACCATCGCCTTGGGTCCGGAAAAAGAAGACAACTTGGCGGAAAGCCGTTTTGTCTGCATGCGCCGCGCCAATGATCTAAGCCAAGAAGGCGATTTCATTCCGGCTCCCGAAGCCGGTAAACACGACGATCCGAAGTTCGGCACCCACCAGGGCCGTGACGCCCACTATCTGTTCAAAACTCTCGGCTTGGATCTCGATGTTTATTCTTCGGCTCTCAAGCTGAATACGCAATACATGCACACCATTCACTTCAATCTCAAACTGCGCAGAGGAATCAGCAAAGATGAATTGATGCGCCGGCTGCGGGCGAATCTGCGCGTCGCCCTGACCAATAAAAAGTCATCTGCGTCCGTGTTCTCGTTCGGGCGCGACCACGGCATGTTCGGCAGGATCCTCAACCAAACCGTGATTGTGACGCAAAGCCTGGCGATGCGCGGCGACAAGGAGATCGTCGGCACCTGCTTCACGCCCCAGGACGGCAATTCGCTTCTCAGCAGCATCGCCGCGACGCTATGGTTTATGTATCCGGATTCTTACGAAGAGAAGCTCGCGCCGGTAAGGCCTTACTTCTTCAGCGAGATCTAAAAGCACATCTTGAGTCGTTCCAGGGATCCAGAGCCGCGCGCGCTGGGTCCCTTTTTTATTCCCGCCCACCTTGAGTCGGGATCGAATCAAAACGAACTCTGTCGCCTGTTTGGATACCGTGGCGTTCCGCCAAGCCGCCGTTGATTTCCAGCACATACTGGCTCGGCGCGTCAACGGAGCGCGGGTCGAGGGAAAACGGTATCGTCTGTGCCACGATACCGACGACTTTCATATCGCGGCCGATAAAAATCATGTCCAAAGGAATCGGCGTGTTTTTCATCCAAAAGGTCTGCCGCGACTCCTCCGAAAACAAAAAGATCATGCCGCGGTCTGAAGCAAGATCTCGACGATATTGCAAACCCAGCTCTCGTTTCGCCGGCGAATCGGCGATCTCAACCTGAAAAGCCACATCCCCCCGTTGCCGGGTCAAAATTGTCACTCTCGGGTCTGCTCGGCAAGCGCTGGCGCCATGCAGCAACGCGACGCCTAAGGCAAAAAAATAGGCGTAGCTTCGGCGCATATTATTTTTGCAGCCTTGCCGCGACCAGCTCGGCAACATCGAAAACTTGCATGGCGCTTTCCGGCTCTTCTTTGGCGGTTTCTTCAGTGATCATGCGCATGCAGAACGGACAACCCGTGGCGACCGTCTGCGCCCCCGTCTGCTTCAGCTCGCGGTAGCGGTTGGTGCTCACTCGTTCTCTTCCTTTTTCCTCTTCCTTCCAGAATTGGCCGCCGCCGGCGCCGCAGCAAAAGCTATTGCTCCGATTCCGGACGGGTTCCGTCAATCTTGCTCCCGTCGACTGGATCAGCGCGCGAGGCTGATCGAAGATGCCGTTATGCCGCCCGAGATAGCACGGATCGTGATAGGTGACTGAGCCGTCGCCAACGCTTTCAAGCTTGAGCCGTCCGGCGCGAATCAATTCGTCGATGAACTCGGTATGATGCTTGACAACGAACTTACCGCCGAACTGAGGGTACTCGTTGGCAATGGTATGAAAGCAGTGCGGACAAGTCGTCACTATCGTTTTCGGCTTGATTTCATTCAGCACATTGACGTTTTCTTCGGCCATCTGGGCGAAGAGATATTCGTTGCCGGTGCGCCGCGCGGTGTCGCCGGTGCATTTTTCCTCTTTCCCGATCACCGCCCAATCCATCCCGGCGGCATTCAAGATCGCGGCCATGCTGCGCGCGATCTTTTGCGCGCGCGGATCGAAGGCCGCCGCGCAGCCGACCCAGTAGAGAATTTCCGGCTCGGCCTTTTGTTCCAACGTCGGCACCGGAAACGGCAAATCTTTCGCCCAGGCAAGCCGTTCCTCGGCTGCCATGCCAAAGGGATTGCCGGCCCGCTCCATGTGGTTGAACGTGTTTTGCAGTCCTTTGGGAAACTCCGCCGCCGTGAGCACGCGCTCGCGCCGCACGTCGATAATGTGCAGCATTTGTTCATTGCCCACCGGGCAAACTTCGATGCAGGCATTGCAGGTCGTGCAAGCCCACGCCGCTTCGGCGTTCAACGCGAAGTCGAGCAGCGGCCGCGGGCTCTCCTGTCCGGCCGAAAAGCCGGCGAGAATTTTGTTCAGCTCATAACGCTCGTTGATCAAAATCGCCGCGGGACTGAGGGCCTTGCCGGTGTTTGTCGCGGGGCAAACATCCTGACACCGATTGCACATGATGCAACTGTAGGAATCCAAAAGCCGGGGCCAAGTAAAATCCTCGAGCTTGACCGCGCCGAAGACTTCCTCCTTTTCGAAGTCCATCGGCTGCAGGGCTCCGGGCTTATCTTTTTTCAACGCCAGTTTTACCGGCGCGAGAAAAATATGAATATGTTTAGAGCGCGGAAAGTATGGGATGAACAAAAGAATCGATCCCAAGGCGCCCCACCAAAAGAAGTGATTTAATAATTCCTGCCCGCCGGGCGCGAGTCCGGCAAAGGCGGCGCTAAATGCCGAACTCACCGGCTGGTAGGAATCCCATCCTTCGAGCGCCAGGTGCGTCGCCCTGAACAATAGCCGGCAGCCGACATGAAAGATAATGAAACCTGCAACCAGTGTGGAATCGCGAAAGATTCCCTTGCGCACTTCCGGCTGCACCGGAACATTGGCTGGAAATTCAAAATCCTCGGGCTGCACGAACAAGCGGCGCAGTATCAAACCGGTGATTCCGATCAAAACACTCGCGGTAAAAATATCGGCGGCGAGATTGAAGAGATTCCACGCCCCACCTCGGGCATGAATGGCAAAGAACCCCTCGAGCACGTCGACCAGGTTGACGAGAAAATAAAAAACAAAGCCGTAGAAGACAAACGCGTGCAGCAACGAAACCATCGGCCGCTTTTTAAAAACCGATTGCTGCGTCAGCACGATCCAAATCGCCCGTTGGATGCGTCCTGCGAGGTCATCGAAACGCTCATCGGGCTTGCCGCGCGCAATCGCCCGGTAAACCAAGTAAAACTTGCTGCCGCCGTAGTAAAGAGAGCCGAGGGCGAGGAGGATAAAAAGTATTTTCTCGATGGTGGTTAGCATAGCGGTCGCATGGACCTCCGTTCACTCCCTTCTTATTGCTATTTTGAGCTGCGGTCAAAAACGTCGGCGCAGCATGGAGCGGCACAGCGGCTTCTGACGCCGCCGCCGACTGTGCTTTACAGAATCTATCTTCGTTGAATCGTTGAAAAGACAAGTTCCGCGCCGCATTAAAATCCGACGCGGGCCGTCCATCTACGCGGTTTGTAATAGGTCACTTTAAGCTTAGCCGGGAAATCCCAGCCGTTTGGAAAGATCGGTGCCGGCTCTTAACAGCAAAGGCGCAATGTCCTCATGAATCGTTTCATCCGTCAGCCGGTAACCCGGGCCCACGACCGCCATCGTGCCGACGAGCGAGCGAGTGTAGTCGCGGATCGGCACGGCGATCGCATTGACGTCTTCGGCGAATTCGCCGCGTTCTACCGCGTAGCCGGATTCGCCGATTCGGCTCATGTCCTCGCGCAACATATTTCGATCGACGATCGTTTTTTCGGTGTAGCGTTCCAAGCGCTCCGGCAAATCCTGACCAGCCGTGCCGTCCATTCCAAACACCAGATGGACCTTGCCTGCCGCGGTGCAATGCGATGGTAGGACAGTCCCCAAAAACGAAACCACGCGCACCGACCTCGCTGGCTCGACGAAATCAAGCGGAATAATCGCACTCCCCTTGCGAATCGCGACATAGGCGCTCTCCTTGCTCGCCTTCGATAAATCTTCAAGAATCGCCCGCGATTGCAGTAATAAGCCCATTTGATGAATAAAGGTCTGCCCAAGTTGAAGACAGCGTAATCCCAGCCGATAATTTTCACTCAACTTATTTTGTTCGATGTAACCGCGCGCTTCGAGGGTCGCGAGCAAACGAAAAACGTTGTTTTTGTGCAATTTAAGTCGTTTGCTAAGTTCAGTTACGCCGATTTCGTCGACCGTGCCGTTAAACTGCTCCAACACGTCGAGAGCATGCGAAACCGATTGAATAACGTAATTGGATTTTTCCCGGCGAACCATGTTTCCCCCTCGACAAAATTTTAAAGCGAAACGATACCAATACCGAATGACGGCGTGGCAGTTCCAAAAAGGCGTTTTAAGCTAACCCACGGGCGTTGTCAAATGGCGCGACGAGCAAGCCAGGGACGTTTTGACAGCCAGATATATATTGCGTTTTTCTGCGGCAAGCGCTGACCTGATGAACGGCGGCTCCTCAGACTCTACAGACTCTAGGCCAAGATCTCGCCAGTACGTAAAAATCCGACGCGTTGCGAGCGCACGTATGAAGCCGTGCGAATATGCTCGCCCCGGCGCGGCGATTGCCGCCATATACTTGACCCGCAAAACACAATACGGCAGTATAGGGGCGTTATGATACGGTCAGGAGCGATACGGACAAACACGGGTTGGTGGCGCTTGCCAGTGACGAAGCGTCTCCGCCATGGCTAATTCCACATAAAAACTTGATTATACCGGGGCCATAGGTGGAAAACCTATGGCCCTTTTTGTTTTTTACGAGATGATTCAGCCAAGCTACAAAGGATTTTGCGCTCTCGCCAAGCAAGGCAACTTGATTCCCTTGTATGAAGAGTTGCTGATGGATCTCGAGACGCCGTTATCTTTTTTCAAGCGCCTGGAGCGCGACCGCTATTCATTCTTGCTCGAGAGCGTGGAAGGGAGCGAGCGCTGGGCCCGTTATTCATTCCTTGGCACTCGTCCGTACAAGATCTTCAAGGCGCGCGGCGCCGAAGTGGAAATCATCGAAGCCGGCAAGTCACAAAAACTACGCTCCCAAGCGCCGTTAGCCATCCTCGAGGAATTGTTGCGCGGATACCGACCGGTCACGGTCGCCGGCGTTCCGCCTTTCTTCGGCGGAGCGTTGGGTTATGTTTCTTACGATGCCGTCGAACAGTTCCACGAGATCGCCAACGATAAAAAAGAGCCGCTCGGCATGCCGGAGATTTTTTTCGTCTTCGTCCAGACGCTGGTCGCCTTCGACAATTTGAAACACACGATCAAGGTGATCGATAACGTTCAGCTAAACGAACGAACCGATCTGCGCCGGGCTTATGACGCCGCGGTCAAGCGGATTCATAAAGTCATCTCGAGTTTGCAGAAAAAACCCCGTGGCATCGAGCCAAGGGATCTCACGCAAAACAAAGGCGACCGAAAATTTCGCTCGAATTTGACCGAGCGGGGTTTTGTCGACGCAGTCGAGAAAGCCAAAGAGTACATCAAGGCCGGCGACGTCATTCAAGTCGTGCTCAGCCAAAGACTCGAAACCGAAACAAAGACGGACCCGTTTGAAATCTATCGCGCCTTGCGTTTCATCAACCCGTCACCCTACATGTTCTATCTGGAGTTGGAGGATCTTCGGGTCATCGGCTCCTCGCCCGAAACGATGGTTCGGCTCACCGGCGATACGATCGAGCTGCGCCCCATCGCCGGCACACGCCGCCGCGGCGCCACCCCGGAAGAAGAGCGCGAGCTCGAAGCCGATCTGCTCGCCGACCCCAAAGAGCGCGCCGAGCACATCATGCTGGTCGACCTCGGCCGCAACGACGTCGGCCGGGTCGCCGCGATTGGCAGCGTCGAAGTCAACGAGCTGATGACGATCGAACGTTATTCGCACGTCATTCACATCGTCTCCAACGTGCGTGGTAAATTGGCCGCGGACCAAACTCCATTCGATCTATTCGTGTCGGCTTTCCCCGCCGGCACCGTTTCCGGCGCACCGAAGATCCGTGCCATGCAAATTATCGGCGAACTGGAGCCGCAAAAGCGCGGCCTTTACGCCGGCGCCATCGGTTACTTCGGCTACAACGGCAATCTGGACACCTGCATCGTGATTCGCACTATCGTGATGAAAGGCAAAAAAGTTTTCATCACTGCCGGCGCGGGGATCGTCGCCGACTCGGATCCCAAGATGGAATACCAGGAGACGCTCAACAAAGCGCGCGCCATGCTGAAAGCGGTCGAGCTCGCCGAACAGTGGAGAAAACGATGATTCTCCTGATCGACAATTACGATTCTTTCACCTACAACTTGTACCACTATCTGGGCGAGCTCGGCGCCGACGTGAAAGTATTTCGCAACAATAAAATTACGTTGGACGAGATCGAGGCACTCCAACCGGAAAAGATCGTGATCTCGCCCGGCCCGTGCACGCCCAAGGAAGCGGGCATTTCCTGCGCTGCCATCACGCGCTTTGGCGCGCGGATTCCCATTCTCGGCGTTTGCCTGGGGCACCAGGCGATCGGCGCGGCTTACGGCGGCGCGATCGTGCGCGCGCCGTCGATCATGCACGGCAAATTGTCGGATGTGAGCCACGATTCGCAGACGATCTTTCGCCAAGTGAAAAATCCCTTTGCCGCCATGCGCTATCATTCTTTGGTGATCGACCCGAACAGCCTCCCTGCCGAGCTAACGGTCAGCGCGCGCGCCGCCGGCGACATCATCATGGCGGTGCGGCACAAGAATTACCCGGTCGAAGGCGTGCAGTTTCATCCCGAATCGATCCTCAACCAAGAAGGCAAAAAGCTGCTCAAAAACTTCTTAGACCATTATTGAAACGGATGCGATGAAACTGCTTTGCTTTCAGGCAAAACGTTTCCACTGGAAAACCCATTCAAAAAACTTGCCCGAAGTCCTCGACCAGGATATCGACCAGGAAGTTTCCGAGACCGTGGTCGTGTTTCTGCACGCCGAAGCATCCGATGCCGCGCAAGAGCGCGCGAGCGCCGTCTTGCGCCAGTCCTTAAAACACGTCAAATGGCTCGCCAATAAGCGTGCCTGCAAAAATATCGTTTTGCATTCTTTCACCCATCTTGGCGGTGACACCGCCGAATCTGGTTTTGCGCAAACGCTGATCACAGCGCTCGCCGACCGCCTGCGCGAGACCGGCTATCAAGTTTGGATCACGCCCTTCGGTTACTTCTGCGAGTGGGATTTAAGCGTCCACGGTGAGAGCCTGGCCAAAGTTTGGAAAGAAATTCATTGAGCGGCCGCAACATGCTATACTAAGCAAAATAGTAACGCCTCGGAGGCCGCAAATGTACCGTTACATGTTTGGGGTACCAGCTTGGTTGCTTGTCGCAGCGATATCGCTCGGCGTTTACGCCTGCGGGAACAAAGAAAAAACCCCGGAGCTCAAAGACCTACCCGATCTCAACGAGCAAACTCGTCTCTATGTAACGACCGAAAATACCAAGGTCCGCGCCGGGCCAGGGCCGCGCTTTCGAGCCATTGCCGACATTAGTCGCGACGCCAAGATCAATGTCGTCGGCAGAGACGGCGAATGGGTGCTGATCGTTTCCAAGAAAGGCAACGCCCCGGGCTTTATCGAAATGGCATCCGTAAAGCCCGCAGTCGGTGAAACAAAAGAAACCGCCAGTCCCAGTCCTCAGTTAGAAGGAAGATACGAAACCGTCACGGATACTCAGGTGCGGAGCGGCCCGGGGTTACATTACCCAGTCGTCGCGAACATCCCTAAGGGAACTAAGCTCAACGTAGTCGAAGAAGACAAGGGTTGGCTCAAGGTGGAGTCCAAGCGCGGCAACAAGCCGGGCTATGTGGAAGCCAATTTAGCCAAACCCGCCGTCGAACGGTAAACAAGACTGGCAATTTTCTGATTGGCGAAATGCTGTAGAGGCAACTGTAACCGGGAGTAAGCAGAACTAAACGAGCTTCAATAACTCCGCCGCGGTGCCGCCCAGGATCTTTTCATGGCTCGCCCCGTCGAGCGGCAGCCGGCGTACAGCATCGATATAATTTTTCAATTCGCTCATGCCTTTGCCGGTGTCCGTGTTGACCCCGGTCAAATCCTGCGGATAATCGCTGGCAAAGACCAAGCGTTCCGGCCGAATCCCTTGAAGCGCGCAATTGAGCGCGACAACGCCGCCCTCGAAGCCTGCCATATCGAAATAGATGCTATCGTAATAGTCGGCGAATGGTTTTTGCAGCGTGCCGAAACGGTAACCCTTACCAATCAATCGATCTTTGACGGCGGCGATGCCGCCGCCGAAATGAGCGATAACGATCTTAAGATTTGGGAAACGATCGAAAATACCGCCGGCGATCAGTCGCGTCGTTGCCACCGTGAGGTCGACCTCGCGGCCGAGCACGCGCGGCAAATCGTAATCTTTTAGATGCTCATAACCAGTCGGCACCAGAGCGGGATGAACAAAAACCACCACATCGAGCGCGCAAGCGGTCTCATAAAATCATGAAGCTTGGGCGAGTCGAGCGACAAGCCGTTAACTTGGGAAGTAATCGTCACGCCGCGCAGGCCTAGATCATTAATGGCCCGGCGCAATTCAGCCAGCGCTGCTTGACCGTCCAGGATCGGCGCTTGCGCCAAGCCGACGAAGCGCCGCGGATATTTTTTCTGAATCGCCGCCAGGTCATCGTTGATGAACCGGCACTCCTCGAGCGGCGCCGACCAGCCGAGCAGACATGAAAGCACGGATAGATCGACGCCGGCTTGAGCCATGTCGTCCAATTGTAAATCCAAGTCATAGAGCCGCTGATGCATGGTGGTCGCAGGCAGTCCGCCCTCTTGCAACATAGTTTTGCCCGTCGCCGAGTAGAGCCCGCGCTTTTTGGCCAATTCCACCGGAATGTAGTGATGCTGAAAATCGATGACCATTCTATTCCTCTAGTCGAATTTAGCGATCGAGTCTTGTTACGCGGCCGATTGTTTTTCGCGCCGGCTTTTGTCGGCGACGATCAAAGCTACTATCCCAATCGGCAGCAGGCAAGCAAACGCAAATTGTTGCGCGCCGGCAAATATGCCAGGTTCAGTCCAGAGCTTTTGTCCGCCGTCGATTTCCATCAAAGCCACGGCAATCGTCGTGCCGATCGTGCCAGCAGCGGTGCCGAAGGAACTGAGCATGGCCGCTAGCACGCCATAATCCTCTTGTCTGACTGCGGCGAAGGCAACGGTTTGATTGGCCGGCGTAAAGATACCGATCCCGGCGCCGACGCAGATCAGTGCCGCGAGGACCAGACGATAGTCGGAATCTGTTTTGAGCCGAGAATAGCAAGCGATCCCGACCACGATTATAAGCAGACCGATGCTCGCCATCGTCGCCGCATTGAAGCGATCGGCCAGTCGACCGGCAAGCGGCGAAGCCAGCGCCGTCGAGAGCGGCAAGGCCGCGAGCATCAGTCCGGCCGCCACGGCCGACGAACCGAGCACGTTTTGCAGATACAGCGGCGCGCAGAGCGCGATCGGATAATGAATCATGTTGCTCAGAGCGACCGCGAGCAATGCCGCTGCGAGCATCTTGCGCCTGAAGATCGCCACGTCGACGAGCGGGTTGGTCGTATGCAGCTCGAGCCAAAAAAAACTGGCGAGCGCGATCGCGGCGACGGCGAACCAGCCGACGACGAAGCGCGCTGTCCAGCCGTGATTGGCAGCGAAGGTAAGACCCAGCAAAAGCGCGGGATAACCGATCAGCAAGGCCAAGGCGCCACGGAAATCGAAGGGTTCGCGGCGGCGCTCACCTGGGCCGCGAAATATTTTTATCACCGCCGCCGTTACCGCCAGACCGATGATACAATTCATCCAGAAAATCCACGGCCAACCGCCCACGTGCAGAAGCAAACCGCCGATGGTAGGACCGGTCATCCGGCCGACTGCGATCGCCGAAGCGAACAAACCAAGAACTTGGCCACGCCGCTGGGCGCCGAAGCTCGCCGCTAGAATCGCCGTCGACATCGGCAAGGCCATCGCAAGCCCGACGGCCATAATGGCGCGGGCCAATAAGAGCTCGGGGAATGAAGTCGAGATGGCACCCAACCCCGCGCCCGCGGCGTAAAGCATCACGCCGATCTTATAAAGCCGGCGTTGTCCAAGTATCTCACCGGCACGGCCAAAGCAAAACGATAAACTCGATATCGTCACCACGCCCATCAAGGTGACCCACTGAATCTCCGACAAACTATTGCCGAACTGTTTTTGAATCGTCGGCAAAGCAACACCGATGCTGCCGAAGCTATTGAAAAAAAGAAATGCGGCCGAACAAGTCACCGTCAGTATGGCGCGCTCTTCAGAACGTGAGAAGACGGGGACCTGGGATGGAATCGTACGGGTCATGTAGCGATGTTAGTCTTTTTGCATATCCCATGTTGCGCAGCAGTGCCAGCGCGCTGGCGCTCTCGCTAAGACCCTTAAAATGACCAGAAAACCTTTGCGGGTTAGGGATTTACAAAATTAGTCGAGAATCACGAATTTGTTCATAATTAGTTTTGTCCAGGGCGGTAAATTATTTCCTTCTAAGTCAAAAACAATCGCTATATAAGCAATTTAGGCAATCAAGAGAGCATCTTGTTACTTGGCATATATTTGGCGACGAGTGAACCTTCACCTTGTCCACTAAAGATAAAGATTAGGAGAGCACAATGGAAAGTCTGTTTGTCTGGATCGTGATGTCTGCTGGAGTGGCTATCGCTTTACTGGGCGCTGTTTTGTTCACGTCCGAAAGAGAGCTAAAAACCAGGCGGCGTGAAGTCGAAGAATTGGTCACGAAGCTTGAAAACATGCAGCAGGGAAATGCGCCGGCACCGGATAATTCCGCAGCGTTAGCGGAATTGCGAGCTGCCAACGAGGAGCTGCAGAATCAAATTCGTGGTCTCTCCAGCAAACTGGCAACGAGCCGTCGAACCGTCGAAGAGCT
>Ga0209811_10000674_pt1 | contig 13147 bp, 12 predicted proteins | sample Coa_R1_6_FD_187161 | JGI IMG/M metagenome (GOLD analysis project Ga0209811, IMG submission 187161) | Surface soil microbial communities from Centralia Pennsylvania, which are recovering from an underground coalmine fire. - Coalmine... | ecosystem: Environmental > Terrestrial > Soil >...
TCCACGCCGCCGATCGCCAGAACGCCGACGGCAATATTGCCGATGGCGACAATGCCTCTAGCTACTCGCAGACGCATCGTGACCGGATCGATGCCCGAACAGACGTGGACGAGCGGCCACCCCGCGATCGTCGTCGACGACTTGTACTCGTAACCGTAGCCGTACCAGCCGCTCCAGCCGAATCCGGCCGGGGCGGCCGCCGTCGAACACGTCCGGCAGACGAGCCGAGGCGCCCGGCGAGCGACGCAGTCGTGGCAGACGCCCTTCTGGCAGACGACGCACAGACCGACCGCCGGCGTTCGACTGTGGGTAAAACAGTTCATGGCGGCCTCAGAAGTCCTGGCGCGCGAGCGTCCGGGTCGCGGTGTACAGCATCGCCGCCGATGCCGTCGCACTGGCGAAGAGTCCCAACCATGGCAGGCGGCCGGTTCTGAAGTAGTCCTCGCCGCTCATGACCCGGAAGATCCCGTAGCTCGATTGACCGCGAAGCGCCGACTCATAGAGGGAAACCGCTATCGCGACGCCGCAGGCGATTAACAACGGCCGCCACAAGTCGGTGAAGACCGTCGAGAGCAGCAGCGCCAGGCTGAAGAATGTGGCTGCGGCGACAAAGAGGCAGGCGCCGTGCGCCAGCGCGTCGACAGGCGAGTAACGCTCGCCGACGCCCGGCGACAGCAGCGGCAGCAGGAGCACCGGGACCAGCGTCATCGCGGCGAGCTCCCCAAGGCCGGTGACGGCTCGCACGCCGAGCACGCGGTCGCGGGACACCGGCATCGACAGCGCGAAGAGCGCGGAGTCTCCTGACGCTCGCGAGAACAGGCCGCCCGCTCCCAGCAGCACCGCGAAGAGGGTCGCCAGATTCGTCATCGCCTGGCGCATCCACTGCGACCAGACGTAGCCGCGGTAACTGCTGGCGAGCGCGACGCCTTCCTTGATCCGGCGGCCAAGCTCGCCGCTGGCCTCGATGGTGCTGGCCATCGGCATCAGCTTCAGGACCTGCGGATAGTAGAAGACCGTGCCGCAGGCGGAGAGCACCAGCAGCACCAGGCCCACCAGAAAACGCGACCGGGTGTCGAGCCACGACTTGTACCAGATCATCTCAGTCCTCTGCTTTCACGGTTTCGAGGAAGATCTCTTTCAGCGTGACGGGGACCACTTCGGTTGACAGCGGGCCGAGCGTGCGCACCTCGTCGAGGATGCCAGCAGCTCCGGCGCTCGACAGCACGCTGAGGACGCGGCCGTCGCGGCGAATCCTTACGACGCCGGGCGTCCGCAGGGCGGGCTCCGGCGCGTCGCGGTCGAATACCAGCTGAATCCGGCAATATCGCTCCCGCAGATCATCGAGGCCGCCGGCAACCGCCACCTGGCCGCGTTCGACGATGGCCACATGATCGGCAACCTGATCGACTTCAGCGATGTGATGCGACGAGAAAAACACGCTCATCTCCGCGCGCGCGACGTGGCTGACAATCGCCTGCAGGACTTCTTCGGTGACGACCGGATCGAGGCCCGACGTCGGCTCGTCGAGAATCAGCAGATCGGCGCCGCGGGAGAACGCCAGGAGCAACGCCAGCTTGGTGCGCATGCCGCGCGACAGCGCCTTGACCTTCCGGCCCGCGGGCAGGTCGAAGGCGCGCCGGTAGCGCTGTTCGAGGTCCACGCGCCAGCGCGGGTAGAAGGCCCGCGTGTAGCGGATCATCTCGTCGACGGTCATGCCGTCGTAGAGATCCTTGTCCTCGCTGACGAAGCCGGTGCGGCGGCGGATGTCGACACTCGGCTCCGGTCGATCCGCCGGCAATCCGAAGACCTGCACCCGACCACTGGTCGGGCGAGCCATGCCCAGCAGGAGCTTGATGGTCGTGGTCTTCCCGGCGCCGTTGCGTCCGAGGAATCCGCAGATGGATCCCGCCGGAACCTGCAGGTTCAACCCGCGCAGCGCCTCGACGCCGTCGTAGGTTTTCCGCAGGTCGGCGGTCTCGATGACGAACTCGTCAGCCACGGCGCTCTCCAGTCTTGCGCAGGCCCGCCAGCTCCGCCTCGAACAGCCGCCGGATCTCCTCGTCGGTGACGCCGCGTGCGCGCAGCTTGTCCACGGCCGCCGCGATGACCGTCTGGCCGGCGCGGACCTTGTCGGTCAACTCTTTGGCGCGCGCGTTGCCCGACACGAAGGCGCCGGCTCCCTGACGGAGCTCGATGAACCCTTCGTGCTCGAGTTCGCGGTACGCTTTGGCCACGGTGTTCGGATTGATCACGAGCTCCTCCGCGAGCGGACGAATGCCGGGCAGTTGGTCGCCCGGACGCAGCGCTCCCGTCTCGATGCTGTGCTTCACCTGCTCCATCAGCTGCAGGTAAATCGGCACACCCGAGGCGGGATTGGGACGAAACAGCATTAGTGGCCCGATGGCCTGAGCCGGTTGCTGATGGTTTCCGCGAGCCCGATGGTCCAGCACATCGGGCAGCCGCGCATGGCCACGACGGCGAGGACGCCCGCGATCGCCGCGAATACCGGATCAGAGGCCTGGTGGAGGAGCGCCCACCCGATCAAGGCCGCCGCGATTCCGCCGCGCATCAGGTGACCGATGACCGTTCGACTCGAGAACATGGACCTCTCCTACCTGGCGACCTTTAGCGTCAGTGGAAATGCCGCTGGTCCCTGGGTCCAGGTGCCGGCCAGCTCCGTCCCCGCCGCGTTAAGGACCGCGACATAAGAGGCGCCGACGGACGGAACGTCGATCGTGACATTGGAGGCCTGTTGAACGATGCCGATCGCGATTTCGACCCCGCTGCCATCCTGGCTGATCACCGTGCCGGAGGCCGTGCCGTCCGGCTGATTGGCCATTTTCACAACCAGCCGCATCGGTACACCGTTGACGTCGAGCGTGCCGTTCCAGGTGCCTTCCAGCTCCTTCGCAATCGGAGCGCTCTTTGGCACCCGAGCAATTCTCGCGTCGCCCGTCCGCGACAGATTCATCGGAATGGTGAAGCCGTTCTGCGTGACAGTGCCGGCGATTGACGTGCCATCCGCCGAGAGCGCGCCGTCGAAGGTCGCTGGCTCCGGTCCGCCTTTGACGACGAAGCGGACCGCGGACGCCTCGACGGCGACGGATGAAAGCGGCAGGCCCTTCACGCCTTGTGCGGGTTCACCGAACGTGCCAGCGAAGACTCCCCGGCTGTCTCTGGCGAGGTCGATTTCGACTTTCAGTTCCATCTGCGGCACCTTCAGCGTGCCTTCCCAGTGGCCGGACGGATCGGCGGCGACCTGGGCCTGCGCGAGCGAGCCGGGCGTCAGCAGCAGGACGCCGAGGAGCAGAGTTCGACGGAGTGAAGGCATGAAAGCTCTCCTTTCGAGTAAGTGTACTAGTGACATAGCACACTACTACTGTCAGGGAAGCCGCGTCGGTTTGTCAAGAGGAAAAAAACGGCTATCGATCCTGGGCCCTGAGGACCAGGATGTGCGCCGCGGTATTCGGGGATTGCAGGACGTCGATGCCGTTGGCCATCAGGGCAGCGCCCGTGGCGAGACCGAGCACGCCGGTGTCGACCGATCGCACCTGGTACACGGTCGATTCGTCGAGCCCCGTCGGCTTGATGTTGATCTGGTGGACGCTCTGATCGGTCTGGAACGCGCCGAGGAGCAACTGGTAATTACCCGGCCCGGCCTCCTGGAGGACGTCCCACGCCGGTCCGTCGGCTGCCTGGGCCTGCTCCGTCAGCAGCGCCCCCGACGCGGAGGACAGCGTCTCGCGCATCGTCTTGTAGATCGCAATTTCGTGCGCGATGCTCGCGGACTCGCCCTCGCGGAAATCCGCGGTCCGGAAGCACAGGCCGAGCGCCCCGACCATCCGGCTCCTGAAGTAGAGCGACAGATCGGGCGCGTCGTGCAGCGGCTCGCCGTCGTGGTCGGTCACGAACGAGAGCAGGTAGGCGGGTGGGAACACCGCGCTCAGTCCTTCGATGTTGTGCCGGACATGGGCCGACGGCGCCGTGCGATCGTCCATCCAGGCCACGTCGGTGTATCGCAGCATGCCGACGTCGAGACGGTTTCCTCCGCCCGAGACGTTTTCGATCTGCAGGTCGGGGTAGCGTGTGCGCAGCTCGGCCAGCATGCTGTAGAGCCCGCGGACGTGCGCGAAGTTGCCGTCAGCCGATCCGTGGCCGTGTCCATCGCGGTCGCAGTTGACCCAGAGGTTGTTGTCCCACTTGACGTAGTCCGGCTGCACGTCGTCGATCAGCGCGGACAACTGCTCCAGCAGCCACTGGCGGGCGGCCGCTGTCGCCAGACAGATTTGTGCCGTGTACTCGGATCCGTACTCGCCGCCGTGCGTCGCGAGCCACCGCTCGTCGACGCCGGCCAGGCCGGCGACCGACCGGTTGACGCGCTCCGGCTCCACCCAGAGGCCGAACTGCATGCCGAGCTGGTGTGCCGTGTCGCGCAGCGGCTTCAGCCCGTTCGGGAAGCGGACCGGATCCGCCGTCCACGAGCCGAGTCCCGAATCGAAGTCCATCGGACCGGCGGCGCCAGCCCCTTCGTACCAACCAGCGTCGAGGACGAACAGCTCGACCCCGAGTGCGGCGGCACGCTCCATTTCGGCGAGCAGCGACGACTCGTCGATCTCGGTGCCGAACGCAAACCAGGTGTTGTAGGTGACCAGCGACGCCAGCGGCCGGCCGGCGCGAATGCCTTCGAGCACGTACGAGCGCAGGGCTGACGTCGCCTCGGTGAGGCCGCCGGGCACGACGCCGAACACGGCGTGCGGACCGTCGATCGCCTCGCTGGTCGTCGTCTTCATCGTCGCGAGGCCGAACGAGAAGGCGAGGCCCGTCGCATTCCTGTCGATGACGAGCGACCACGCGCCGGACCACATCAGCGCCGCATAGAATTCGTCCTGGACGCCGTCGATGGCGAACCACGGCACGTTCTGCTCCGAGGCGCGGCCTTGCGCGCCGATCGCGAAGTGCTGACCGTTGGTCAGCTGTTGCTGCCGAAGCGTGAAGGGATTGTCGCCAGCGACATCCGCCGAATCGCCGAGCAGGCCGGACAGATAGCGGACCGTTCCCGCGCCGACCGTGAGCTGCAGCGCGTTGAGATCCGACAGCACGACGTCGCCGCTGATGGGGACGTAGGTGTTCCAGACCTCGAAGGTCGGCGAGCCCGGCACCATCGCGTAGTGGCGTGTCACGCGCAGCCGCGCGCTCGTGAGCGTGAACGACGCGCTCAACTGGAGCTTGCTGCCCAGGGTTTCGACGTTCACGTTCTCGAACGTGAACCCGGCGGACCGCCGGCCGAACGGCACCGCGCTGCCGTTGACTTGGATCAGCGAGTCCGACACTCCGGTCTGCGCGATGCTTTTGCCGGACGGCGACAGCAACCGCAGAACGGCGAAGTCGCGCGAAGAGTCCGCGGCGAGTGTCAGCGCGGCGCCGCCCGCCGCGAGAATCCAGGTGCCATCGGTTTCATGGGAGATCGTCGCGTCGCCGGAGGTGGCGAGCGTGGCTGCCGACGAGGGGCGGGCGACGGCGATGACAGCGAGTGCAATTGCGGTCAGAAGCCGCCCGAATCGTCGTGGTCGCATGCAGCTGGCGGAGCCCGTCACTGCATGGCTTGGACCAGTTCCGTATGCAAAGGTTTAATGTCGTCATCGATGACAACATGTAATGCCATGTATCGTTTACCGGGCCAACGGTGGCCGATCTCATGACACGAACGCCGTTCACTTTCGGTCCTGTGTTTACATAAACGTCATCCGCGCCCGGTCTGGTAGCATTTCGCCATCATGCGTGTGTCGTTCCTCGTGTCACTTCTGGCGGCCACTGTCCTGGCGATTGTCACCGCTGCGCAACAGCCGCGGCGTTTCGACGTCCTGCTCATCAACGGCCGCATTGTCGACGGCACCGGTGCGCCATGGTTTCGTGGCGACGTCGGCATCGTCGGCGATCGGATTGCGGCGATTGGCGCGCTCAAGGACGAGCCGGCCGGCACGACCATCGATGCAGCCGGCCTCGTCGTCGCGCCTGGATTCATCGATCTCCTCGGTCAGTCCGAGTTCAACGTCCTGGTCGACGGCCGCGCGGCGAGCAAGCTGCTCCAGGGCGTGACCACCGAGGTCACCGGCGAGGGCTCGTCGATCGCGCCCGTGAACGACCGGATGATTGGCGAGGCGACCCCGAGCGCGACGCACTTCGGTGTCGTCATCGATTGGCGCACCCTCGGCGACTATCTCCGGCGGCTCGACATGCGGTCGCGTCCCGCGATCAACGTCGGCACGTTCGTGGGCGCCGGCAGCATTCGCAACTACGTCATCGGAAAGGACGATCGTCCCGCGACACCGGCGGAACTGGAGCGCATGAAGCAACTGGTCGCCGAAGCGATGCAGGAGGGAGCACTCGGCCTGAGCACGTCGCTGCAATACGTTCCCGATCGGTTCGCGTCGACCGACGAGATCGTCGAGCTGGCCAAAGTCGCCGCGCGTTACGGCGGCGTGTACTTCACGCATCAACGGTCGGAGAGCGCGCGCATCTTCGAGTCGCTCGACGAAGTGTTCGCGATTGCGGAACGCGCCGCGATTCCTGCCGAGATCTGGCACCTGAAGACCGCATACAAAGCCAACTTCGGCAAGATGCCGGAGGTGCTGAAACGAATCGAGGCGGCCCGCGCCCGCGGCCTGGACGTCACGGCGAATCAGTATCCGTACACCCGCGCGTCGAACGGGCTGGATTCGTGCCTGCCGTTGTGGGCTCGGGAAGGCGGTCTCGAGAAAACGCTCGGCCGCTTGAAAGACCCCGCCACACGCGAGCGGATCAAGAAAGACATGGACGACGCCAACGCCGTCGCGTGGGAGAACCAGTGGTACGGCGCCAACGGCGGCGACGGCGTCATGCTGTCGTCGGTGCTGAACGACGATCTTCGCAAGTACGAGGGGATGACCCTGACACAAATCGGCAAGGCGATGGGGAAGGATCCACGGGACGCGGTAATCGACCTCGTGATCGCGGACCGCGGCGAGAGCTCCGTCATCACCGCCATCATGAGCGAAGACGACGTCCGGACCGCGCTCAAGCACCCGCTGGTCGGCGTCGGCACGGACTCCGCGGCGAAGGCCGAAGATGGCCGATTGTCCGAATCGACGTCGCATCCACGCGCCTGGGGATCGTTCCCGCGCATTCTTGGACGTTACGTCCGGGACGAGCATCTGCTGACGCTCGAGGAAGCGATTCGCAAGATGACGTCGAAGGCGGCGGCGCGCGTCCACCTGTCGGATCGCGGGATGCTGCGCCCAGGCATGGCCGCCGACATCACGATCTTCGATCCGGCGACGATCCGCGACGTCGCGACGTTCGAGGATCCGAAGCACTATTCGGTAGGCGTCAAGCACGTATTGGTCAACGGTCGTCGCGTCGTCGCCGACGGGATCATTACTTCCGAGCGGCCGGGACGGCCGCTTCGTGGCGTCGGTAGCCGGTAGCCGCGATTTTGCCCGAGTGGATAGTCGATCTGTTCGCCCGCTACGGCTACGCCGTCGTGTTCGCGGGCGTCTTCCTGGAAAACACGGGACTGCCGGTGCCGGGCGAGACGGCGCTGCTCGCCGGGGCCGCGCTCGCGCACTTCGGGCGGCTGTCGCTCTGGTACGTCATCGTCACCGCAATCGTCGCAGCGATTCTCGGCGACAACCTGGGTTTCTTCATCGGTCGCCGGGGCGGACGCTGGCTGCTGGAGCGGTACGGTTCGCGCCTCGGCGTCACGACCGCGCGACTCTCCGACTTCGATCGCTTCTTCGATCGCCACGGGGCAAAAACCGTGTTTGTCGCGCGGTTCATTACCGGCCTGCGCGTGGTCGGCGCCATCCTCGCCGGCGCCAGCGGTCTGCGCTGGCCGACGTTCTTGTTCTACAACGCCACCGGCGCCGTAGTGTGGTGCACCGCCGTGGCGGCAGTCGGTTACGCGCTGGCCAACAGCTGGGATACGCTGGAGCGCTGGATTGGCCGCACCGGCCTCGTGGCGCTCGTCCTCGTGATCATCGTCGCGCTCATCGCGCGCTGGCGCTCAAACACCAAATCACCAACTCACTCACTCACCAAATGAATGTGCTTGCCGCTGGCTTGTCGTATGTCGATCTCAACTTCCTTGGTGTGCCGCGCATCATCGCGACCGTCGTGCTGCACGGTCCCGGAGGCGTGGCCCTCATCGATCCCGGGCCGTCGAGCACGCTGCCCGCGCTTCGCACGGCGCTCGAGCAGGCGGGGATCGCGATGGCCGATCTTCGCGCGATTCTGCTGACGCACATTCATCTCGACCACGCCGGCGCCACCGGCACGCTCGTGCACCAGAATCCGGGGCTGCGCGTGTACGTCCACGAGAAGGGCGCGCCGCACCTGGTGGCCCCCGAGCGGCTGATCGCCAGCGCGACACGCCTGTGGGGCGACGAGATGGATCGGCTGTGGGGTGAATTCCGGCCGGTGCCCGAGCACGCCCTCACGATCCTTCGCGGCGGGGAGCGCTTCACCGCCGGCGCCCGGGACCTCGACGTCGCGTATACGCCGGGACACGCGTCGCATCACGTCAGCTACTACAACGCCGACAGCGGCGTGGCGTTCGTCGGCGACACCGCCGGCATCCGACGCGCCGAGCGCGGATTCGTGCTGCCGCCGACGCCGCCGCCCGATATCGACCTCGAGCTGTGGCGCGACAGCCTGGCGCGAATCGGACGGTGGAGTCCTGCGACGCTGTTCGTCACGCATTTCGGGCCGCACGCGCCGGCGGCGGCGCACCTGACGGAGATGGCGGAGAACCTGGATCTGGCGGCCGGCCTGGCCAGGGCGTCACTTGGCCGCGAGGGGACGGACCAGGATCGGGAAGCGTGGTTTACAGAGGAAATCCGGCGCGAGCTGCGCAAGCGGCACGGGGAGGTGGACGCCCAAGCCTACGAAGTGGCGGGACGCTTCGATCTCAACTGGCGAGGGCTCGCCCGGTATTGGAGGAAGAAGGCAGTCGGGGCAGCAGGCTAAGGGCTAGCGCACACCCCGACCGTGGAACGGAAACCTGAGGACCGGGACTGAGGGACGTCGCTGAAGAGCGTTACGCGGTCGCCCTCGTGGCCACCGAATCGATCGCCGCCATCCGCGCCGGGTCGATCATCAGCCTCAACGCCAGACCCTGAGGCCGCGACGACGAGGGCGGAGACACACGATAGACGGCCGAGAGCACGCGACCGGGCTGCCTAAGGGAACCGGGGAGATTGCCGTCGTAGACGTCTCGTTCGAGCTGGAACTGCACGAGACGGTACAGCGGAATCGACACCGGCGATTGACATTCGACGTAGACGCCGAAGTCGCTGACGTTGCGCGCGACGACGGTGGCGAAGCGCGTCGCGCCCCGCTGATCCTTCCATGTGAGCCGTGCAGGCAGCGCGACGGGACGGCGCTCGACGGAGCGCATGTTCTTGTCGGCCGGTTTTGGATTCTGGTCAGTCCAAATGTGCTTCACGGAGCCCCCCAGAGTGATGGTCGGATGACTCAGACCCTACAAGGCGTACGCCCGCGGCAAAACGTCCTCAGCTCAGCGGGCCTCATTCGAGGTTAACTGGTTGCCACGTCAAAACTTAAAGAAGTGTGCAACATGGATGAAACACCGTGCAGATAGGATACTTGGTATCCATGCAAGGTGGAAACTGAGTAGTCAGTATCCACCTTCGTGCCGCTTGGCTCCTAGTGGGTATCCATTTCCGCCCGCGAATCCAGGCCGAGCCGTCGCAGTTTCAGATAGAGACCCCTGCGAGTCAGCCCCAGCAATCGCGCGGTTTCGGAGATGTTGCCGCCGGCCCGGTCCAGCGCCGTTTGAATCATGTCGCGCTCGACCTGCTCGACGGCCGAGGCCAGGTCCGGGGCCGAGCGGGACTGCCGTGTCGGCGCCGGCGACATCGACGGGAGCCGGGTGTGGCTGATCTCGGGCGACAGGTGTGACGGCTCGACGATGCCGCCCGGCGCGCTGAGGGCGACCGCCCGCTGGATCTCGTTCTTCAACTGCCGCACGTTGCCAGGCCACCAGTATTGCGAGAAGGCGTCCAGGCTCTCGGAGCTCAGATGGATGTCGGGCTTCCCGAGCCGCTCCGACGCTTCGCGCAGGAAGTAGGTGCTGAGATGCGGAATCTCCTCGCGCCGTTCGCGCAACGGCGGCACCAGAATGCGGATGACGCTCAGCCGATAGTACAGGTCCTCCCGGAACTTGCCTTCTGCGACGCGCTGTTCGAGATCGGCGTTGGTCGCCGCGAGCACGCGTACGTCCACCTTCTGCGGCTTGGTCTCGCCAATCGGCATGATCTCCTGCTGCTCGAGAAACCGCAGCAGCTTGGGCTGGACGTCGAGCGGCAGGTCGCCGATTTCGTCGAGGAACAGGGTGCCGCCGGCGGCGGTGCGCACCAGGCCCGGCTGATCCGACACCGCTCCCGTGAAGCTGCCGCGCTTGTGCCCGAACAGCTGACTGTCGGCGAGGTCGCGGCCCGTCGTCGTGCAGTTGTAGGGCAGAAACGTCGCCGCGCTTCGATGCGATCCGACGTGGATGGCGCGCGCCACGAGCTCTTTGCCGGTTCCGCTTTCGCCGGTGATCAGGACGTTGAGGTCGTTCCCCTGCATCCGCTGGATCTGCTCCATGATGCGGTTCATGGCGGCGCTGGCGGACAGGAACCCCGGTAACAGCGGCTCGAGCGATCGATCGACCGCGAGGTCGGTCACCGCCGTGTGGCGGTCGCGCGCGGCGCACAGCGCGAAGCCCTGGCGGGCGACTGCGGCAATCATCCGCAAACGACGCATAACCGGATGACCGATTGGCCGGGGTGAGGCCACGAGGCCGAAGCGCGGTCCTTCGTCGTCGCGGCCGAGCGGTTCCACGAGGACGGTCCCTCGCCCGTAGGCGTTGCCGTGCGACGCGGCGCGAGCGATGGTCCGCGCCGCGTCGGTTTCGCAGCCGGCGGAGGCGATCACGCGCACGTCGCCACCGGCCAGCTCGACAAAGACCACGCTGCAGTCGGCCGCGGCAGCCTCGAGCAGCGCTGCGGCGGTCTCGCGCCCGAGCAATTCGGGCAGGGCCGCGGCGTCGACGATCCGGCGCACGATGGCATCGTCCGCATCCGCTGGTGAGATCACGTACTGGCCGGTGCCAACCGATGTCAGCAGCGCCTGCGCGGCGTGGGTATCCTCGAGATCCCGTTCCGCTCCGAGCTGCGAGAAAATCGCGATCGCCCGATTGAGGTGCCGCTCGGCCACCGACCGCGCGCCGGTTTCGGCGACGAGCCGGCCGAGGGCGAGGTGACTGAGCGCCGCCTGGTAGCGCTCGCCCAGCAGGTCCAGCAGCGCCGCGCTCTGCGAAAGGTCGTGGTACGCGTCGGCCGCGTTTCCAGCCTTCGCCTGCACCGCGCCTCGCAGCCGGAGGTATTCGCCCCACGCCGCGGGGGCGATCCGCGGGTCGAGCGCATCGGCCGCCACGGCAAGCCGCTGCTCGGCCTCTTCGAGCCGATTGGCGGCGGTCAGCGCCTCGACGGCAATCAGCGTCGCCTGGAGAGAGTCGAACGGCGGTGCGCCGGCCTGCACGATCTCGTCGGCTCGTGCCACGGCCTCGTCCAGCGTCGCCCGCCTCAGCGCGAGTCGCGCGCCAAGCACCCGCACCGACCATTCGTACCACTTGCTGGTTTGCCGCCCGTAGGCGCCGTACGCATCGCCGGCGCGCTGGAGAAAATCGCTGGCGGTGTCGTAGCGTCCGCGGATCAGGTGAATCTGGGCCAGCGTGTCGAAGACGGCGCCGGTCGTCTCGTGAAACTGAATCGGGCTGCGGACGTCGAGCGCCCGGTGCAGCGCCTCTTCGGCACGGCCGAGGTCCCCGAGGCGGACGCAGATCTGTCCGAGCGTCGCGAGCGCCACCGCGAGCCCGTGGCCCGAGCCGTGCGCTTCGTGCAGCGCGACGCTGCGCTCGGCGAGCGCCAGCGCCTGCTCGTAGTGGTGCTGCAGCATCGTGACGTTCGCCTGGTTCCCGCAGACGATGGCGAGCACGTCGTCCGCCTGCACCATGGCCGCGAGGCGTTCGGCCTGCCGCAGCGCGGCCATCGCTTCCTCATTGCGGCCCAACTGGGCGAGCGACACGCCCGACAACGAGTGCACCAGCGCGAGGTGGCGGCGATCGCCGGCGGCATGCAGCGCGGAGGCCGCTTTGGTGATGTGCTCGCGCAGGATCGCGAGATCGCCGACCTGCCGATAGCACTGGCCGAGCTCGTAATGGGCCAGGCCGATGGCGGTCGAGTCGTGGGCGGTCTCCGCGTGCTTCAGCGCGCGGACGAGCAGGCCGATGGCGCGCGACTGATCGCCGCGCGCCGACGCCAGACGGCCGTGCAGCCGCCAGAGGGTCGCAAGCCGCACGGGAGCGACGTTGTCCCGAAAACTATCCGGCGGCCGGCCGAGCGCCGCGGCCGCCTGCTCGAGGTCGTCCTGCTGCAGCCAAGCCTCTGCGAGCGTCGCTCGCAGCGAGAGCTCGTCGTCGCGCGGCAAGGTCGAACGCAGTACGGGCGCCAGCATGTGAGCGGCGTCGCTGCCATGCCCCCGCTCCAGCGCCGTGGCTGCGCGCGCCAGCAAGGCCTGAACAGAAGAAACCAGCATTACTTTTTCGATCGAAGAGTATCGAGGAACGGCCGGCCTTTGGTGGCGAGGCGGGCTTCCAGTCGCGCCGAGCAATCGCAGTCGCTGCACGACCACGGCTCCGTGCCGTTCAGATCCTTGCAGCGGCTTCGTGCGTGAGCGTCCTGCACTTTGTCGAGGTGAAAGTAGTCTTCCCAGTACTCACGTTCTTCCGCGAGCGGCGTGTAGCAGTAGCAGACCTCGACCCACTGCACGCGGCCGTCGTCGAGTTGGCGAGCATCCGCCATGTTGCGCTCGTATTCGCCGCCGGCGATCGAGCCTTGGCCGAGCGTGCCCTCGTCGATCGCGCGCGCGAGCGCGCCGTGCCGGCCGGGCTTGACCTTCGCCGTGACGAGATAGCGCATCGATCAATTGTACATGCGGATCAGCGCGTCGAGCGCAGCCTCGAGCGAGCCGTCGCGCGACAGCACGCGCAGCTCTGCCGCCACGGCCTCGGCGTCGCTTTCAATCGGGATGGCCATCACGAGCGGCG
>Ga0209811_10000676_pt1 | contig 13122 bp, 25 predicted proteins | sample Coa_R1_6_FD_187161 | JGI IMG/M metagenome (GOLD analysis project Ga0209811, IMG submission 187161) | Surface soil microbial communities from Centralia Pennsylvania, which are recovering from an underground coalmine fire. - Coalmine... | ecosystem: Environmental > Terrestrial > Soil >...
TATGCCAGTGGACAGACCAACCAAGTGTTTTCTCGATTAGCCAATGCCACAACAACGGCTAGCAGCGCTACATCTACGCAAACTTATGGCTTTTTCAACAACTGAGGAGTAATCATGGCAGATACCGAAGATGTTGCAATGAAGCTCTTTGAGCACGTCGTTGGCTGTAAATACGAAGGCAGAGAAAGCGTTTGTCTCTCTGAAGATACAATACTGGACGCATTGCATGATATCGTCATACGATGGTATATCGATATTATCGATGCAAAAGACTTCGTTCGCAAAATGAAAGCAAGGAAAGAACTATGGACAGAGATGTCAAAATGACAAATCCAGTAACCCTCATCAATCCTCAAGATGGCCCTGCATTTACCGTAAATGCGACACCTCCATTCACTGTATTCAAGCAACTAGATAGCATGGGCGGCGTATCCGTCATGTGCAAAAATTCTGAAGGCGATAATATCCTTGTGTCTCTGGAGGCAATATTCTCTTTGTTCAAAAAAGAGACAATGAAAGAATATAGCACAAAGGGGATGGTATATGACCTATAACCACAATAAAGCGAAGCAATCACGTCGACAAGCAAAAGAAGCAGAGCCTATCATCGAAGACTTAATACTTCATGGCAATGCAAAGATAGAGACATCGACTAAGCGACATACAAGCATCATTAGTTCAAGTCAAACGCCGAAACGCATTACAGCAAAGAAGATGAAGGCTTTCAAGAAATAGCCAAGCAAACGAGAAATAGCAAAGTTTATCGATAAAAGAGCGAAGAAGCTTATTGCTAATGAGGAAGGCAAGGAGAAGCAATGAGTGACAATACTCTTGGCAGTAGTACTATCACCTATTGCGGCATATGCGGCAAGGTAAAGAATATCACTGGAGACTATCATGGCGCATTGCCAAACACTACTAGCGGCGGGTCTCCATGGTGTCTTTGTTCTTCAGAGCCAGACGAAGAATCTGCTAAGATCAACACCGAACCTCCAAAGCCGCAATACAATATCTGTGATCGATGTCATGGCGTCAAGACAGTGTATATGACAATAGAACCTAGTTATAGCAATGGCTTTACCCCGATGGTTCAATGGACAAGCAATAATACTTTAAAGCTTTGCCTGTGCCCTCCAGAGACAACGAAGCATAGTGGCAATCTCGATGATTATGATATTGACCATAGGCACGCCGAAGCTTCCTTGTCGCAAAACGGCATCGTTGTTGCTGCTCATAACACAAAACAATGCAATGCAGTATATCTTGATGCAGAGCAAGCTTTATCATTGTTATCATGGTTAAAACAAGAAGAGGCGACGTTAACGAAGTTTGCAGAGAAGGACAATGACAATGAAGGGACTGCAAAAAGATGATAGAGATAGGTTTGGGAGTACTAATTGGTATTGCTGTAGGAATAGTGCTTGCTCGTGATCTTGGTATGTTTACCTCCAGACCTGGGTTTTTGCTTGCTTTGTTCCTTGGCTTTCTTCTTTGTGGCGCATTTGCAGGAGCTGGTCTTGGAGTAGCAGCAATTGTTAGCCCTTTGGCTCCAAGGGAATGGGTTTTCTACAGTAAAACTTCTTTGGTTGCCTTGAGTGATTCCAACGGAGTCAATGGCAGATTTTATATCAATACTGGCTATGTTAATAGTGCATTGCAATATAATTTCTATGAAAGCTTAGGCGGCAATGCATATGCAGGGGAAACGCTATCATCTAATGACAGTGTCACCATATACGAAGATGAGCAAAATGATCCATATATTTATCAATTTAACGAGCAGTTAAAGGGTTGTGCTTGGCTGTGGGCTATCGATGATCATGTATACCTTCCAATATATGAGTTGCATATTCCAAAAGGAAGCATATCTGGAGGATGCAATTTGAGCTTAGGGAGCAAGCCATGAATAAAGACAACAAAGATAACCTTGATGCCATTATCCTTCTAAGAGAATGCTACAGCATTCTGGAGGACATTAAAGACGATGGATGGATCATCAGAGGCGGCAAAACCACATCGATTCCAAAGCTTCTAGAGCGTGTTCGGTCATTGATCCATACACCGATCCCCTATGCAGAAAGAGTAGGCATTAGCTTTCAATGCATAAGCAAAGATTGCAATACAAGACTAGGCATATGTCGTGAATACGATAATCACGATGCCGCATGGACTTACAAAAATTGCGAGACATGCAATAAGAAATATCGTATTGTATGGGGATACAATAATGTAGCAACGTTTATTGTTGCATGCGATGAGGAGAAATGATGAGCAAAGAAATAATCGACAAAATACGACGAAAAGCAGAAGAGTTGACGGAAATCTTCGATGATAATAGCGGCACTGTATACATCGAAGATTATCATAACGCGATGCAAACATATCTTTTGCTGCAAATCTTTGATAAACTGGAAAGCATCGATGAAAGCATTATTGGCAATACAATGACGCAAGTAGTGTATAACGAGGCAAGGGCGATGAGAAGCAAAGATAGTCAATGGCATGCAGGATTTGCTAAAGAGACAACGGTAGGGGTTTTTGTAAATCCTCTGAGCAAGCAAGAAGCTGATAGGTCGGCTACGTATTTGCTTCCTACGGGTAGAGAGCCTGTACGTATGGAATTTGAATGGGAAGGGAAAATCTATGGAGGAACAGCGTTCTATAAAGGCGAAGCAAAGGAGGACTAAATATATGACAGAACAAGAACTGATAGAGCAACTAGCAGATAAAGAACATGCATCATGGGCACGATGGATGAAATATCTGTTTGACGTGTGTGAAGCTTATTCCATTATTGATCCTGACGGCTTTGATCGCTACAAAGGGGTGCTAATTCCTCCTGAACTAGTAGAGCGTTGGCAACGGCAAATAGAGACACCTTATGAAGATCTGCCAGAACTGAAAAAGCGATCAGATAGGGATGAGGTAGCCCACATCTTGCCTATCATTCGAGAGTATGCGCTATCACAGTGTGGTAGTTCAGGTGAAATGGCGGCATTAGCATGGGGATCAGTAAATGCTCATACAGCTTGTATATCAGATTTACAGCGTCAAGTAAAAATTCTGATGGATGAGGTTTTTTGTACTCACACGAATAGACCTGCAACCAGAGACAAGACACTCTTAGGAGAAGTACGTGAGCTGCATCGGCTTGTCTTATCGCTGCAAAAGGAAGAGAGCAAGAGCGATGACCCGTCTTGAAGAATTGGTTAGCTTAGCAATAGAAAGAGGATTTAATGCTGAGTGGGAATTGAGGAAGATACACATTATTGCTTTCAACTTAGGTATTTCTCCTGAGAGAATAGCGAATGATGTGTTGATCAGGGAAGAGCATACTAGACGAAGAAGAGAGACTGTAAAGGAGCAAAACAATGCCTGACAATGTTTCACCTCGTATCATCAACACGCGCTTCGGCCTAGCAGCGATCTTCCTTGATACCGTCGTCATTGTCAACAATAACAGCAAAATCATCATCAACAAGGATACATTGACAGAACTATGCAACCGATGTGGCAACACAAAACTGATATTTCTATGCAAAACACCGTCATCAGGGGAGACAATACAAGTCGGTGGTGTGCAATATCCTTCGATAAAGAGCTGTAAATGCAATGAGGGAACGAGGCCATAATGACTTGCGATAATTCAACAATATTAACTTTGCCATGCGTATTAGGGCTTACCAAGGATATGTTGCAATTTCTTTGCGTTATGGTGTTTATTGCGATCATTATAGCACTTTTAGGATTAGCGTGTTATGGTCTCTTCCTGTTTATCAATAAAACAGTGTGTTTCATTATGTGCAAGAGAAAACAATGCAAAAACGACGTATAGTTCATCAAATTGATCAACGTTTAATATTGTGGCCTGTACGCTTCGTTTGGACAAAGCATTACTTTACATTTTGCAATAGAGGCAAAGTCTATGCAGGGCATATCGATAAAGGCGTTGAATTATTTGGATATTTCTTGCGTATAGGGCCTATCAAAGTAGTTCTTGGAAAGCCAAGAGAAAGCAAAGTAGAGAACGATGATGATATTGAATAACAAAGCTTTTGATGTTATTCAATATATTGTTGCTAAAAACAAAAGGAGAAATAATGATGAGCAATAGCATCAAAGAACACATGGAAAATATGAAGCAATTTGTCAAAGATGTTGCTAGTGATGAAAACGCCGCTCTTCTACGGCAAATCATGTATAACTGGATAGATGCTGGCATGGCACCGAATGATGTTGTCGTGCAAGGTCACAACTTTGCTTTAACGATGGCAGAAGAGGTATATAATGGAGAGCCAAAGTACATCTTTGAGAAAACTGCAATAATCCAAGCTGCGTCGTATCTACTCAAAAAAGCAGGTCAAATGGAGAAAGATAAGCTTGAGTCTATACGCCATGCTATGCATCATAAAACAGAGAAAAGTGATAATGAGCAATAAAATCATTATTTTCTTCGATATCGATGGCGTGCTGAGCATCCCTGATCCATCGACAAAAGCAGAGAAGGTCGATGGTATCACTGCATGGCCTGTGCCTATAGCGTATACGCTAATGATGACCATTGAGCATGATAAGCGCATTAGACCTATATGGATGACATCGTGGGGACGCAATGCACATGCTTGGAACGTTACTGCTGGTACCAATCCTTGGTTTGTCGCATATCCGCTTCCAGTGTCTATAGAAAGGGATGCTCATCGTGTCTACAAGGTGATAAACAATGAGGATCTAGACGGCAAGCCTCTTGCTATAAAGCACTTCCTTGATCTATTCCCAGGCCCCTATAGTAAAATTATATGGATCGAAGACGGCTTTACCGATGCTGATATAGCATGGTCAAAGAAACACAATATTCACCTCGTAGATACAACAAAAGAGCCATTGCGGTCAACGTTGCTTGCTAAGTACGACGATGAGAACAAAGCTGCAATGGAGTTCATTGAGAAGTACTTTATTCAAGGAGAGAGCAATGCCTAGTGATTTTCTAGTGGATCTTATTGACCACAAACGACGTGTGGGGCTCTATATGCAGAAATTTGTATGCGGCCTCTTTCAGCAGTGGATTGACCTAGAGGATCGAACCGACCTCGATGAGATTAGTCTTATCGATCTAGTGAGGACGTATTGCCAGTCTAATCCACATATAGCATTTAAATTTAATAGCCAGATGGATATTATTTGCAGTAATACATTTAGGTATATAGGGATAAAGCATGTTGTTAGCACTAAAGCATCCATGCAATTTATTGTGTGTGATCTATTTGAGAGAGCAGTCGTACATGATAATTCCAAGTTCTCACTGGAGGAATATGAGCCCTACGAGGATGCGTTTCCAGGTTTGCAAAAATATGCCTATGGAACCAATGAGTTCAAAGCAGAGCTAAGGAAGATCAAACCAGCAATACAACATCACTACAAGGCTAATCGACATCATCCAGAATATTTTGAATATGGCATAAACGATATGAACCTGTTAGACATCATAGAGATGACCTGTGATTGGATAGCGGCTTCGAAACGGAGCCAGACGGATATCCTCAAAGGACTTGAAATGAATAAGGAGCGATTTGACATAAGTGATCAACTGTTTGTGATTATCAAGAATACCATTGTTCATCTAAAAAAAGACAATGCATAAGAAAATAGCGATATGACAAACAACAATCAACATCACCCACATCGCCTTCCAGTGCATTGCTCAAGTAAAACAATGCCAAACGGTAAAAATGCGATGTTATGCAAAATAGGCTTCAACAGCAAGGGTGACGGTGGGTTGTTTTTGTACTGCAAACTATGTCATGACGAGCATTTTCTAAGCTTAGCACAGATAACAGCGTCTCTCAACGAAATGACAGAACATGCTATAATGAGCAAGGAACAACAAGGCGTCAGTGTCTTTCAGCAACAACTCTTAGTCATTCAGCAACGCCTCGAAGTCATTGGCGCTCATGATGACAGCATTGCCCTCGTTGAAAAGTTGATGCAGAGATCAGAGTTAACGACGCAAAGCAAAGTAAGTGTGACGCAGATACAGGTAATTAAGCATATGATGAAAATGAGGGAAGTCGTCGATAATTATCATATTTACAATGATTTGCAAGAGTTGGCTGGAGGACGTGACGAGGTTGATGTTAGTATGAGAAAGGCGATGAAAAGCAACGATGATTGATAAGTACAGAGCCCTTATTGCACAGGTCCTTGAGAGTCAAGCATTGCCGTCAGAAGATGAGATGATACAAGAGATCATCAAAGAATTTCAAGTTCCTAGAGCGCTTCTAGGCTTGCATGAGGGCATGATAGTAGACTCAAATCTAGTACAGGAGAAAACATATGAAACACAGGAACATTCAAGAGAAGATTGAGAACGATTTTGCATATCACTCACCCAAAGGTGATCAAACTGCAAGATACGAACAACTCAGGAACAAAGCCAAGGAGTTTGCATTGCTTATTGTCGAACTAACACCAGAATCACTAGAACAAGAACAAGCATTGCAACTCCTTAATCTCGCAACAATGTCAGCAAATGCATCGATTGCACGAAACGAATAAAGAAGGGCGATGAAACGCAATGACAGACAAAGAGTACCCATTGACCATAGCGAATGTAAAGCAATTCTTGGCGACAAAGAAAGACGATGATATTATTGGTGCTTGTTGGAATTCGATGTTTTGTTTGTTGTCTGAGACATTGAACTGGCTATATCCTGAGAAGAAACCGTGGCGCGTGGATTTAAGTGGCTATTCAGCTCCAGATGTTCAAGAGATTGCTCTTAATGATGAGTTGTACTTCTTGCGATGCGCATTTGATCTTATCGACTCCAGGTCACGAGGACCCATCACAAAAGAAAGACTAAGACGACATTTGAAATACATGGAGATGGAGTCAGAAGGCTCATCAGAGGAATTGCTTCAGATGCCATTGAAAGCATCGGATCTCTTTGAAGTGCATTATAACAATGCTGTTGCTTATACTACAGAACTTCAAATGCCCTTTGAGACATCGGACCTCTTCGAAATAGCCAAGCAATTCCAAATCAGCGAAGAGGACATAGGACCCATCTCGACTAACAACATTAGCAGTGAATTACAGGAAAAAGCATACGAGAGACTATGCTATGCCCGATGAGATAAAGTTCAACATCGATCTCCCTGGAGCAAGCCTCGATCTTCAACGCTTTGCTAAGCAGACGAGGAAAGCCAATGAAGCCAGCGATAAGTAATGATATACTCATTAATAATTACGAAGGGCTTTCGAGTCTTATTGTGTATCTTGGGCATGATATAACGCGTGACGATAAAGGATGCTATCGTATCCTCATGAAGGGAACGTATATTATTTTCAATCCTTATCCTTGTTTAACACCAAAGGAGATTATAGATAGTATAGATCACATCATAGGCCATAAACATGTGATGTGTAAAGAGTGTCATGCCGTGCTGTTTCAGCACGATAGTAACCTTATATTCAAAGGAACCGCTAGCATTTTCAGAAAGGATTATCCTGAGCTAAGTCGCATGTGTAAAGTCCGTCGCAAACAGCCAATAGAATATCGTGTTGCTTCTGAAGGTCCTAGCTCAGAGGTGATTACCGAATGTCCGCAATGTGGGAATGTGTTGAATAAGGATAATGTGAGAGAGATTGTAGAGGAATAGCATCGTGAGTGAAGAGCGCATTGCTTATATGACAAAGAGGAGTTATTGGAACGCATTGGCAAGATGTTGGAGGGCGACGATTGACAGAGATATGCAGGAATAACAGCAATTTCAGAGTGTTTTGCTGAAATTAGTTGGGAAAAGGCTTGCACATCCTCATGACATGTGCTATGCTAATGGTAACAACCAGTTTTTGTAACCTTATGCTCGCGCAGATCAAGATGGTCAGTCAAAGTAGATGTTTTTCATGTAGCTGAAACTGGTTGAACATACATAACACAGAGCCTAGAGCCACCCTGACATCAGGGTGTTTTTTTATGTCTATTTTCAGACATTAGAGCCATGAGAGCCACATGCCGCTAGAGGTCGTCTAGCGGCATTTTTTTATGCCATTTTCGAGGGATGCAAATGGTCAGTAATGCATCAGTAGCACAGAAAATAACAGAAAAACATCAAACTGAAAAAGATTATTCACAAAAGCAAAGAGACGCTATGGATGATAGCGACTTCGGAGACCCATCAAATCAAGCGTTTCCAATAAAAACAGCGCAAGACGTTATAAATGCAGCGTCTCGTCTTCATAACACCAAAGGAGACGAAGATGCTATCAAAGCTCGCATTAAGCGCATTGCAAAGCGCAAGGGTTTTCCATTGCCTCAGACATGGCAAGACGATGATAAACCTAAAGAAGCATCAATACCAACGCAAACAATGCAATCAAAGACACGCGTTGCTCGTATTAAATCATTTTTCCTAGAAGACGATGCTATTTCATTAAACGGGCGTCAATATCCGCGAGAAGCCGTCGATCGACTTATTCAATCTGCTCAAGTTCAACTTTCCAATCCTGATGCACTCCCTCTCACTTGTTATCTCTCGCATGACGATGCCGACCGTGATGCAACGAAAAACATCGTTGGCAAAATCACTGACATTGGCAGAGAAGGCAATAAAGCCTATGCCTACATCGATATCCCTGACACAACGGCGGGGCGCGATGCTGCAACGCTTGTGCGAGGCAAATACATCAAATCTCAAAGCCTCAGAGCGAGCGGCGCTGAGATGCGACTTGACCGAGACCATCCATTTCCCCTAGTAAGTGGCAACAATCTGAAGCTTGAAGGTATCGATTTTACGACGACCCCGGGGCTCCCTCAAGTTGCACGGATTGCTGACATTCAGGAATCGCACGAGCCGCAAAAAATTAATGAAATTTTCCATTCATCACCTGCTCTCCTGCTTCTTGAGGAACTTGAAGGGCAAAAGGATATAAATATGGATAAAAACGAAACAGAATTAAAAGAAGAGGAAATCAAATCAACTACTAGCGGTACAACCGTTGGTATGACAAATGATCCTCCAAGAGATGATTATTCCACACGTATGTACCGGATGCCTCCCGATGTAGACCCCGATATGTATCCAGGAGCACTTGACGATCTGCGAGACGTGCATGACCGCGTTGCTTTTGTCACTGGTCTTGAGTGTGGCCCTACCACAATGGAGGCTCGTCGTCGCTTCGGTGAAGATGTCATCAAAGAAGCAAAGGAATACCAAAGTCTTCTCGAAGTAGGAGCAAAGTTTAATACGAAGACAAAACAGCATCTGCTCAAAGCTCACGATGGCGTCGCAAAGCACCTTGGCATGGAATGCAGTGGTGCATCAAGTGGCGTGCCAAGTTCTACGCCAAGCGACGACAACATGCAAGACGGCGATGACGACGACAAGGCAACATCAGAAAGCAAAGGCTTAACGAAGCAGGATGTTGAAAAGCTTTTGCAGGAATCTGGATACACCAAACAGCCTGATCCTAAGCCATCGGAAAATCAAGGGCTTACAAAGCAGGACGTTGAGAAACTATTGCGAGAGTCTGGATACGTTCGCAAATCCGATTTCTACAAGCCAGCCCCACAAACACACAAAGAGCCCGTAAAGGAGGCAAAGAAACCTATGACACCAGAGGATGCAGTTCGACTCCTTGCAGAGGCGGGCTACAAAATCGAAGCTCCAAAGTCTAAAGAGCAGCTTTTGCAAGAGCAGCTAGAAGAGCACAATCGCAGAATCGAAGAGCAGAAAAAGGCTTTTGAGGAACAGCAAAAGCAACTTACTGAAACAATTGCTGAACAGCAAAAACAGATTGCAGAAAATCAACAGAAGCAATTTGAAGAACTCAAGAAAATGCTTGAGCAGAAACAGAATACTCCATTTGCTGCTATGGCCCAACGCAAGAGCCTTGTTGAAGGCGCAAATGTTTCAGAGACTCCAGCGAAAAAGCCTTACTACCGGCCTGGAGATTACCTGAAAGAGCAATTGCGCACCATGGATCGCGGTGAGCTGCTTGACCGCTCTCGTCCTTGGCCTGAATGGATGTCTGGAGAAAAGGGATTGGAACGGGTGTTGGGAGAGCTTCAAGTTGAGTACCTAGGACTGTACGACGCCATGCATGGCTTGACACCAGACGGGCCAACACGGTTCTGGCAATAAGGGTATAAGAGAAAAGGAGATATAAAACATGCCCGCGTCACTGAATGATATTCGTGAGAGCTTTACCCTTGCTGGTGGAGCATCAAGCTTAACACCTAAAATTATAGATCGTTTGCTGAATGAACTGCAAAGAAAGTATGGTCCTTTACATCGGGCAATACCTAGGCGTACCTGGGAGACCAATACTTTCTTCTTTAACCAGCGTACAGCGCTGCCAAAGGCACAAGCGACAACAGAGGCACCGCCTAATAGTGGCACTACCGGATCTGTTGCTGCAACGAACTCAACGTACGTACAGAACAGTTTTCCTATCAAGCATACGCAATCACAAATTGACATCTCGACATTCGCCGCAAAGGTCGCTGTAGTCAACGGTAACCTCTATGACTTGGAGCTTCTCGGAGCTGCCAAATCAATGGAATGGCTAGAAGAAACCTTCCATATGTGGGGATCTGCCAGCGCAACCGTTAACACCTTCCGTCCGCAGTGGGACGGCGTTGATATGCTGATGGCAGGCGCTAACAAAATTGATGCAGGAACATCGCTCTTGTCACTAAACGCTATGGACAATGCCATCGATGCTATCAAAGGCGTCTATGCTGGCAACCTTGGCCTTGACTTCTTCTTCGCAATGTCTCCGAAAATGCAAAGTCGCCTCAATGGTCTCTTCGTTAATCAGCAACGGTTCCAAGAAGGCATGACAAGGATGTTCTCACGTGATGACTTCGGAGATCCTAATGCAACTGTAGCAGACAATACGATTGATGCTGGTGTCGAAGTCCAGACCTATCGTGGTATTCCCATTGTCCTTTCAACATTCATGTCTTCACAAGGTAGCATGACAACAGTTTCTGCTACTGGCAACACAGGCACCGGATCAACATTGTCTACCTCTGCTACTTACTACTATGTCGTAGAAGCAGTGACCAAATATGGCCTAACCACTGCTAGTGCTGAAGTTTCACAGCAGATCTCTGGTAGCGGTAACAACGTTGTTTTGACTTGGACAACTCCAGCTCCTACTGATGCTTATGGAAACACCATTGATATCATCAGCTATCGCGTCTTCAGAGGTACCGCTACTGGCACTGAGAGCCTCTATGCAGTCGTTGCGGCCTATGATGTGAACGATGCCGCTGTAACCACTTGGACTGACACTGGACTTCCTCAGAATCCAAATACCACAAGTACACTCATCGCCACTACGGTGGCAACTTCGTCAAGCAATGCTGCTCCTGACGGTGTAACCTTCCCACGCGTACAAACTGGAACACAGATCGTTGAGGACATCTGGCTTATCGCCCGTGATCCTGAAATTCTTGTCTGCCCTGAAGTTAATCCCATCCAGACGCAGATGTTAGCGCCAATTAACGCTAGAACGCGTCAGTTTGCGTTAACTGCTGACAAGACGCTTGCATTGCGTGCCTCTGCTTTCATCGCAAAAATCGAGAGAGTGAGGGCGGCGTAGAGATGGCAATTTTGATGTATCACGAGGACAAAGACGACGGTTCCATTGCCATCGCTGAAGGTAAAGTTGCAGGGGAACATACCCCTGCACGCCGCTACAAGCATAAAGGGCATTTTGTGAATGTCGATGGCCCTGCTCATGTTTTGCATCACGATGTGGAACAAATGAAACAGCTTGGCTATAGACTTGCTACTGCTGAAGATCAAGAAAGACATGCAAAGCAACAAAAAAATTCAACAAGCTTAAAAGAGGATAAGGAGACTAAATAATGGCAGGTAATGTAGAGCCACTCGACGGAAATTATAAACCAATTCTTTCTGCTGTTTCTCCTGGATTTGGTCTTATTGTTCCTCAAGCAGGCAGTACAGTAGCCACTGATTCTAGTTCCGGTCAATCATACGCGCCGCTTGTCATACAGCAATCTGCTACATCTACCAATGCCACGCTACAAAGTGCAGCAGCGGCTAACGGCAATGGAACAGCTCTTGCGGTGCTTGGCAATGCCTCAATCATCTTTACAGTAACGCAAACCGGCTTTACCGGAACAGTCAACTTTGAATGCAGTGAAGACAACTCGAACTGGGACCCGTTGCAGGTACAGCAAGAGGGCACCAATCTGATCACAACCGCTGTGACTGGATCGACAACGACAAGCACGCACCTTTACGAAGGTTCTGTAGCTGGCTTGCAGAGTGTTCGTGCACGCGTGTCTGGTTTTAGCGCTGGTACCATAACCGTTACTGCTCACGCTATTGCATCAACTGACGCACCACGCGTAATCAATGCCGTAAACACCGATGGGCAGAGAGCGACATACAGAGCCTCTACTACAGGCTTAGCTGCGGTAACAGGTTGTACCGACTTGTTTACCCTAACAGGCAGTGCATCAAAAACAATTCGCATCACGCGTGTGGAATTTGGCGGCACAGTCGCAACAGCGGCTATGTACTTGGATGTCCTGGCAGTCATACGCTCTGGTGCCAATTTGACTGGCACAAGCACAACTCCGACTGTTGTCCCGCTCGATAGCAATGACCCGGCTGGTACCGCTGTTGTTCGTGCATATACAGCCAATCCAGGGACTCTAGGTACTCTGGTTGGCGCTGTTCGCTCGGATAAGGTCCTGCTCCCACTCACAGGAACACCTGTACTGCCAGACCGTCTCGTGTGGAATTTTGGCAACCGACCAGCAAAAACATGTGTCCTACGCGGTGCAACACAGGTGTTTGCAATTAACTTGAATGGCATTGCGATAGCAAATGCAACACTGATCGATGTTGCTATCGAATGGACAGAAGACGTAAACTAGTGCTTAACAGCATTAATAGTATATTGTAACACAAGGAGAGCAACATGAGCGATGAAGAAGCAGCGATAACAGAGACAAATCAACAAGAGGACATCGTTTCCTCTGATCCATTGACACAAGCATTGGCAGACATTGCTAATCTTCAAGCTCGTGTTGCTGAACTTGAGAAATATGCACATGCAACGCATACCATTGGTGTCGATGC
>Ga0209811_10000678_pt1 | contig 13111 bp, 13 predicted proteins | sample Coa_R1_6_FD_187161 | JGI IMG/M metagenome (GOLD analysis project Ga0209811, IMG submission 187161) | Surface soil microbial communities from Centralia Pennsylvania, which are recovering from an underground coalmine fire. - Coalmine... | ecosystem: Environmental > Terrestrial > Soil >...
GAACGATGTGCGTGATGCGGCGATCACCGCTCAGCGCGCGGCTTGCTTCGAGAATCTGATCGACGATTTCGCTAGCCGTTAAATTTCGTTTCAGACCCAAAACCGCAGTGGCGCAAAAAGCGCAGCCGAAACCGCAACCGGCTTGGGTCGAAACACAAAGCGTCAACCGGCGCGGCTCCGGTATCAGCACGCTTTCGATGCTCACCTCGTCGACGAGGCCGAAAAGAAACTTGACGGTGCCATCGCGCGACTCGGCGCGCCGCAAGGTTTGCAATCGGCCGATGCTAAAATTTTCGTCCAATTGCTCGCGCAATGAGCGCGACAGGTTTGTCATTTCGGCGAACGTGATCGCCCGCTTCTGAAACAACCATTGCCATACCTGTTTGGCACGATAGACAGGATGATGGTGCTCGCTCAGAAACGCCGTCAGCTCCTTGAAGCTCAAATCTTTGATGTTGGGCTTCACGCTCAATTAACACTCGAAAGACGTTCGCGGTTTGTCGTTGCAACGCTCGCGGGGTCGCGCGGTTTAGAACGAATGCGGGACGCGTTAAAAAATTTCGTCGGGCCTGAAAAAGAAAGCAATTTCACCGGCAGCGGTCTCCGCTCCATCCGAGCCATGGACGGCGTTTTGCTCGACGTCTTTGCCGCAATCCTTGCGAATCGTTCCCGGCGCGGCTTTCGCGGGATCGGTGGCGCCCATGATCTCGCGATTTTTCGCGATCGCGTTTTGGCCCTCGAGAACCGACACGAAGATCGGCCCGGAAGACATATAGGTACACAGGCTGGCGAAAAACGGCCGCTCCTTGTGCACCGCGTAAAACGCCTGCGCTCGCTCCGGCGACAGTCTCAGAAGTTTTCCCGCGGCGATCCGGAGACCGGCGGCCTCGAACCGGCGCAGAATCTCGCCGATCAGATTTCGTCCGACTGCGTCGGGCTTGACAATCGATAGGGTTCTTTCGACACTCATTACTTTCCTATTGCCTCCTGCAGGGTGCGACCGATAGTTGCCGGTGATGGTGCGAGGCGGATACCGGCAGATTTCATCGCTTCGATTTTTTCTTTGGCGGTGCCCTTGCCGCCGGAAATGATCGCGCCGGCGTGGCCCATTCTTTTCCCCGGCGGCGCCGTCTGGCCGGCGATGAAACCGACCACCGGCTTTTTCATGTTGAGCTTGATCCAGGCCGCGGCTTCCTCTTCGGCGCTGCCGCCGATCTCGCCGATCATCACTACCGCGCTGGTTCCCGAGTCCTGGTTAAACATTTTCAAGACGTCGATAAATTCAAATCCATGCACCGGATCGCCGCCGATGCCGACGCAAGTCGACTGCCCCATGCCCAAACGGGTCAACTGATCCACGGCTTCATACGTCAACGTGCCACTGCGCGAAACCACGCCGATCGTTCCCGCTTTGTGAATGTGTCCCGGCATAATGCCGATCTTGCACTCTCCGGGCGTAATCGTGCCCGGACAATTCGGGCCAAGCAGTTGCGAGCTTCGACCTTCGAGGTAACGCTTCACCTTCACCATATCGCGCACCGGCACGCCCTCGGTAATACAGATAATCAAGGGAATTCCGGCATCAGCCGCCTCAAGGATCGCATCCGCCGCGAACGGCGGCGGGACATAAATCACGCTCGCGTCAGCGCCGGTCTCCCGCACCGCCCGTTCAACGCTGTCGAAGATCGGAATGCCTTCAAACACCGTCCCACCTTTTCCGGGAGTGACGCCAGCCACCATCTGCGTGCCATACTCTTTGCACGCTTTGGTGTGAAATTGCCCCGTCGCCCCGGTGATGCCTTGGGTCAAGACACGGGTTTGCTTATTGACGAGGATCGACATGTGCTATCAAAAATAAATTTAAAATTAAAAGTTAAAAATTAAAAAAGGCAACGCCCTATCCATTTTTAATTTTTCATTTTGCATTTTTAATTTGTTTGGACTGCCTTCACGATCTTCTCCGCCGCTTCGGCCATCGTCTCTGCGGAAATGATCGTCAAGCCGGATTCGGCGAGGATTTGTCTGCCCTGCTCGACGTTGGTTCCCTGCATGCGCACGACCAACGGCACACTGATGTTCAGCTCGCGCGCGGCATCCACAACGCCTTGAGCCAATACGTCGCAACGCATAATGCCACCAAAAATATTGATCAGCACGCCACGCACTCGCGCATCGGCCAGAAGAATTTTGAAAGCCTGGGCGACCTTTTCCTTGTCGGCGCCGCCGCCCACGTCGAGAAAATTAGCCGGCTCGCCGCCGTAGAGCTTGATAATATCCATGGTCGCCATCGCCAAGCCGGCGCCGTTGACCATACAGGCGATGTTGCCGTCCAACGAAATATACGAGAGATCGTATTTGCTGGCCTCGACTTCACGCGGGTCTTCTTCATCCAAGTCGCGTAGCGCGACAATTTCCTTCTGCCGAAAGAAGGCGTTGCTGTCGAAATTCATCTTGGCGTCGAGCGCCATCACCTGGCCTTCCTTCGTGATGATCAGTGGATTGATTTCGGCGAGCGAGGCGTCGCATTCTTCGAAGACGCGATAAAGCCCTTGCATGACACCGACCATTTTTCCGGTCAATGCAGGCGGGACGCCCAACGCGAATGCCAAGCGGCGGCATTGAAAAGCAGCCAGGCCGATCACTGGATCGACCGTTTCTTTCAAAATCTTTTCCGGATGATTTGCGGCCACTTCTTCGATCTCCACGCCGCCTTCCGACGAACAAATCACGGTCACGCGCGACTGCGCGCGATCCAAAACCATGGCCAGATAAAGCTCGCGCTCGATATTGAGCCCTTGCTCGACAAGCACCCGGCGGACCTGGCGGCCTTCCGGGCCGGTTTGATGCGTAACAAGATTTTTACCGAGCATCTCACGCGCTTTTGCCGCTGCCTCGTCCGGACTCTTGACGACTTTGACGCCGCCGCCTTTGCCGCGGCCGCCGGCGTGAATCTGCGCTTTGACGACGCTCACTCCACCGCCGAGCTCTTGCGCCGCAGCTTTGGCTTGCTCCGGTGTCGTAGCCACAATTCCTCGGGGTACGGCGACACCGAAGCGCTTGAGAATTTCCTTGGCTTGAAACTCGTGGATGTTCATCGGTTTAGAGCGTGATAAAGCGAGACCCTAAGACTAGACGATTAGTCTCAGGGTCTCAAGACTACTGAATTTCGACTCGGTTACGCGACGCCCAAAACACGATTCATCGCTTGTACGATGTCTTTAACATGACTGAGCGATTCGTCGAAGGCCTTCTTGTCGGCGGCATTGAGGTTGATGTCGATGATTTTCTCAACGCCTCCGGCGCCAATCATCACCGGCACGCAGAAGTAATAACCGCTGACGCCGTACTCGCCTTCGAGCAACGCCGCGCATGGAAGAATTTCCTTCTTGTCAAAGAGGAAGGCCTCCGTCATTTGAATCGCCGCCGAAGCCGGTGAGAAATAGGCCGATCCCGTTTTCAAGAGCGCGACGACTTCGCCGCCGGCGTTGCGTACCCGCGCTTCGATTTCATCGAGCCGCTTAGCCGGGATCAGTTTCTCCACTGGGACGCCGCCGACAATGCAGGAACTCCGCACCGGCACCATGTCGTCGCCGTGACCGCCCAACACCGTCGCGTGCACACTCTTTACGGAAACATTCAGTTCTTTCGCAATAAACGAACGATACCGGGAAGAATCCAAAATTCCCGATTGACCGACCACGCGGTTTTTCGGAAAACCCAGCGCGCGCTGCATCAAGGTCACCATCGCATCGAGCGGGTTGGTGATGACGATGACAAAGGAGTTTGGCGCGTGTTTTTTTATTCCGTCCGCCACTGAAGTCAGGATCTTGGCGTTGGTGCCCAGCAAATCGTCGCGGCTCATGCCAGGTTTGCGCGCGATCCCCGCTGTCACGATACAAACATCGGCGCCGGCAATATCGTCGTACTTGTTGGTGCCGATGACGCTGCCGTCAAAACCTTCAATCGGCCCGGCATGGGACAAATCGAGCGCTTTGCCCTGCGGCAGCCCTTCGATGACATCGAACATCACCACGTCGCCGAGCCCTTTTAACAGCGCCAAGTGGGCCATCGATCCGCCGATATTCCCAGCGCCGATAAGCGCTATTTTCTTCCTTGCCATAATTCCCTCAAACCGAATTCAATACAGCTCCAATCGATCGACCCTCGTCACTCGACACTTCTTCACATATTCGCGATGATGGCGTCGCCGAATCCGGAACAACTCACCAGCTTCGATCCCGGCATCAAACGTTCGAAATCGTAGGTCACGGTTTTATTGTTAACCGCGCCCTCGATTCCCTTGATGATGAGATCAGCGGCCTCACCCCAACCCATGTAGCGGAGCATCATTTCGCCGGAAAGAATAACCGATCCCGGATTCACTTTATCGAGGTCGGCATACTTCGGCGCGGTGCCGTGGGTCGCCTCGAAAACCGCATGGCCGGTTTCGTAATTTATATTGGCGCCGGGCGCGATGCCGATGCCACCCACTTGAGCTGCCAAAGCGTCGGAGAGGTAGTCGCCGTTCAGATTTAGTGTCGCGATGACGTCGTAGTCTTTTGGCCGGATAAGCACGAATTGGAGCGTCACGTCGGCGATGGAGTCTTTGAGCATCAATTTTGACTTCCACTTGCCGTCGCCGTGGGTCGGCCAAAGTTTCAGCGCCTCTTCGACTTCTTTTTTGATATCGCCCTGCTGTGCCGGCGACATCATGTCGAAGCCCGGATCGATCAGCTTGGCATTTTCTTCCACTGAAATATTCGCTTTGGCTTCCTTGTTACCTAGGATCCACGACTCGCGCTCGGTGACCACATCGTTGCGAAATTCGCGCTTGCCGACAGCGTAGCCCCACTCCATAAACGCGCCCTCGGTATACTTCATGATGTTACCCTTGTGGACGAAGTTTACGTTTTTACGCTTGTTATTCAGAGCCCACTGAATCGCCGCGCGCACCAAACGCTCGGTGCCTTCGACCGAGACCGGCTTCAAACCGACGGCTGCGGTGTTTGGAAAGCGAATCTTGGCATATTCTTTTGGAAAGTTTTCCTTGAGCAGCGATTTGAACTTAGCGTTGGCTTCGGTGCCGTTGGGAAACTCGATGCCGGTGTAAATATCTTCGGTGTTCTCGCGAAAAACCGCCATGTCGACAAACTCAGGATGCTTGACCGGCGACGGCACGCCGTTGAAGTAGCGAATGGGGCGCAGGCAAACATAGAGATCGAGCAACTTCCTCAAACCTACGTTGAGCGACGTCATGCCGCCGCCGATCGGAGTGGTCAGCGGCCCTTTGATGCCAACGAGAAACTCAGTGAACGCCGGCACGGTTTCATCGTGCAGCCAGCTATTGTACTGCTTAAATGACTTCTCGCCCGCGTAAACTTCCATCCAGTGGATTTTCTTTTTGCCCTTGTAGGCCTTTTCCACGGCCGAATCGAACACGCGCACCGACGCGCGCCAAATATCGCGCCCGGTACCGTCGCCTTCGATGTACGGAATGATCGGATTGTCGGGAACCTGAAGCTTTTTGTTGGCTCCCATGGTGATCTTTGCGCCGCCCGTCGGGACTTTTACCACTTTATACTCTGCCATGTTCTCCTCACCTGCAAAAATAGCCTAAGGGCCTTCTACAAATCTAAACGCGCCTTAGGCTATTTGCTTAAAAATGAATTTTTAACTGCTCGAAACTAACTGATAAACTAGGGCGAGTCAAGGCGCTTAACTACTCGTTTTTCTTCTGCTCTAGCCACTTTTCCAGGTAGCGTCCGGCGACGTCTCTGCCGCCCAAACCAAAGGCCAGAGCCAGCGCCAAGCAGACCGCGCCGAAGACCAAAATGAATGCCCAGATGACGATTTCGGAGGCGATATCGAGGATTTCAAAGATGCCGGCAACGACGAAGATCGTCGTGCCGATATAAGCGGCACGGCCGATCGATGCCGCGGCGTGGAGACCGGCATTGGCGCAGGAGGTCCGCGTCACGCTTTCCAAAAAATTCGCGAAATAAAGCCCGAGGATCAACGTCACTAAAGCCGCTACAATTTTGGGAATGTAGAGATAAATCGTGTGCAAGGTATCGGTGGCGCCGCTCAAGTTGAGCGTCTCCAGCGTCGTCACGATCGCGATCAGAAAAAGAAACCAGAAAGCGAGCAGCCCGATGATGTCGGAAGGCGCCTGCTTGATCCCGCCCTTTTCGAGAATCTGCTTGATACCGGCGCGCTCCGCCAGCGAATCGAACTGGCAGAGCTTGAGCAGACGCACGACGATTCTTTTGATCACGTTGCAGATCACCCAGCCGAGCAGAAGGATCGCAATGGAAAAGAACAGGTTCGGTAGAAATACCGCTATCTTGGTGACAAAGGCGTCCCAAAATCCCGTGACTGTGACCATCGGATTCATCAATTCCTCCTTTAGGCGCGATCTACGATCGCAACTACTAAATAGGGGAGTTACAGCAATAATGTCAAACTAAGGCGTCAAAAAGCAAAACTTCCACCGTACTTGCAACCGCAACCTCCCCTCACTATAGTCGAGCGACTCGGCAGCGATACTCGAAACCTGCGTCGCCATCGGAACCAGATCTTGCACCTGTCCATCGACAAATTATCCAAAGCCTACGGTTTTTTGTGGGCGCTTAGAGATGTCCGTCTCGATTTTCAACCGGGACAGCTCGCCGCCCTGCTCGGACCCAACGGCGCCGGTAAAACAACCTTATTGCGACTGCTTGCTGGATTGATCGTCCCCACCTTGGGATCGATCTGCTTTGACGGCGCCGAATTTGCGCCCGGGAACACCGGCTTGCGCCGAAAGATCGGTTTTCTGTCTCCCGTTGATCATTTATACGAGAATCTTACAGTGGGGGAAAATCTCCGCTTCTTCGCGTCGCTCTATCGCCGCCCGCACGACGCCGCCATCGAGGAAAATCTTGCAGCCGTTCAGCTCGCCGCGCGCCAAAGCGAATACGTGGCCAATCTTTCCAGCGGCCTGAAGTGCCGTCTCTCCATCGCCAAGTGGCGGCTTTTGCAACCCGAGCTCTTATTGCTCGACGAGCCTTACGGCGTGCTCGACGGCAGCGGCGTCGATCTGCTCGAAGATTTTTTGCTGGCGCAATGTGCCCGGGGCGGCATTGTCGTCATCGCCTCGCATCATGTCGCGCGCGTGCTGCGGCTGTGCAATCGCGCCGTGATCTTGCATCAAGGTCGGGTGACTTTCGACGAAACCAAACGCCAGCCCTGGCCGAGCTTCGATCAAGCCTTTGGTGAATTTCTGCCGCACGGCGACCCATGACGCTGCTCAAAGAAACTTACCTGCTGCTCTGGAAAGATCTCCTGCTGGAGTTGCGCCGGCGCGAGAGCTTGTTGACGATGTTTTTTTTCGGCACGCTGCTGCTGTTTGTCTTTCATTTTTCCTTCGATCTCGCGCCGGACAAGATCGTTGAAATGGCGCCGGCGCTGCTTTGGCTGGCGTTCCTTTTCACCGGCACTTTGGGTCTCGCCCAACTTTTCAACGCCGAGCGTGAAAATCATTGCCTCGATGCGCTGCTGCTGTCGCCGCTCGATCGCGGCGCGCTGTTTCTCGCCAAGACCGGCTTCAACTTGATCCTGATGCTTCTCGTCGAGATCGTGGTCATCCCGCTCTTTTGGATTCTTTTCAATCTCCATTCGTGGAATTTGCTACCGCAAATATTTCTGGTTAGTTTGTTAGGTACCGTTGGCTTTTGTGGCCTGGGAACGATGATGGCAGCGGTCACGCTGCGCGCCCGGGCGCGCGAGCTGCTGCTGCCGCTGGTGCTGTTTCCTTTAATGATTCCAGTCATACTGGCGACGATCCGCTGCATGGAAAATATTCTGCGCATGGGTGAACTCGGCGAGGCGCTCCCCTGGCTCCGGCTGCTTTTAGGTTTTGATGTGATATTTCTGACCCTCGGCGTCCTGCTTTTCGATCACGTCATCGAGAGTTGACATGAAGAAAGGCGCTCAATCGATCAAAAAACGCCGTGGCATTCTCGGCGCCTTGGCGCTCATCGCCATCGCCGTCGGACTGTATTGGGGTCTCGTGATCGCGCCGCCGGACGCTTATCAAGGCCAGGTCCAGCGCATCATGTATCTGCATCTGCCGAGCATTCTCACCGCTTATCTTTCTTATTTTTTAGTGTTCATCGGCAGCGGCATGTATTTGTGGAAACGTGAGAAGCGCGACGATATCCTGGCGCACTCGGCGGCGGAACTCGGCGTGCTGTTCACCGCGCTGACGATCATCGAAGGCTCGATCTGGGGACGCCCAACGTGGGGCGTGTGGTGGACCTGGGATGCACGGCTTACCCTCACAGCGATCCTCTTATTGATCTATATCGGTTATTTGATGTTGCGATCGCTCATCGAAGATGAAAACCGCGCCGCATCGGCCGCGGCGGTATTGGGCATCATCGGCTTTCTCGACATTCCATTGATCCACATGTCGGTTTACTGGTGGCGCACCTTGCATCAACCGCCGTCGATTTTACAGCCGAACAAAGCTCCCTGGGAAAATGTTCATCCGTCGATGCTGATCGCTTTAACGATCAGTTTTGTCGGATTCTTGTTGCTTTATTTTTATTTGCTATCGTTGCGCTATCGGTTCGGTGAAATGCGTGGTGAGATCAAAGCGCGGCGCTTGGCGCGAGGCGGCTGATGGGACCTTGGGGTTTTGTTGCGCTGGCGTATGGAATTGTCTGGGGGGTAATCCTGCTGTACCTCATTTCGTTGAAGCGGCGCTACAAGAGCGCGCAAGCCGAGCTAGACGTGCTCAGCTCGGTGGAGGCGACGGATCGCGATGTCAAAAAGTAAACGTTTCTTGATCGGCGGGGTCATTATTCTCGCGGCAATCTCTTACTTGATCATTGGCGGCATGAAAGAAGCCATCGTCTATTTCGTCACCCCATCCGAGCTAAGAGCCAAAGAAAATACTTCCACCGATAAGTTCTTGCGCATGGGCGGCATGGTCGTAAAGGGATCGATGCAAAAAGACCTGCAAAATCTCACCTACCGCTTCGAGCTGACCGACGGCACGACAAATTTTCCGGTGTTCTTCAAAGGCGTGCCGCCGGACTTGTTTAGCGAAGGCAAGGGCGCTGTCGTCGAAGGACGCATCGGCAAAGATGGCGTGTTTCAAGCTACGACGATCATGGCTAAACACGCCGAAGAGTACAGCCCGCACACCGACGGCAAAGACGCCGATAAAAGTTTCATTCCCGCCAAGGAAGCCTACGTCAAGTGACCGCGAATCTGGGCCATAGCTCCATCCTGCTGGCTTTTATCATAGCTCTCGCGGGGGTCGTCAGCCCTATTATTGCGGCGCGCTCAGGCGACCGACGATATTTGTCAATCGCGCGTTATGCGATTCTCGCGCAATTCGTTTTGGTCACGGTGGCCGCCACCGCTTTGATCTACGGCCTGGTCACCACGGACTTTTCCATTAAATACGTCGCCTTCAACACGACTCGCGCCACGCCGATCTATTATCGCGTGACCGGTTTGTGGGGCGCACTCGAAGGCTCGCTGCTGCTTTGGGAATGGATTCTGATCATTTTCTCGGGCGTCGTCGCGTGGCTCTATCGCGACCGGCACAAAGACATGATGCCCTGGGTGATCATGATCTTTTGTATCGTATCGGCTTTTTTTCTTGGCGTCGTCGGCTTTCTGTCGAATCCCTTCGAAATCATTTCGCCGGTGCCGCTCGACGGTCGCGGTTTAAATCCGCTGCTCGAAGACGCTAACATGATGACGCACCCGCCGCTGCTCTACACCGGCTTCGTCGGTCTCACCGTACCGTATGCGTTTGCTATGGCGGCGCTGATCGTCGGCAAGCTCGACGAAGCGTGGATCGTCAGTACGCGGCGCTGGACGATTATCGCCTGGTTTTTCCTGACTGCGGGAAATCTGGTCGGCGCCTGGTGGTCCTATCATGTCCTCGGTTGGGGCGGTTACTGGGCGTGGGATCCAGTGGAAAACGCCGCGTTCATGCCCTGGCTACCGGCAACCGCTTTTTTGCACTCGATCCAAGTTCAAGAGCGCCGGCGCATGCTGAAGGTTTGGAACCTGTCGCTGATCATCGTCGCTTTCAGCCTCACCATCTTCGGCACCTTTCTCACCCGCTCGGGCATCCTGTCGTCGATCCACGCGTTCTCATCGGGACCGGTGGGCGGTTTTTTTCTTGGCTTTCTCACCGTGATCCTACTCGCGTCCTTCGGCCTGGTGGCCTATCGCGCCGATCTGCTCAAGGAGCAACCGGAGCTCGACTCGATGGTCAGCCGCGAATCGGCTTTTTTGCTGAATAACATCGTGCTCGTTTCGGCGCTCTTTACGATTTTTCTCGGAACGATCTTTCCTTTGCTCTCCGAGGCCGTCGCCGGCGTGCAAGTCAGCGTGGGCGCGCCTTATTTTAACTCCGTCACCGTGCCGCTGTTTCTTTTTTTAGTTTTTCTCATGGCCGTCGGACCGATGATCGCCTGGCGACGCGCCTCTTGGGACAACCTGAAGCGCAATTTTTTCTGGCCCGCTACCGCTTCGCTTGCTTTCGGCTTGGGATTGTTTACCTGGAAAGTACACGACTTTTTGCCCTTGTTAGGATTTACGCTGTTGGCGTTCGTCGTATTTTCGATTCTTTACGACACCGCGTTGGCGCTGCGCGCGCGCAAGCGCATCGCCGGCGAAGGCATCCTCTACGGTCTGGTAACTCTGGCGCGGCGCAATCAGCGGCGCTACGGCGGATTCGTCGTTCATCTGGGCATCGTGTTGATCATGATGGGCATTGCCGGCTCAATGACCTATAGCCTGGAGAAAGAAGCAACGATGGCCGTGAAGCAGGAACTGCAACTTGGTAACTACCGTGTCCAGTTCGAAGGTTTAAAAGGCTCACAGCAACCGACCCATTTTCGTGTCGAAGGCGCCTTTCGAGTTTTTCACAACGGCAACGATCAAGGCATTTTGACCCCGGCGCTGAAATTTTTTCCGACCCAACAGTCACCCATCGGCCGCGCGGTGCATCAGAGTAGCTTGGATGAGGATATTTATTTGATTCTTTCGGGCTTCAGCGAAGTGGATCGCAATCACGCCACCTTAAAAGTGCTCGTTCGCCCGTTGGTGATCTGGATGTGGATTGGTGGATGTGTCATCGCCTTGGGAACTCTCGTCTGCATCTGGCCGATGAGAAAGACGGAATCTTCGGAGACATGATCTTTTTGGAATCCACAATCTGTATTTTGCGAGCAGAGATCTGCCGTTCCGAGCGGAGCGAGGACTAGATGCCCTGGCGACGCTTGGCGATCACGATCTTCATCATCGCGCCGGTCTTGGCGCTGCTCGCCTATGGCTTCAGGCGCGATTCGCGCTACATCGTCTCGCCGCTGATCGCCAAGCCGGCGACGCCGTTTACGGTCACGCTCTTCGACGGGCGCAAGCTGACGCTGGACGATCTCCGCGGCAAAGCCATATTTATAAATTTCTGGGCCTCTTGGTGTTTGCCTTGTCGCGAAGAAGCCCGCGATCTCGAAGCCGCTTGGCAGAAAGTCAAAGACAAAAACATGGTCTTTCTCGGCGTCGCGCTGCAGGACACCGACAAGAATTCGTCGGAATTCTTGAAGGAGTTCAACGTCAGCTATCCCAACGGCAAAGACGAGTCCGGCAAGATCAGCGTCGATTACGGCACGTGGGGCATACCGGAGAGTTTTTTCATCGATCCCCAAGGACGGATCACCTACAAACACGTCGGCGGCATCCGCGCAGCCCTCGTCATCGCCAAGCTCGAAGAAGCCGCCAAAGGCATCGTCAGCGCCCAAGAAGGAAAAGGCGACTACTCGGCGGTTCGATGAAGACGATGAGCCCAAGCACGCTATTTGCCCTATTCGCCCTATGGGTCTTATTCGTTCATCCACTCCACGCCGCAACCGCGCCCGATCTCGACGACCAAACCCGCGCTGTCGCCACCGAGCTGCGCTGCGTCGTTTGTCAAAATCTTTCGGTCGCCGACTCGCCTTCGGAAATGGCCCAGCAGATGCGCGCCATCGTGCGCGAGCAGCTGCAGGCCGGCAAATCGCCTGACGAGATCAAAGCCTTCTTCGTGTCAAAATACGGCGAATGGGTGCTACTCAAACCGAAGACTACCGGTTTCAGCGCGCTTTTGTGGATCCTGCCGTACGTCGTGCTCGTGCTCGGCGTCAGCGCCGCGCTTTGGTTTGTGCGGCGCTGGGTGGCCAGGAAAAAAAACGCGGAGCAAAGCGCGGCTCCGGCGCCGGTTTCTCAACAAATCCGCGCTGAGCTTTTGCGTAAAAATGTCGAAGAGCCTGATCTTGAAGACGCGAGCGCCAAGGCCCAACTGTTGCGCGAGCGCGCCCGGCTGCGCAATGAATTGATCGATCTAGACTTCGACTTTCAATCCGGCAAACTTTCTGAGTCGGACTACACGGGGCTCAAGCAGGAGATCGAAACCAAAGCGGGCACCGTCATTCAACAACTCGGTTCGCTGCCGCCGGAGCCCGCAGCCAAGCCCGCGCCTGCGGGCAAGTCCCGCGCTCGTGACGTCAAGGTCAACGCCAACCCATCTCAATTCCGCCGCTGGCAGATCATTGCCGGTGGAACTTTTCTTATGCTCTTCGGCCTGGCGTTAGGCGTGATGCTGACCAAGTCGGTGCGCCCGCGCGAATCGGAAAACGACACGATGACCGGCGATTTCCTGACCGGCACCAACTCCTCATCCGTCGAGGTCCGCGCAGCGCTCAACGAAGGCAAACAGGCTTTCGGCAATCAGGATTTTCCCAAAGCGATCGAAGCTTTCAAAAAAGTCCTCGCCGCCGATCCGAACAATCCGGAAGCACACAGCTACATGGGATTTATTTTGGTGCAAGCCGGTCACGGCGACGGCGCGTTGATGGCCTTCGACAAAGCTTTATCTCAAGCGCCGAATTTTCCCATGGCGCTCTGGGGTAAAGGGATGGTCTTGTACCAAGACAAAAAAGATTTTGCCGGCGCGCGTGAAACCCTGGAGCGGCTGTTGAACCTCCTGCCCGCGGGCGAACAACGAAATGAGATCGTCAAAGTGCTCGCCGAGATCCCGGCGACCGGCGGCAGCTCAACCCGATCA
>Ga0209811_10000679_pt1 | contig 13106 bp, 11 predicted proteins | sample Coa_R1_6_FD_187161 | JGI IMG/M metagenome (GOLD analysis project Ga0209811, IMG submission 187161) | Surface soil microbial communities from Centralia Pennsylvania, which are recovering from an underground coalmine fire. - Coalmine... | ecosystem: Environmental > Terrestrial > Soil >...
CCTGTTCCTCGACGAGCCGTTCGAGGGCGTGGACGCCATGGCCACGCGCGAGCTGCGCGAGCTGCTGCAGAAGCTCGTTGCCACGCGGCGCATGACGGTGTTCCTCACCTCGCACGTGCTCGAGGTGGTGGAGCGCCTGTGCACGCACATCGGCATCATCGCCAAGGGCCGGCTCGCCGCGTACGGCACGCTCGACGAGCTGCGCCGGGGACCCGGGGGCGCGCCGCGATCGCTCGAGGAGCTGTTCCTCGACACGATCGGGGCCACGCGCGAGGACGCCTCGGCCGGGCTCGACTGGCTGACGCGCGGGACCGAGCCCGGCTCCGCTTGAGAACGCTGCGGCTGCTGTTCTGGCTCCGCTGGCGCATCGGGCTCAACACCACCACCACGCGCGGCCGCGTGGCCGCGATCGGCATCACCGTGCTGCTCGCGCTCGCCATGGCCCCGATCTACGTGGGCGGCGCGATCGGCTCGTTCGCGCTCGGCGCGAAGATGGGCGCGCCGGGGCTGCCGATCGTGTTCGGCCTCTGCCAGCTCGGCGTGATGTGGGTGTCGCTGCTGATCGGCGCCATGGGCCGCACGTTCGAGCTGGACAAGCTCAAGCGCTACCCGCTCCGCCCGCGCGACGTGTTCGCCGTCAACACGCTCGCCTCGCTGGGCGAGCCGGTCGCGCTCATGACCGTGCCCTCGCTGGTCGCGGTGGCGCTGGGGATCGCCAGGCACTCGGGCGCGCTCGCCGGCTGGGCGGCGGGTGCAGGCGGGCTGCTGCTGCTGCTCGTCACCGCCTCGCTGCTCCAGCTCCTGCTGGCGCTGGTCGACGACCTGCTCCGGCGCGAGTGGATGCGCTACGTGGCCGCGTTCTTCTTCACCATGACCATGATCGGGTTCCAGCTCGCGGTGGGCCGCTCGTCGTCGCGCATGGCCGAGCGGGTGCGCCAGGCCGGGTTCACGCTCGACCAGCTGCTGGAGGACACGCGGCAGGCGTTCGAGCGGCTGCCCACGGTGGGCGCACCGGCGTCGGTGGCGGGCGCCCACCCGGTGGGCTGGCTCGAGTCGCCGCTCGCGGGGCTCGCGGTGAGCCTGCTGCTGATCCTGGTCCCGCTCGCGCTCGGCGCGCGCGTCATGGCGAAGGCCGCACTGCGCGGCGCCACCGGCGGCCGCGTGCGTACGCGCGCGTCGGGCGCCGGGCGCGGAAGCCTCGGCCCCAAGCTCCCCGGCCTTTCGCGCCCGCAATCGGTCATGGTGACGCGCGAGCTCCTCTACCTCGTTCGCACGCCGGCGCTCCTCTACCAGCTCGCGGTGGTGCCGATCACGGCCGTGGCGCTCCTCTTCCTCTCGCCCGCCCGCAACGCGGCATTCGGTTTCATGCCCATGTTCGTGATGATCGGCTCGCTTGCCGGGCGCAACCTCATGCTCTGGGGCTACGACGGCCCCGGCATCCGCACGCTGTTCCTGCTCCCGGTGTCGGCGCGCGAGCTGGTGCTGACCAAGAGCGTGGGCTGGTTCGTGAGCGCGCTGATCGAGGCGGTGGCCGTGCTCGGAACCCTGGCGGTGATGCGCGCGGCGCAGGTGCTGCCGCACCTCGCAGTCGTCGCCACCGGATGGATCGCGCTGTCGCTGGCGAGCAGCGTGCTCGGGACCTGGTTCTCGGCGCGCTTCCCGATGAAGCCGCCCGAGCGGGGTCTCGGACGTCGAGGCCCCGGCGGAGTGGCGGGTTTTGGCGCCCTGCTCGCCATCCTCGCCATCGCCGGTGCGCTGATCCTCGCCGTGGTCGCGGCGCGCGCGCTCGCACCCGACCCCTGGAAGGAGACCGCCTCGCTCGTGGTGACCACGCTCGCGGCCTGCGCCGCGGTCGCCGTGTGGTGGATCGGCATCGATCGCAATGCCGACGTGGTCGAGCAGAACCGCGAGCGCATGATCGACGTGCTGGCGAAGTCGTCCGACGCCTGAGGGGCCTTGCCACCCGGGGTGAGCCGCGCGCGCCGCAGCGGCTATACTCCCGCCCCCACGGCTCACCACCCTGTGGAGCACGCTTGCCCGAGACCACACGCCATTCGCTCGCCATCATCGGCGCCGGCCCGATCGGGCTCGAAGCCGCGGCGCTCGCGCTCGAGCTGGGATTCGACGTGCACGTGTTCGAGCGCGGCGAGGTGGGGGCGCACGCGCTGGCGTGGGGCCACGTGGGCATGTTCACGCCGTGGCGGATGAACATCGGGCCCGCGTCGGCGCGCCTGCTTTCGCGCCACGGCTGGAGCGCTCCCGATCCGGCCGCGCACCCGGCCGGCGCCGATCTGGCCGAGCGCCTGCTCTCGCCGCTCGCCGCGACGCCCGAGATGAAGCCCCGCGTGCACACGCACGCCCAGGTGGCGCACGTCTCGCGACACGGCGCGCGCAAGCACGATTGCGGCGGCAGCACGCGTGACGAGCATCCGTTCCGGCTGCTCGTGCGGGACACCGGCGGCCGTGAGAGCTTCCTCCACGCGCACGCGCTGATCGATGCCAGCGGCACGTACGGCCAGCCGCTCTGGGCCGGCACGGGCGGCATCCCGGCGCGCGGCGAGACGTACCTCCAGCCGCAGATGAGCTACCACCCCGACGACGTGCTGGGCCTAAGGCGCGAGCGCTACGCCGGCAAGGCCACGCTCGTGATCGGCGGCGGCTCGTCCGCGGTGACGACCGTGGTGGCGCTGGAGCAGCTCGCACGCGAGACGCAGGGCGCGCGCGTGGCGTGGGTGACGCGGCGCGAATCGCCCGGGTTCGCCGGCGAGGTCACGAACGACTCGCTGCCCGCGCGCGCAGCGCTCTATTCCGAAGGCCGCCGGCTCCAGTCGGGCGGCTCGCCGCACGTGAAATGGCGGGGCGGCGGTGAGTGCGAGGGGTTCGAGTACAATTCAGCTACGCATCGTTATCGCGTTCAATTCGTCACCAAGGCGGGCCCCGTCGTGGAGGACGCCGACCAGGTCATCATCACCTGCGGCCTCGGCCCCGACACGGCGCTCACGCGCGAGCTGCGCGTGCACGAGAGCTTCGAGACGCTCGCCCCGAAGAACGTGGCCGACGCCTTGTGCGCAGCCGGCACGACGGACTGTGCGAAGGCGCCGGCGTTCGACGCCGCGACGCTCGCCACACCCGAGCCCGGCTTCTTCATCCTCGGCGCCAAGTCGTACGGCCGCTCGAGTGCGTTCCTGCTCGAGACCGGCTACCGGCAGGTGGCCGGCGTCCTCGCGGCGCTCGCCGAGCGCGCCGGGCTCCCCGCGCCGCAGGGGGCCGAGTGCTGAACGCGGGCGATCTCGCCGAGCTCCGGGCGCTGCTGGGGGAGAACGGCGTGATGGCGAGCGAGGCGGCGCTGTTCACGTACGAGGCCGACGCGCTGACCGTGGAGCGAAGGCCGCCCGACGCCGTGGTGCTGCCGCGCTCCACCGACGAGGTGTGCGCGCTCGTGCGCTGGGCGCACGCGAAGAAGCTGCCCGTGGTGCCGCGCGGCGCCGGCACCGGCCTCGCGGGCGGCGCCACCACCGAGCATGGCGGGCTGTCGCTGAGCCTGAACCGCATGGACCAGGTGGTGCGCGTCGACGAGGCGCGCATGTTCGCCTGGGTGCAGCCCGGGCTCGTGAATCTCTGGCTCTCTCAGCAGCTCGCGGCGAAGCAGCTCTACTTCGCGCCCGATCCGGCCTCGCAACAGGTGAGCACCATCGGCGGCAACGTCGCCACGAATGCCGGCGGCCCGCACTGCCTCAAGTACGGCGTCACGTTCAACCACGTGCTCGGTGCGGTCGTGGTGCTGGCCGATGGCACCGCGGTGACGCTCGGCGGCGAGGCACCCGACTCGCCGGGTCTGGACCTGCTGTCAGTGGTGAGCGGCAGCGAGGGCACGTGCGCGATCGTCACCGAGATCTGCGTGCGGCTGCTGCCCGTGCCCGAAGGCGTCAAGACACTGCTGTTCGACTTCGACACCGTCGAGGACGCCTGCCGCACCGTGTCGCGCGTGATCGCGCTCGGCATCGTGCCCGCGGCCATGGAGATCATGGACCGGCACACGACCGCGCTGGTCGAGGAGTGGCTCCACATCGGACTGCCCACCGATGCGGCCGCGCTGTTGCTCATCGAGGTCGACGGGCCCGCGGTGACGCTCGAGCCCCAGGCCGAGCGCATCGCCGCGATCGCGCGCGAGCAGCGGGCGCGCAGTACGCGCATCGCCAAGGACGCCGACGAGCGCGCGCTGCTATGGAAAGGCCGCAAGTCCGCGTTCGGCGCCTACGGCCGCACCGCCTCCGGGTTCACGATCATGGACGGAGTGGTGCCGCGGACGCGGCTCACCGAGGCGCTCTCGAACGTCTACCGGTTCGCGGCCGAGAAGGGACTGGACGCCGGCAACGTGTTCCACGCCGGCGACGGCAACCTGCACCCGCACGTGCTGTTCGATGCCAGCGACCCGAAGGGCCACGAGGCCGCACTCGAGGTGTCGCACAAGATCCTGCGCATGTGTATCGAGTACGGCGGCACGATCTCCGGCGAGCACGGCGTGGGCATCGAGAAGCGCCCGATGATGAGCGAGCTGTTCGCCGGGGACGATCTCGCGGTGATGGACCGCGTGCGCGCGGCGTTCGACCCCGAGCGGCGGTTGAACCCCGGCAAGATCCTCCCCGGCGGAGCGGGTTGCGGCGAGGGCGCCGAGGGGTTGAAGAAGCGTGGCTCGTTCGAGGCGATGCGTGGCTTCGCGGCGAACGCGAGCGCGGAAGGCCCATGGATCTGAGGACCGCGCCACGCGCCGTCGACGCGGCTCGGTACGCGATGGACAGCAAGGGGCCGCGGCTGGCGTGGCGACCCGAGACCGCGGCCGAGGTCGCCGATGCCGTGCGCCAGTGCAACGCGGACGGCCTGAAGCTCGTGCCCTGGGGCGGCGGCGTGTCGCTCGCGCGCGAGGCTGCGCCCGCGAGCTACGACGTCGCGCTCGACCTCACGGCTTTGAAGCGCGTCGCCATCTACGATCCGGACGACTACACGGTCACGGTCGAATGCGGCATCACCATCGACGACCTGCGCGCGACCCTCGCGGCGAAGCGCCAGGAGCTGCCGCTCGAGGGCGCGGAGAGCTGGGGCGCGACGTTCGGCGGCGTGCTGGCGTCGAACGCCAGCGGCCCGCGCCGGCGCGCGTTCGGCGCGCCGCGCGACCGCATCCTCGGCGCGAGCTTCGTCACCGGCGACGGCGTGCTGGCGAAGACCGGCGGGCGCGTGGTGAAGAACGTGGCCGGGCATGCGGTGCACCGCCTGCTCGTGGGCTCGCGCGGCACGCTCGGGGTGCTCGTGCAGGCGAGCCTGAAGCTCCTGCCCCAGCCGCCCGCGCGCGCCGCGATGGTGTGGAGCTGCGATGCCGCCGCGCTCGCCGACGCCGCGCGCTGGCGCGACTGGCCGCGCCGCGAAGCGGCCGTGCTCTCCGTGATCGGCCGCTCGATCGCGGCGAAGCATCCTGTGCTGGGCGGGGAGGCGCCGTTCGCAGTGATCGCGGGCTTCGAGGACGACGCCGCGTGGGTGGCGGACTGCGGCGAGTTCGCCCAGCAAACGCTGGGCGCGCCGCGCGTGAAGGTCAGCGATGCGAGTGCCTCCACGCTCTGGCAGCAACTCACCGACTTCGAGGAGATGCCGGGCGTGCGCCTGAGCTTCACCACGGCCGCGAACACGCCCGGGGCGATCGCGTTCCTCGCCGGAAGGCCGGTGGCCGAGAGGCTCGTGTTCCACGCGCCCTGCGGCCGGCTGCACCTGTGGCCGTCTGCCGAGGAAGCGGCTTCGCTGACGAAGGAGCTGGCCGGCCGTGGGTTTGCGCTGATCGCGGCGCGAGGCGTCGCGCCCGTTGGGCCGGGCGAGAGCGCTTCCATCTCGGCGCTTCGCGTCGCGCTGCGCCAGAACCTGGACCCGCACGGAGTGTTCTCGCTGGGTTAGCGCGCCTGCGGGCCGCTCACTCCGGCTGCTTCATCTTCACCCACTTGGCGACCGGCGGGATCGCCTTGCCGCGCGTACAGCAGTCGATCAGCGTCGCGAGCCTCGACACGCGCGTCTGCTCGCGCTTCGGGCTCCGCAGCCAGCCGGCCACCATCTTCCGGTAGGACGGGATCTGCGCCTGCCAGAACCTCCACGCCTTCGCGTTCGCCTCGAGCTGCCTGCGCGATACCGCATCCAGCTCCACCAGGCCCGCCTCGTGCGAGTAACCGGCCTGCTTCGAGTCATCCCACTTCGCGCGCGCCGCGCGGCCGGCGTCGTGGACGAGGCCTTCGGCGTCCAGCTCGGCGAAGCGCTTCAGGTTGACGCGGCTCCACTTGCTCGTCGCCTTCCGCGGCGAGAACCGGATCGTGTAGTGCTCGGCGTCGACCCCGCGGCGCAGGCCGTCGATCCAGCCGAAGCAGAGCGCCTCGTCCACCGACTGGGGCCAGGTGATGCACGCCTTCCCGGTCGACACCCGCCAGAAGCCCACCACCAGCTCGTCGTGCCTGGCGTGGTTCGCCGCGAGCCACTTCCGCCACGCCGCCTGCGTGGCAAAGAAGCGTGGCTTCACGGCACGCGTCCGTGTCGCACGCCGAGCCGGACTCACAGGAAGAACCTCCAGCTCGCCTTGGCGAATGCCTGCCGGCTCGTGGTTCGCGGCTCGCGATTCGCGAGATCGCGATTCCAGCCGCTGTTCACGCCCGCGTAGAACACGGTACCCGGGTGGATGACGTAGCTGAGGAGCCCGTTCGCGTCGAGGTGCTCGGCGTTGCTGTCGTACTGCGGATAGACGCGGAGCGAAAGCCGCTGCGTGAACTGCGCGGTCAGGTTCACGCCCACGAGCCATTGGGCGACGTGGTCGCCGCCGTCGTACGCGGTCGCGAGGCGGTAGCGTGTGACGTTGCCCGCGGCAGTGACCCACGACGTGGGCCGCACGGTGGCGTTCAGCACGTAGACCTCCTGCCATGCCAGCGCGGAGGTGGCGTCGGTGTCTCCGAACAGGATGCCGTCGCCCAGCAGCGCATCGAAGTCCATGGTGAGTGGCCGCCACGCCGTCCACTGCGCGAAGACGTGAGCGCGATCCTGCGGGTAGGTGTGGTTCAGCCAGTGCTCGTCCACGTGCTGGTAGCCGGCGTTCACGAACGCGCTCCTGCGGAACTCGAAGTCCTGGCTCGCCTGGAGATCGGCGAGTTCGAGCCGCCCGGTGTGGTCGTGAACCACCAGCGCGTCCACGATCGGCGCCGTGCGCTGGAGCGCGCTGCCCTTGGGGAACAAGTCCCAGAACGCGCCCACGTGGCGGTAGCTGACGCCGGCGTAGTCCTGGTAGCCCAACTCGTCCCGGAACTTCTCCCCCACGTGCCGGGCGCCCAGTTCGAGGGAGCGCGCCTTGTCGCGATAGAAGAGCCGCGCCACGCCCATCCAGTCGGAGAAGCTCGTGCGCGCCATCGATGTGTTGACGCTGTCGATGTACGAGCTGGAGCCGACGAGCTGCAGCTCGCTCCGCCAGTGGTGCGTGAATCGCAGCTGCGAGTCGAGCCCGCCGAAGCCGTTGAACGTCCCGCGTTCGTCCGCGACGCCCGCGACCGCGGCGGTGTCCGGCACGTCCTGCCAGTGCGCGCCCGCCAGGACGCCGACGTTCGATCCGCCCCCGAACGGCAGCTGCGAGCGCTCGAGCGCGTACCAGCCCGGGCGTGTGACCCGGTCGTCGCTGCTCGGCGTATAGCCGGAGCCGCCGAGGTCCGAACCGCCCGCATCACGCACGACGAGCGCGCCGGTGTTCCAGCCACCGGCGCGGCCCGTGAGCTTGGTGCCCCAGTCGGGATCCGCCATGCGCCGCGTCAGCACCAGGTCCATGAGCGTAAGGATGTGTTCCGCGCCCTCGAGGAAGAACGGGCGCTTCTCGGGGTAGATGAGCGGGAAGCGGCGGTTGACGTCGATCTGCAGCGCGTCCGCCTCGATCTGGCTGAAGTCCGGGTTGTAGGTGGCGTTGAGAACCAGCGATCGCGTCACGCCGAGCTGGAGGTCGGCGCCGGCTTCGCGTTGCGGGTCGTGGCTCCACTCCGTAGCGCCGCCGGAAGGAAGCAGGTCGCGCGTGTCGAGCCGCGCGCCGTACACGTACGGCTCGATCGACAGCTCGCGGCCGCCGCGAGCGCCGTCCAGACCCTGCAGGTCAGCCGCCTGGAGCATGATCGGGCCCGTCTCGCCGACCTTGTAGGGTGGCCAGGTTGCGACCTCGTTCCATGACGTGATCTCGCGTCGCACCCAGATCCGCCACGGCCGCCCCTGTGCGGAGATGCGCAGGATCCGGAACGGCACTTCGATCTCCGCCGTCCACTCGCCGTCGCCGCGCTTCGTCGCCGAGTCCCAGACGCCGTCCCACTTGAAGTCGGGGTCGCCGGCGAGGATGCCGTCCACCTGCACGCCGTAGGGATTCACGCCGAAGATGTACGCGCGCTGGCCGTCGCCGTCGGTGTCCAGGTGCACCGAGATGTGGTCGCCGTCGAGGACGTTGTCGCGCGCGGTGAGGCCCGCGTGGGGCTTTCGCTTGGCTTGGCACCAGATGCCGAACACCAGCCGATCGCCGTCTCGCAGCGCGCGCACGGTGGTGGATTCGTCGGGGGTGTCGCCCTCGCGCGGCGTCATGAGCAGGAACGCGCCGGCCACCGGTGCCTGTGACCACGCGGGTTCGTCGAGCACGCCGTCGATACGGACCGGGCCCGTGATGTCGTGCACGGCGAGCGAGGGGCGTTCCGCGGCCAGTGCGACGCAGGGCAGGCACAGCGACAGGAAGAGGGCGCGCCGGGGGAGACGCATCGCGGCAGTCTCCGGTATCGTCCCGCGGCCGTCCACCCCTTCTTCCATTCCCCGCTCGAAGGGAGTCCGCCATGAACCTCGAGATCCTGTCGCTGTTCGCCACGCTCGCGGCGCCCACGCTGGCCGTGGTGACGCCTGGTCGCGCACCCTCACCGCTCGCGCACACGTTCTCGATCGTCGCGCGCGATCCCAAGACCGGCGAGCTGGGCGTCGCGGTGCAGTCGCACTACTTCAGCGTCGGTCCCATCGTGCCGTGGGCCGAGGCCGGCGTGGGCGCGGTGGCGACGCAGTCGCTCGTGCTCGTCGACTACGGGCCCAAGGGCCTCGAGCTGATGAAGAAGGGGATGACCGCGAAGCAGGCGCTCGACCAGCTCCTCAAGGCCGACTCGACGCACGATGGCCGGCAGGTGGCGATGGTGGACGCCAAGGGGAACGTGGCCGCATACACCGGTCCGTCGTGCATCCCGGATGCGGGCGACGTGCAGGGCGTGCAGTTCTCCTGCCAGGCCAATCTGATGTCGAACGCCACCATCTGGCCGGCGATGAAGGCCGCATACGAGAAGGCGCAGGGCGATCTCGCCGAGCGGCTCATGCAGGCGCTCGAGGCGGCGGAGAAGGCAGGGGGCGACATCCGCGGCAGGCAGTCGGCGGCGATGGTGGTGGTGAAGGGCGAGAAGGGCCCGAATCCCTGGGACAACGTGGTCGTGAACCTGCGCGTCGAGGACAGCGACCATCCGCTGGTCGAGCTGCGGCGGCTCCTGCGCCTGCGCCGCGCCTACAACCTCGAGGACGCGGGCGACGCGTTCACCACCGCGAAGAAGAGCGCCGAGGCGGCGCACGCCTACGCCGAGGCGATGAAGTTGGCGCCCGACGTGGTCGAGCTGCAGTTCTGGGCGGCGAGCACGATGTACCAGAACGGCAAGAAGCCCGAGGCGCTGGCGCTGTTCAAGCAGGTGTTCGCCAAGGAGGCGCGCTGGGTGCCGCTGATCGAGCGGCTGGCGAAGGTCGGCCTCTTCCCCAACGACCCCAAGGCGATCGCCGAGGTGAAGGCGCAGGCGACGAAGGGCGCGCCGTGGTGAGCCCGATCCGCTAGAGCCCGGAGCGCGGCTGTCCACGCGCCCGCGTCGCTCGCGCCCGTCCTTGCCGAAATGCGTGGCGCGCGTGGTGCGGGTATGCTGCGCCGCCCGTCCGCCCGCCCTGTAGACCTCGAGGCTTCTTCCATGTCCGCACCCGGCAAGTCCCACCGCCACCTCGGCGGCAAGCGCATCGATCCGCCCGCCATCACCGGGCGCGAGAGCGCTGCCGACCTGATCGACTCGGCGTTCCTCGCCTACAACGCCGCGCGGCTGCGCGAGGGCGCGCGGCTCCTCACCGAGCGCATGTTGGAGGACGACGTCACCGTGGCGCTGTCGATCACCGGCGCGCTCACGCCCGCGGGGCTCGGCATGAGCGCGTTGATCCCGCTGCTCGAGGCGGGCTTCGTGGACTGGATCGTTTCCACCGGCGCGAACCTCTACCACGATGCTCACTTCGGATTGGGCCTGAGCATGCACCAGGGCACGTTCCAGGTGGACGACGTCGAGCTGCGCGAAAAGGGTGTCGTGCGCATCTACGACATTTTCTTCGATTACCACGTGCTGCTCGACACGGATGCCTTCTTCCGCGAGATCATCTCGGGCCCCGAGTTCCAGCGCACGATGAGCACCGCGGAGTTCCACTTCCTCTGTGGGAAGTACCTGCGGGCCCGGGAAGACAAGCTGGGCCTGAAGCATCGCTCGCTGCTCGCGGCAGCGTGGGAGTTCGGCGTGCCGGTGTACACGTCGTCGCCGGGCGATTCCTCGATCGGCATGAACGTGGCCGCGAAGGCGCTCGAGGGGAACCTGCTGCTGCTCGACGTGAACGCCGACGTCAACGAGACCGCGTCGATCGTGTGGGATGCGAAAGCGCGCGGGGGGAAGAGCGCGGTGTGGATCCTCGGCGGCGGCAGCCCCAAGAACTTCCTGCTCCAGACCGAGCCGCAGATCCAGGAGGTGCTGGGGATCGCCGAGAAGGGTCACGACTACTTCCTCGCCGTGACCGACGCGCGCCCCGACACCGGCGGCCTCTCGGGCGCGACGCCGGCCGAGGCCGTGAGCTGGGGGAAGATCGACCCCGACCAGCTCCCGGGCACGGTGATCTGCTACACCGACTCCACGATCGGCCTGCCGCTGCTGACGAGCTACGCACTCGCCCGCCACGCGCCGCGGCCGCGGAAGCGGCTCTACGAGAAACGCGACGACTTGATGAAGCGGCTCAAGCAGGCGTACGCCGAGCACGGCCGCGCCAGCGAGGGCGCCTCCAAGCGGTGAGCGAAGCGCGCTGGCGCTTCACCACGATCGCGCACGCGACGCACCGCATCCTCGGGCCGCTCGCGACGGACACGGTCGAGCGTGCGCTGACACGCGCCGCGTATCTGTACCAGGGCGCGGCCGGGCTGGTGCTCGACGTCGGCTGTGGCAAGGGCGAGTTGCTGCTGCGCGCGCACCGTCACCTGGGCGGAGCGGCACTCGGGATCGAGCCGAACCCGGCGTTCGCTGCCGCCGCGCGGGAACGCGCGCGCGAGTGGGGTCTCACGGCGCACGTCACGATCGAGGAGCGCCGATGGCAGGACCTGCCCGCGCCGCCCGCCGGCGTGTCGCTCGCCATCTGCACCGGCAGCGTGCACGCGTTCGGCAGCTTCGGCGATGCGTTGCAGGCACTGCATTCCGTCGTCGCTCCGGGCGGCCTCGCGCTGGTCGCGCCTGGCTACTGGAAGCTCGAGCCAGCGCCGGAGTACCTCGCCGCACTGGGCTCCACGCGCGACGAGCAGGACGACTGGGACGGGACGCTCGCGCGCGCCGAGGGCGCGGGCTGGCGCGTGCGGCATGCGCACGCGAGCACGCGCGGAGAATGGGAAGACTACGAGCGTGCATACGCGGCGAACGTGAATGCGTGGTGCACGGCACACCCGGACGACCCCGACGCGCCCGCGTTCGCGGAGCGGATCACGCGCTGGAGCGCGCTCGTCGAGCGGTACGGGCTCGACACGATGGGCTACGCGCTGCTGCTGCTCCAGCGCGGCTGAACGTCGCGGCGTTCGTCGCCTGCGGATCGGCGGACGCTACTTCCGGCCCGAGGCCGCTGCAGCAATGGGCGCCCGCCGGCTCCCGAGCGACGCGAGCTGTGCCTCCAAGCCCTCGAACAACTCACCTCCGTGTCCGCGGTAGACGATCTTCCCGTCGCGCAGCACGAACGTCATGGGGAAGCCCTCGAGCGCCCAGCTTGCCGTGGCCACGGAGTCGGCGAGCAGCACGGGCAGATGAACCTTCCGCTCGTCAACGAACTTCACGATCTTCGGCCGTACGGTGTCGAGCGGCTCGCCGTCGGCGTTGATCGTCACGACCCGCACCGGCGACGTGCGCGGACGCGCAGCCCAGCCGTCGAGGCCGGGCAGTGCCGCGCGGCACGGCCCGCACCACGTGGCCCAGGCGTAGACGACAGTGATGCCCCTGGCATGGCTCAGCGATTCGGCGCGGTTGGACGTCAGCTCGACGAGCGTGGCCTCCGGCACGGCATGGCCGTCGCGGTGCGAATCCAGCCAGTAGGTGCGCCTCGCTGCCTCGCGGCCTCGCGCCACGCGGGCCCTCGTCACGGCGACATCGCCGCCACGCGCCGCGACCAGTGAATCGAGCAGCGCGGCGGAAACGGCGGCATCCGTCGAGTCCACGGGGTACTGCGACAGCCCGAGCGTGAGCCGGTCGATCGCGTGCAGGGCCTGGCCCTGACTCATGTAGAGATGGCCGAGACGCATGAACACCCACGCATCGGGTGTGCGCGATTCGATGACGTGGCGCTCGAGCGTGACGATCGCGAGCGAGTCCTCGTCGCGCTTGATCTGGACGAGCGCCAGCCAGCGGAGATCCTCCAGCTGCGCGCCCGGCGGGCCGTACCGCGTGTCGATCTCGAGCGTTCGCACGGCGCAGTTCTCTGCGAGCTCCAGGTGGTGGCCGGCGTGGCCACCGACATCGTCAGGGACGACCAGGCCGGCGTGCCCTCCTACCTGCTGCACTGCGAGCGGTCGTCGGGCCAGTACCTGTTCGGCGCGCTGGTCAGCGCGGGCGAATCGCTCGGCATCGGCGTCGACGGCTTCCGCCTGCCCGGTATCTAGCTGCTGAGAAAGAGGAACACCATGGCCTTCCCGAGCGACCTGGAGATCGCGCGCGGCGCGGCGCTGAAGCCGCTCGAGGACGTCGCGGACGCGATGGGCATCGCCTCGCACCTGCTCGAGCCGCACGGCG
>Ga0209811_10000680_pt1 | contig 13099 bp, 13 predicted proteins | sample Coa_R1_6_FD_187161 | JGI IMG/M metagenome (GOLD analysis project Ga0209811, IMG submission 187161) | Surface soil microbial communities from Centralia Pennsylvania, which are recovering from an underground coalmine fire. - Coalmine... | ecosystem: Environmental > Terrestrial > Soil >...
TGCACCAATCGCTTCGTTTGCCTCTGTCCCGCCATATTCAGCTCGTAGAAGTAGACGCCGGGCTGAGCGAGCTGTCCCCCGGTGGTCCTGCGGTCCCAGCGGATGCTCCCCGGCCCGGCCGGAAGCGATCCGTTGACGAGCGTGCGCAACGCGTGGGAACGGGAGGTCGCGCTGCGCTCGACTCCTGGTCGATCAGACCGTTCGCGCTCTCGATCAGCTCCTTGAACCGCTGGGTGAAGCGAGCCGCAGGAGCACCATCGATCAGGTTGTGATCGAAGCTCACCGTCAGGCTCATGGAGTGCCGGACCACGCTCCGCCCGTCCACCTCCTCCTGCCTCTGGCCGATGCCGCCCACGGTGATCCAGCAGAGCGACGGGGGGCTGAGCGGGATGCCCCAGCCGGCCCCTTCACCGAACATGCCCACGGTTGAGAGCATCACCGTCCCCCAGGTCTTCTTCCACATCCGGGGATTCCGCTTCCCGATCCAGGTCGTGATCTTGAAGTACGGGAGATAGAGCGCGGCCGGCAGCAGCTGCATCGCCTTGCCGCCGCCCACCTCGAACTTCGCCAGGTCCTGCACCTGGGCGGCTCGGATCTCGCGATGGATGTCGAGGAAGCTCTTGTGGTTCGCGGCCCGTACGATGTAGGGGAGGATCAGCGGCTGGCCGCCCGCCTCCCGCTCGACGTAGGTCAGCACGTCCACGTCGCCGAACACGATGAGGTGGCCGTTGCCCTTGCGCATCGCCTGCACTTCTTTGTGCTCGTCGACGGCCCTGCCGAGGCAGGCCATGATGAATGCGGTGAACGACAGGGACTCGCCGGTTCTCGCGTGATGGTCCCGCAGGAACGCGCGGGCCTTGGTGACATCCACCTCGAGCAAGCCATGGATCATGGGCTTGCGATTGGTGACACGGATGGCCGCCTCCAGGAAGCGCTTGACCTTTGGATACGGCACCACCCGGTCCTCGCTGTGCTGCTGTCTCGTGGGCTTCACGTCGGACCTCCCGTGCAGCGGCGGAGCGACCGCGGAGGGAGGGGCACGGCCGGGCCGTCGCGTGTGGAGCCACGTTACCGCCGCGCCACGAGCAGGGGCATGGTCCCTTGGTCGCACCGATCGGGAGCGCGCGGTTCGTGCCGCGGCCCACAGCGAGCGAGATGAGTCATCCTGACCCGGTGAATTGTGGCGCTTCACGGATCAGGTGCCAACACCTGAACTCGCAGTGATTTGGACGCGCTCGCCCGCGGGGCGTCTCCAGTCACTGAACGGCGGTGTGGCGGCGCAGTTCGCGCTTGCCTATCCGAGGGACGCCCGTGAAGATGAGTCCGCTCTCTCATGGCCGCGCTGGTGCCGATGAGGGCCGCTCTTCGGCACTCATTTCTTCGCACCCTTGCCTGAGAAGAGGACCCACCCATGTTCCACCGTTACCTCATCGCGCTCGCAGCCCTCGCGGCCCTGACCCTCCCGTCACTCGCGCAGGCGAATGCTCGCCTCATCAACGTGGTCCCGACGGACGGCGGCTGCGTCTCGGGACCCACCGGGCCCTCGGTCCAGTTCTGGGACGTGCAGCCGGGCAAGACCTACCAGCTCACGATCAGCAACGTGGCGGAGTGCGCCCATGGGGGCACCGATGCCACGCTCAACGTGCGCGTCAACTCGTCCTGCTGCGGCAACACCGACATCGTCGCCACGCTGGTGTCCCCGGGCACGTACCAGTTCTCCTACACGCTGCCGGCGAACAGCGTGTGCACGTTCCCGATCTTCTACTGCACCACGCCGGGCCAGAACAACAGTGGCTTGAACGTGGATCGGAATGACGGCGGTCCGTTCATGGCGCACCTGCGCGCGTCCAGCTTCGGTCCCGGCTGCACGAACCCGACCCCGATCCTCGGTGGCGAATGTGCGATCGTGCCCACGCACCCGAGCACGTGGGGCAAGCTCAAGAGCATCTACCGCTGATATCGACCGACGCCTGAAGAGCCCGCACCGCAGCGACTTGGCGGTGCGGGCTTTCGATTCGCGGCGCGGGCTTTGGATTCTCAGCAGGGAGAGCTCACGCGCGTGACCGACTTCGCGTAGTCTCCGCCGCGAAGTTCCGGGAACGAGCCCACTCAAGGAGACGAGGCAACCATGGCGACCAAGCTGGAGAAGGCACTGAAGCGGGAGCTGGACATCGACGGCAAGCCCTACATGCTCACGATCGACCCGGCGGGGCTCAAGCTGGTGGAGAAGGGCCGGAGGATCGGGCGTGAGATGGCGTGGAAGGATCTCGCGAGCGGCGATGCCGGTCTCGCGGCCGCGCTCCAGGCGTCCGTGGGGGAGAAGTCGCCCGATTGACCACGTTCCGCCGGTCGACGACGAACTGATCCGAGGGCTCCGATGATCGCTCGCGGTCCTGCCGCCCGCGTGGGCGTGCCGCTCGTGCTGCTCGCGGCCGCCGCGATCCTTGCGCCCGTGCATGCCCAGGCGCCGGCCACGACCTCGGCGACCGTCACGCCAGCGCCGTCCCCGCCGCCGTCGCCCGTTTCGGGCATCCGCAACAAGCTCTCGGCCGGCGACCTGCTCTCGGCGGAGTCGATCCTCGAGGTGCACCGCGAGAAGAACGGCGAGGACGGCGCCTGGCTCCAGGGCCTGGCGTGGCTCGCGCGCGGGGCGTTCCTGCTCGGCGACATGGAGAAGGCGGAGCGCTACGCGAAGCAGGTGCGTGAGGCATGCGCCCAGCGGCTGGCGAAGGGCGACACGCTGGAGAAGAACCACGACCTGGAGATCGCGCTCGGCGCCGCGATCGAGACCGACGCCCAGCGGCTCGAGCGCACGAAGGGGAAGAAGGCGGCCGCTCAGCTGTTGCGCGACGAGATCGCGCGCCATGCCAGCCCGCCGACGCTGCTGATGAGGCTCCACAAGCGTCTCAACATGCTCACGCTCGAGGGCACGCCGGCACCCGAGTGGGTGACCGAGGACTTCGTGGGCGAGCCACCGCCGGCGCTGGCCTCGATCAAGGGCAGTCCCATCGTGTTGTTCCTCTGGTACGAGGGCTGCGGCGACTGCAAGGCGCAGGCGGCGTCACTGGCCCGCGTCCTCGAGAAGCACAAGGGCACTGGCGTACGCTGTGTCGCGATCACGCGCTACTACGACGACCCGCCCGCACACCCCGCGGAGAAGGCGCTCATCGACAGCGTGTGGACGGCGGTCTACTCGGGCATCGGGTCGATCCCGCGCGTGATCAGTACGGTGTCGATGGTCACGTACGGCGTCTCGTCCACGCCGACGTTCGTGTTCATCGACCGCAAGGGCATCGTGCGGCGTTATGCGCCGACGCGGCTCACCGAGAACGAGCTCGAGCGCTCGATCGCCGCCATCACGCGCTGATCCGCGACGTCCGGCTCACGGCACGACGACGACAGGTCGAGCGAGCGGACGCGCCGGGTGAAGGCCAAGCGGCGTCTCGTTCCGCCGCACGCCTCGCGGCGCGCTCACCTCACCAGCGCGAACCGCTTCACCAGGTGCTGCGGGCCGGCGCGGAAGTCGAGCCAGTAGAGCCCCGCGCCCACGGCCGCGCCCGACTCGTCGCGCGCGTCCCAGCGGATCGAGCCGTCGCCCGCCGGGCGCACGCCATCGGTGACCGTGCGCACGCGGCGGCCCTGGGCGTCCAGCACCACGAGCGTGACGCGACCTTCGCGCGCGAGGCCGAAGCGCAGGTCGAAGGGCCCGTGCACGGGATTGGGCCAGGGACTCGCGAGCCACGTGGTGCCGGGACGGCCGTCGCCGACGCCGGTCACGCCGCGCAAGTCCACGCTCGCGTACGGGCTCTCGTTGCCGTGCTTGTCCACGGCGGCGAGCCGGTAGGTGGCGAGCGGGTGGGGCGAGGGATCGGTGAACCCCGCCGTCGTTGGCGTGCCGATGAGCGTTGCCGGCGACGGCGCGAACGTGGGGTCGTCGCTCCGGTACACGTCGTAGTGCTCGATGTCCGGCTCGGTGTTGGCGGTCCAGTGGAGCGAGGCGCCTCCGGGCGCCCAGGTCGCGGTCAGCGAGCTGGGGACCACCGGCGGAATGTTGTCCACTGAGTAGCCGCTGTCGGGGGCCGAGTCGTAGTACACGTCGATGTTCGCGGTGGTCGCGGTGATCCGGTAGGTGAAGAGCGGGTTCGAGCCGGGCAGCGAGTCCTGGGGCGTCGCCGCGGTGTAGCCATAGCCGGGCAGGCGTTGCGCCGGCAGCGTCGCCAGAGCCTCCCAGTAGTCGATGTCGGTGGTGCCGTTCGGCCGCACTCGAAGCTCGCTGCGGACACGCGTGGGGTCGGCGGGCAGCGCCGCGAGCGCGGTGGCGTGCGCGACGAGCCCCGCCGGCGGCACGAGCCGCCACACCGTGTAGCCGTTGACCGCGCCGCCGGTCACGTCGAGCGCACTCCTCGTCCAGGTGACGAACACCTTGCCGCCCTGGTCGTTCGGTACGTCGCGGATCTTGGTGATGTGCGGCATGTTGGGGTCGGGCACGCAGCCGTCGCGGAAGATCCCGAGCGAGTTGGACTGGTAGCCGCAGGTCACGGCGTCGGGCGAGCCGTTGCCGTCCAGGTCGGCGGCGATGACGTGCACCGGGAAGCAGCAGTCGGCGAGCACCACCGGCGCGGCGAACGTGCCGCTGCCGATGCCGCCCGAGCCCTGGCCCTTGAGCAGCAACAGCTGGTTGTTCACGCAGTCGTCGACCGCGAGATCGGTGATGCCGTCGCCATCGAAGTCGGCGGCAGCGACGCCCGCGCAGTTCTGGCCGTCGACGTAGGCGTTCGTGGTCGGGAACGTGCCCGTTCCCGAGCCGAACAGGACGTGCACGCCGTTCCAGTCCGAGTTGCTCACCGCGAGGTCGAGGTGCCCGTCCTCGTTGAAGTCGCCGGTGGCGAGGTCGTAGGGGATCCTGCCCGCCGGGATGTGGGCCGCGGCCTGGAACGTGCCGTCGCCCACGCCGCCGCTGCCGTTGCCGAGGAACAGCGCCAGGGTGTTGTCCGTGTACTCGGTCACCACGATGTCGGTGATGCCGTCCTCGTTGAAGTCGCCGGTGACCATGCCGAGCGGCCGGTTGTTCGTGGGGTAGACGGACTGTGCAAACGTTCCGTCCCAGTGCCCGCTGCCGTCCCTGCCGCCGATCAGGACGTGAATGGTGCGCACGTCGACGTCCGCCACCGCCACGTCCGTCACGCCGTCATGGTTGAAGTCGCCGAGCGCGATCTCGTACGGCATCGTCCCGGTGACGAACGTCGAGGGGGCGCCGAAGGAGCCCCCACCCAGGCCCCGCAGGACCTGGATCCCAAGGGCCCCCTGGTCGCCGACGACGAGGTCGGGATTACCGTCCCCGTCGAGGTCGGCGACCTGGACCGAGGCAGGCATCGAGGGGACCGGCAGGTCGATCCGCGTGCCGAACGTCCCGCCCGGCGCGACGCCCAGGAGGATGCCGACCTTGCCGACGTCGAAGTTGGTGAGGACCAGGTCGAGGACGCCGTCGCCGTTCACATCGGCGGCGACGACCTCGTTCGCGCCCTGCGCCGTGGGAACGGGGAAACGAGGCTGGAGCGTGATCGGCGGGCAGGTGGCGGCGAGCCCGGGGACCGCGCCGAACAGGGCGGCGCCCAGCAGGGCGCACGCCATCGAGGTCATGCGGGCAAGGGACACGTTGCCTCCTCAAGGTCCGAGCCGGCCGGGTGGGGCCGGCAACGGAACCATCTTGCACCTTTACACCGCCGTGACCCAAGCCGGTTCGCGGAAAAAACGATCCGCGGGGCCCGCAAGGTCGCCGGCACGGTTCGGAAAGCGCCCCGGCCCCAACGAAGACGCCGCCCGGCGGTAGCCGGACGGCGCATCAGGGGCGCTGGGGCGAGTCTACGAACGGCCTACTCCACGATCTCCTTCACGTAGTCGTCCATCGTCTCGCCGTCGATGTAGCCCACGACGCGGCGCACGATGTCGCCCTTGCGGTTGATGAAGAACGTGGTCGGGATCGAGCGGATGGGGCCGTAGGCGTCGAGCACGTCGTCGTTCGCCATCGCGAGCGTGAAGTTGACGCCGAGCTGGTTCGCGAACTTCTTCACCCCCTGCGGGCCGCTCTCGTCCACGGAGAGCCCGATCACGGTGAGGCCCTTCTTCTCGTAGCGCTTCTGCATCTCGGAGAGGTGCGGCATGCTCGCGCGGCAGGGGCCGCACCAGGTCGCCCAGAAGTCCACGATCATCGGCCTCTGCTTCAAGTCGGCGGAGCGGAGGGGCTTGCCCTCGAGCGTCTTCACCGTGAACGACGGCGCCGGCCGCGCCGAGGCGGCGATGGGCGAGATCGCCAGCAACGCGATCATCGCAGCGGTGAAGCGAAGATGCGGGGAGTGGTTCGCGAGACGCACGGGAGAGAGGTCCTCGAGATCCGGCCTTGGGAGTCACAGCATCGGCCGGTTCACGAGGACTCTAACCGCAAACGTGACGCGAGTGACGCGTCCGGCCGCGATTTTTCAGGCTTTTGACCGCTGTTGCACCCTGTGCCGGGGTGGCGTCGCGGGGCCGCGAAGCGAGTGTCATGCATCGGTTCTGTTTGGGGCACGCGCACGCGGTGTGCTAGCGTGCATGCGCTCTCCCCTCGATGGGATCCGCGAACCCTCGCGGTCCGACGCGACTTCACAAGGAAGGTGAAGCCGATGGTGATCGCCTCGATGTTCTCAGCGTTGTCCCTGTTGATCGCCTCCGGGGCGCCCGCGCTGGGTGTGGGCGCGGCGGGCTCCATCCCGGCGTTGGTCGCTAAAGCGAGTCCGTTCTCGAAAGCGGTGCTCGCGCTGCTGGTCGGGCTGTCGGTCTATTCCTGGGCGGTGATGTGGGACCGGCTGCGGCTCTACGCCCGTGTGCGCACGCAGGACGCACGGTTCCTGCAGGCGTTTCGCGGCGGGGACGGGAAGGGGGACCTCCGCGCGGTGGCCATGCAGACTCCGCTCTCGGTGCTCGCCAAGGCGGCGCTCGCGGGCCAGAAGGCCACGGAGACGCACACGGCCGATACCGTGGGCCCGGCGGCGCGCTTCGAGCTGGTGCAGCGCGCCATGGACCGCACCTCGGACGAGGCGGTGAACAACCTCGAGCGCCACGTCAGCTTCCTCGCCACCACGGGCAGCGTGGCGCCGTTCATCGGGCTCATGGGCACGGTGTGGGGCGTGATGGTGTCGTTCGTGAACATCGGCGCCCAGGGCTCGGCGACGCTCGTCGTCGTGGCGCCGGGCATCGCCGAGGCCCTGATCGCCACGATCGCCGGGCTCGCCGCCGCGATCCCGTCGGTGATCGGCTACAACCACTGTCTGGGCAAGCTGCGCGAGATCGGGCACGCCGCGGCCCAGTTCACGAGCGAATACCTCGATCGCCGGCTGGGAGCGCGCCACTCGTGAAGCTGCAAGCCCAGCGCGGCCCGATGAGCGAGATCAACGTCACGCCGCTCGTCGACCTGGTGCTGGTGCTGCTCATCATCTTCATGGTCACCGCGCCGTTCCTCCAGGGCGGTCTGGAAGTCGACCTGCCCAAGGTGGCGACGAGCGGCCTCGACGTGCACGAGGGCCTGATCATCAGCGTCCGCCGCGGCGGCACGATCGCGGTGGGCGAGCGCGTGGTGCCCTCCGGCCAGTTCGAGGACGCGCTCCAGCGCGCACGCGCCAAGGACCGGCCGGTCTACCTGAAGGCCGACCAGAGCGTGCCCTACGGCGACATCGTGACGCTGATCGCGCGCCTGCGCCGCGCCGGCGTCACGCAGCTCGGCCTGGTCACACAGCCCATGACCCAGAGCCCGGGCACGGGCCCGGGCGCGCCACCCGTGGGCCCGCCCGAAGGGCGGCGCTAGCCATGCGCGCCACGGTGATCGCCTCGACGTTCATCCATCTTGCGCTGCTCGCCGCGCTGTTCATCGTGCATCCCTCGCGCACGCTGGTGCTGCCCGGGCCCGACGTCGTGCAGGTGGCGCTGATCGGGGACCTGGCACCGGCACCGCCGGCGGCGCCGGTGGTCAAGGCGAACGACGCCGTGGTCCCGGACGAAAACCAGGGCGTGCGCATCGAGAAGCCAAGGGCCAAGCCGAAGCCCGAGGTGAAGCAGCAGCCGAAGCCGGCGCCGCCGAACGCGAAGCCCGCGACGGAGCCGCGCGACGAGACGCCGCCGCCGGCGGCCGCGAAGCAGCTGGTGCTGCCCATGGCGCAGGTGGCGAACGGCGTCTCCGGCCAGGTGGCGGTGGACGACGCCAGCTTCGAGTTCGCCTACTACCTGCAGATCGTGCGCGCGCAGATCGCGCGCAACTGGACGCCGCCCGCGGGCTCCAACGAGGGCCAGCGCGTCGAGGTCTACTTCCGCGTCTCACGCTCGGGCGAGATCAGCCAGCTCCGCGTGGAGACCGCGAGCGGCAACGACATCTTCGATGACTCCGCGATCCGTGCCGTGACGATCACCGAGCAGCTCCCGCCCCTGCCGCTCGGCTACGCCGGTTCCGACCTCGGCATCCACTTCGGCTTCGAATACACGGGGCAATCACAATGAAGAACACCGTTCGCATATTGTTCTCGCTGGCACTCGCGATCGCGCTCGTCCCGAACCGCACCAGCGCCCAGGGAGACGTTCGTATCGACGTGAAGAGCGGCTCGATCGCGCGGTTGCCGCTGCGCTGCGAATCGCTCCAGGGCCCGGCGTCGGGGAACGCCTCCGCGCGCGACGCCGATCAGGTGCTCGCGAACGACCTCCAGGCCTCGGCGGTGTTCGAGGTCGACCGCCAGTGGGCGCCGTCGGCGAGCGACCCTCAGCCGCAGTTCGTGACCGGGGGCCGCTGGAGCGTCGAGGGCTCGCAGGTGAAGCTCTCCGGCGAGCTGCGCGACTTCCCGGCCCGGCGCGCGATCCTGGTGCGCGACTACTCGGGGCCGGCCTCGGAGTGGCGGCGGGTGCTGCACCGCTTCTCCGACGACTGCGTGCAGCAGATCACCGGCGAGCGCGGCGTCGCCGATACGCGCATCGCGTTCGTGGTCAAGGACGGGCAGAACAAGGAGCTGTGGATCATGGACGCCGACGGCGCCAACGCGCACGCGCTCACGGCGGACAAGTCGATCGTCCAGTCGCCTTCGTGGTCGCCCGAGGGCTCGCTGCTGCTCTTCACCTCGTGGCGCGCCGGCAACGGCCCCGCGATCTGGGTGATGTCGCCGGAACAGCGCAAGCCGTTCCTGATCTCCGGGCGCCCGGGCTTGAACACCAGCGCCGCCTACGCGCCCGACGGCCAGAGGATCGCGTGCACGCTGTCGCAGGACGGCAACGCCGAGATCTACGTGCTCGACGCGCGCGGCGGCAACGCGCAGCGGCTCACGAACCACCGTTCCATCGACACCGCCCCGGCGTGGTCGCCGACCGGGCGCGAGCTGGCGTTCACCTCGGATCGCTCGGGGAGCCCGCAGATCTACTTGATGGACGCCGTGGGCGGGAGCATCCGCCGGCTCACGTTCGACGTCGACTACACGGACTCGCCGGCGTGGTCGCCGAAGGGCGACCGGATCGCATTCGTCAACCGCGTCGGCGGCGGTTTCGACGTGTGGACCTGCCGCGCCGACGGCACCGGGGCGAAGCCCGCGGTGACCGGCGGCAACAACGAGAATCCGCGCTGGTCCGCGGACGGGCGCCACCTCGTGTTCGCGTCCGACCGCGACGGGGGGTACGGTCTCTGGGTCACCGACCTGGACGGCGCCCTGCCCCGCAAGCTGGACACCGGCGCACGCCGCGCCATGTCGCCCGCCTGGTCGCCACGACGGTCGACCGGGTCCTGAAGGTTCGTTTCGATACCGCATCACGCTCGGAGCCAGGAGGACACACTATGAAGTGGAGCCCCCGCATCATCGCGCTGTCGCTGGCCGTGGCCCTGGCCGCTACCGGGGCCGGCTGTGCGAAGAAGCCGGCCAAGACCGAGCCCGTGCCGCCTGCGTCCACGACGCCCACGCCGGCACCCACGCCACCGCCGACGCCGGCCCCCGCGCCCACCCCGGCGCCCGAGCCGCCCAAGCCCGCGGTCTCCGCGGGCGACCTGCAGGTCATCCACTTCGGGTACGACTCGTTCCAGTTGGACGACGCCGCGCGCTCGGCGCTGGACTCGAATGCGAAGCTGCTCCGCGACAACCCGGACCTGAGCGTCTCCGTCGACGGCCACTGCGACGAGCGCGGCACCGTGGAATACAACCAGGCGCTGGGACAGAAGCGCGCCGAGGCGGTGCAGCAATACCTGAGCGATCAGGGCATCCCGTCCACGCGTTTCCGCGTCATCTCGTACGGGAAGGAACGCCCCGTCGACGAGGGCCACGACGAATCCGCGTGGGCCAGGAATCGACGCGTGGAGTTCACGCCGCGATGACGGCGCGCGCGTCCGCGCACTTCCGCAAGGCCGGCTGGGCCGCGCCAGCGCTGCTGCTCATCGCGGCGGCGCTGGGCACGCCCGGCTGCTACACGGCCGAGGTGGCGCTCATGAAGTCGGGGCTCGACAGCCTGCGCACGCAGGTGGACATGATGTCGGCGCGCGATTCGGTGAGCGCGCAGGTCATCGCCGACACCCAGCGCGACCTGGCCGAGCAGAAGGACCTGATCCTGTCCACGCGCGCCACGGCGACGAGCACGCAACGCGAGACCGCCGAGTCGCTCGACCGCATGGAGGGCAAGCTGGACGACATCATGGCGCGCTTCCGCATCGCCACCGAGCGCCAGCCGCCGCGCACGATCCCGCCGCCGACGGCCACGGATTCCTCGGCGGGCGCCGCCAGGCCCGCGACCACGGGGTCGTCGAACCCGACGCAGCTCTACGACCAGGCCACGACCGACCTGACGCAGGGCCGCTACGCCATGGCGCTCACGGGCTATCGGAACTTCCTCACCAAGAACCCGGACGCCGACCTTGCCGATAACGCCCAGTATGGCGCCGGCGAGTGCTTCTTCGCGCAGGCGCGCTTCGACAGTGCGCTCGTCGAGTACAAGCAGGTGGGCACGCGCTGGCCGAGCGGCGACCGCGCGCCCGCGGCGCTCTACAAGGTCGGATTGTGCCAGGAGCGGCTGGGTCGCAAGGACGAGGCCAAGCAGACGTTCGAGGACCTGGTGAAGCGCTTCCCCCAGAGCGGAGAGGCCCAGCTCGCGCGTGACCGTATCGGCGTCAAACTCTGAGAGGTTGAGAAGGCTCGCGCCGTCTTCGAGCGCGAGGGCGATGACGGCCGCCCTCGCGCTCACTCTATGTGTGGCGGCGCTGGGGGTGCGCGAGGCCTGCGCGCAGGCGCCGCCGGACACGAGCGCCGCCCGCGCGGACACGACACTGCGCGCGGCGCCGGACACGAGCGGCCGCGCTCTCCCGGATACGACGCTGCGTGCGATCGCGGACACGACGCTCCGCGCGCTCCCGAGCCTCCCGGACACGGTCCTCGGGCAGACCGAGTCGACCTACGGCCCCGCGAGTGACAGCGTCGTGCGTGCGCGCTGCGAGGGGGCGACGATCCGCCGCATCGACATCCGCTGCTTGAGCATCTTCGACCCGGTTCCCGACAGCCGTTTCTCGCCGGTCTACTCGGGCGCCAACCGGCTGCACGTGCGCACGCGCCAGGCGACCGTCCGCTCGCAGCTCCTGATCGCGCCGGGGCAGATCTGGACCGCCGACCGCGTGTTCGAGAGCCAGCGATTGCTGCGGGATCTCGAGTACATCGAGCCCGAGGTCATCGGCTCGCGGCTCGTGCACGACTCGGTGGACGTGCTCGTGACCACGCACGACCAGTGGACGACCCAGCCGGAGCTGAACGTCGAGCGCGGCGGCGGCATCACGTACGGCTCGGTGGGGCTGACCGAGCGCAACATGCTGGGGCTCGGCCTCGCCGTGTCGCTGGCGTTCCGCAGCGAGCCCACCGGCAAGTCGCGCTCGTTCGCGCTCACCGGCGAGCGCCTGTTCGGGACCCAGCTCGAGGCGCAGGCCAAGGCGTCCACGGGCACGGCGGGCGTCTCGAACTCGTACTACATCCTCGACCCGTTCCGCTCGCTCGACGACACCCGATCGTGGACCACGTCGTGGTCGCGGGCCGACGCCAACCAGTTCCTGTACGAGAACGGCCTCGTCTCCGCCACGTTCCCGTTCACGCAGCGGGTCGCGCAGGCCGAATACGCGTTCGGCAGCCGCTCCACGGACGGCGTCGTGCACCGCGTCGCGGTGGGCATGGCGCTGCACGACCGGCACTACGGGCCGACCGAGTTCTCGCCCATCTCCACGATCGAGGTGGCCTCGGGCGAGGAGGAGCTGAAGCTCCGCTGGGGCTCGATGCGCTACACGCTGTGGCGGCCGCATTACATCGAGCGCCGCAGCGTCGAGCTGATGGACCCGGTCGAGGACTTCGACATCGGCGAGCTCATGAGCCTCGAGGGCGGGCTCGCCATGCGCGCGCTGGGGAGCACCGCCGACGAGGGCATCGTCAAAGCCCGGCTGGACGCGGGTCACGAGAGCCGGCGCTTCGGCTTCGGCCTCATGCGCACCCGGTTCTCGACCCGGCTCCGCCGCGTCCCGGTCGAGACGCTGGCGCAGGTGGACGCGCGCTGGATCCAGCAGCCGGGCCGGGACCTGGCGCTGGTGGTGGCGGCGCACGGTGAAGTCGCCGCCGACGCGCCGCGCGAAGTGCAGAGCGTGGTGGGCGGGTTGAACGGGCTGCGCGCGTACGGTGTCCAGGCGCTCGCCGGCACGCAGATCTGGCGGTTCAACGGCGAGGCGCGCTGGGTCGCGGCCCGCGACGTGCTGGCACTCGCGAGCCTGGGCGGGGCGGCGTTCGTGGACGCGGCCCGGGCCTGGGGCGCGGGGTCGGACAACGCCCCGTGGCACCACGACGCCGGCTTCGGCCTGCGCTTCTCGTTCCCGCACGCTTCGCTCCACCAGGTGGCGCGCTTCGACATCGCCTACCCGCTCTCGCCCACGCGCGACGGACGCCGAACCCCGGTATTCTCGTTCGGCTCGTCGCAGGCGTTCTAGCCCGAGCTATTCATGAGCCCGCGGCCTGCGAATGCGATCTGCCGGCCATCCGCTGCGTTGCCGAACCGGGGCGCTCCTCGACGTGTCTTCAGACACGTCTGCGGT
>Ga0209811_10000681_pt1 | contig 13080 bp, 7 predicted proteins | sample Coa_R1_6_FD_187161 | JGI IMG/M metagenome (GOLD analysis project Ga0209811, IMG submission 187161) | Surface soil microbial communities from Centralia Pennsylvania, which are recovering from an underground coalmine fire. - Coalmine... | ecosystem: Environmental > Terrestrial > Soil >...
GAAGAAGCTCAAGGAGATGAGCGAGATCCTGAAGGACATCCAGAGCCAGGAGTTCAAGGATGCCCTGAAGCGCATGCAGGAGGCGCTGCAGAAGATGGACCGGCGCGCCATGGAGGAGACGCTGCCGCAGCTCCAGGAGCAAAATAAAGACATGCTGCAGCAGATCGAGCGCAGCATGGAGCTCCTGAAGCAGCTCCGCGAGGAGGAGCGCCTGGAAGCGCTCGCCCGCCGCGCCGACGACTTGAAGTCGCGGCAGGACGAGCTGAACCAGAAGCACGGCGAGATGGCAGAGGACCAGCAGAAGCGTGACGGCGAGCAAAAGTCCGGCAGCGATCCCAAGTCCGATCCGAGCCCCAAGTCCGGCGACCAGTCGCGCGACGCGCTCTCCCAGCAGCAGAAGCAGGCGGCCGAGGACACCCGGCAGTTGTCGAAAGACGCGCGCGAGGCGTCCAAGTCGACCGACCAGGAAGACGCGAAGCAGCGGCTCGAGGAGGCGGCGCAGGAGATGGAGCAGCAGGCCTCGAAGCAGCAGGAGGAGGCCGGCCGCGAGAGCGAGAGCGGCGACTCGAAGAGCGCCCAGTCCTCGGGGCAGAAGGCGAGCGAGAGCCTGTCCAAGGCGTCGAGCTCGATGCGCTCGAGCGCGCAGCAGCAGCAGCAGGAGCAGGACGCCCGCAACCTCGCCGCGGTGCGGCGCGCCTCGCAGGACCTGGTGGCGCTGTCGCAGGCGGCGCAGCAGAACTCGGAAGGCCGCCAGCAGGCGCCGAACGAGACCGCCGACGCGCAGACCGACCTCGCCGAGGGCGTGGCGCGCGTGGCGGATTCGCTGAGCACGCTGTCGCAGCAGACGCCGTTCATGTCCAACAAGATCGCCACCGCGCTCGGCCGCGCCATGCAGGGGCTGCAGCAGTCGGGTCGCGAGATGGCGCAGGGCGGCCAGGAGCGCGGCCAGCGGAGCGGGAAGAGCGCCTCGGCGTCGCTCAACGAGGCGGTGAAGGAGCTGCGCTCGACCGAGCAGTCCATGTGCAAGCAGCCCGGACAGGGCACGGGCGGCAAGACCGCCACCCAGCGGCTGGGCGAGGTGGGCAAGCAGCAGGCGCAGCTGAACAAGCAGTCGCGTGAGATCGCGCGCAAGATGTCGCAGCAGATGGCGATGACGCAGGGCGACCCGGCGGAGATGCGACGCCTCGCCGACGAGCAGCGCCGGATCCGCGAGCAGCTGGACGAGGTGCGCCGCGACGACGAGGCGAAGAAGAGCCTCCTCGGCCGGCTCGACGAGGCGCAGAAGCAGATGCAGGAGGTCGAGGAGAGCATCCGCCAGGGCGACATCGGCGACGACATCGAGCAGAAGCAGACGCAGATCCTGTCGCGGCTCCTCGATGCCCAGCGCTCGATCCACCGGCGCGACTTCGACCCCGAGCGCGAGGCGCGCCGCGGCGAGGACATCGCGCGCCCCTCACCCACCGCGCTCAACAAGGACCTGTTCCGCGAGAACGACCGGCTGCGCCAGGACCTCTTGAAAGCCGACGCCGACCGCGTGCCGTCGCAGTACCGAACGCTGATCGAGGCCTACCTCCGCGCGTTGAACGGATCGCTGAAGTGATGCGGGCGCGCGCGCGTGCCGCGATGCTGTGGCTCTGTGTCGCGGCCGGGCCCGCGTTCGCCCAGGGCACCCCTCAGCCCGCGTTCCCGCCCGACCTCGCCCAGACGACGTCGCCGCTGCGCGTGCACTCGCAGCGCGCGGTGGAGCCGCTGCCGCCTGCGGTCGCGGTTCGCCTCCAGCGCGCCGTGGACCTGCGCGCGGCCGGGCTCCCCGACCGCGCGCGCGACACGCTGCAGGTGCTCCTGCGCGAGCGGCCGCACCACCCGTCGATCGTGACCGAGTTGGGCCGCACCGAGATCGCGCGACGCGACTGGTCGGCGGTGGAGAAGCTGGGGACCGCCGAGCGCTCCGCGGCGCGCGATTCCTCACTCCTCGGCGAGGAGCTGGCGACCGCGTACGAGCGCCTGGGCAAGGCGCGCGACGCGATCAGGGTGGCGGTCGAGGCGTGGACCGTGAACCCGGTCGATGGGCCGTGGGCCTCGGGCGTGGTGTTCCGCCTCGCCCCCGCAGATGCGCGCACCGCGCTGGCGCTGATGGAGGCGTCTTCGACGCCGCGGCCGTGGCGCACCGACCTGACCATGGGCTACGCGCGGCTCCTCGCCGTGAGCGGCAGGGCGGCCGATGCGGCGCGCGTGCTCGCCGACGCCGAGAAGCGCTCCGGCCGCACCGGACTGCGGGTGATGTTCGCCGACGAATCGCTGCGCACCGGCCGGGCCGCCGACACCACGGCGGCGCTCCACGTGCTGCTGGATCTCACCGCCGACACCGCGCGCCGGCCCGAGGAGCGCATCGCGACGGCGCGGCGGGCGTGGCAGGCCGTGGAATCGTCCGGGCGCGAGAGCGAATGGGCTCCGAAGTTCGCCCAGGCCGTGCGCGACGTGCCCGCCGACCGCTTCGGTCCCGACCTGCTGCTGGCACTCGTCCGCTCGCTCCAGCGCACCGGGCACCCGGCCGAGGCGAGGGCGTTGCTCGCCGCGAACCCGTCGCTCGAGCAGCGCATGCCCGAGCTGTCGCTCGAGCGCGCCATGTCGCTCGCGCGCGAGGGCCCTCCCGCGCGCGCGCTGCCGCTGCTCGACTCGCTCACCAGGATCTGGCCGGCGGCGAGGTTCATGCTCGCCGAGGTGCAGTTCTTCGCCGGCGAGCTCGACTCGGCGCACGCCAACTACGACCGCATCGCCGCGGAGCCCGCGGACGCGAACGCCGCCGACGCGCTCGAGCGCCTCTACCTCCTGGAGGAGGTCCCGAACTCGCCGGTGCGCCCGGTGCTGGGGCAGATCGAGTACGAGCGCTGGCGGGGCGGGAAGGCGAAGGCGCTCGCGCTCGCGGACACGCTGTGGCGGGCGGAGGCGCCGCACGGGGAGTACGCCGCGCGCGCCGGGCTCACGCTCGCCGCGCTCAAGCTCGAGGCCGGCGACGCCAAGGGCGCGCTGGCGCCGCTGCTCGTGATCTGCGACTCGCTCGCCGAAGACCGGCTGGCGCCGCTCGCGCGGCAGCGGGCCGGCGAGGTGTACATGGCGCTCGACGACCCGAAGCGCGCCCTCGACCAGTACGAGGAATGTCTCGCGCGCTATCCGCGGGCGTGGAACTCGGCCGAGGTACGACGCCGGGTGGAACGGCTGAGAAGGGAGCGACTGTGATGAACCGTTGGCGCGCGGCCTGGCTCGCGCTCGCGCTGCTGCTGGCGCCCGTGCTCGCGCAGGCCAAGCTGCTGGTACCCATGGACGACACCCAGGCCAATCACCTCAAGGCCTACGGGCTCACGTTCTGGGTGCTGCAGAAGGGCCTCAAGTGCGAGTGGCTCCTGAACTACAGGGGCGGTTCCTTCCTCCTGCCCGAAGACGCCTCGATCGCGCGCGAGGCGAACATCCGCGGCGTCACCACGAAGCCCATCTCCGGCTCCGACGAGGCGCAGATCCGCGCCACCATCGCCGACGAGAACATGGAATCGGTGATGCTGGAGAAGGCGCCCAAGGTGGCGGTGTACATCCCCGCCAACACGCCGCCGTGGGACGACGCGGTGACGCTGGCGCTCGAGTACGCGCAGATCCCGTATGCCAAGGTGTGGGACGAGGAGGTGCTGCGCGGCGACTTGAAGAACTACGACTGGCTCCACCTCCACCACGAGGATTTCACCGGCCAGCACGGCAAGTTCTGGGCGCAGTACCACCAGTTCCCGTGGTACCAGGAGGAGGAGCGCGTCCAGAAGGCGATGGCGACGAAGCTCGGTTTCGCCAAGGTGTCGCAGCTCAAGGCCGCCGTGGCGGTGACGATCAAGGACTACGTCGCGCGCGGCGGGTTCATGTTCGGCATGTGCTCCGCGACCGACACCTACGACATCGCGCTCGCGGCGCAGGGCGTGGACATCGCCGACGTGATCTACGACGGCGACCCGCCGGACTTGAACGCACAGCGCAAGCTCGACTTCTCGCGCACGCTCGCGTTCAAGGACTTCCGGCTCGAGCTGGACCCGATCCTGTACAAGTTCAGCGACATCGACGTGACGCAGGAGGCGGCGCAGCGCGGCCCGAACCAGCTGTTCACGCTGTTCGACTTCAGCGCCAAGAACGACCCCGTGCCCACCATGCTGGTGCAGGACCACGTCAACGGCGTGCCGGAGTTCCTGGGTCAGAGCACCGGGTTCAGGCGTTCGAAGCTCAAGTCCGGCGTGATCGTGCTCGGCGAGGTGGAGGGCACGGACGAGGTGAAGTACCTGCACGGCCAGTTCGGCCAGGGCACGTTCACGTTCCTCGGCGGCCACGACCCCGAGGACTACCAGCACATGGTCGGCGACCCGGCGACCAAGCTGGACGAGTTCCCGCACTCGCCCGGCTACCGGCTGATCTTGAACAACGTGCTGTTCCCGGCTGCGGAGAAGAAGAAGCAGCGGACGTAGGCGGGCTCGCTATCGCCACGCCACGACGCCCGGGGCCACGACCTCTGCGTAGACCTTGTCGCCGATCGCCAGATTTCTGCGCGCCCCGGCGATTCCTCGCGCCAGCACGCTGTCGGCCTTTGTCGAAGCCGCGAGCGCATCGAGCGAGCGTCGGATCTCGGGGAGCAGCGGCCGCAGCCGCGCTTCGTAGGCCGGCAGCCGCATCGCCCAGAAGATGCGGAGCCACGGGGTGAGCGCGGGATCGGTGATCAGCCGCAGCATGCGCTCGGGCGTCGAGCGCGGACCGAGCAGCTCGCTCGCGATCGGCGCGACCCGCACTTCGACGTCGATCGCCCTCATGTCCCAGGCCGACAGCCCACGCGAGACATCCACGTACCCGGCCGGAGCCGCCCGCGCGTTCCAGTCGGAGCGCACGTACTCTTCGAGTGCCGGCAGGACCGCGTCGGTGTCGGCGAGTGCCATGGCGACGGCGATCTCGCCGCGAACGTCGTGCTCGGCGCCGGCGCTCGAGCGCCACAGCTCGAGCAGCGGGCCCACGGCCCTGTGCCGGCCGAGCGCGTAGGCGGCGACGCACAGCGGAACGTTGAAACGAATATGGCCCACCGCGCGCAAGGAACCGTCCGTCACCGGCACGACCAGGCTGTCGGCACCCAGCGCGCGCCGTCCGAGCGCGAGCAGTGCACGGTCCTCCGCTGCCGTCGGATGCTGCAGCAGCCCCAGCAGCATGCCGTAGCCGACGCTCGGCATCGCCGGATCGGCGGCGGCGGCGCGGAGCACGCGATCGTGAGCCTCGGGCCGTGGCGCGAGCAGCCCGTGCCACTTCTCGAGCTCACCCCAGCCGAAGGACGAAGGCCACGGCATGATCAGGGGCAGGATGGGCCACAGCGCGTTCGAGCGTCCGTTGATCGTCCCACGCTCGGCCCCTCGGATCCGCTCCGGCAGCACGTCGCGTGCGGTGATCGCCGAACTCGTGACCAGTGAGCCCACGATCCGGCGCTCGACCGCAGCATCGCCGCACGCCGCGGCGGCGGCCAGCACGCGATCGGCGAACGTGATCTCCGTCGGGTATCGCGAGCGCACGCCACGCGCACGCCTTTCGATGCCGCGCAGCCGATCGATGCAGCTGGCGTCGCCCTGCGCGATCACGTGCTCGAGGCACATCTCCCGCAACTCCCGCTCCTCCCAGGCCCGATCACCTGGCTCAGCGCCTTCGAGAATGTGGAGCTCGATGGCCAGCGCCTCGTGCGCACGCAATCGCGAGAGCGACTCGAGCGCCTCGATCCGAGCGAGCCCCGATCCGGAACGCGCCTGCCGCGCGAGCGCGGCGACGGCGGCGGGCCCTCCGACCTCGCCGAGCGCCCACAGCACGGTGAGCCTCTCGTCCTCGCTGAGACCCGCGCGGTCGAGTACCGAGGCCAGCCGGGCAGCGGCGCCGGCGGGCTTCACCCATCCGAGGTAGGCCTCGGCCTCGAGGCGTCTCCGCCCGTCGGCGCTGTCGAGTTCGGGCAGCGGATCGTACGGACGAAAGCGAACGTCCTCCATGTCCGCGGGTGAAACGCTCGCCCGGAGCTTGGTGAGGTAGCCGTGCTCGCTGGCAAGACCCGGGAACGCCGTGTCCGGGTCGACGCCGATCCATGCACCTGCCGGGTGGCAGGCGTTCTCGGTCCAGGCGGCGCGCGTGCACGTGCGATGCACGAGCGCCCGGCTCGCGACCACGTAGAGCAGGACCTCGCTCGTCCGGCCGCCGATCGCGCTCACCCGAAGTGGGAACACCGGTTCGTCGGTGCGGAAGCGGAAGCGCACCGGCTGGAGCGTCCCCGCGGCGAGGGCGGCGTGGGTGACGCTGTCCGCCCGCCCCGGCCTGACCCGGAAGGCGACGAACACCCAGCCGCGAGCTGCATAGTCGTCAAAGGTCGCGAACGCGGCGGTCGGAACGTGGAACCGATTCGCGTCGAGCCAGCGCCGCAGCGCGGCGCCGTTTGGCGCGGCAAGCACGGCGGCATCGTAGATCCCGATGTCGACGCGCTGGAGCAGGTGCGCCTCTCCCGCCGAGGTGCCCAGGGTGGCGGTGAGCCCGCGCAGGCGTTGGGAACGCGGCCGCCACGTCTCCTGCGTGGCCATGCTGAGCTGCTCGAACAGCTTGGGATCTTCGGCGCGCATCCGCGGGCGCGTGGGCAGCGGGACGATCCAGCCAAAATCCCGGACCGCGCCTTCATAGCGCACCTCGAGCACCAGGTCTTCCAGGCCACGGTCGAACACCAGGACGGCCTTCTGCTCGGGCTCGTGGATGTCCGCGTTCTGGTTCCGCCACACGAACGCGCCGTCGGCGGAGGCGGTCGAGGAGACGAGGCAGACCAGGAGAACGATGCAACCGCGACACACGGCGTGTTTCCGGACCCGCGGGCACGACATGCGAACCCCCGCACCACAGACGGGCCGCAGCGGGGACGATGGCCGCCTCGACCCGGCCGAGGGTGAGCCACGCCACGTCCCGGGCGCGGGCCGCGAGGAGCCGCGCCGAGGGAATCGAGCATAGCGAGCCGCCATGACCGAGTCGATCGAGACTTCGGCCTGCGCCCCAGCGCGGGTCCTGGGCATCGAGCCTTGTCAGGTGCCGCCGCTCACCATTCCACCTAGACTGGCCGGATGATCCGCACGTCCCGCCTTCTCCTTCGCCGCCTCACCCCGGCGGACGCCCCGGCCGTACAGCGGCTGGCCGGCGAGCGCGAGATCGCGGAGAACACGCTCCACATCCCGCATCCCTATCCCGAGGGCGCCGCGGCCGCGTGGATCGAGCGGCAGGCGGAGCAGTGCGATAGCGGCAAGGCCCTCATCCTGGCGATGGTGGCGGACGCCGAGCTCGTGGGGGCGATCGGTATCCACGACCGGAACGATCACGACCGCGCGGAGCTCGGCTACTGGGTCGGAGTGCCGTACTGGGGGCGCGGGTACGCGACCGAGGCCGGCCTCGCCCTGCTCGCGCACAGCTTCGGCGTCCTGCGGCTGAACCGCGTGTTCGCGATCCACTACTCACGCAACCCGGCGTCGGGACGCGTGCTGCAGAAGCTCGGCATGCGGCAGGAAGGCGTGATGCCGCAGCACATCAAGAAGTGGGGCGTCTACGTGGACGCGGTCTGCTACGGCGTCCTGCGCGAGGACTGGCTGCGCGAGCACGAGCTCGTGTGGCGTTCTCAAACGGAGCCTAGTGCGTCGTCGCCTCCGGCGGGCGGCGGTCGATCGTGACCTGGACCTCCAGCGGCTTCTTCGCGCGCACGAGCCCCAGGCGGACGCGGGAGCCTGCGCCCCGGTCGTAGAGGACGCGCTGGAAGTCGTAGACGCTCACGATCGGCTGGCCGTCCATGGAGCTCAAGATGTCGTTCACCTGGACGCCCGCACGCGATGCCGGGCTCGGCGCGAAGACGTTGTCGATGACGATGCCCTTGATGGGCCCGAGCTTCGCCCGCAGCGTGTCGTTCAAGGCCAGCACCGAGACGCCGATCCACGGCGATTCCCTGCTCTGGCTGATCAAGAGCGCCTGGAAGATCGCGCTCACGATGTTGGACGGCACCGCGAGCCCCGAGCGCTCCTGGGGCGCGGGGCTGCTCGCTCCCGAGACCGCGAGGCGGGCGTTGAGGCCGATGACCTCGCCGCGCACGTTGACCACCGGCCCGCCCAGGGCGCCCTCTGGAACGTTCATGGAGACCTGCATGTAGGTCGCGCTCATGTCGTCCTGGTAGCACTCGCGTGACGGCGACACCGCCACGAACCCGGGCATGAGCGTGCGTTCGTGCCCGTCCGGATCGCCGAACGCGATCGCCCAGTGGCCGGCCACGGCCTTGCTGCTGTCGCCGAACTTGAGCCATGGCAGCGGATCGGGCGCGGTGATCTTGAGGATCGCCAGGTCCAGCGTCGGCTCCAGGCTCACCACCTGGGCGGTGTAGTACTTGGACTGGACCTCCACCTCCACGAACGGCGCCGGCTCGCTCGTCTGCGGATCCACGACCACGCGGCGCAGGGTCATGATGTAGCCGTCGGCGGAGACGATGAATCCGCTCCCGCCGGTGAGCGGCCGGTGTTCGGGGTGGAGTTGGTCTGCCGCCGAGACGAGCTGCCAGCCCGGGGAACCCGGGTCGTTGTGCTTGAGGTGATCCCACCACGCTTCGTCCTTCACGAAGCGGCGGATGTTGACGACCGCCGGGGTGACGCGCTTCGCCAGGCTCTCCATCACCCGCTCGGTCTTCTGCATCACGGCGATCGCATCGGGAAGACCGGCGTCGCTGGCGGGCGCTTTCGCGGTCGTGGACGCCGCGGGCTTGGGCTTGGCCGGCGAAGCGGTCACGGCGGGCGCCGCCAACGCCTCTGCGGCTGCCGACAACGCCATCGTCGCGATCCAGATCGTTCGCATCCTTGGGTCCATGGAAGCTCCACTCCTTCGGAGCGTGGGTCTACAGGGAATCGAGGAATCGGAGGAGGTCGCGGCGCGCTTCCGCGGGAAGCGCGCGGAACGCCTCCCGACTGCGCTCCGCTTCGCCACCATGCCAGAGGATCGCCTCCTCGAGCGACCGCGCCCGGCCGTCGTGGAGGAGGAAGCGGTGGCCGTTGACCGTGGTCACGAGCCCGAGGCCCCAGAGCGGCGGCGTGCGCCACTCCGAAGGCGCGGCGTCGCCCTCCGGCATGCCGTCCGAGAGATCCTCGCCCATGTCGTGGAGGAGCAGGTCGGTGAACGGATGCAGAACCTGGTGCGCGAGCACGGGCTGGTCGGCGGGCCCGGTGGTGAGCGCGGCGGCGTGACAGCGCGCACAGCCGGCGTCCTGGAACCGCGCCGCGCCGCGGCGCACGGCGGGATCGTCGAGATCCCGGCGCGCGGGCACCGCCACCCAGCGCGTGTAGTTCACGAGTGCCTGCCACTCGGCGCCCTGGATCTCGGGATTCCCGCCGTTTGGGCGCTTGCGCGCGGCGCCCTCGACGGAGGTCAGCTCCGTGGTCGGGCGATACGGCGAGGTGATCCCCATGTCGTCGTTCAAGGCGGTCCCGACCTGGCCGGCTACGGTCGGCTGCGTCGCTTTCCAGCCGAATCGGCCCGCGGGCCCTGCGCCTGCAGCGCCGCGGGCGGGCCGCGAGATCCGGCCCGAGATGCCGTCCTTGTCCGCATCGCCGGAGTCGGCGAACACCGCGAGCAGGGAGTCCGGAACCGCCTCGAGGAGCCCAACGCCGATCACCGCGGGCGCGATGCGGAGCGAGAGGCGCGTGTCCTTGGAGAGCGCGCCATAACCCAGGCTGGTGGCGTGGAGTGCCGGGCGGCGGAGCGTCACGTGCGTGCCGTCGGGATAGACCTGGTCGATCTCCTGCCACTCGACGACGAGCCGGCCTTCGGCCACGAGCCCCTGCACCGCGTGCTCGCTCAAGGCACTTCCATAGCGCGGGTCGGGCCGCCGCACGCCCGAGGCGTCGACCGCTGCCAGCTTCACCACCACCGCTGCAGAGGAGTCGGCGGCACCCTCCGGGGGCCGCGCGCGCCCGTCGTGCACGTGGCAGCCGGAGCAGGAGTGGCGCGTGTAGAAGGGCCCCAGCCCGTCGAAGTGGCTCACCGAGGAGGGTGCTTCCACCCACGGCGTGCTGAAGATGCGATTCCCGCGCGCGAACTGCGCCAGCGCCGGGGTGTCGAGCGCTCCGGGATGCTGCGTGAACGCGTCGCCCGTCTGCACGTCGGTGGTCGCATCGCCGCCCGAGCGCGCGGAGAGCAGGTCGTCGGTCGAGAGACCCGCCATCGCCACGCCCGCGAGCGCATACAGCGCCGCCATGAGCCCCAGGATCCGGCGCATCATCCGCCCCCGATCACGACGCGCGCACCGGCCGCGGTACCCGCACGCTGGATCGCCCCGGCCAAACCGATCAGCTCGCCGACCAGCGCCTCGAGGATACGGCGGCGCGGGTCCTCCTGCGGCGAGACGAGCACCGCATCGATCGGCGCCGGGATGCGCGGAACGAGGTTCAGCAGGCGACCGAGATGCTCGCGCACCTCGGCCGCGGGCTTCCCGCCCACCGCGACCAGCAGGCCCGGAGTGTCGCTGTTCCCGTCGAGCACGCGAGCGATGCCCACGATGTCGGAGGCGATGTCGCGGTGGGTGTTGTCACTGAAGCAGTCCTGCTCGTCCTCCTGCTCGCCGCTCTCGAGTGGGATGCCGACGCGCTCCGAACCCAGCTCGAACGCCGCCAGCGTGGCGGGTCCGGAGAGCGCGTGTCCGAGCGCCGCGAGCGGATCGCCGGCGAGGAACTCGCGAACGTAGCCGCCGCGCGCCGGGTCCCAGGCATCGCGCACGCTGCGGACGTCGCGCAGGAGCAGTTGCACCAGCAGCCCGAGGCAGGCGCGGCGACGCTCGCGGACCGGCTGCCCGGGGAGGTAGTCGGTGTACGGACGCGCACCGGGGCCGTCGCGGCGCAGGTCCTGGCCCCAGAGCAGGAACTCGACGGCGTGGTAGCCGAGCGTCACCTGCGTGTCGTCGTCACGCTCGTTGAGGCTCGTCAGTGACGCCTCGTCGATGGCGACGCGCCGGTCGGAGATCAGGCCCGACGCGGGCCGCCCCTGCACGTAGTCGAGAAACGCCTCGTCGATCGGCCACGGGTTGATGCGCCCTTCGCGCCCCTGCCGGTCGTCGATCGGACCGCCTGCGAATCGGAACGGCTCGGTGCGCGCGTAGGGATCGCGGCATGCGATCCACGCCGCGCGCGCGCGCTCGAGCGCAGCGCGAGACGGGTGTGCCAGCAGCGTGTCCACCGCAATCTGAAGCGTCTCGAGGCCCGCGACGGCCTCGGAGTAACCCTGGAACGCGGTGCGCGCGTAGCCCTCGAGTGCGGAGGACAGGGAGTCGGCCGCAGGGCGGCTCGCCGGCGGCTCGGCAGAGGCGACCGAGGCGATCGCGAGACACACGACGATCACACCAAGACGCCTGCTGATCGCGACGCTCGTTCCCGTGCCGTGCCCGCCCAAGAGATCGACCTCCACCCCGCTCCCGCCGGGGAACCCGCGCTCCGGCCTGGGGGTGATATCGGCCACGCCGCACGCCGGCCCGCGTGCCCCGAAGGGCTCGGGGTCAAGCGCTGGTCATGAATCCTTGCGCTCGGCCTGCTATTTCTTCGGCTCCGGTGTGCCCGCGTCCTTGGGCACGAAGTGGCGCTTCTCGCGCTCGATCTTGAGCACATCCTTGTTGGTGACGCGGAACTCGACGCGGCGGTTCTTGGCGCGGCCGAGCGCGGTGCCGTTGGAGGCCACAGGCACGTCCGGACCATAGCCCTGGCTCGTGAAGTGGCTGGCGTCGAGCGTCGGGTACTTCTGCATCATGTAGCCGAGCACCGCCTTCGCGCGCTGCTCGGAGAGCGGCACGTTCTTGGCCTTGGTGCCGGTGTTGTCGGTGTGGCCGCCGATCTCGATCGTCAGCATCGGGTACTGGAGCAGCACCTTCGCCACGTCGTCCAGCACCGGGTAGCTCTCGGGCTTGATCACCGCCTTGCCGGTCTCGAAGTTCACGTCCTGGAGCCGGATCATGCCGGTGTCCAGGAGCTCGGTCTCCTTCTCGCTCACCTCGATCGGGCAGCCGTCCGCGTCCACCTTCACGCCCGGCGGCGTGTTCGCGCACTTGTCGATGCCGTCCGGCACGCCGTCGCCGTCGCTGTCCACCGGGCAGCCCTTCGCATCCACGACCGCGCCCTTGGGCGTGTTGTCGCACTGGTCGATGCCGTCCAGCACGCCGTCGCCGTCGCTGTCCATCGGGCAGCCGTGGAGGTCGACCTTCGCGCCCTTGAGCGTGCTGTCGCACTGGTCGATGCCGTCCGGCACGCCGTCGCCGTCGCTGTCGACCGGGCAGCCGGCCTTGTCCACCCTGGCGCCCTTGGGCGTGCCCGGGCACTTGTCGATGCCGTCCGGCACACCGTCGCCGTCGCTGTCCGTGCTGCGGCCCGCGGCGTCGACCTTGGCACCGATGGGCGTCGCCGGCTCCTTGTCGAGCCAGTTGCGCACGCCGTCCAGGTCGGCGTCCTTCGACTTGCCGCCGCGGGAGATCTGCACCGCGACCGAGGCGTGGATGTGGTTGGAGAAGTTGTCGGCGTTGGCCTCGCGCATGAGCACGTCGCGCACCTGGAAGCGCACCGCCAGCCGCTCGTTGTCCTTGATGTTCATGACCACGCCCAGGCCGGCGCTGGGCGCGCCCATCTGCGAGATCATGTTGAGGTCGGGGTCGTGCGAGCGGCCGTAGCCGAAGCCGGTGAGGATGTACGGCGTGATGCGCTCGGAGGGGTCGCGCAGGTTCCAGCGCACGTCGGCGCCGTTCCAGGTCCAGCTGTGGTCGACCTCGCCGAACGCGTACTGCGGGCTCCGCTTGGTGCTCGAGCCCAGCCAGGCGTATTCGAACGTCATCGCCGGGGACCAGCGGTAGCCGATCGAGGCGGTGAGGAATCCCGCCGAGCGCAGGTAGTCGCGCGAGTCGTACTGCACGAACCCGAGACCGCCCGAGGCCTCGATGACGTGGCCGGCCACCTGGGCGCGTGCCGGGGCCGCGCAGAGCGCGAGCGACAGGACGAGCAACGGCAGGCG
>Ga0209811_10000683_pt1 | contig 13073 bp, 8 predicted proteins | sample Coa_R1_6_FD_187161 | JGI IMG/M metagenome (GOLD analysis project Ga0209811, IMG submission 187161) | Surface soil microbial communities from Centralia Pennsylvania, which are recovering from an underground coalmine fire. - Coalmine... | ecosystem: Environmental > Terrestrial > Soil >...
GCCCGCCCGTCGGTGCCGTGGCACTTGTTGCACTCGATCGCCTCGAACATCTCCTTGCCTCGCTTGATGGACTCCGCCGACGAGGCGACTTCCTTGGGCAGCTCGAGCTTCTTGGGCGCTTCCTTGAACTTGTCCGCCGCGAACGCCTTGATGTACGCGACGAGATTCCAGCGGTCCTTCTCCGAGAGCACCGCCCACGACGGCATCGACGTCCCGGGCATCCCGTCCGTGATGACCTTGAAGAGGTCCTGATCGGACGGCGCCTTGCCGGCCGTCGTCCGGATCTTGTAGATGCCCGAGGTGAAGTCGCGCGGCTGGGGCACGAGGAGCTCGGCGGCCGGCCCCTTGCCGTCGCCCTTCTCGCCGTGACAGCCGACGCATTTGAGCTGGTAGACGGCCTTGCCGGCGTTCGCGTCACCGGCCTGCGCACCGACGAGCGCGGGCGCGGCGCCGACCAGGGCGATGAACGTCGCGGCGAGGACGGCGGCCCTCAATGCGCGGTCTCCCAGCGCCGCGGCTGCTGACCGGTCGCGTCGTAGAGATAGATGATGACCTGCCAGATCTGGTCCTCGGTCAGCCGGTCTTCCCACGCGGGCATGACCGAGTTCCAGGGCGTGGACTCCTTCGGCAGGCCCGGCCCGCCCTTCGAGATGCGCCAGAAGAGGAATGCCTCCTGGAGCATCGCAATCGTGCCCGGATCCTGGAAGTTCGCCGGCGGCGGATTGAAGCCGTACGCGAAGTGCCCCTTCCCGTCCAGGTTGTCGCCGTGGCAGTACATGCAGTTGCGGATGTAGATCTCTTCTCCGGCCGCCACGTGCTTCTTGAAGCTCGCCTGGTCCTTGCGCAACGGGTTGTCCAGCCCCGTGATCTGGATCTCCTTGCCGCGGAACTGGATCGACGCGGGCGGCGCGGGATGGACGGCGCGCAGCTCCGGCGGCGCCTGCGGCTTGGCCGCGGCCTGCGTGTACGCGTAGTAGCCGAGCAGGAGCGGCACGATGACCAGGAGCGCGAGGCGCGTGAATTTCTTGTCGGGCGCAACCAGGGTCGTGCGGATCGGACGCATGAAGTTGCGCCACGAGTCGGAGTCGGACGAGACGAACACGAGCACCGCCAGCAGCACGATCGTCATGTAGAGCGTGAGCACGCTCCACGGCGCCGGCGGCCGGATGCCGAAGCGGAAGATCACGAAGGCGACCACGAGGACGAGGACCGCCTGGGCGAAGCGCGAGCGGAGGAAGTTCATGCCCTCACTTGAGCGTCAGCAGGAACGAGACCAGGTCCATATACTCCTTCGCCGTCAGGGTCTGGCCGAACATCGGCGGCATCACGCCCTTGGGGAAGCCCGCCACCGTCCCGGAGCCGGCGGGATCCAGGATCTTCTTCATGATGTAGTCGGGCGTCTGGATCTTCGCGATCTGCGAGAGATCGGGACCGACCGGTGAGGCGCCGATCTTGCCCGCCTTGTGGCACGCGATGCAGCCGGCCTTCGTGGTGAACACGGCTTCGCCCGCCTTCGGGTCGCCCGGCAGCTTGATCTCGGCCGGCGCGCCGCCGGCGGCCGACGCGCCCGCGGTCTTCGGGATGTCGTCGAGCTTCACGTCGGCCGTGCCGCCCTGCGACTCGAGGAACGCCGTGAGCGCCCAGACCTCGGAGCGGTTGAGCGCGATCGGCGGCTTGTCGACCTGCGGCATGATGTTCGGGTAGCCCTCGACGAGGTAAGCGCCCGGCTGCAGCAGCGACTCGATGATGTACTGCTTGGCGCTCATGCCCGGCTTCGTCTTGGCCGCGCGCGAGCCGATGCCCGCGAGATCGGGCGCGCGCGTTCCCTTCTGGCCGATGCGGTGGCAGATCTCGCAGGTGCCCTTGGTGTGGAAGATCTCCTCGCCGGCCTTCACGAGCTGAGCCGTCGTCACGTTGCCGCCCTCGAGCGAGAGCTCGGCGGGAGGCTTCGACTGGATCTGCGGAATCGAGTTCGCGTAGTACGTGTAGCTGCCCATCACGACGAGCGCGAACGCACCGACCTTCACCGCGACCGGAACTCGCATTTTATGGGAGAAGGGGGCTCCGCCCCCCTCTCGGCTCCCCCGCCGAGGCGTCGCTGCCGCCGGCGATGACCGGCGCCGCGTGGCCGTGCGCCTCGGCCTTGCCCTTCTCGCCGAGCCCGCCGAGCCAGAAGATGAACAGCACGAGCAGGAAGAACGCGATGGTGACCACCGTGATCATGTTGGACGCATATCCGATCGCTGGCGTGACCGCGTCGACCGAGTTGTCGCGCATGACGCCGTAGACGTGCCAGTGCTGGCGGATGCCCGACCGGGCGAAGCCCATCAATCCCATGAGCCAGGTGAAGGTCACCGCCAGCAGGATCAACACGTACTGCGAGCGCGGCGCGATCGTGCCCCAGCGGATCGCCCCGGTGGATCGGGCGCCCTTGAACATGGGAATGTCGATCGCCATCACGACGAAGATCGCGCCGAGCACGGCGAGCACCTGATAGACCGAGAACCCGATTCGCACGAGCGACTCGACGAAGTAGCCGTACACGCCGAAGAAGATGACGATGGCCGCCGCGATGCCGAGCGCGGCCCACTGGATCGCCATACCCAGTCCGACCCACGACTTGGTCGCGACCTTGTTCGCGCGGCGGTAGAGGACGAACGACAGGAACGTCGTCAGGATCATCATGTTCACCGCGGTGTTCTTCGCGGACATGACGCCGAGGAAGCCCAGCAACGGATGGTGAGTGCCGCCCATCGCGCGCGCCTCGTCGAGCGTGATGACCATCGAGCGTGGCGTCGCCCAGACCATGAAGCCGAACGCGAGGATGCCGATGAGCATCGGGACGTAGCGGCGATATCGCTCCGAGCCCGGGATGCGCTCCATGCCGAGCCACAGATAGTAGTTCGAGCCCATGAAGAGCACGCCGATCAGGATCGCCTGGATGATCCAGAGCCAGGACATGAAGCCGCCCATCATCGTGATGCCCATGGTCTGGTTGAACGCGTAGATCTCGCGGCCGAGGTAGTAGCCGGCGAACGGCAGCACGATGAACGCCGACAGCGCCACGAAGTTGCCGATGTACCCCATCCAGTCGTAGCGGGCGCGCTCCTCGTCGGTCTTGGCGCCGAGGAAGCGGAACGCCGCGTACGCCGCGCAGATCGTGCCGCCGAACACGATGTTGGCGATGAGCCGGTGGATGTTGATCGGCATCCAGGTGAAGTTGTTGATCGCCGCCCACACCGAGCCCTTCAAGGCGCCGGAATCGTCGATGCCGGCGGGCGACATCATGAACGTCACCCAGGAGTTCGCGACCAGCAGGATCGCGGTCCCGAAGAGATTGGACAGCACGCCGAGGCTCACGTGGATCCATTTCCGAGAGCCGCTGAGCCAGTCCCAGCCGTAGTACCAGATGTAGACGGTGAAGGTCTCGGCGAAGAACAGGCCGGCGTACACCCCGTACGTGGGGAAGAAGATCGACGTCATGTACGTCCAGAATTTGGGGTAGTAGCCGATGAACAGGAACAGGAGGAGCGCGCCCAGCAGCGCCGTCGTCGAGAATGCCGCGAACGTCAGCTTGACGAGCTCGTGCGAGAGCCAGTCGTACTGAGGGTCACGGGTGCGCCAGCCGATGATCTCGATGATGACGGCGAAGATCGGCACGCCGAGGATGAAGGCGGCGAAGTTCAGATGGAGCTGGGCGACCGCCCAGACCGCCAGCCGCGAGCCGATCAGCGGGAATGCGCGGTATGCCGGGTCTTTGGCCGCGTCTTGAGCCAGCGCCGGGAGCGCTGAAAGCAAGGTGAGGAGCGCCACCACTGCCAGAGCCGTCCAGGCACTCCGGCGGACCGCACGGCGCTTCTTCGCGTCGACTACCGAACCAGAAACTCGCAACGGTGTTGGTGGACCCTCGCGAGAGACGAGCTTGTTCTCAGTTTCACTAGAGCGATCAGGGCCAACTTTTAGGCCAAAGGGCTTGAAGTGTCAAGCGAAAAGAGGCTGGATGTTTGACTCTATAGCCCCCCAACGCTAGCATGATCAATGGGGATACGAATGAGGCCGCGGCTCAACCAGCGCATCCAGTTCTCGCTGGCCTACGTGCTGGTCGCGGCCATGGTCCTTCTCCTGCTCCAGTCCTGGCTGCAGGCCCCTCGCACGGTCGAGATCCCGATGTCGAAGTTCCTCGAGCTCGTGCGCAGCGACAAGATCGAGAAGGTCGCGTTGACGGAGAAAGAGATCCGAGGGATCGCCAAGTCCGACGCGCTCCCGACCCCTCCCAGCGGCCCGGGTGATCGCCTCCGCCAGTGGCTCGGCTCGGACGGCGAAGTCCGCGTCTTCACCGTCACGCGCATCCCCGGCGTCGACGAGGCGCCGCTCATCGCCGAGCTCGAGCGCCACAAGGTCGAGTTCACGGGCCGTATCGAGTCGACGTTCGTCCGCGACCTCTTCTTCGGCTGGATCATCCCCCTCGGCGTCATGGTCGGCATCTGGATGTTCCTGATGCGGCGCGTGGGCGGCGGCCCCACCCAGGCCCTCTCGTTCGGGCGCTCCAAGCACAAGATCTTCGACCGCAAGGAGCTCAAGACGACGTTCAGTGACGTCGCCGGGGTCGACGAGGCGAAGGCCGAGCTCGTCGAGATCGTCGACTTCCTGAAGAACCCGAAGAAGTACCAGCGCCTCGGCGGTCGCATCCCGAAGGGCGTGCTCCTGGTGGGCCCCCCGGGCACGGGCAAGACCTTGCTGGCGCGGGCCGTGGCCGGCGAGGCGGATGTGCCGTTCTTCACCCTGTCCGGCTCGGAGTTCGTCGAGATGTTCGTCGGCGTGGGCGCCGCGCGCGTCCGCGATCTCTTCGAGCAGGCCAAGGACAAGGCCCCCTGCATCATCTTCATCGACGAGCTGGACGCGATCGGCAAGTCGCGGGCGGGCAGCACCGGGTTCATCGGGGGCCACGACGAGCGGGAGCAGACTCTGAACCAGCTCCTGGCCGAGATGGACGGTTTCGACTCGTCGAAGGGCGTCATCCTCGTGGCCGCCACGAACCGCCCGGAGGTGCTGGACCAGGCGCTCCTGCGGCCGGGTCGCTTCGACCGCCAGGTCGTCGTCGACAAGCCCGACCTGAGAGGCCGCGAGGCGATCCTGAGATTGCATGCTCGGGCGGTGGTTCTGGCTCCAGGGGTCGACCTCGGCGTGATCGCGGCGCGCACGCCGGGCTTCGCCGGCGCCGACCTCGCTAACATCATCAACGAGGCGGCGCTCCTCGCGGCGCGCAAAGAGAAGGCCGCCGTGGAGATGGCCGATTTCGAGGAGGCGATCGACCGCGTCGTGGCCGGACTCGAAAAGAAGAGTCGAGTACTCTCCGAGAAGGAGCGCGACATCGTCGCGCACCACGAGATGGGCCACGCGCTGGTCGCGACGTCCGTCGCGCACGCTGACCCCGTCCACAAGGTGACGATCATCCCGCGAGGTATCGCCGCGCTCGGGATGACCTATCAGCTACCGACCGAGGAGCGGTTCCTGATGACCCGGAGCGAGCTCGAAGACCGGATCGCGGTGCTCCTGGGCGGACGCGTCGCCGAGGAGCTCGTCTACGGGGAGGTCTCGACGGGCGCGCACAACGACCTCGAGCGGGCCAGCGAGATCGCGCGCCTCATGGTGACCAAGTACGGAATGTCCGAGCGTATCGGGCTCGCGACGTTCGGCGAGCACACCCCGCTCTTCCTCAAGGGCACGGGAATGGGCGGCGAGCGCGAGTACAGCGACGAGACCGCCCGGACGATCGACGCCGAGATCCGCTCGATCCTCGACCGTACCCACGATCGGGTCCGGGGCATGCTGACGACGAAGAAGGCCATCCTGATCTCGGCGGCTCAAGAGCTGAAACGGACGGAGACCCTGGAGGGTGAGCGACTCCGTCGGGCCCTCGCCGGTGAGAGTACGATGGAGGCAACCCGATGATGCAGCTCAGGCGGAGGACCTTCTTCGCAGCGGTGGTGATCGCCCTGGCTCTGGGCGCCGCTCTGGGGGTGTACTCGGGGACCCGAGCCGAGCTGCGGCGTCCTCTGCTCGAGGCGCAGGCGCCCGTGAGTCCGATCCCCGTCCTTCCCGTTCAGATGCCGCCGCAGGGCGGCACCTTCGCGGCCATCGCGGACGCCATCAAGCCGGCGGTGATCAATATCACGGTATCGCGGTCGGCCGGGGCGCTCCAGGGCCGGACCCCGTTCGAGGAGTACTTCGGCGACGAATTCTTCAAGCGATTCTTCGGCGAGGCGCCTGAGCGGATCCCGCAGCGGAGCCTCGGTTCCGGCGTCATCGTGGATTCCACCGGGATCGCGCTCACGAACGCTCACGTGGTCGACAAGGCCACCGAGGACAAGAGCACGGTCATCGAGATCGTGACCCTCGATGGCGGCAAGCATCGCGCGAAGGTCATCGGCCTGGACAAGAAGACCGATCTGGCGGTGCTCAAGCTCGACGACGGCAAGGCCACGTTCAAGTACGCCCGGCTCGGCGACTCGGACCGGATGCAGGTCGGCGACTGGGTCCTGGCCGTCGGCTCTCCGTTCGGCCTGCAGGCGACGGTCACCGCGGGCATCATCAGCGCCAAGGCGCGGCAGCTCGATCAGGGGCCGTTCGACGATTTTCTGCAGACCGACGCCGCGATCAATCCGGGCAACTCCGGTGGGCCGCTCGTGAACATGCAGGGCGAGGTGATCGGCATCAACACCGCGATCGTCGCCGGCGGCTCGGGAATCGGCTTCGCGATTCCGTCGAACATGGCGCGCAAGATCTATACGGAGCTCCGGGACAAGGGCCGGGTGACGCGCGGCTGGCTCGGTGTTTCGATCCAGCCGCTCACGCCCGAGCTGGCGCGCTCGTTCGGATCCAAGGACGCGAAGGGCGTGCTGATCAACGAGGTGATGGCCGACAGCCCGGCTGCCAAGGCCGGGCTCAAGCCGGGTGACATCCTGCTCGAGTTCGAAGGGCGCCCGATGGAGGGCCCAGGCGATCTGCAGCGCGCCGTCGGCTTCTTCTCGCCTGACCGGAGCGCGAAGGTGAAGATCCTGAGAGACCAGGCCGAGAAGACCGTCGAGATCAAGGTCGGCCAGGCGCCCGATGAACGTCAGGCACAGCAGCAGTCGCGGCCCGGCGCCGGGCGAGCGCGGTCGATGCTGGGGCTCGAGGTTCGTCCGGTGACGCCTGAGATCGCGCGCCAGCTGAATCTGCGGACAACCGAGGGGGTCATCGTCGTGCGGGTCGATGACGGCGCCGCGGCGGCGGAGGCCGGCGTCCAGCGTGGCGACGTCGTCAAGCAGCTCAACGGCCAGAACGTGAAGACGATGGCCGACTTCGAGCGCCTCACCCGGGATATGAAGGAGGGGGATCCTCTCACGGTCCTGCTCCAGCGTGGAGCGATGTCGCTCTACGTGGCCTTCCGCGTGGGCCGCGGCTAAGCCCAGTACCTGTCGTAGTTTCCAGAAATCATGACTTGGAGGAGGTGTTCCTGGTCATTAGCGTGCACGACTCAAATCATCTGCTATACTCCCTGGTAGGTAAGGCGAATGGCCGTTGATTTCAAGGACTACTACAAGATTCTCGGGGTCGACCGGAAGGCCGACGACAAGACGATCAAGTCTGCCTACAGACGGCTCGCAAGGAAGCATCACCCGGACGTCGCCAAGGGGGGCAAGGACTCCGCCGAGCGCTTCAAGGAGATCAACGAAGCGTACGAGGTGCTCTCCGATCCTGAAAAGCGCCGACGTTACGACTCGCTCGGACCCGACTGGCAGCGCTATACGCAGGCCCCGTCCGGCGGTCCCGGCGGCGGGTTCAGAGTCGAGTACGGCGGCGACGCCGGCGGCGCGGGGGACTTCTCCGACTTCTTTCGCTCGATCTTCGGTGACTTGACCGGTCGCGGTGGCTCGCGGGGCGAAGGCGTCCGCCTCGAAGATCTCTTCGAAAGCGGGCAACGGGGCCGCGGCGGCGACGTGCAGGCGGGCATCGAGATCACGCTCGACGAGGCCTTCCAGGGCGCCCGCAAGACGTTCGCCATGGACATCGAGGAGCCGTGCGCGACATGCCACGGCTCCGGACACATCAAACGCCAGCCGTGCACCGCGTGCGGAGGTAACGGCTGGCAGCGCCTGCGCCGCCAGGTCGACGTGAAGATTCCGGCGGGCGTGAAGAGCGACCAGCGCGTGCGCGTCGCGGGCGAGGGCGCCGGCGGAGCGGCGGCGCGCGGTGACCTCTATCTGAGCGTCACGGTCGCGCCCCATCCATTCTTCGAGCGCAAGGGCGACGACATCCATCTGACCCTGCCGGTGACGGCGCCGGAGGCTGCCCTCGGCGCGAGCCTCGAAGTGCCGACCTTGCGCGGCAAGGTGTCGATGAAGATCCCGCCCGCGACGTCGAGCGGGCGCACGTTCAGGCTGCCCGGCTACGGGATGCCGCGCCTCAGGGGTGGCGGCGCCGGCGATCAGCTGGTGGCGGTGAAGATCGTGATGCCGAGCGACGTGACCGCGGCCGAACGCGAGCTGTACGAGCAGCTCAAGGCGCTGCGCGCCGACAACCCGCGCGCGTACCTGGGCTGACGAGACAATTCCACAAAGAGGAAGAGCTGAGCAATGAGACTGGACAAGTTCACCGTGAAGGCGCAGGAAGCCCTGCAGGCGGCGCAGTCGAAGGCCGACCAGCACGATCATCAGGCCATCGAGCCCGAGCATCTGCTCTCGGCGCTCCTCGAACAGCGTGAAGGCGTCGTGGGTCCGGTGCTGGCCAAGCTGGGAGCGCGTCCCGAAGCGATCCAGCGCGAGCTCCAAGCGGCGCTCGGCAAGCTGCCGGCGGTGAAAGGCGGCAGCGGCCAGTACCTCGGCGATCGAGCGCAGAAGACGCTCGAGCGCGCTCAGAAAGAGGCCGAGCGGCTCAAGGACGAATACGTCTCGACCGAGCACCTCCTGCTGGCGCTCGCGCAAGATCGCGACGGCGCCGCGGGCCGCATCTTGGCCGGCGCCGGCGTCAACGCCGAGGCGATCTACAAGGCGCTCGTGGAGATCCGCGGCAATCAGCGCGTGACGGACCAGAATCCCGAGGAGAAGTACCAGGCGCTCCAGCGCTACTCGCGTGACCTCACCGACCTCGCGCGCCGCGGCAAGCTTGATCCGGTCATCGGACGCGACGAGGAGATCCGGCGCGTGATCCAGGTGCTCTCGCGCCGCACGAAGAACAACCCGGTCCTGATCGGCGAGCCGGGCGTCGGCAAGACGGCCATCGTCGAAGGGCTCGCGCAACGGATCGTCGCCGGCGACGTGCCCGAGGGGCTCAAGGGCAAGACCCTGGTCGCGCTCGACATCGGCTCGCTGATCGCCGGCTCGAAGTACCGCGGCGAGTTCGAGGATCGTCTGAAAGCCGTCCTCAAGGAGATCACCGAGTCCGACGGCCAGATCATCTGCTTCATCGACGAGCTCCACACCCTCGTGGGCGCGGGCGCCGCCGAGGGCGCGGTGGACGCCGCCAACATGCTCAAGCCCGCCCTGGCGCGCGGCGAGCTGCGCTGCGTGGGCGCGACGACGCTCGACGAGTATAGAAAGCACATCGAGAAGGACGCGGCGCTCGAGCGGCGCTTCCAGCCGGTCATGGTCCGCGAGCCCTCGGTCGAGGACACGATCGCGATCCTGCGCGGCCTGAAGGACAAGTATGAGGTCCACCACAAGGTGAAGATCAAGGACACGGCGCTGGTGGCGGCGGCCGTGCTGTCGCACCGCTACATCGGCGACCGGTTTCTGCCGGACAAGGCGATCGACCTGGTGGACGAGGCGGCGGCGCGCATCCGGATGCAGATCGACTCGATGCCGCAGGAGATCGACGAGATCGAGCGCCGCGTGATGCAGCTCCAGATCGAACGGGTATCCCTGGCGCGTGAAGACGACGCCGTCTCGCGCGAGCGCCTGGCCAAGATCGACGCCGAGCTGGCCGAGCTCCGCGAGAAGGGCGACGGCCTCAAGGCGCGGTGGCAGGCGGAGAAGCAAGGCATCACGCAGATCGGCAAGATCAAGGAAGAGATCGAGGCGACCCGTCACGCGATGGCCGACGCCGAGCGTCGCGGCGATCTGAACAAGGCGGCCGAGCTCCGCTACGGCACCTTGATGACGCTCGAGAAGCAGCTGAAGGACTTCGACGCCCAGCTGGCCAGCCAGCACGCGCAAGGTCGCATGCTGCGCGAGGAGGTCGACGAGGAAGACATCGCGGCCACCGTCGCGAAGTGGACGGGCATTCCGGTCACGCGCCTGCTCGAGGGCGAGATCCAGAAGCTCGTCAACATGGAGGAGCGGCTCGGGCGCCGTGTCGTCGGCCAGGACGAGGCGATCCACGCCGTGGCGAATGCGGTCCGGCGCGCCCGCTCGGGGCTGGCCGATCCCAACCGCCCCATCGGCTCGTTCTTGTTCCTCGGGCCGACCGGCGTGGGCAAGACCGAGCTGGCCCGGGCGCTCGCCGAGTTCATGTTCGACGACGAGCGCGCGATGATCCGCATCGACATGTCCGAGTACATGGAGAAGCACACGGTGGCGCGCTTGATCGGGGCCCCGCCCGGCTACGTCGGCTACGACGAGGGCGGTCAGCTCACCGAAGCGGTGCGCCGTCGGCCGTACTCGGTGATCCTCTTCGACGAGATCGAGAAGGCGCACGCCGACGTCTTCAACGTCCTGCTGCAGCTGCTCGACGACGGGCGCCTGACGGACGGGCACGGCCGCACGGTGGACTTCCGCAACACGGTCGTGATCATGACGTCGAACCTCGGGAGCCACATCTTCCGCGAGTACGAGAAGCCCGAGAAGGTGAAGCCGCTGCTGATGCAGGAGCTGCGCAACACGCTCCGGCCGGAGTTCCTCAACCGGATCGACGAAGTGGTGATCTTCTCGCCGCTCGGCCGCGACGAGATCGCAAGGATCGTGGACATCCAGCTCGGGTATCTGCGGCGCCGCCTGGCGGCCCGCCGGATCGAGCTCGAGGTGACCGACGCGGCCCGCAGCGTCCTCGGCCGCGAAGGCTACGATCCGACGTTCGGCGCGCGGCCGCTCAAGCGGACCATCCAGCGGCTGGTTCAGGATCCGCTGTCGCTCAAGCTGCTCCAGCGCGAGCTGAACGACGGCGACACCATCACCGTCGACGCGGAGGGCGACGCGATCGTCATCAAGCCAAAGGTGGCCGCCGCGGTCGCCAGCTGATCGCGCTCGTCGGTCGGTCGTAGCCGAGCAGGGCGTCTGGCCTCACTCGCCGGGCGCCCTGCTCGCCGGTAGTTTCCCTTCACAGGCGAATCCCCACGCCGCAGGCTTGTATCCTAAGTGCCGTGAGCTCGATCCGGCGCGTGCACCCGGCGTGGATCGTGCTGGGTGCCGTGACCATCTGTATGCTCGCGGCGTCCGGCATACGATCGGTCTTCGGTGTCTACATCAAACCGATGGAAGCCGAGTTCGGCTGGGGCCGGGGCGCCCTGTCCGGCGCCGCGGCCATCTCGCTGCTCTTGCTCGGCGCCGCCGGTCCTGTGGTAGGCCGCCTCGCCGATCGCTGGGGTCCCCGGCGGATCGTCATCGTCTCGCTGCTCCTGCTGGGCATCGGTTCCATCGGTGCCTCGTACACGCAGAAACTGTGGCACGTGTACGTCACGACCGGCTTCCTCATGGCGCTCGGCGCCGGCGGCGCCTCGATGACGACCGGATCGACCGTGGCCGCCCGATGGTTCGAGGCGCGGCGCGGCATGGCCATCGGGATCTCGGCCGGCGGGATGTCGGCGGGCCAGCTCGTCTTTATTCCGCTCGCCTCGGTACTGACGATCTGGTTCGGCTGGCGTACGAGCTATCTCTGGCTCGGCATCGCGCTCCTCGCCGTCGTGCTGCCGATCGCGCTGTTCTTCATCCGTGACGACCCCGCCGAGCGTGGCCTGCGTCCCTACGGCGCCACCGGCACGGCGCTCGCCGCGGCGCAGGCGGCGGCGCTCGAGAAATCCCAGCGCGTCCGGATCCAGGAGGCGATGTACGTTCCGCAGTTCTGGCTCTTGATGGCGACGTTCTTCGTCTGCGGGTACACGTCCAACGGCATGGTCCTCACCCACTTCATGCCGCACGCGCTCGAGCACAACTTCAGCGAGCTCCAGGCGTCGACGGCGCTCGGCGTGATGGGCGCCATGAACGTGGTCGGGACGATCTCGTCGGGCTGGCTCTGCGATCGATTCGGCCGGCGCGGGCCGCTGGCCTTCTACTACTTCTTCCGCGGCGTCTCGCTCCTGTTCCTGCTCTACGTCTGGAACGCGCCCTCGCTACACCTGTGGGCGGCGATCTTCGGGCTGAACTACATCTCGACGGTGCCGCCGACCACGACGCTCACCGCGAACATCTTCGGTCGCTACTCGGTCGGCGAGCTCTCCGGCTGGATCTTCTTCTCGCATCAGGTGGGCTCGGCGCTCGGCGCGGCGCTGGCAGGCTGGATCTACGAGTGGACCGGCGGCTACGAGATCGCGTTCGTGTCGGCGGCGATCATGGGCTTCATCGCCGCGGGCCTGGCCCTCGCGATTCGCGAAGAGCCGGTGGCCTCGCGGCCGACGCCGACGGCGAGCCCCGCGCCCGCCGTCTCCTGAGCTGAGCTAGCGCCCGATCGCGTGAGCGCCGCGGCGCGGATCCGCGCCGGCCCAGCGCGTGCCTTCCGATCCGACCTTCACGCCGCACACGGCACCGGCGCGCCATTCCCATTCCGGCCACTGCGCGACGGTGTGGCCGAGCGCGGCCAGCCCGTCGAGCGTCTCGCGCGGCATGCGGCGCTCGGCTTCGACTTTGCCCGGCGACACGGCGTGCGGCCAGAAGGAATCGGGATGGCTCCGTGACGCGAGGCGGGGTGCCTCGATCGCGGCCTGCAGATCCATGCCGAAGACGGTGGAGTTCAGGAAGACCTGAAGCATCGCCTGCTGCTGGACGTCACCACCCGGCGTGCCGAACGGCATCAGGAGCCGGCCTTCCGTGAACGCCATGGCCGGAGCCGGCGTCAGGCGCGGCCGCTTGCCCGGCGCGACGACGCTCGGATGCTCGGGGTCG
>Ga0209811_10000684_pt1 | contig 13068 bp, 13 predicted proteins | sample Coa_R1_6_FD_187161 | JGI IMG/M metagenome (GOLD analysis project Ga0209811, IMG submission 187161) | Surface soil microbial communities from Centralia Pennsylvania, which are recovering from an underground coalmine fire. - Coalmine... | ecosystem: Environmental > Terrestrial > Soil >...
CGCTTTGAGGGTGGAGGAGCTTTTCCAACTCGCTACAGCAGTAGTTCATGTTTAACCATTCTGAGTGTTATGGCGATGTTACGCCAACTGGCTTCTGGAAGCGGATCATTTGCGCTGCGCAGAGGCCATCGCGTCTTTGGTTTCCGCATTGGACTGCTCGACTCGCGACTCCATATGCAGTGTTGATTCGATTTTCCATTGACGCTTGTCACCGTGAATGTTTATGCGAAGAGCTTGGACGAAAAGTTCAGCAGTCGCTTGCGCCGACTCGGCATTCGATGAAATCGGTGATAGGTCGCACGCAATGCGCCAACCGTCCAAACGCCACTTATTCACCTTGTAAATTTGCACACCGTAATCGTGAGTGATCAAGTTGGGAGCTGCGACCATCCCGAGATATCCCGACTGGTCTGCTCGTAATTCGATCCTTACGAAGTCACCGCCACTACCGTCAAAGCCGATCCACGCTCCAACTAGCTCGTCGACGGTAGGCGGCGTTGCTCTCTTGTGTGTCTGTGTGGCGCTGTCTGCTGCCAACGCTAACGCAGATACGAGCACGAGAAAACGCATGGCGTTTCGCATGCCCGTGATTGTAGCGTCTCAAGAGGCGCAATCAGGCAATTACACTCAAAACCCCAACGAGTGTTCGCAGGCTGGACAGTTCATAGTCGTACGAGGGCGCCACAACATAGGCTTTGTGGGAGTCGTTTGCAGGCTTGGAAGCGTCTTGAGCGTGGCAAAGAACTGTACCTCCCACGAGCGCAAAAACCACAACTCCCATGAGCATGATTCTTTTGGTGGTCACATCATCCTCCACGGCATCCTTTCACCGTGGAGGGATGCCGATTCCTAATCTTCCGGCAGGAACGGCTGGGTCGGAGCAGTAACGCACACAAAGTCTGGCTCGATAGGGTCCCGATTGTCTGTGATTTCTATCACCGACTGGTCCGGCTGAACACGTATCGGTGAGAGTCGCGCAGCAAGCGACCCAACTGGAGCCTGGTGAACGCGCATAGCAAATCGCGTTTGACTACCTAGTTGGCGTTTGTGCGGTTGTCACGGGCCGCTTCCCTGCTTTAGCAACCAGCGCATCAAAGCGGGGATTACCGCGCAGTGACTTCAAGGCGGTGTCTTTTTCAAAGTTCACGAGTAGTCCAGGATCCAATCCATTGTCGACTGCGTTGTCCAGCAGTGAGATCGCTTCGTCGGGTTTCCGCGTCAGCGCAAGCAGGCGAGCGAGTTTGTAAACGGAATCGACGGTATCCGGGTGTTTCGATCCGAGAACACGCCGCTCAATGTCCACAGCCTCGCGAAGCACCGTTGCCGCTTCTGCATAGCGGTGTTGGTAGTAAAGAACATCAGCAACGTTATAGAGGGCGACAGCAGTGAGCGGGTGATCCTTGCCTAGCGTGCGGCGACATCTTGCGAGAACCTCTCTTTGCAACTTTTCGGATTCAGAGTAGCGACCTTGATTTTCGAAAACCGTAGCCAGATTCCCCATGGCAATCAATGTATCGGGATGATCTGAGCCAAGCAGGCGGCTTGATGTATCAAAGGTCTGCTGGAGCAATTGTTCTGCTTCGCCGTATCGATCTTCTTCGACAAGAACGATCCCTAGATCGTCTGAAGCCTTGAGGGTCAGCGGGTGTCCGGGACCAAAGAGTCGGCGGCGGATGTCAAGAATCAAGCGATAGCTTTTCTCGGCCGCGTCGAGGTTACCCCGCTTCTCCAGGACGATGGCCAGCCGACGCTCCGACTCAATCGTATCGGGGTCTTCCGTGCCTAAGACTTGTTGCTGACTTTCGAGCGTTTGCCGGCAGAGCATCTCAGCTTCCTCAGGACGGCCCGCCGATTCGAGAGTCCAAGCCAAGTTAGATTCGGCCAGCAGCGTAGCTCTGTCATCCGGACCAAGGACACGCCTGTCGATATCGATCAACTCCCGGCTCATTTTCTCTGCTTCCGCGAAGCGACCTTCCTCGGATGTTGTCCATGCCAGTCGACCGGCCGAGCTTAGCGTAGCTGGATGTTCCGATCCCAGAACATCGCGGCGAATGTCCACGGATTGTTTGATCAGTGACTCCGCTCGAGGGTAGAGACCCAGGCCCTCGTAGACCTCACCCATCACTTCGAGCATCTGTGCCTTCAGTTCCGGGTCTTTCGCCAGGCTGGTTTCAATTTCCTCCGACGACTTGTCGAGGATTTCTCTCGCCGTGATGCTGTTGCCGCGGGCTTCGCTGGGATCCGACACTTCGAACATCCTGGTCATGAACTGGGTGATTCGATCGGCGCGATCTCGTTCCCGCGTGATGCGCCGCAGTTCGACGGTCTGGGTCACCCCAAACGCGATCAGCAAAACGGCGACTCCTGAAACCATGACGGCTGCCACCGCGTGCCGGCTGACGTACTTCCGCAAACGATACGCGACACTGGCCGGTCGCGCTTCCACTGGACGGTTATCGAGATAGCGCTCAATGTCGGCTGCCAGCTCGGCTGGGGTTCCGTATCGCCGATCCCGGTCCTTCTCTAACGCCTTTAGCGTGATCCAGTCGAGATCGCCAGTCAGTAAAGTGACTAGCTGTCCGGGCTGGATGCCCCGGACTTCAGCCCGCGCAGTCGACGCCTCGCGATTCGTGCCGACTCTTGTGCTCGGTCGCTGCGGATTCGCCTCTCGCAACTGCCGCAGCGATTCCTCCAGCTGTTGCTTATTCCATTTCGTTAGGTCGAACGGCAACAAGCCGGTCAACAGTTCGTAGAGAATGACTCCCAGAGAATAGACGTCCGTGCGTGTATCGACATCGTGCAATTCGGGACCCACCTGCTCTTGGCTCATGTATCCAGGTGTTCCCAATAACGTGCCCGCTTGCGTGCACAGTGTTGGTCCGGGCAAGTCAGTGCCCGTCGCTTTCGCCAGGCCAAAGTCGATGATGCGGGGCATGGGCCTGCCATCGACCTCAGCCACCAGAATGTTTGATGGCTTCAGATCGCGATGGATGATCGCTTTCTGGTGCGCGTGCTGGACTCCTTTGCACACCTCAATGAATAATCCGAGGCGCTCCTGGATCCTCAGTTTCTTGCGATCGCAGTAGTCGGTGATGGGCAGACCGTCCACGAACTCCATCACCAGATACGGCTGACCCGCTGGCGTGGTACCGGCGTCGAAAACTTTAGCGATCGCGGGATGATCCATGATCGCCAGCGACTGTCGCTCGGCTTGAAAGCGCTGAATAATTGCAGCGTCGAACATACCTGCTTTGATCAGTTTCAGCGCGACTCGACGTCGTACGGGTTCAGCTTGTTCCGCTAGCCACACTTCGCCCATCCCTCCGACACCCAGCTGGTGGATCAGGCGATACGGGCCGATCCTTTGGGGCTCGCCACCAGGGTCAGCGGGCGTTGTGACCCACGGATTCTCCGAGAGCGCGCCTGCCTCGGCATGCGCGGCGAGCAACGATTCGACTTCCACTCGCAATTCTCTGTCTTGTAAGCAGGCTTCATCCAGGAACGCGCTCCGTTCTTGGGGCTCGTGATCCAGGGCGGCTCCGAGAATCTCTTTAATTCTCTGCCATTGCGCCACGGCTACATTCCAGTCCCGCTTTTACGGCTGAATGGGGAAATACTTAGCCTTTAGCAATCTCTTCGGCCACCAGTCCCCGAAAAACGATGCTCGACGATCCCGCTGCGCTTTCCTGTGCGGAGAAGTCACATCTACGACCAAAACATTGTCATCATCGAAGTTCCAGGGCCTTTTGCATCGGACCTTGGATCGCGTCACGGACGTTGATCGTAGCGCCTGTCGAGATGTCCCCGCAAGAAATGCGAAAGCGTCGCCGATAAGCGTCGTAAACAGCATTTTCAGGCAACGAGTGCCGCTTGTTCGCGGAAACCGAGCAGAATTGCAGCGTTGCGCGTCGGCCAGAGCGCCTAGATTATCTTTCCTGCATCCAACCGTAGAAACACTACGTGACACTTCTCTGCGGCTTTTAGCCTAAGGTCGAACCTATCCTGGAACAGGTTACCGCCAAACGATTTAGTCCCTTCCGAGCTCCTCGATTTCTGCGAGCGAGACAACCTCAAAGCATCTAAACTAGTATTATCCAAACTATACCCAGCCCAGGAGTTGCCTTATGAAGGCGAGAATCACGGCATGTCTTTGCATTCTTCTGCTCGTTTCGGTCGCGGGCACGGTGGCCTGCAGCAAGGCCCCGGATGATTCCCAGATCAACAGCCAACTTCAGGACAAATTCAACAGCGACTCAGGTTTGCAGGGAAAGCAGCTCAGCGTGCAAGCCGCCAATGGCACCGTGACCCTCTCGGGTTCGGTTGACAATGACGCCCAGCGGGAAGCAGCGGCGCGCTATGCCTCGGGAATCCCCGGCGTGAAACAGGTTGTCAACAACCTGCAGGTAGGCCCGCCTCCGGCTTCCATGCCGACAGCGGCCGCCGAGCCCGAACCGCAGCCCGCTCCGCAAGAGGCTCCCAAGCCGACGCCCACCCGGAAACGCGAACCTGCGCCCAAGAGGCGCAGCGTGGTGGCTCGTGATACTACGGAAATGGCCGCCGCTGGTGCCGGAGCAGCCGGCGCAGGCGCAGCCATGGCTCACCAGGATTCGCCGCAGCCCGTTACGCCTGCCGCTCCCGTGACTCCGCCACCTCCGCCGGCACCGCAGAAGGTTACCATTCCGGCCGGCACGAGTTTGGCCGTGCGCCTAGTCGATACGATCGATTCCGAGAAAAACCAACCGGGCGAAACCTTCCGCGCCACCCTGAATTCTCCACTGTCGGTTGACGGAGAAATCGCCATTCCTGCCGGTTACGACGTCGAGGGTCACATGGTCGACGTGAAAAGCGCCGGGAAATTTGCCGGACAATCCGTGGTCGTATTGCAACTCGATCGCATTTCCGTCGGAGGCAAGTCCTACTCCATTCAGACGGACGAGTACAAGCGGCAAGGAAGTTCGCGCGGCAAAAACACCGCCGCAAAGGTAGGCGCCGGAGCGGCCATCGGCGCCATCATCGGTGGCATTGCCGGCGGCGGCAAGGGTGCAGGCATCGGAGCCGCAGCCGGAGGCGGACTCGGCGGCGGCGTGCAGGCAGCAACCAAAGGCCAGCAAATCAAGCTGCCTACCGAAACCGTGCTGAACTTCACTCTGCAGAATCCGGTCACCGTCATTCCGGCACAGGGTCCTGATTCTCATCGTCACAAGATGGAATCGCCCTCCAGCGATTCCGGACCTCAACAGTAAGTGAGAACATTTTCACCAAAAGGGCACGGCTGAAAACCGTGCCTTTTTTCATGGATTGCCGATCCCGGCGCTCTATGTTCTGATATCGCTTCTTCCATGCCGCCCATTACCGCCTTCCTGCACACCCACAACGACGCGCGCCACCTTGGACGTGCTCTCGAAAGCCTCCGGCCCTGCGACGAAATCCTCATCGTCGATCATGGCTCGACCGACAGCACTCTACGCGTAGCCAGAGAGTACGGCGCCGCCATCCGGACATCCTTGCCCGATCCATCGATTGCCGAACACCTCGCCCACGCTCGCCACGAATGGATCTTCTGCCTGCTGCCCACAGAAACACTCACTGAGTCCCTGGAAGCAACGTTGTTCGAATGGAAGCTTTACACTCCGGGTGAGGTTGCCAAGATCTCTTCGGCGGCCATCATTGTGAAAGATGAGGCCAAGAACAGTGGCGCCGACACCGTAACCAGCACCCGCCTGGTACCAAAGGGTTGGAAGCGGTGGGACGGCCCGCTGCCGCAACACGATCCGCGCAGCACGCTGCTGCAAGGCCACTTACTGCGCTTCGGCCCGGATGCACTGTGACGCAATCACGTCTGGATGTGACATCCCTCACATGCGGGCGTGGGGTTCCCTCCTACACTAGCCAGTTGGCAGCAGTTTGTCGCACGGCAGTTTCTAGGAGGAATCATGCAAGCAAGCAAGTGGTTCGGTCTGAGCGCTGTGATTGTTGCCCTGGCGATGATCGCCATGGCGCAGCAAGCGGCGCCGTCACAAGAGAAGGAAATCAAGCACGTCCCGGTGAAGCAGACGAATGCCTCATCCGGCCAGGAGATGTTCAACAGCTATTGCGCAGTGTGTCACGGCGTCGACGGCAAGGGTGCGGGCCCAGCGGCTTCCGCGTTGAAGGTCGTTCCGACCGATCTCTCTGCACTCTCTGCCAAGAACGGCGGCAAATATCCGTCGCTCCATGTTTCGAGCGTGCTGCGCGGCGAAGCGGAAACCCCCGCCCACGGCAGCAAGGACATGCCGGTTTGGGGACCTCTGTTCCGGCACCTGAGCCAGGGTCACGATGCGGAAGTACAGCAGCGCATCGCAAACCTGAATCTGTACGTCGAGTCGCTTCAGAAGAAGTAACAGGCTGCCTTCCGTCATCACGGCAGCAATCAGATTTTTGACCAAGGAATGCGCCCATAAGGCCTGCGCATTCCTTTCTTTGTTCATATCCCCCATTCGTGCAATTGCGCCCCCAAACCCACCTTGTTACATTCCACCGCGGCACTCCCAAACAGCCGAATCGACGTGGATGAGCATCGAACTACTTAAGTGCTCGTTGGGAAAGCGCTCGAAATCGCTCTCATGCATCGTGATCCGGAAAATACATTCGTCCTAACGCGTTCCGTTCGGCTCAACTGGCCGATGCGCTATGGCGGAGCTTTATTGTCAGTAGGCGCGGCCGTGGCCGTGTGGACGCTGACCGGGCTCATGCATCGCGATCCATTTGCGATTTTTGTGTTGGCGGTAGTCGCGATTGCAAGATTTCTGGGATTCGGTCCTGCCGTGTTCGGCACGGCGCTGTCGGTCATTGCCATCGACTACATCGGCTTCGAGCCGCGTTTCTCGATGGGCATCACGGCTTCTGACCTCGGCCGCCTCGCCATCTTCGTCATCATCTCGCTGCTGGCCGCCAGCCTGGCCCGGCAAAAGTCCCGCGCCGAAGTACGCGCCGACCAGACTCATGAGCAGATGGCGGCCATCGTGGAATCGTCGAACGACGCCATCTATAGCGCGACTACCAAAGGGATCATCACCAGCTGGAATCACGGCGCCGAACAACTCTACGGCTACCGCGCTGACGAAGTGTTGGGCAAACCTGTCTTCATCACTGTGCCGGAGGATCGCACTCACGAAACACGCTCGCATTTTGAAAAACTGGCCGTCGGTGAGAGCATCGAGAGTTATCAGACGCAGCGCCGACGCAAAGATGGAACTCTGGTTCCCATTCTGCTTTCTGTCTCACCCTTGCGCGATCGCAAAGGGAGCGTGATTGGCGCCTCCGCGATTGCCCGCGACATCACGGCGCAGCTCCGCGCTGAACACGCCCTGCAACGCAGCGAAAAGCTTGCCACTGCGGGACGCTTGACTGCTGCCATCGCGCACGAGATCAACAACCCGCTCGAAGCCATCACGAACCTGCTTTACCTGGCTCGTCGCGATCGTGTCCGCGCCGACCAGCACCTCGAGATGGCGGAGCGCGAAGTACAACGCATCGCCGACATTGCGCAGCAGACGCTCGGCTTCGTTCGCGAAGTCTCCGAGCCCAAGGCCCTGAACGTTTCTTCGACGCTCAGCGAAGTGCTGCAGCTCTATTCCGCAAAACTCTGCACAGGTCACATCGAAGTGCAAAAGGATTTCTGCGAGCAATGCGAGATCCGCGGGTTCGCCGGCGAGCTTCGCCAGCTCTTTGCCAACCTGATCGTGAATGCCGCAGACGCCATGCCCCGAGGCGGCCGGTTGCGCCTGCGGGTTTGCCCCGGGCGTGAGTACGCTGGCGAAGGTCGCCGGGGCGTACGTGTGACCCTCGCCGACACCGGCACCGGCATTTCTCCGGAGCATCAGACCCGCCTCTTCGAGCCTTTCTACACTACCAAGAAGGAATCCGGCACCGGGCTCGGACTCTGGTTATCGGAGGGCATCATCCGCAAACACCGCGGCCGGATTCGCGTGCGCAGTTGTGCCCGCCCCGGCCACAGCGGGACCACGTTTTCTTTGTTTCTTCCGGAAAGCGCCTAGTCGCAGGCTGCACCTGACGCAACGCACCACCGTCATCACTGGCGTCTCGGCTTCACAAATCATTTCCCTTCATAGCTTTACCAGCCACCGCTCGAAAGGACAGTGACTTCAGTACTCGGAATCAGCCTGGGGCTCGACCTTATAATCAAGGGACAACTGTCAACAAAATTGGTGTTCTAACAGCGTGGATCCTTTACTGGCATCGGCGAGCGTCGTCTTCGGGCTGATCTTCGGCAGCTTTCTGAACGTGTGTATCTACCGCCTGCCGCGGGATTTGTCGGTGCTGAACCCGCGCTGGTCGGCCTGTCCCGAATGTAAGAAGCCGATCGCCTTCTATGACAACATCCCGGTCCTCAGTTGGCTTCTGCTGCGTGGACGTTGCCGGCAGTGCAATGAGCGGATTTCTCCGCGCTACTTGATGGTCGAAGTCCTGAACGCGGTTCTCTTCCTGGCCTGCGGCTGGTACTTCGGCTGGACTCTCGCGACACTGAAATATTGCACGCTCGCTTTCCTGCTGCTGGGCCTGATTTTTACCGACGCGGAAACGAAACTTCTTCCCGACCGCATGACGCTGACCGGCCTGGTCCTCGGAATCCTGTTTAGCCTGTTCGTGCCCGTAAATGATCTCGCGTCGCAGTTCCTGCCGGGCGTAGTTTCGCTGCCCATGAGTTCGGACGTTTCGTCGCGCCTGTTATCGCTGGCCGATTCCCTGCTAGGCGCTGTGGTCGGCGCATCGTTCATTTACGGAGCCGGCGCGATCTACTTGCGTGCGCGCGGCGTGGAAGGCATGGGATTCGGCGACGTGAAGCTTATGGCCATGATCGGCGCCTTCCTGGGAGTAAAGCTCACCGTGTTCACGATCTTCACCGCTTCCATTGCGGGATCAATTTTCGGCGTGGGAACCATCTTGCTCGTGTGGATCAAGCGGACGCGTCGATTTGTCCGTCGCCAGCACATAAGCCTGGGTGAAGCGCGCAAGCGTGCCTGGCAGTCCGCCCAGACTATGTACCGTCACTACGAAATGCCCTTTGGCGTTTTCCTAGGAAGCATGGCGATGGTTGCTTTCTTCTTCGGCAAGCAATTTCTGGATTGGTACTGGAGGCTGCTATGAAGCTGCTCACCAATCCAATCTTCTTGAAAATGGGGTTGCTGCTGTTTGCCTCGGGCTTCGCGGTGGTAATGGCGTGGTTCATGATGCGGCGCGTCCGCAAGAGCCTCAGCGATAGCGACGTGGAGCCGAGTGTTGCCGGCAATGCCTCGCAGCTACCGTTGCACACCTATCACGCGGTGATTCAGGAACTGAAGCAGCAAAAGCACGAGCTTTCCACCATGCGCGACGCTGAAAGCCGCCGTGCGCGCAGCTCAGAAAACATCAGCGCGGCCGTGCTGTCGAACCTTTCGAGCGGCGTGATCTTCTTCGGACCGAATGGGCTGATACGCCAGGCAAATCAGGCCGCCAAGAACATTCTCGGAATCGCTTCGCCCACCAGCATGAACGCCGAAGAACTCTTTTGCCACACGACGATCGTCGGAGGTTCGGGGGAGACGACTCTGGCCGACAAGATTGCATTCGCCATGAGTGAAGGCAGGCCCGTGCAAGATCTGGAGGTCGAGCATCGCACGCCTGCGGGGGAACAGAAAATTCTCGACGTGACCGCCTCGCGCATTCCGGCAGCCGATGGGTCGGCGCTTGGTGTCGCGTTGCTCATCAACGACAAAACGGAGATCGCGACCATGCGCCGCCAGATGGAACTGCGCGGCGAATTGTCGGCTGAGATGGCGCTCGCGTTGCGCACGTCGCTGATCACGATCTCAGGTTACGCGCAGCATCTGGCACTCAATCGCGACCCCGGGTTGGCCACGCAGATTGCTTCCGACATCGCGGCCGAGGCTAAGCATCTGGATCACACCATCGGCGGATTTCTTGCCGAAAGTACAAAGGCACAGGCCGTTTCGGCGGCTGGCTCTTAGGAATTCACGCGGCGGAAAGCTGCCGCGACTTTTGTGAGGACACTGAATATGAAGCGCATCGCATGGCTCGCAGGCATTTCAATCTTCCTGGCAACGCTGGCTTCTGTCGCCGTCGCGCAGGACGCATCTCTGGGCGACATAGCCCGTCAAACTCGCAAACAGAAGGGCCAAAAGGCTCCAGCCGCGAAGAAGTATGACAACGACAACCTTCCGGCGAACGACAAGATCTCGGTCGTGGGACAGGCGCCTGCGGAATCGGCCGACGCCAGCGCGCCAGCAACCAGCGGCGAGCCGACTCCCGCCGCCGAATCCGCCGACAAGACGGCAACGCCGGCAGCAGGATCTGGCGAAAATGCGCCCGCTTCGAAGTCCACCAACGCCGAAGACAAGAAATCTGCGAACGATGAGCAGGCGCAGAAGCAGCAAATGTTTAAGGAGTGGCAGAACAAGATTCACGAGCAGCAGAATCAGGTCGACATGCTGACACGCGACATCGATCTTGCCAATCGTGAATACCGACTGCGCGCCGCCGCGTTCTACGCCGACGCAGGCAACCGTCTGCGCAATGCGGTTGCGTGGGACAAGGAAGACGCCCAGTTTAAGGATCAGATGTCCGACAAGCAGAAGAAACTCGACGACGCCAAGAAGCAACTCGAGGAACTGCAGGAGCAGGCGCGCCGCGCCGGCGTCCCGTCATCCATGCGCGAGTAACAGGGGTCGGCATTATTTCTGGAATCCCGGCGTTCGCGCCGGGATTTCATTTTGTTTCCCTCTTTCCTCGCCTTCGCAGCCCACTCTACATCGAATTCCGAAACAATCCTTTAACCGCTAATGCCACAAAGAAAATCCGCCAAGCACGCAAAGAACAGCCTCCGATGTCTTCTTTGCGACCTTCGCGGCCTTTCTTCGCGAACTTCGCGGTTAAAAGCTTTCTGTGACGAACGAAGAACGGGCAGGAATCGCAGGTGATGGCGCGCATAGATTTTTTTGATTGGACTGAACCTCACCCGCTCCCGCATAGTATTTTCATCCTGCCTGCAACGTAGCAGAAGGATCGTGCGAACTACGTTTGCGGGCTCCGCCCCGTTGTTCCATCTCACCTCCTGACCTCGTCGTCTTTCAACAACCCATCCGATGCCCGCACGCGCTGAGCTTGCCGGTCTCGGCACTTGAGTCTTTAGGAGGCTTGTCATGCGCTACACGAGCGGTTCTTGGAAAAAGTTTCTGTTTCTCTCCTTCACTGGCCTCAGCCTGCTGCCCGCAGCGGCGCTGGCTGAAGACGCAAAAGGAAAATTCACTCTGGCCCGAGAAGTCCGCTGGGGCACATCCATGCTCCCGGCGGGCGACTACAGCTACTCCATCGAACATCATGCGACCGGTACGGTCATGCTGCGTAATCTGAACGGCGGACTAAACGCGATCGTGCTGGCGAGTTCGTCATCGATCGTCGATTCCACCGCGGCGCCGCGCCTGATCCTCACACAGCGCGGCCAAGACTGGGTCGTCACCTCGATGATCACCGGAGGCGAAGGCGAGGAGTTGTACTTCACGCCTTCCACCCCGACAGCAATTCCGCTAGAAGCCAAACAGCCGGCCAAGGTCCGGGAAGTTTCCAGCAACGCAACTCCGTAGTGCAGCCACCGTCCGCGGGGCGACAACCATCGTCCCCGCGGACGATTTTTAACAACCATTATTCATCTGGAGAAAAGCTCATGCCGAAGAAGACCGCTGGATCGCGTCGAGAAGGTCAGCCTGCAACCTTACGCACCGTCGCCGAGTACGTGGGCCTGGCGCCATGCTCGGTTTCTGCCGTTCTCAACAACTCGGCCGCCGGCATGTCCATCCCTCCGCCAACCAGGGAGCGGGTATGGCGTGCCGCCCGCCGACTGAACTACCGGCCCAACTACTCGGCGCGCGCGTTGCGCACCCGCCGGACCTATACCGTCGCCATGCTCATGCCAGACATCGGATATGCTTCAGCGGCACGCATCGCCGCCGGCGTCGAGGACTTTCTCCGCGAGCACGACTACTGCCTGATCATCGCCACCTACGATCGTTCCACCGATTGGCAGCAGAATCAGTTCGCGCAACTGCGGCAGCGTGGAGTCGAAGGCGTGATTGCATTGCAGGCGGAGTTGTCGTTGCCCGGAGGCTTTCCGGTGGCGGCGATCGATGAAATTCCAACCGACGGCCAGCAACCGATCACGCTGACTGCGCGGGAAGCACTGACCAAGTTGGGGCGAACAGCGGCATTCCAGGTGGTGCGCAAGATCGAAGAAGCGAGCGGGCGATTCGGAGGTGCAGTTAAGCAGGAGTGGCTCAATCCGCGGACGGTCGATACAAAGGATGATGCGGGACTCGATTGGCAAGCTAATAGATAGAAAGCGGACAAGCGCCCCTTCAGTGGATGCCTTCGCGAGAGGCGACCTTCGGCAGATGACTGGTGTAATGGCGATGGTACGCCAATTGAAATGGCAAACCTATGGCGGCCCGTCTAGTCTCTTGGCGAAAGCATCCGATGGGTCTTTGGGGTTGTAATGAACCGTGTAATGGTAAACAGGGCAGGCCCGCATCTTCTCGGCCATCCAGTCCTGATCTGGATCGAGGTAACCGGATGCAGCCCAAACGGTGTACCGCTTTCCCTCCACGGTGTACTCCACTGAGCATTCTCCAACATAAAGTGCCCTTCGATCCTTGATGACCCTCGTTCCCCGGGCCCCCCCCTTCTGCCACCAGCCAATTGGCACGCTTCTTTTGATTTCTTTCCGCGACGTACGAGGAAACCTTTGATCCAATCATGTCCAGCACGAATACCCCGAGCACTGCAATCAAAAGTATCCCGAGCACGGTAATGAAACGCACGTTCTCTAGGGGATTGCATCTCGGCTTAGAGTGTGGCTCGGTGTCATGTCGTCAGCGAGCCGTAAGGCATCGTTCCGAACGAAATCGCTGGATAGTGCTGCCTCTTCTTATCGATTGTTGTAAACAGATGGGATGAGAAGGCCGGTCTCCGGACGGGATGCTGTACGCTCCCAAGTTATCGACGTGCTCGAAGCACAGA
>Ga0209811_10000688_pt1 | contig 13042 bp, 16 predicted proteins | sample Coa_R1_6_FD_187161 | JGI IMG/M metagenome (GOLD analysis project Ga0209811, IMG submission 187161) | Surface soil microbial communities from Centralia Pennsylvania, which are recovering from an underground coalmine fire. - Coalmine... | ecosystem: Environmental > Terrestrial > Soil >...
GGGCTTCGAGGTCGGCGTGCACTGCTGGGACCACGTGCGCTGGCAGGACTTCGTCGCCGGCCGCGACGCGGCCTGGACCGAGCGTGAAATGGCGCTCGCCGAGGAGCGCTTCCAGTCGATCTTCGGCGAGCGGCCGAAGAGCTGGGCTGCGGCCGGCTGGCAGACCAATCGTCACGCGGCCGCCTGGCAGGAGCGCGCGCAGCTCGCCTACGCGTCCGATACCCGGGGCTTCTCGCCTTTCGTCCCGCTATGGAACGGCGAGGCCGTGGGCAGCCTGCAGATTCCCACCACGCTGCCCACGCTCGACGAACTGATCGGCCGGGAGCCCGACCCGGTCGCGAGCCTGCTCTCCGCCACGGCGTCCGCAGCGCCTCACGTCTTCACCGCGCACGCGGAGCTCGAGGGCGGGCAGCTCGCCGACATGCTCGAGGCGCTGCTCGCAGGCTGGAGCGCGCAGGGCTACGAGATCGTGAGCCTCGCCGCTCTTCGCCGTGCGCTCAACGACAGGTCGCTGCCGCGGCACGAGGTTGTGTTCGCCGAGGTGCCGGGCCGCTCCGGCACCCTCGCGACGCAGGGCCGCGTCAGTCGTTCATGAGGTTCGGGAAGATCATCCCGAACGATACGATGCAGACGGCCAGCTTGAGGATGAAAACGGTCTTCTGACCGCCCGACATCTGCTTGAAGGTCAGCTTTTCTTTCGCGCCCCCGCTCCCCCGCGCAGACTGCTGTGGATTGCTCATTGTGTAGCTCCTCTTTTTTGAGGCGCAGGCAGTGTATCCGGGTGTCCTGCCGGCTGCCTGTCGCTAGCCTGACTACCCAAAATTTCACGAATCGATGACCCGATGCGCGTCGCAGCGTCCCCCAAGATGCTGCGCATGGAGAACATGGAGCTTCCGACCGACAACTGCCCGACCGCGCCGCCGTCGCAGGTGACGGTGTACACGCGCGTGCTGCATCGCGCCTGCCAGATCATCGGCGGAGTGGAGCCGTTCGCCGCGCGCCTGCGCGTCCCGGTGGCGACGCTCTATCGCTGGCTCGACGGCGAGGCGGAGCCGCCGACCCCCGTGTTTCTTAAGGCGGTGGACATCGTCATGCCGTGGAGCGCCGACGACGAGCTGCTCGTCCAGGCGTTGCGCGCCGCCAGGCCCACGAAGAAGAAGCCGCCCACCTGAGCTACCTGTAAAGAAGATAGCCCTCGCGCTCCGCGCGCCAGGCCTGCTCCTGCGGCCGCGCCAGCGCATCGAGGTCGGCGGGCGCGGCGGCCGGATCGTCGACCCATTGCCGCAGCCGTTCGCCGCCGTTGATCACATCGATGGCGAGCCGCTTGTCGTACTCGTAGGGGAAGTCGCGCCAGAGCGCATAGCCCGGGCTGAGCGCACGCAGCGCCTTGAACGCGAGCGCCGTCAGACGCCAGGGACGAAACGCGTCGTGGCCGTACGCCGGGCCTTCGACATGAATCTGCACGCCAGCGCAGAGCTTTGCCGCGTGCTTGTGGAAGGTCGGCTCGAACCAGCACGGTCGCAGCCGGCAGCCCTCGAGCCAGCGCGGCGCGAGCGCGTTCATGCGCCCGACGAGCGCCGCCGGGTCGAGGTCGGGCGCGCCGAAGAGCTCGAGCGGACGCGTGGTGCCCCGGCCCTCCGAGAGCGTGGTGCCCTCGAGCATCACCGTACCGGGATAGCAGCGCGCCATCCAGAGATTGGGGGCGTTGGGGCTCGGGTTCACCCAGGCGCGCTCGCCGAGCGGCCAGCCGAAGCCGGGCGCGGCGCGGGGCTCCCAGCCCTGCATGGCGACGACCTGGCACTCAAGGTCGAGCCGGCCGCGGGCGATGAACCAGCGGGCGAGCTCGCCGAGCGTCATGCCGTGGCGCATCGGCAGAGGGCCGGCTCCCACGAAGCTCTCCCAGCCGGGCTCCAGCAGGCTGCCCTCGACCGGCCTTCCGGCCGGGTTGGGACGGTCGAGGATCCAGACTTCCTTCCGGTGCTTCGCCGCTGCCTCCAGCACGTAGGCGAGCGTGGTGACGAACGTATAGACCCGGCAGCCCAGGTCCTGCAGGTCGACGAGCAGAACGTCGAAGCTCTGCATCATCGCGCCGGTCGGCCGGCGCACATCGCCGTACAGGCTGAAGACCGGAATCGCGTGCACCGGATCGATGAAATCCGGCGACTCGACCATGTTGTCCTGCTTGTCGCCGCGCAGGCCGTGCTGCGGTCCGAACGCCGCCGCGAGCGCGAGCCCGCTTGCAAAAAGCGCGTCCATCGAGTGCGCCAGGTTCCTCGTGACGGAGGCCGGGTGCGCGAGGAGCGCCATGCGCCGCCCCTTCAGGCGCTTTTGCAGGGCGCGATCCTCGAGCAGGCGGTCGATCCCGAAGTTCAAGCGATCTCCAGCGCGAACCCGTCGGCATGGTGGAAGTCGGGACGCGGCGCCGGATGGCGCAGCGCCCAGTAGGACAGCGCGCCGTCCAGCTCTTCGATGACCACGCACAGTGCCACGCGCAGCTTCGCCGCCTCGACTTCAACCGAGGCGGAGAGCTCGAGCGCCTGCCCGTCGGTGCGCACGGCGATCCCCGGGTCGGGGACGGCCAGCGGCCCGCCTTCGCGATAGCCCTGGAACGCGTAGGCGGACCACTTGCCCGAGGGCGAGAAATTGAATTCCCGATAGGCACCCGCCCCGGCACCCGCCCCGGCGCGCGCTGAGGCGGGCGCGACGAACACCTCGCAGCAGAAATGCTGCCAGAGGCGCTCGCCGGGCGCGGGCGTGCAAGGCGGCGGAATGCGCAGCCGCTCGAGGTCGGCCTCGATCCGGTAGCGCAGCGCGAGCGTGCCGCGGGGTGTTCTCGCCGCCGCCGCACCAACGCCGCGCACGGCTGCGCCGGGCGTGCGCGGATGGGGCACGAGCGCGATCACGCCCCGGGCAGGTGCGACATCACGGCGGCGCGCAGCGCCGTCCGCGCGGCCTCGGGGCCCTCGCGGGCCTCGAGCTCGTGCATGTCGAGGAACGCGATCACGCCGAGCGCCTCGAGCGCGAGCTCGATGCCGCGCCGCGCTCCGGCGGACACGGGGCTGCGCGCGACGCGGCAGCACACCACCGGCAGGCGCCGGGTGCGCGGCATTGCGTTGAGCGCACCGAGAAAGTCGAACATCCGCGAGTCGTCGAAGCGCACGTTGCACAGCACCAGATCTACGCCGCCCTCGACGTGCTTCAGCGCCTCGGCGACCGAGTACGCGGCCGCGAGCTCGAGGTCTCCGCCAAGTGCCGCACGCGCCGCGTCGACCACATCCTGGGTGCCGGCGACGAGCACGCGGCGCACGGGGACGCTTCAGCTGCCGGCGCGGTACGCCTTGCCGCGCTTCTTGCCGCGGGAAATGGCGCCCTTGCGGGACGCCGAGCCGTAGTTGTGGCTGTTGTCGCGCATCTCCTTCGCCCGCAGGCGCTGCGCCTTTTCGGCCTCGCTCTCGCGCGCGAGCGCCGACCCGTACTTGCGTTTCATATTCGAATGCTCCGCGACCCTGGTTCGTCGAGAAGCAATGGTACTCGAAAGCCGCTGCGCCTAGACGCCCAGGCTCTTGCGGGTCTGCGCGATGATCTCGGCGGCGGTGGCGCCGTCGTGGAAGAAGCTGCCGCTACGCGCGACTACGCGCATGCGGGTGGTCTGGGCGGTAAGCGACTCGAGCTCGACCTCGATCTCCCGGTTGCCCACGCGGGCGGTGATCACCTCGCCGGTCTCGACTTTCCTTACCTCTCCGGCCTGGATGCCCATGCGCTTGAGCGCGGCGATCGAAGCGTTCTTTACCTTGGTCAGCGGCGCGGTGAACGTGCGGCTGGGCGTGCTGCTCATCTGGTGGTTCACGGCGGCGCTGCCGCCGATGCCGAGGAGCGTGAGCGAGAGCGTCTCGCAGCCGCCGAGCATCAGCGCCGGCACGAGCAACGCGGCGGCCCGCGCCGCGCCCCTCGCAGCTGTGACCAAGTGCTTCATCCCCCCGCCCCTCCCCGATGACGGCCTAAACCTTACGCGCGAGGCGGCCGCGGCCGCGACCCAATAGTTAACGACGGGTCAACGACGGGTCCGCGGCATGAATTTGTTCACGCTTTTCTTGCAATTCGCCGGAGCGCGCGGCATCATCGACGCGCAAGCCACGCCCGACTCACAAGAACGACACAAGAACAAGGGGACGCAGAACCTCGCGCAGAAATGAAGACCACCCTGGTGCTCAACCCGAAGGGCGGCGCGGGCAAGACGACCATCGCCACCAACCTGGCCAGCTGCTTCGCGGCGGCCGACATACCGACCACGCTGATGGACTACGACCCGCAGGGGTCGAGCATGAACTGGCTGCGGCTGCGGCCGCCGCACGCCGCGCCCATCCATCGCGCGAACGGCGCGCCCGAGCGGCGTGACCGGCTGCGCAGCTTCGAAAGCTACGTGCCCGGCCACACCGAGCGGCTGGTGATCGATGCCCCCGCGGGCGCGTCGGGCATGGTGCTCCAGGAGATGCTCGAGCGCGCCCACTGCATCCTCGTGCCGGTGGTGCCGTCTGCGATCGACCTGCATGCGACGGCCAACTTCCTGCGCGAGCTCGCCTCGTGGGGCCGCGTGCGCTCCGGCAGCGTGCCGGTCGCAGTCGTGGCCAACAAGGTGCGCCGCTCCATGCCCGCCTACCGGCCCCTCGAGCAGTTCCTGCAGTCGGCCAACCTGAGGTTGCTCGCCCGGCTCATCGATTCCGACGTCTTCCTGCGCGCCGCGGAGTCCGGCCTGGGCATCTTCGAGCTCGACGAAAACCTCTCGATTTCGGAGCGCAAGCAGTTCATGCCGATCGTCGAGTGGTTGGAGGACCGGCGCGCGCCAGCGCACGCAGCCGCGTCCACCAGCTCACCCATGGTGTACCCTCTGGCGAGGAGCCGCTCCGCCTAAGGAATTGCCTAGCGCGCCCGCGCCGCTGCGGCGAGCTCGCGCCGGAGCTCGCGCAGCTTCGCCTTCACCCGGGCCGCGTTGTCCGGCCCCATGCGCAGCATGATCTTCTGGCCGGCCGAGAGCCCCTCGAGCTCCGGATCGGCGAACTGATAGAGCACCTTGGGACGGACCAGCTTGACCGGACCGGCGGGCGACGGCGCCTCCAGCATGTCATCGATCGCCTCGAGGAGGCGATCGTGGAAGCGCGCATTCGGGAAGCCGAGCTCGGCGTAGGCGCGCTGGAACAGGGGATACGCCTCGGCGTAGCGCTGCGCCAGCGCGCGCGCATCGAGGGCCTCAAACACGTGGACGTAGGCGGAGTAGCGCTGCGAATTCGCCGGCGCGAGGACGATCTCGTCGCCCACGCTCGAGGCGCCGAAGGCGCCGGGCACCGCCTCGAGCGGCATTACGCGCCTGGGCGCGGTCTCGCGCGGCAGGTTGTCGACCGTAGCGACGATGCGGCGCACGAGCTGCGACGGGTAGACCATGGTCTCGAATGCCTTGCGACCCACCAGAGCGCTCACGGTGTCGCGCATCATGGCGTCGCTCTGCTCGAGGGTCGGCAGCGGCTTCGTCGGCTCGGCCGACGGCGCTTGCGCCTGGGGCGCTTCGGGCTTGCTTTCCTCGGCCGGCGCCGCCGGCTGCGCCGCGGGGGGCTTGGAAGCGAACGGCGGCAACCCCAGGAAATCGCGCTTCGACCAGAAGTAATACAGGGCCGCGCCGACCGCGAGCGCCAGGATCAGGAAAAAAACCCACCAGACATAGCCGGTACGGGCTTCCCGGAAATAGGGCCGCTCCTCGCGGCTCGACGATTGCTCCATTGCGCGCCTCCAGCCTCGATCTCGAACCCTGCCCTCACGATACGCCGGAGGCGCGTTCCCTTCCACCCCCGGCGTAGGGCGGCAGCGACGGGCGGGTGCGCGTATCGACCGGACCCGTGCTCGCCGAGCAGAAGGCCGCGCCGGCCGCGGAGCAGAAAGCCTCGCGGGCCACCGAGCAGAAGGCGCAGTCGGTCCGGCCAGGCTCGGCGCCGAACTCCGCTTCATAGAGCTCGCGCGTGCGCTCCCCGGCCTTGGCGAGCGCCGCCGCATCGTTCGCGCCGCGCATGCCGAAATAAGGAAAGTGGTGCAGGTAGAAGCCGAACACGCGCTCGCAGTCGTCGATGTACTTGCGCGTGTCGAGGATGTGCGCGTGCCAGAACCTGTCCACGTCCTTCCCCGGCGCGATTGCCTCGCGCGGATACTTTGCGACGAGCGTCAGGTAGCGCTTGTACTGCGTCTCCATGTGCTCGACGAGCTCCCGGGTCCAGCCCTCGCCTTCCTCGGGGTCCATCAGCTTGAATTTGATCGGCCCGAGGTCGAGCGCTTCGATCGCCTTGATCATCTGCCGCGTGCTGCGGCGCTTAACTGCGGATCGCATGAATCCTCCTGTCTGGTTTGAGAAACAACGCTGCGAGCGCCTCGCCCGGCATGGGCTTGGCCAACAGATCTCCCTGCAACTCCTCGCAGCCGAACTTGGAGAGCCACTGCGCCTGCTCCTCGGTTTCTACCCCTTCGGCGACGGCGCGCATGTTGAGCGCGTGGGCGAGGTAGATCACCGCCTCGGCAATCGCCACGTCCTCGCGGTCCGCGGGGATCCCGGCGACGAATGCGCGGTCGATCTTCAGCGCGTCAAACGGGAACATCTTGAGGTACGAGAGCGACGAGTAGCCGATGCCGAAATCGTCCAGCGAAAGCCCGACCCGCAGGCCTTTCAGCTCCTCCAGTGTCTGCGCCGCCTGCGCCGGGTTCTGCATCACCACGGTCTCGGTGATCTCGAGCTCGAGCGCTTCCGGCGCGAGCCCCGAGGCGCGCAGCGCCCGCGCCACGTCCTCCACCAGGGTCTTCTCGGCGAACTGGCGCGCCGACAGGTTGACGCTCACCCGCAGGTCAAAGCCTTCCTCCTTCCATTGCCGGGCGCGGGCGCAGGCGGCCTTCAGCACCCATTCGCCGATCGGCACGATGAGGCCGGTTTCCTCGGCGAGCGGGATGAACTCCCCCGGCGTCACGATCCCGCGCGCCGGGTGCTGCCAGCGCAGCAGCGCCTCGGCGCCGGTGATGCGGCCGCTCCGCGCGTCGACCCGCGGCTGGTAGTAGACGAGGAGCTCGTCCCGCGCCAGGGCGCGCCGCAGGTCCGCCTCCAGGGCGAAGCGCTGCTCCATTTCCTCGTTCATCGAGGCGGCGAAGAAGCGGTAGCTCCCCCGCGCCTGCTGCTTCGCGCGGTACATGGCCATGTCGGCGTGCTTGATCAGGCTGGCGGCGTCGATGCCGTCGGCCGGGTAGATGCTGATGCCGATGCTCGCAGACCCGGCGAACTCGTGGCCCTCGGCGAGGAAGGGCTCCTTGAGCCGGTCGAGGAGCTTCTGCACCACCGCGGTGATGTCCTGGGGCTTGTCCATTCCCTCGAGCATCACGACGAACTCGTCGCCGCCGATGCGCCCCACGGTGTCGCTCTGGCGCAACGCGTCCTTGATGCGCCGGGCGCAATCCTGCAGGAAGCGGTCGCCGGCGCCGTGGCCGATGCTGTCGTTCAGCAGCTTGAAGCGGTCCAGATCGATGAACACGACGGCGAGCGGGGCGCGATCGCGCCGCGCGCGCTTCAGCGCGCCCTCGAGCTGGTCCTGGAATTCCAGCCGGTTGGGCAGCCCGGTCAACGCATCGTGCGCCGCGACGAACTTGATGGCTTCCTCTGCCAGGATCTTCTGGTGGTACTGGCCAAGCTGGGCGCCGATCGAGGCGAGGAGATCGGCCACCGATGCATCGACGCGCGTCGGCGCCTCGCTGAAGAGCTCGATCACACCCAGGACGCTGTTCGCCGCGACGATCGGAAACGCGACCGCGCTGTACAGCGCCACGGGTTCGCCGCCGACGCCGCCGGCGTGCAGCGGCTTGCGCTCCGTTTGCAGGGCCGCGGGCACGAGCTCGCGCTTCTGAAGCGCGGCGCGAGCGAGCTTGCTGCCGGAGGCCTGCAGCAGCATGTGGACGCGCTCGCTGCGGTCCACCTTGTCGCTGCACCAGACGCGCTCGCAGCGCAGCGCATGCGCGCCGTCCGCCAGCCAGTGCACCGCGCACACCATGTTGAGCCGCGTGCACAGCACCTTGAGCAGCGCGGGCAGCACGCTCTCATCTTCTCCGCCCGCTGCGAGGATGCGCGTGACTTGATGCTCGGTCTGCAGGGTGGCCTCGGCGCGCTTGCGCTCGGTGATGTCCATCGTGGTGCCGCGCCACACGCCGCCCTCGCCGAGCGGCTCTTCGAGCTTCGCCTTGGTGAGTGCCCAGCGCTCGGTGCCGTCGGGCAGGCGCAGGCGATGCTCGAGCTCCAGCACCGAGCCCGGGTCGGAGCTCAGGCGCAGCATGTCGCGCACCTTCTGCCGGTCGCGCGGATGGACCGCGGCGAGAAAATCGTCCAGCACCACCCGGCTGCCGCGCTCCACGCCCAGCATCCGGTAGAGCTCCTCGGACCAGAGCATGTGGCGTTTCTGTCCCGAGATCTCCCAGCTCCCCAGGTGCGCTATGCGCTGCGCATCGGCGAGCCGGCCTTCCTGCACGTGGAGGTCCTGGTTGATCCGCCGGGCGAGCACGAGCGCGCGGTGGCGCGAGGACGTGATCAGGAAGAGGACCGAGGCGAGCAGCAGGCTGGTCAGCACGCCACCGGCGAACACGACCCAGGGCAGCTGCAGGTCGTGGTCCGACACGAGCCGGCTCTCGGGAGCGCCGAAGTCGAGCTCCCAATGGCGCCCGCCCATCTCGATGTCGCGGCGGGTCGCGTACACGCGCCGCGCGCCGTCCGCCGCCACCACGCCGTTGTCGAAAATCAGCGCCTTCTCGCCCGGACGCTCGCCGTCGGAGCGCTCGACGTCCAGCACCGTGAGATGGATATGTTGCAGGTTATGGGCCTCGAGCACGCCGCGCATCAGCTGCGCGATGCGGAATCCGGCGCCGACCGAACCGATGTAGGCCGCGCGGCGCTGCTCGAGCGTTTCAGTCGGATACCCGGACCGATAGACGGCGATTCGCATCGCCAGGTTGTCCACGCCGTCCTCGAACCGGATGATCCGCCCGGAGGACACGAGCTTGCCGGTGTCGCGGCCGTATTCGAGGGCATCGGGCTTGAACGGCGGCGCGCCGATGTCCAGACCGAAGGAGCGCTCGTTGCCGTCGAACGGCGCGAGGTGGGTGATGACGTAGTAGGCCGGCCGCGCCTGCGGCGGCTGGATCGTGAAGCCTTGCGCCCGCGGCTCGCCGCTCGTGTCGGCACGGATCTGCGCCACCAGCGCCGGGCGCTCGCTGTCCCTCAGGTACGCCGCGTAGTTCAGGATACGCAACGCGGGGTAGCGCATGTCGAGCTCCAGCGCCGCGACGAACTGGCGGAAGTCCTGCTGCGTGACGTGCGCCGCGGTCTGGAACAGCGCCCGCACGGCGTAGAGGGCGTCGGTGTACGACTGGATCCGCGCCGCAAGCGCGTTCTTCGCCTGCTCGGCCTGCAGCTCCAGGCGGTCGGCGGCGTCCTCCCGGACGCTCCTCAGCAGAAACTGGCACAGGATCGCCGAGAGCGCGACGCCCAAAGCAAGGACGAGCAGCGGAAACCACACGCGGCCGAAAAGCGATGGCCTTGGCGCTTGGTTCGGGTCCAGCGCGGTGCGCGAGAAGTCCAGCCCCTGTTCCCCCTCGCTTTCATTCTAATGTCTGTAGCGGGTGCATGTGACACGGAGTTTTTGCCGGATGAATCCAAAGAGGCATTGCCGCACGGGCACGCCGCGCGGAGCATCGGGATCCATGAACTTCTGGTTTCAGGTGAAGAGGTGCGTCGCCGCCTTGCTCGGCCTGGTGGTGGCACTCGCCGGGGTCGCGCTCGTGCTGCAGCTCGCCGCGCTTCTCCTCTGGCAGTACGGCATCGCGCTGCAGAAGCCGTCGTGGCCGCGGCTGCCCATCGGCCTGCTCTTCGCGGACCATGCCACGCTCGCCAGCACGGTGCTCGCACCCTATCTCGAGTACCTCCCGCGGCTCGAATGGAGCTGGCTCGCCGACCGCGAAGACACTTCTGCAACGCATGCGGTCGCGGTCTGGCTCGTCAACAAGGTGCACATCGGCGTCATCCCGGCGCTCCTCGGCGTGCCGCTCTTGACAAGTGGCGGGAAGCTCTTTCTGCGGCAGATAGGCACGCTCGCCGGCGCGCGGCGCTACCGCGCCGACCGCCTGCGGCGGGTCGCGGAGTATCGCAGGCAGCCGTCATCCGAGCGGCTGGAACCGCAATTCGAATACCGCGACGACGGGTTCGAACAGCGCAACGACAGGCGCGAAGAGCAGCGCGACCGCCTTGAAGCACGGGCCGATCGGTTTTCCTACCGCAGAGAGCCCTTCATCGGCGCCGACGTCGAGGCGCCGCGGCGCACCGCATCCAAGTCCTAGAAGCACGCGCAGCGGTGTCGCCGATCGGAGACACCGGACTACGCCGGAAGGTAGACAAAGTCGCGGAATGGATTGGACATTCCCGACCATGACGCGCCTCCGGCTCCTCGCGGCTGCGTTGGTCCTTTGTGCGCCCGGCGCGCTGGCGGGCCGGCTCGAGATTTCGCTGCGTGTGCCGCTCGAGCCGCTGCGCCAGGCCATTGGCGCGCAGCTCGCCGCCTCCAAGGCAACGCCCAACGTCATCTACCGCGAAGGGCCCTGCCGTTATCTCAACCTCGAGAAGCCCAGCCTGGAGGCTGTCGATGGCCGCCTGCGCCTGGTCGGGCCCGGTTCGGCGGCGCTGGGCGTAGAGCTCTTCGGCAATTGCCAGAACGCGGCGAGCTGGAAGGGCTCGATGGAGCTCACCTTCGTGCCGCAGATCGACAACGCCGGGCGCCTGCGGCTGCGCATCGTCGACTCCAAGCTCACCGATGCCCGCGGCGGCGCGGCGCTCGGCTTCATCTGGGAGCTCTCCAGGCGCTACGTGCATCCGCGCCTGCAGCGCTTCAGCTACGACCTCGGCGCCTCGCGCGAGGCGCTCGCGTCGATCGTGCGCGGCGCGGCGCCGCCGCAGCACGCCGTCGAGCTGGAGGCGGCGGTGAAGCAATTGCAGGTGCTCGGGCCGCGCGTCGAGGCGAAAGCCGTCGTCGTGCCGGTCGCGATCGAATTGCCCGATGCCTGGCTCAGCGCGCCGGCCGCGACGGCGAACGTAGCGCTGCCGGTGGCGCCGCTCACCGAGGCGGAGCTCGATGCGCTCGAGAAGGCGCTGCAGCCCTGGGATGCGTTTCTCCTCTACAGCATCAAGCAGGTCGCGCTCGACAGCGAAAACACGGCGCTGCGCAAGCGCTTGTTCACGCTGCTCCTCGAGAGCCGCTACCGGCTGACCGAGATCCTCTCGGGCGACGCACCCGCCGCCGGCGATCCGCTGCGCGAGCTCTTCGTGGATGCCTGGGAAGAGCTGCGCGCCATCCTCGCGGACGGCCAGCGCGATGGCGCGCTCGACGCGTCGCTTCTTCGCTATGCCGCCTTCATCGACGCGGGCGACGCGCTGCTCGCGCTCGATCGCGCCGCGCCGGGCCTCGGGATGGCGCTCTCGAGCGACGGCCTGCGCCAGATCGCGCGCAGCCTGCGCCCGGGCGCGGCCGGCGACCCGCTCGCCTACGACTGGGCCGCCGATCCGCAATTGAGGCAGCTCTTCGGCGTGGAAGAGATCCCCGATTCCGAGCCGCCCCCTTTGCCGCCGACCCGGAGCTGGCTCGACCTCTTCGTCGCCCGCACGTACGCTGCCGAGCCGGGCGCCGAAAAGGCGCTGGACCGATGGCTTCCCAGGCGCGACGAGCTCGACGCCTATGAAACGCGCATCGATCGGCTCCTGAAGAAGACCGCCGCGGCCGAGCTGCAGCGCGGGAGCCTCGCCGCGCCGTACGACAACATCTATCGCAGCATGGTGCCGACGACGGCGTTGATCGAAAGCTGCTGGCGCCAGTACGCCATGCGCGGCGGCAAGGTGAGCTACCTGCGCTCAGGCAGCGGCAGCATCGGCATCATGCAGATCAACCAGATCGTGTGGCGCGGCTTCTACCAGCTCGAGCGCCTGCGCTGGGACACCGCGTACAACGCGCGCGCCGGCGCGCAGATCCTGATGCGCTACGTGAAGGACTACGCCATTCCCTACGCCGAGAAAAGCGGCGACCCCAACAATGTTCCGCGCGCGGCGTACGCGGTTTACAACGCCGGCCCGCGCGCCGTCGGCCGCTTCGACAAGGAAAAGAAGCACCCGCGCGAACAGCGCGTAGACGAGCACCTGTGGACGCTCTACCAGGGCATCGCGTCCGGCGGGCACGCCGACCTGCGGACCTGCGATGTGAGCACCGCGGCGGCCTCGCGCTGAAGGCGCGCGCGGTCAGCTCAGGCGACGCTATGGAGCCTGTCGGGTCGTCTCAGGTTGACGATGCGACGCAGCACGTCCGCCGGAGGATAGGACTTCCCCTCGGCCCACCGGCGCAGATCGTCGACATTGACGTTGAGGATGACCGCTAGCGTTCCGTAGCCTTCGAAGAACTCGACTGCGCTCGAGATGCTATTGGCGTAGGTCTCTTTCTCCATGCCGTGCCTCTTCGGTTCCCGCGCTTCAAGACTACTTCGCACGGCCCGGCGCGCGGCATTTGCGGCCGGTTTTTTCCCGCGCCGAGGGGACCGCTGTTGCGTGAAGAACACACTCCGGCCACGCTTGTAGCGGCGGGCGCGACAGCGTGTCGGGCGGGAGCATCGCGAACGCCTTGCGCAGACCGCCGATGAAGGCGGCGCCGGTGGGGTAACGGCGCTGCGGATCCTTGTGCAGCGCCTTCTCGATGACCGCGTTGACGTCGGGCGGAAGCGCCGGGTTCATTCGCCCTCCTTGAACGGCAAGAGATCGCCGAGCGCGGCGCGCAGCGTCTGGTAGGCGCGATGGGCGCGGAGCTTCACGGCGCTCTCCGTCGTGCCGAGCACGGCCGCGGCTTCCGCGATCGAGAGCTCTTCTTGCTTCACGAGCTGGAACGCGACGCGCTGGTTGTCCGGCAGCTTCGCGAGCTCCTTCCGGAGGCGCTCGGCGAGCTCGCCCGCGTAC
>Ga0209811_10000689_pt1 | contig 13028 bp, 14 predicted proteins | sample Coa_R1_6_FD_187161 | JGI IMG/M metagenome (GOLD analysis project Ga0209811, IMG submission 187161) | Surface soil microbial communities from Centralia Pennsylvania, which are recovering from an underground coalmine fire. - Coalmine... | ecosystem: Environmental > Terrestrial > Soil >...
CCCCAAGGTCCTCGCCATGCGTGATCGTTCCGCAGGCGCGCGGTATCGCCGCGCGCTCGCTGCCGCCGCCGTTTTCGCCGTCCTCGCTTCGCCCGCTTGCGAGCGCGCCTTCGCGCAGCTCGGCATGGACTATCGGAGCTATGTGAAGGAGGACGCGGAGGGGTATCGGCATGCCGAGGCGATTCAGCTCGTGGGAGACAGCACCAAGGCTCGCCGCCTTCTCGAATGGCGGCCCGAAAAGGGATTTCGGGATCTGGTGAAGATGATGGTGGACGCCGACCTGCAGAAGGTCGACGCGTAGGGCGGACTGACTGATGCCAATGTACAAGCAAACCGGGAAATGCCGCATCTGCGGGAACACGCATCTCGTGAACGTGCTCGACCTCGGCGTGCAAGCGCTGACCGGGACTTTCCCGCGCGACAAGGGCACGGTGGTCACGAGCGGTCCACTCCGGCTCGCAAAATGCACGGGAGGCAAGGATGCCTGTGGGCTGCTTCAGCTCGAGCATTCCTACGACCTGGGAGAGATGTACGGCGAGAACTACGGCTACCGCTCGGCGCTCAACATCAGCATGGTCAAACACCTGCACGGCAAGGTGCGCCGCATACTGGAGAGCGTTTCGCTGAACGATGGCGACCTCATCGTCGACATCGGCAGCAACGACAGCACGACGCTGCAGGCCTACCCGGCCCGGGGCCCGGTTCTCGTCGGGATCGATCCGACCGGCACCAAGTTCGCGCAGCACTACCCGTCCCATATTCAACTGATCCCGGACTTCTTCTCCGCGCGCGCGCTCCGAGAGCGGTTTCCCGGCAAGAAGGCGAAGGTCGTCACGTCGTTCTCGATGTTCTACGACCTCGAGGACCCGACCGCCTTCATGCGCGAGGTCCACGATGTGCTCGCCGACGACGGGGTCTGGGTGTTTGAGCAGAGTTACATGCCGACGATGCTCGAGACCAATTCCTACGACACCGTGTGTCACGAGCATCTCGAGTACTACGGGCTCAGGCAGATCAAGTGGATGACCGACCGCGTGGGATTCACGATCGTCGACGTCGAGCTGAACGACATCAACGGTGGCAGCTTCTCGGTGGTGGTGCGAAAGGCGGGCCGCGGCGCCGCGCCCGGCGCGGCCGTGCAGCGCATGCTCGGCGAGGAAACACAGAAGGGGCTCGACACGCTGGATCCGTACGCGGCGTTCGCGGGAAGGGCTGCTGCTTCGCGCGCGGAGCTTCTCGAGTTCCTGCATCAGGCGCGCGCCCAGGGGAAAACCGTCGCTGGACTGGGTGCCTCGACCAAGGGCAACGTGATCCTCCAGTACTGCGGCCTCACCGACAGGGACATCGGGGCGATCGGCGAGGTCAATGCCGACAAGTTCGGCTGCTACACGCCCGGGACTCTGATACCCATCGTTTCCGAGGACGAAATCCTGAAACGGCGACCGGACTACCTGCTGATCCTGCCGTGGCACTTCCGCAGGTTTTTCGAGGAAAGCAAAAAGTTCTCCTCGATGCGGCTGTTCGTGCCTCTTCCCCGTCTCGAGTTCATCTAGGCCCGCGATGATCGGTGACCGTCCTCGCGTGAGCGTCGTCACCGTAACCCTCAACAGTCACGAGCATGTCGAGGACGCGATCCGGAGTGTTCTTTCCCAAACGTACCCCGCGCTCGAGTACGTGATCATCGACGGCGGCTCGACCGACGGAACGCTGGACGTGATCAAGGCCCACGAGAAAGACCTCGCATCCTGGATCAGCGAGCCCGACCGCGGCATCGCGGACGCTTTCAACAAGGGGTTGGCCGCGACGAGCGGCGAGTACGTCCTGTTCCTCAACTCGGACGACTGGCTGGCCGACCCCGAGGCGCTGACGCGGGCGATGCGGCCGGCGACGGTTTCGCCTGCGCCGGACATCATTTTTGGAGACTGTGATCTTGTCGACCGCGACACCGGCCGGCTCCTGCGCCGCCTGGATCATGGCTGGTCGCCGACCGCTTTCCGGTTCGGGCGCATGATCAATCACCCGGCGCTATTCACCCATCGCTCCTACTTCCGGAAGTACGGCGCATTCGACGAGTCGTACCGCATCTCCATGGATTACGAGCTCCTGCTGCGCGGGGCTCTCGAATCGAGGGTGGTTCATGTTCCGTCGGTGATCACGAAAATGCGCTCGGGCGGTCTGAGCATCCGTAACCGCGACTCGGTCATTGAAGAGATATTCCGTGCTTTGAAAGAACACGGCGTACTCAACACCCAGTGGCAGGAGTGGCTCTTGCGGGCGTACTTCGAAGCTCGCCGCCTGCTGCAGCCCCTGCGTCGCTGGACGGAGACGCTCGTGCGTCGGGACTGATCGGGGCCTATTTCTGCGACGGCCTCGCGCGCCTCTTGAGCGCCGCGTGCCGCAGGAAAAACCGCAGCATGCTCGAAAAATGCCAACGCATGTAGCGCAGGCTGCGCCGGCTCTCCCGGCGGGCCGCATGAGTCGCGCTGACGGCGTGGCAAACACGGACCTTCCGGCCCTCGGCAGCGAGGCGCGCGCACAGGTCGACGTCCTCGTAGTAGAGAAAATACCTTTCGTCGAAGCCGCCGATCCGGTCGAACACTTCGCGGGGAAAAAGCATGAACATGCCGGCGACCCAGTCCGGATACTCGGAGCCGATCGCGTGATCGAGACCGCCGCCGAACATCGCCTTGTGCAGGATCGTCCAGGGCGTGGGAAAGCTGCGCACATTGTCCTCGACCCGGCCCGCGGGATCGCGAATCACCGGTGCGACGACGCCCACGCTCCGATCGTTCAGGCAATCGATGAGGGCGGGGAATGGATCTCGCTCCAGGCGGATGTCCGGATTCAGCACGCAGAAATGGCGGCCGCGGCTCTCCTGGAAGGCGGCGTTGTGGTTGGCGCCGAACCCCTTCTGGCGGGTGTTGGTGAGAACGCGTAGCGCGAGACCCGAACGGGCCGGGTCGAACGGCAGCGTCTCCGGGACGTTGATCGTGAGGAGGACCTCGAAGGGAGTCCTGACTTTCGCCGCGAGATCGCCGAGCAGGGCCGCGACGAGCTCGCCCTGGCGATGGCTGACGACCGACACCGATACGAGCTCGCTGTCGCTCACGATTCGGGGTTCACGGGTCGAATGCGGGCGACCAGCAGGCGGCGCATGAATTTCGCGATCGAGTAGCCCTGCAGCGCCCACATCGAGTTCGCGCCGATGGCGCCCCGTTCCTTCAGCCGGCGATAGTTGCCGAGCTCCGCTTTCTCCATAGCCATCAGGTTCGCGGAGAGTCCGGAGGCGCCGAACGGAGGCTTGTAGATGAACGCGAGCGTTTCGTCGAGCCGCGCGACCGGAGACCTGTCGGCCGCGATCTCGAGCCACAGCAGGTGGTCTTCCATGTGGCGGCCGCCCTCCAGGAACCGGTGCGCGACATCGCGCTTCACCATGGCCGAGGGCGTGACGAAGCGATTGGAAAGAAGGAGCTGCGTGAAGGAGATCATCCGGTGCCCGGACTTCGCGAGCGGCCGGTCGAGGGGCTCGCTTTCCGCGATCCTGGCGTGGGCGTGGCCGCTCAGCACGACCTCGGGCCGCGCCCGCATGAAGGCGTATTGAATCTGCAGCTTGCGCGGGTGCCAGGTATCGTCGGCGTCGAGAAACGCTACGTATTCGCCCGAGGCGACGTTCCAGCCCGCGTTGCGCGCGCCTCCGGCGCCGCGGTTCTGGCTCAGTGTGACGATCGTCACCCGGTCCATGCCCAGGCCGCGTTGCACCTCCCGCAGCGCGTCGAGCGTACCGTCGCCGCTGCAGTCGTCCACCAGGACGATCTGCGCAGGGGGAGAAACCTGAGCGGTGATCGAAGCGACGGCGCGATGCAGGGTCGCGGCGCAGCGATAGCAGGGCACGACCGCGGTGACCGGAACGGCCCCGGCGACACTGGCACGAGACGTTCCCGCTCTCATCTGGGAGAGAGATCGTCGAGCATGCAGCGACGAAGCGAAGCCGCCCATTCCGGCAGCCCGATGCCCGACTTGCTCAGGAGACTCTCGCAGGAGAGCGCTGAATTCGCGGGACGTCTGGCGGCGGTAGCGTATTGGGCCGTGGGAATCGCAAGCAAGGGGGTACGGATGCCGCGAAGATCGAAGATTTCCCGCGCGAAACCGTGCCAGCTGGTCGTGCCGCTCGACGTCAGGTGGTACAGTCCCTTGATCCCTCCGGCGGAGATTTTCGTTGCCAGGCGGACGGTCGCGGCGGCGATGTCCCGGCACCATGTCGGCGCTCCGATCTGGTCGTCGACTACGCGGACCTCCGGGCGCTCGCCGGCCAGGCGCAGCATCGTGAGCAGGAAATTGGCGCCGCGCGCTCCGTAGACCCAGCTCGTGCGCAGGATCAGGTGCCTGCAGCCCGTCGACTGGATCCCGCGTTCGCCGTCCAGCTTGCTCTTCCCGTAGACATTGATCGGAGTCGGGACGTCGGTCTCGACGTACGGTGCGCGTTTCGTGCCGTCGAACACGTAGTCCGTGGAATAGTGAATCAGGGCCGCACCGAGGCGCGAAGCCTCCTCGGCGAGGATCCTCGGCGCGTCGCCGTTGATCCTCGCGGCGAGCTCGGGCTCGGACTCGGCGCGATCCACCGCCGTGTAGGCTGCGGCGTTGACGATCAGGTCCGGTTTGAGCTGGCGCACCCGCTCCACGATCCGATCCGGGACCGCGAGATCGAGGGAAGCATGATCGAAGGCGAAAACCTCTCCCACGGATGGCAGGGAGCGTCCGAGCTCCCACCCGATCTGCCCGTTGCTGCCGGTCAGAAGGATCCTCAAGGAAATACTTCGGCGTCCCGCAACCGCACTCCCGCGGCGTCCCGGCGCGAAAGCGCGGGGGCGCCGGACAGGGGCCAATCTATCGCGAGCTCCGGATCGTTCCACGCGATGCAGCGCTCGTGCTCGGGCGCGTAGAAATCCGTGGTCTTGTAGAGCACCTCGGCGGAGTCGCTCAGCACGCAGAACCCATGAGCGAAACCGACGGGAATCCAGAACATGCTCTTCGACTGGGCGCTCAGGCGCGCGCCTTCCCACTTGCCGAACGTCGGAGATCCGCGACGGATATCGACCGCGACGTCGAAAATCTCGCCCGCGGTGACGCGAACCAGTTTCCCTTGCGGCTGACGCACCTGATAGTGAAGACCGCGCAGGACGCCCTTTTCGGAGCGCGAATGGTTGTCCTGCACGAACTTCACCCGGATTCCGGCGCGCTCGAATTCCTTCTCGTTCCAGCTTTCGAAGAAGAAGCCGCGGGTGTCGCCGAACACCTTCGGCTCGAGGAGAAGGAGCCCGGCGAGTCCGGTTGGCGTGGCCTTCATGTCTTGCGCCGTCCTCCGCCCTCCCTGAGCAACGAAAGCAAATAGCTCCCGTAGCCGCTCTTCTGGAGCGGAGCGGCCAAGTCACGCAGCTGTGCCGTGTCGATCCATTTCTGGCGGAACGCGATTTCCTCGGGGCAGCCGATCTTGAGTCCCTGGCGACGCTCGATGGTTTCGATGAACTGGCTGGCCTCAAGCAGCGACTCGTGAGTACCGGTGTCGAGCCAGGAGTGTCCGCGGCCCAGCGTCACGACTCTGAGCTTGCGCGCCTTGAGGTAGTAGCGGTTGAGATCCGTGATCTCGAGTTCCCCGCGCGCGGAAGGCGTGAGCGATTTCGCGAATTGCACCACGCGGCTGTCGTAAAAATAGAGGCCCGTCACGGCGTAATTGGACTTTGGCCGCGCGGGTTTCTCTTCGATGCTGAGCGCGCGCTGCCTGGCGTCGAACTCCACCACGCCGTAGCGCTGCGGATCTTGCACGTGGCATGCGAACACCGTGGCGCCCGAGGTCAGCTTCGCCGCCCTTCGGAATTCCGATTGGAGATCGTGCCCGTAGAAAATGTTGTCACCCAGCACCAAAGCACAGGGGCTTCCCTTCAGGAATTTCTCCCCGATCAGAAATGCCTGCGCGATTCCCTTGGGCTCGGGTTGCTCCTCGTAGGTAAAGCGCATCCCCCAGCGCTTCCCGTCGCCGAGCAGAGCCTCGAAGCGCGGCGTGTCCTGCGGCGTAGAGATCACGAGAATGTCCCTGATATCCGCGAGCATGAGCGTGCTCAAGGGGTAGTAGATCATCGGCTTGTCGTAGACGGGCAGGAGCTGCTTGGACACGACCTGGGTCGCCGGGTAGAGCCGGGTTCCCGCGCCCCCCGCGAGGATGATGCCCTTCACGCTTCCCCCCGGCTTGCGTAGTTCTTCTCGATCCACTGGCGGTACGCACCGCTGGTCACATGCGCCACCCATTCGGGATTGTCCAGGTACCACGCGACCGTCTTGCGCAATCCGGATTCGAAAGTCTCCGACGGCGCCCAACCGAGCTGAATGGCGATTTTCGAGAAGTCCATCGCGTAGCGCCGGTCGTGCCCCGGACGGTCCTTGACGAAGGTGATCAGCGTGGAATGGCGGATCTTGCTGTGAGGTCGCGCCTCGTCGAGCAGGGCGCAGATCGCGTTCACGACCTCGAGATTCGTCTTCTGGTTGTGGCCGCCGACGTTGTAGGTCTCGCCGACCCGGCCGTCGGCGAGGACCTGGCGGATCGCGGCGCAGTGGTCCAGGACGAACAGCCAGTCGCGCACGTTGCCGCCTTCACCGTAGACCGGCAGGGGCTTGTGGGTGATCGCGTTCAGGATCATCAGAGGGATGAGCTTCTCCGGGAACTGGTAGGGGCCGTAATTGTTCGAGCAGTTGACGGTGAGCGTGGGCAGCCCGTAAGTGTGGTGATAGGCGCGCACGAGGTGATCGGCCGCGGCTTTCGATGCGGCGTAGGGACTGTTCGGCGCGAACGGCGTCGATTCGGAGAACGGCGCATCGTGCGGTGCGAGCGAGCCGAACACCTCGTCGGTCGACACGTGAAGGAACCTGAATTCGTCTCGCTGCGAGGGGGCCAGCTTTTCCCACCAGCCGCGCGCTTCCTCGAGCAGCGAGAACGTCCCGAGGATGTTGGTCTGTATGAACTCATCCGGACCGTGGATCGAGCGGTCGACGTGGCTCTCGGCGGCGAAGTGTACGAGCGCACGGGGAGCGTGCTTCTCGAAAAGGCGCCGCACCAGTTTCCGGTCGTTGATGTCGCCGTGCACGAAGATGTAGCTCGGGCTGTCCTTGAGCGGCCTGAGATTGTCCGGATTGCCGGCGTAGGTGAGCCGGTCGAGGTTGACCAGGGGTTCGGTTCCCTGAGCAAACCAGTCGAGCACGAAATTCGAGCCGATGAATCCGGCGCCGCCTGTCACGAGAACCGTCATTTCGGAGCTTGCTCCAGCGCCTTGAGCTTCGCGTATTTGTTGAAGGTATTCATGCAGCCGATCGCGATGTGCACCAGGCCCGCCACCCCGTCGAGGAACCCGAGCCGGAACAGATAGAACTTGACGAAGCGCAACGAGGGCGAAAATACCAGATGCGCGAGGCTCGCGCGACGTCCGGCGGCACGCAGCGACTCGGCCTGCAGACTGGTATAGCGATTCTGCTTGTCCAGATACTTCTCCAGGGTCTCCGCCGAATCGTGCAGGAGATCGCCCCGCAACTTCAGGATGGGCGATATCGTGGCGACCTTCTCGTGCACCATCTCGTTGCCCCAGCGCGCGTGCTTGCGGTGAAACAAGCGCACACTCCAGTCCGGATAGCCTTCGCCATGTCTGAGCCAACGTCCCAGGAAGCGGTTGCAGCGCGGCATGGCGTACACGAGGCCACGCGGCGCCTTGAGCTCGGCGATGATCGATTTGCGCAAATCCTCGCTCAGGCTCTCGTCGGCGTCCAGGCACAGCACCCAGTCGTGCGCGGCGGAGTCGACGGCAAACTGCTTTTGCGGCCCGAATCCGAGCCATTCCTTCGCAATGACGCGTGCGCCGTGGCGCGCGGCGAGCTCGGTGGTTCCATCGGTCGATCCCGAGTCGACGACGACGATTTCGTCGGCAAAGGCGACGCTGGCAAGGCATCCCCCGAGCTGCGAGGCTGCGTTGCGCGTAATGATCGCTACGGACAAGGGCATGGGCGCGAGGAAAGAGCCAGCCAACCCGTATAATCAGCGGCTTATGTTCGGCATTCTAACCGCTTTCCGCGCCTGGACGGGGACGTTCTGAATGTGGCGCGCCGGCTACCGGCTGCTTCTCTGGCTGGTATTCCCCTTCGTGCTCGTGCGGCTCTGGTGGCGGGGGCGGCAGGAGCCGCGGTACGCGGAAAGTCCCGCGGAGCGATTCGGCTTCTACCGGAGCGAGGCTCGGCGGCCGGTGATCTGGCTGCACGCCGTCTCGCTGGGCGAGACGCGCGCGGCGGAACCTCTTCTGCGCGCGCTGCGGCAGCGCCATCCGGAGTGCGATCTCCTGATCACCCAGATGACAGCGACCGGTCGCGAGGCGGCCCGGCAGCTCCTCGACGGCTCGGCGCAGGTCGCGTGGCTCGCCTACGACTACCCATTCGCGGTGAGACGGTTCCTGCGCCATTTCCGGCCGCGGCTCGGGATACTGATGGAGACCGAAATCTGGTTCAACCTCGTAGCCGAGTGCGAGCGGTCCGGGGTTCCCCTCGTGCTCGCCAATGCACGCATGTCGGCGAGATCGGCGCGCGGGTATTCGGTGGTGGGGCCGCTGGTCCGCGATGCGCTCGGTCGGCTGAGCGCCGTCGCGGCGCAAACGGCCGAGGATGCGGACCGCCTTCGCTCCCTCGGCGCCCAAAGGATCGAGGTGACCGGGAATCTCAAGTTCGACGTCGAGCCCGCAGCGGGAAGCGATGCGCTCGCGGCGCAATTCAGGCAGCGGTTCGGCAAGCGGAGAGTATTCCTCGCCGCGAGCACCCGCGAGGGGGAGGAAGAGCTGCTGCTCGATGCCTTGCAGCAATCCCCTTTGCGGGACGCGCTGGTGGTGATCGTTCCGCGCCATCCTCAGCGCTTCGACGCGGTCGCGGAGCTCATCGCCGCCCGCCGCATGAAATTCGCCCGGCGCAGTGACAACTCGCCGCTCGAGGCCGACTGCGGAATAGTGCTCGGGGACAGCATGGGCGAAATGGCCGCGTACTATCGCGCCTGCGATGTGACGTTCGTAGGCGGGAGCCTGCTCGCCTACGGCGGACAGAACCTGATAGAGGCCTGCGCGGCGGGTATTCCCGTACTCGTCGGTCCCCATACCTACAATTTTACGCAGGCCGCGGCGAGCGCGATCACCGCGGGGGCGGCTCTCCGGGCCGAGAGCGCGGTAGAACTGATAGCGCGCGTGCGCGTCCTGCTCGACGACCCGGCGCTGCGCGAACGCATGGGAAAGGCAGGCATTGCTTTTTGCGCGACGCACCGTGGTGCAACCGAACGGACGCTGGCGGTGTGCGAGCGGCTGCTCGGCCGCACCTCGGATCTCACGGGCCCGGCGCGGCGCTAATTGATCCCGAGCAGGCGGTTTATTTCCTCGACGTCTCCGTCGGTCAGCGTGCCCGATGCCGACTTGAGGCGCAGGCCGTTCAGGATGGTGTCGTAACGGGCCCTGGACAGATCGCGCAGGGTGCTGAACACCTGCTGCTGGGCGTTGAGAACGTCGATGTTGATGCGCACGCCGACCTCGTATCCGAGCTTGTTCGAGTCGAGCGCGCTGCGGCTGGAGATCAGCGCGGCCTCCAGGGCTTTCACTTGCGCCATCCCGTTGGTGACGAGGAGGAAAGACTGGCGGGCGTTCAGCGCGGCCGTGCGGCGCACGCTTTCCAGATCCTGCTGCGCCTTCTCGCGGTTGGCAACGGCTTGCCGGACAAGCGAGCTGACGTTACCTCCCGAGTACAACGGAATCGCGAGCTGGAGCCCGATATTGAGGTTGGTAGTATCCGAAGCGGAGTTGAGCGTCGCGGTGGTGCTCAGGCCCGAGTTGCTCACGCCGGCGTTTCCGACGAGGTTGAGCGTCGGCAGGTGCCCGGCGCGGACACGCTCGATCTCACGCACCGCAACCTCGACGGCCGCTTCCTGCGCACGGACCGGGAAGCCCTGGGCCGACGCCGCGGCGGCCCAGTCCTCCATTGCATTGGGCTTGGGCGGGTTGAGCTCGATATTGGCCTTCAACGGCGCCAGCTGTTCCGGGAACTTGCCGACAATCTGCTGCAGGGTTCGCTTCTTGATCTCGAGATCGCTCTGTGCCGCGATTTCCTGGGAAGTCGCGAGATCGAAACGCGCTTGAGCCTCGTGCGTATCCGTAATCGTGGCCGTACCGACTTCGAAATTACGCTTCGCCTGCGCGAGCTGCTCCGCGATCGCGATCTTCTGGCCTTGGATGAACGCCAGGCTGTCCTGCGAGGCGAGCACGTCGAAATAGGCTTGCGCGACCCGCACGATCAGATCCTGGGTCGCCTGACCGAAGAGGGCCTCGGCTTGAGCCGCCTTGGATCCGGCTTCCTTGTAGACCTGAAAGTTTTGCCAGTTGAACAGCGGCTGCGTCAGCGTCACGGTGAAACCGCTGGTTGTTCCCTGCCGCTGTGACTCGGGAGCGGCCGGTACGCCCCCGATCTCGCGGAACCTGATGTCGACGTTGTTGTTCTGAGCGAACCCCGTCGCGTTGACGGTCGGCAGTATCTGCGCGAGTCCCTGGGGCAGACTTTCCAGTCCTGCGTCGCGTGTCGCGCGCGCGGAAGCATAGGTGGCGTCGTTCGCAAGAGCGTCGCGGTAGATTTGCAGGAGATCCGCTGCGCGGACCGGCGCCGCCGCAAAGACAAGGGCCAGCAACGGACCCAGGCGGCGGCGCCGCCCGTTGAAGCCGATTCGAACTGCCATCAGAACTGGAACCGCCCGGGCTGCATTGCGTTCTTCAGCGGCGCAAGCGAGGTCTCGAACAAGTCAATGGTGTGGTGCGAACCCTGACCGACGCAGGTAATGAGCCGCGCCTCCATTACCGGCGGATCACCCACCACGGCGAACAGCCGCCCCCCCACCTTGAGCTGAACGGTCAGTGAAGGCGGCAGGATCGGTGTGGAACCCGTCAGGACGATGACGTCAAAGGGGGCGTGCGATGGCCATCCCTGCGCAGAGTCCCCGAGCTCGACAGTCACGTTTTCGACTCCGGCGCGCCGGAGATTCTCCTCCGCGAATGCCTTCAGCCTGGGACTGATCTCGATCGCGTGGACGTGATGCCCGCGCGCGGCGAGAAGCGCAGCCAGGTATCCGCTGCCTGCGCCGACCTCGAGCACTCGCTCGCTTTTCCTCACCGCGAGCTCCTGAAGAATGCGCGCTTCGAGCTTGGGCTGCAGCATGCGCTCGCCCTCACCGGCACCCTCGTACAGGGGAATTTCCAGGTCCGAAAACGCGAGATCGCGATAGGCGGCCGGGACGAATTCCTCGCGGCGCACCGCGTACAGCAGATCGAGGACGTCCTGATCGAGCACCTCCCAAGTACGAATCTGCTGCTCGATCATGTTGAAGCGCGCTTGCTCGACGCTCATGGCACGTGGGACGGTGCGAAAGGGCGCGATTCTAGCATTGTTTGGCTGGTATTTCGGTCGGCTCCGGCACTTGAAGGAGGCTCGGCGATGAATCAGAATAGCTCCTGACGCGGCCAATTTCTCGAACAAATTACCTCCTATTTCTGAGGGCGGGGTCGGCCAGATCGTTCCGGAGCCTGACGCATGCATGTATCCCAGGAGCGTTACGCAGACGCGTTGGTGCTCACACCGGTCGGGAGGATCGACAACAGCACCACCGACCAGTTGAGGTCCGACCTCGACACCCATGTGGCGGCCTGCCGCAAGGGCGGGGATCGCCTGATCCTCGATTTTTCGAAGGTCGATTACATCAGCAGCGTAGGGCTGCGCGTGCTGATGCTTGCAGCCAAGAAGGTTCGGGAGCAGGACGGTACGATCGTCGTCGCCGCCCTTCAGCCGGTGGTGCGCGAGATTTTCGAAATCAGCCGGTTCAATCTCGTGTTCCAGTGCTTTGCAACCGTGCGTGAGGCTTTGGGAAAAGTTTCTGCGACCGCTCTCGCGGCCTATGAATCCGCCGGCGGCGCCTGAACGATGGCACTGTGGGTTACTTTCTGGGGAACGAGAGGCTCGATTCCCGTCTCCCTGGATTGCGCTTCAGTGCGGGACAAGCTCGCGAGCGCGATCGTCTCGGCCGCAGGCAAGGGCCTCGACACCCAGGAAAAGGCGCGGGCGTGGGTCGATACCGAGCTCGATTTTGCGGTTTCCCACACCTTCGGTGGCAATTCTGCGTGTGTGCAGCTCGACGCGGGCGACGACGAATATGTGCTCTGCGACCTGGGTAGCGGGGTGCGCGCTTTCGGAAATCGTGTATCGAGCCGCGACGGTCCCTCGAAGAAGAACACCTTCCACGTGTTCCAGTCGCACCTTCACTGGGATCACATCATGGGGTTTCCATTTTTCGGACCCGCGTACGTGCCCGGAAACAAGATCCGGATCTACGGCTGCCACACCAATATCGAGGAAGCGCTCCGGCGGCAGCAGGATCCACCGAGTTTCCCCGTGCCTTTCAACAGCCTCGCGGCCTCGATCGAGTTCGTCACGCTGCAGCCGGGGCGAAGCTACGACATCGCCGGCTGGACCGTGACCGCCAGGCTGCAGAACCACTCGGGTGATTCGTACGGCTATCGATTCGTGCGCGACGGCCGGATCGTGGTCTATACGACCGATTCAGAGCACAGGCTGGATATTCCCGACGAGGTCGAAGGCGCAGCGGCCTTCTTTGCCGACGCGGACCTCGTGATATTCGACGCCATGTACTCGCTTGCGGAAGCGGTGTCGGTGAAGGAAGACTGGGGTCACTCGAGCAACGTCGTCGCTGTCGAGCTGTGCCAGCTTGCTAACGCAAAGCATCTCGTCCTCTTCCACCACGAACCGGCCAACAACGACGAACGCATCGCGAAGATCTGGCAGGAAACTCTCCGCTACGAAGAAATCTCGAGAACGGGTCAGCCGTTGCGCGTTTCGGCAGCGTACGACGGATTGGAGATCGAACTCTGATCGATCGCTTGCCGGGTGGGGAGGGTGCGGCCGCTCGGAGGCCC
>Ga0209811_10000690_pt1 | contig 13008 bp, 11 predicted proteins | sample Coa_R1_6_FD_187161 | JGI IMG/M metagenome (GOLD analysis project Ga0209811, IMG submission 187161) | Surface soil microbial communities from Centralia Pennsylvania, which are recovering from an underground coalmine fire. - Coalmine... | ecosystem: Environmental > Terrestrial > Soil >...
AGAACTGAGAACTGAGAACTGAGAACTGAGAACTGAGAACTGAGAACTGAGAACTGAGAACTGAGAACTGAGAACTGAGAACTGAGAACTGAGAACTGTCTTCTCTCCCCGGCTCTATTTCTTCTTCGGGGGCAGGTATTTTTTCTCGATCGAGGCGACGACAACGTAGTTCGGATCGACCATTTCTGCCAGCCGGATTTTTGCCACTTTGCCTAGCAGTTCGTAAGCGTCGAGTTGGGAGAGGCCGTAGTCGTCATGAATCCATCCCACGAGTTCGGTGAAGGCGATACGGAGTGCGTCGTCGACCGGGCGGTAGGCGCCCACGGCCATGATGGCGTTGTCGTTTTCGAAGCGCGGCCAGTTGTTCTTGTGGCCTTTGATGAGGTCGACTTGGACGCGAGCTTTTAATGGAACCTCGATGGCGGCGCCGGCGACTTCTCCGTCTCCCATGGCCGCGTGGCCGTCGCCCATGTAGAGCAGGCCGCCCTTCACGTTAACGGGTAGATATACGGTGTTGCCGGTGGTGGCTTCGGGCGCGTCCATGTTACCGCCGAACTCTGCCGGGACGATCGAACTGCGCGCTTCGCCGCCCGCTGGGGCGACGCCAATGCATCCGAAGAAAGGATGCAGGGGGATCCTCACTTCGAACTTTGAATCGAGTGCCTTGAAGGTGGCGGTGTTGGTGGCGTGGTCGATGGGATAGAACCAGATCTTTTCCGGCAGCGGCGGATGCAGCATGGGCGTGTAGTTTGTCGCGTTCAGCGCGCCGAAGCCGGGGCCTAGAGCGCCGATGCCTTGATCGCTGTTGACGTCAAGCGCGAGAATTTTGACCGAGAGCGTGTCGCCGGGCTCGGCGCCGTCGATATAGAACGGTCCGGTAAGCGGGTTGTCGCCCGGGGCCATGTTGAGCGTGTCGCCGGGTTTGCGGATGGCGTCGCCAAAGCAATCGAGCGTGTTGGTGTCGAGGATGTCCCCGGGCTTGAGGTGGGCGACGGGGTCGACGGTGGCGTAGACGTACTTCACATTGTTGAGGGCGCTCTGGAACTTGACGACGTTGCCGGAAGCTGATGTCTGTGCCGAAACGCTGTTGAAACAACCAAGCAATAAAGCTACCGTTAGTGATCGAATCGTCATCGATTGACTCCTAGCCTGAAGTCGTTTCAAACAAACCGCTTTGTTCTGCAGGCCGGAACACTAAACCCTTCCAGCCACGCTCGCGAACCAGACTCACGAAACGTCCAGACGCCCCAGTGAGACGCCATGCCGCCGCCCCAGTGCCAAACCATTCGGCAGTCTGGAACAAGTCTGGTGCATTCCTCAACCGATCAGTAATCAGCGCATGGGAGCTAGGCACGTGATATTTGACCCGGCCACAGAAAGGAATTGTGGCCAGTTTCTTTCGCTCTCTTTCAAACATCTGGGTTAGTTCCGCAGACAGTTTGCCTGCCTTAGGGTGCTGCGGGGGAGACTCTTCTTCCCTAGCGAAGAGGGCCCGAACTGCAAGCGCTTCTTCATTCCCACTTCGGCAAGTCACGGTCGACAACCCTGAGATATCCGCGCAAGCCATGATAGTTGGGATCAGAATCTGTACCCGGTCTGTAAGCTCAAGGCCGGTGCGGTGATCGACTGCTGGCCCGAGAGAGATGCCTGTGATTCCACTCTTTACAATTTGTTGGGCGATGTCAGGTCGGACGAAGAACGCGTCCGGAACCCAGTTGAATTGCATGACACCCGAAAACTCCTTTTGGTCGGACTTGCCGAAGCGAAAAGGAGCGACTTGCCCATCGTAGATCCCGCAATGGATACAGACGGAGGAGTACACGGCTTTTTTGTACCGCAACAGAAAATCGTGTGCTCCTGCTGGCTTGGGGTATCCCTGCCATGTCTTGGCTGACATTTGGAAGAACTTCGTGGTGCGTAATCGGTCTGTCGTGTCGGGTTCAGTTATCGAGATATGAATGCCGTCCGGTGCTCGTCGATAGAATCCCTCAACCTGCCCGGAGGCGAAGCCCTTCACGACTTTGGGATCAGCGCTGAACCGCAATGGAAAAATTGCATCGGGCGCCCTTCCCAAGGCGGCGTACAGTTCCTGCTGTGTTGTTGCCGGGATACCGAGCATGCCTCCCCAGAAACCGAATTGTTGTTCGCCGACAAAAATATGTGGTTGTTGTGTTCCGAGGATATGGTTGTTCTTCAACAACGGCTGCCCGTTCGGACCTCTATCCCATGCGTCCGTGGCTGGAGTGACAAAGCCTGGGTACCTGCTCTCGTCCTTGAGATCGATGACCGACCGGACGAGCAGAATGCCCTCATCCGGATCCGCGGGCAATGGCCCTGTTCGCGGGCGAAAGGTTTCGTCGTCCGTGTCCCGATACCAAGGTTTGCCATAGTCAGCGTTGTGGCAACCGATCCACACCGGATGGCGCTCAAAGTCGTCGGGACCGAGTTCTCCGAATTGTTTCAGTTCAGGTCGTTACATAGCGCATTACGTCATCCACGTTAACCACGCCCATCCGATCGTCAAAGTCAGCAGAGTGATCGGCACTCCCACGCGGAGATAGTCGCGGTATTCGATTTCTACTTCCGGCTTGGCGGTTTCGACCACGATGATATTGGCCACGCTGCCTGTAATCGTAAGGTTCCCCGCCAGAGTGGAGGCCATCGCCAGAATTAGCCACGCTTTGTGCGGATCGGCGAAGCCCGGCACCATCGTCTTCAGAAGCATCACCGCCGGAACGTTGTTGACGATGTTGCAGAGCGTCGCCACCGAAAGCGTAAAGACCCAGGTTCGTTGCAGGTTCCAGTTCCGCGCCACATCCAGCAGGCGGGTCGTGATGCCGCCATTCTCCGCTCCTCCTACGATCAGGAACAGTCCCACAAAGAACACCAGCAGTCCCCAGTCGACTTCTTTGTAGAGTTTTTGCGGTTCGAGCGTGCGGGTGATGAGCAGCATGGCGGCGCCCAGGGCAGCCATCAGCGCGGGGTCGACGCCGACGAAGAATCCGATGACCACCGCTGTCGCGACGATCAGGGGCTTAGTGAGTTTCGATAGATCGAGAGCCGGCAAGGGAATTTCAGTGCGCTCCTCGGCTTTCAGCACTACGCTGCGCATGTGTATCCAGTGCAGGACCGCCCAATCAACGAAGAGGCCGGCGATCGACACGGGCGCGAGGTGGAACAAGAAGTCGCGATAGTGGATGCCTGAGAAGGATCCAATCAGCATGTTCTGCGGGTTGCCAGTGATGGTCGCGACGCTGCCGATATTGGACGCCGTCGCCACTGCGAGCAGATAGGGCAGCGGCTGCAGGTTCATTTTGCGCGTGATGCTCAGGACGAAGGGGACCATCACGAGGCAAACGATGTCATTCACGAAGAACGCCGATAGAAATCCGCACGTGAAGATGACGGCGGGCAGCAACTGATGAGGCTTGAGCCGGCGCAGCACGACTTCGGCATTCCACTCGAAGAACCCGACCAGGTGCAGGTTGCCGACGATCAGCATCATCGAGAACAGCAGGACGACAGTCTGGAAGTTGACGTGTTGGATCGCGTCGGTAGGTCGAATGATCCGAAAGGCGACCATGCCAACCGCGCCGATGATGGCCGCGCCCGTGCGGTCGATTTTGAGACCGGGGAATTTGCCCAGGGCAAACACTACATAGCTGGCTACGAAGATGATGTAGGCCGCCAGGATGCGGACATCGGACAAGGCGGCGGGAGAGAAAGTGTGCATTTTGGGCCCGCACAGGATACACAAGTCACAGACTTGCCGGGCTCGAGGGAGCAAAATAAACGGTGGACGGGCCGTAACCTATTGCCTTGCCCGCATCATTAGATAAGTAGTAAGGGTCACCGGAGACCGGGTTGAAAGCGATCGTGCACGAGACCGATGAACGGCGACTGATCGAGGCCGCACAATGCGATCCTGACCGGTTCGCGGAAGTCTACGAAGCGAATTTCGCGCGCGTGTACGCCTACGTGGCGCGCCGGGTGCCGGTTCGCGAAGAGGCTGAGGACGTTACGGCCGAGGTCTTTCAGCAGGCTTTGGCCGGGCTCGGCCGGTTCGAGTGGCAAGGAACACCCTTCATTGCATGGCTGCTAGGAATTGCTGCGCACTTGGTAGCCAGGCGCTGGAAGCGGGCTGCTGGAAAAGAAGAAGTCCCGGTCGACGAGCTTGAGTTGGCGGTCAACCAGGAACATGCGGAGCGGCAGACTTTGTTTTCGCAGCTGATCGAACGCCTGCCGGAGGATCAGCGACGGGTCATCGAAGCGCGGTTCTTCAGGCATCGCAGCATCCGCGAGATCGCACAGGAGATGGGGCGCAGCGAGGGGGCCATTAAGCAGTTGCAGTTCCGGGCGCTGGGGACTCTGAGAGATCAGGTAGGGAATCGCCATGAATGACTTCAACATTGAGAAATTGAATGAACACGTGGACGCGTTGCTCGATGGGCTTGAGCCTCCGCTAGATGCCGACACTCTGCGGCTGAGCGAATTGGAGGATGTCGCGAAAGAGTTGTCGTTGCTGCCGCGTCCTGAATTCCGAGCCAGTTTGTGGGAGAACCTGGCTTCGTCGTCGGAGCAAAGAGCATTCTCGAATGCGGGATCGGCGCGTCCGTCGGGAGCGAGCAGCGGGCAGCACGATGTGGTGATCCCGCCCTTGTTCAGCAGTAGCTCTCTTACCTTTCCCATGCGCGGTTCGCATCTGGCGGTTTCGTTCGGATTGCACGTGGCGGCCTTGGCTCTGATTACTGCTTCGGGGTTGTGGGTCGTGCAGAATCGTGCGGTCGTGCGCAGCACGGTGGCGCAGCTCATCCCCGTCGACCACGACTATGTCATGCCTATCGTGCCTGGCAAGACTGGGGGAGGCGGCGGGGGTGGGGGCGATCACGACAAGATGGATGCATCGCACGGAACCGCGCCCCGGTTTGCGGCGGAGCAATTGACGCCGCCGCTGGCAGTGGTGCGCAATGAACATCCTGCGCTGCCCGCCGAACCGACTCTTGTCGGACCTCCCGACATCGTCCTGCCGCAGTCGGACCGGATGGGAGATCCGATGGCAAACATTCTGAATCCGCCGTCGAATGGAACCGGGAGCGGAGGAGGAATTGGCAGCGGGGAAGGCGGCGGAATCGGCTCGGGCAGAGGTCCCGGTATCGGCGAAGGCTATGGCGGAGGGATTGGGGGCGGAGTTTACCGGGTGGGTGGAGGCGTGTCGGCACCGCGGCCGATCTATGATCCCGATCCAGAGTATTCCGAAGAGGCGCGCAAGGCGAAATTCCAGGGGATAGTGCTGCTCACCGCCGTTATCGGTCCCGATGGTCGGCCGCGTGACTTGCGGGCGGCGCGCTCGCTGGGTATGGGACTTGATCAGAAAGCCATCGATGCCGTGGGGAAGTGGCGTTTCAAACCAGGAATGCGGAACGAGAAGCCCGTGTCAGTGCTGGTCAGTATCGAGGTCTCATTCCGGCTGTACTAACGCGGATTAAGGGCCGTCGTGTTGGCGATAGTTGGGGCTGATCCCCTGCGAGGGCAGGATGCTCTCGCGACTGCCGGCGGGACGCCGGCGCTACTTTCTTTCAGGTGTGTCCGTGTTCTAACCAGAGATTCGCGGCGCGTTATTGTTTTGGTTTTCCTGCTGACGGCTTTTCGATTGCGGTCTTGGTGGCATCTGCAGCTTCGCCCATTTTTTCCTTGGTCTTCTGCGCGGCTTGCTTGACGGCGTCGGCAGTTGCGTTGGCGGCTTTCTTGGTGCCGCTGGCGGTGGCGTGATAGGCATCAGTGGCCATCTGCTTGGTGTCCTGGCCAACCGCGGAGGCGGCGTCCTTGGTGGCGTCGGCGGCCTTGCTTATTTTGGCCTTGGTTGTGTCGGCAGCCCCACTGGTCTGGCCTTTTGCTGAATCGGCCGCGTCGCTGGCAGCTTGCTTCGTCGAGTCGGCTGCGTTCTTGGTAGTGTCGGCAGCGCTGTTTGCGGCACTCTTCGTGGCGTCTCCGGCCGCTTTTGCGTCGTCAGCAACCTTCTTGTTGTCGGACTTATTGCAGGCCACCAGGCACAGGCTCAAAGCGATGAGAAGGGCATATTTCCAGGACTTCATATAATTTTCTCCGACGATAGTTCGCCCACTTGCGAAAAATTGTCAGTCGAGTCACAGCAGGGTTCAACCCGACTGCGAACCGAAGAAGATCAAAAAGCGTGGGCGCTTGGCCGATCTCCTTGCGGGGCCTGCGTTGGGAAGCCGTCCCCCCACTCACAGGTGGTGGGAAGTCTATGTTTCGGCGGAGACCCGGTCAATCGAAAAAGGCGTGTGAAGTGTCCCCGGCAGAGCGCTAATGATCGGTTTGCCTCCGGATTCACACCCAGTTCGAGAACAAGTTGTTTAAGCCTTCCGCCAGCGTGGGGTGCGCGAAGACTCCATTTTGCAGCGCGGTGTAGGGCAGCTTGCCCATGATCGCGACTTCAAACACAGCCATGATTTCTCCGCCTTCAATTCCGAACACTGTCGCTCCCAGAATTTCGTTGGTGTCGGCGTCGACAATGGCTTTCATGAAGCCGCGGCTTTCGTCCATTTCGAGCGCGCGCGCCACGGAGTTCATGGGCATCTTGGCCACGCGAATTTTCTTGCTTTGCCGGCGCGCGTCTTCTTCGTTGAGCCCGACATGCGCCAATTGCGGGTCGATGAAGCAGGTGTACGGCACAAGGCGGCCTTCGATGGTTTTGTTCTTCTTCTCGAGGATGTTGGCGCGCAGGATGCGGAAGTCGTCGTAGGAAATGTGCGTGAAGGCCGGGCCGCCCTTGATGTCGCCGATCGCATAGATGCCGGCGACATTGGTTTCCAGGCGCGGGTTCGTTTTGATGAATCCCTTCGCATCGGTTTCGACGCCGGCCGTTGAGAGATTCAGCGTGTCGGAATTTGGGGTGCGTCCAATGGCGACCAGCAAGTGGGAGCCTTCGAGCGTGCGCATTTGGCCGTCGATGGTCACGTCGAGCTGGACCCGTCCGTTGATGGAAGTAACGCGTTCCGCTTTCGCACTCAACAAAACTTCAATGCCATCTTCGCGCAGGATCTTGGCGACTTCCTCGGCTACATCGACATCTTCACGTGTGAGCAACTGGTTCGCGGACTGGACGATCGTGACTCGGCTGCCGAAGCGGCGAAAGGCCTGGCTGAACTCCAGACCGATGTAGCCTCCGCCGAGGATCAGCAAATGCTCGGGGACTGCGTTCAATTCCATGATCGACGCGTTGTCGAGATAAGGAACAGTGTCGAGGCCGGGAAGTTTGGGAATCGCGGCGCGCGTGCCGGCATTAATAATGACTCGATCGGCAGCCAGCGTTCGGGTTCCGCCATCTTTGACGTGTACGGCGATTTCGTGGGGCTCTATAAAACTCGCGGTGCCGAAAATCAGATCGAGCTTGGGAGTCTTTTCCAGACGCGCTTGGCTCCCTTTGCGAAAACTGTCGACGATGTTGCGCTTGCGCTCGCGCACGCGCTTAAAGTCGATCTGAATGTCTCCGGTATGGACTCCATAGTCGGCTGCGCGCCTTGCGAGATAGGCGACGCGAGCGCTGGCAACGATGGTTTTCGTCGGTGTGCAGCCTTCGTTAATGCAGGTGCCGCCCACGTGTGTGCGCTCGACGAGCGCCGTCCGCATGCCAGCCTCGGCCAGTTCCCGAGCCAGCGGCGTGCCGCCCTGGCCGGATCCGATCACGATCGCATCGTATTTTTCCACTGTGCCCACGAAGGCCTCCCGCGTTACGTGAGATTCGATGACAGCTAGAAGGTTCCAGAGTATGTAAAAATGATCGGCGTTGCCACTTAGTGTCCAGCCTAACGCGGAATTCAGGAGTTCGATTTCATGTTGAAGAAAGTCCTGCTGCTCGTGATCGGAGCGTCCATTGCTATTCCCGTTCTGTCCCAGCCTGCCGCTAAGAATATTTTCGATGGCAAGACCTGGTGGGAACATGTGAAGGTTCTTGCCGACGACAAGATGGAGGGCCGCGACACCGGCAGCGAAGGCTTGCGCAAAGCCGAAGCCTACGTCGTTGATCAGCTTAAACAATTGGGGCTCGAACCTGCCGGCAAAGATGGCTACTACCAGCCCGTGAAGTTCCAATCCCGCCACATCATCGAGAAAGACAGCAGCGCGGCCCTCGTCCGCGATGGCAAGGCCGAACCACTCACGCTGGGCGACGACATCATTTTCTCTACGCGAGTGGACCTGGCGCCCGAGGTTGAGGCTCCGCTGGTATTTGTCGGGTATGGCCTGAAGGTCCCTGAGAACAACTACGATGATCTCGCCGATCTCGATCTCAAAGGGAAAGTAGTGGTGATCCTGAGCGGCTCGCCGGCGGAGATTCCGGGCTCACTGGCATCTCATTACCAAACGGCCGCCGAAAGATGGAAGGCGCTGAACGCGGCTGGAGCGGTGGGCGCCATCAGTATTCCGAATCCCGCCTCGATGGATGTGCCGTGGTCCCGCATCGCGCTTAACCGCGCGCATCCGAGCATGGAGCTTTCTGATCCTGTGTTCGATGAGACGGCCGGCGAGAAGCTGTCCATGTACGTGAATCCCGCGAGTGCTGACAAGTTTTTTGCGGGCACGGGTCACACGTTCGCCGAGCTTGCGGAACTGGGAAAGGACCGCAAGCCACTTCCACATTTCGCACTCCCTGTTTCGATTCGTGCGAAAACGAAGATGGAAAAGAAAGAAGTCGAGTCCGCCAATATCATTGCCAAATTGCCAGGCTCTGATCCGGCGCTCAAGAATGAGTATGTTGTGCTGTCGGCGCATGTCGATCACGTTGGGATCGGGGAGCCGATTAACGGAGATCGGATATACAACGGGGCGATGGACAACGGATCGGGAACCGCCGCGTTGCTCGATATCGCCACCTCCCTCAAGAAATCGCCCGAGAAACTGAAGCGCTCAATCCTTTTCGTATTCGTCACCGGCGAAGAGAAAGGTCTGTTGGGATCGAAATTTTTCACGCAATATCCGACGGTGGACGCGAAGTCAATGGTCGCCGACATCAACATTGACATGTTCCTGCCGATCATTCCTTTGAAAACGATGGTCGTTTTTGGGTTGGCGGAATCGGACCTGGGGAATCTGGCGCGTGAAGTCGCGCAGTCGCGAGGAGTGCAGGTGGTCCCCGACCCCGAGCCCCAGCGCAACCTGTTCATCCGCAGCGATCAGTACAATTTCATTCGACACGGGATCCCGGCGCTGGCAATGAACGTGTTTCCCGATCCGAACTCTGCGGAACAGAAGAAAATCTTCAAAGACTGGCTCACCAATCGCTACCACGCGCCCTCAGATGATTTGGCCCAGCCCATCGACTTTTCCGCGGCAGCGCAATACGAGGAGATTGCCCGTGGACTGATGGTGCGGATCGCCAATGACGACCCGCGTCCGCAATGGAAGCCGGACAGCTTCTTCCGCCGTTATGCCGAGGGGAAGAAAGAATAGGCGCGCCGAATCTTCCATCGATTTCGCGAATCTCATCGAAGATGAAGATTGTCTCGGTTAATGTTGGGCTGCCGCGATTGGTGTCGTGGAAGGGGACATCGGTTTCCACCAGTATTTTCAAGAGTCCGGTCGAAGGATCAGTTCCAGTCAAGACCCTGAACTTGCGCGGTGACGAGCAGGCCGATCTCACCGTGCATGGCGGACCTTATAAGGCGGTGTATGGATATCCGTCGGAGCACTATCCGTTCTGGCGCAAAGAACTTCCGCAAGCGGATCTTTCCTGGGGAGCTTTCGGAGAAAACCTGACAACCGAAGGTCTGATGGAGGACGAGCTTTACATCGGCGACCGGTTGCGTCTCGGATCCGTGTTGCTCGAAGTGAAGCAACCGCGCGTGCCTTGCTACAAGATCACAATTCGCTTTGATCGGGATGACATGATCAAGCGCTTCATAGCGAGCAACACCAGCGGCTTTTATTTTTCTGTGATCGAAGAAGGCGAGGTAGCCGCTGGAGATTCGATTGCGGTTGTGCATCGCGATCCAGCCCGGGTCGCTGTATCAGATATCAATCACCTTTATTACGGGAGTTCGCGAAGTGCCGAACTGCTGACCCGGGCAGTCAATTTGGAAGCACTGCCCGCGAGCTGGCGCGACTACCTACGCGAACGCGCGGATCGCCGCGAGCACCGGGGGTAGAGAGTGCTCCATCGATAGGAATTTAGCCAGTGTGGTATAGCTCTGTACGGTTTCCCTAGTTCTCCATGGGCACATCGCACAAGCCACCACTCATCCGTACGGTCAATCTTGAAGCCGGTATGCCGCTGGTTCGCGAAGCGCTCGCGCAACTCGATCGTGAACTGACACTTGCCCGTCAGCAAGGGTGCGCGTTCGTGAAGTTTATTCATGGCTACGGTTCGAGCGGCGCGGGTGGCGACATCCGGATCGCGATTCAAAAACGCCTGCGAGAACTGCAGGACCAAGGAGCGATTCGAGCCTGTATCTTCGGGGAAGATTGGTCGGCCTCCGACGCGCAGACCTGGGCCCTACTGAAATCGCAGCCTGCCTTGAAGGCCGACTCGGATTTAGGCAAGAGAAACCTCGGGATCACCGTCGTCATGCTCTGAGCCCGTGAGGTAGGGCTATCGGCGGGGCGCAAGCGTCAGTGGTTTCTCCAGAACCATTTCGACCTTCGTTCCCTCGGGCAGGTGAATTTCATCGCCTCGCGTGAAGAGCACTTTTGCGAGTCCGAGGCCCCCTCCGATGGCGAGTCCGATGCCAGCGCCAGTAGCCGTTCGAGTCAGTGCGCCGCCCAAGCCTCCGGCGATCGCTCCCGAAGCGATTCTGTATACGTCCCTGTCAATCTGGTCGACCGGCTCAATCGTTCCTTCTTTATCTTGTGGGCGAATCTTTTCGTTGCCGGGCAGGCTTTGCAGGCCCCCGGCGATCGTGATCACCCGGTTGTCGGGAAGGATCAGGCTGCTGAAGTGCAGGAGAAATTGCGATCGTCCTTTCACGCGTCCTGGACGTCGTCCGCGTTCAACCTCTCCCTGAACGCGGCTGTGGGCCGGAATGACAACCTGGCCGTCCTGCACCACGGGCAAGGATGTCTCCAGGTAGACGCCAGCCCCGGCCCGTGCCGAAGTCGTGTGCAGGGGACTGGTCAGAGTCATCAGCACGTGCGTTCCGGCGGGCAGCGTGCAAGTGTTCCGGTGCGCGGGGGTGAGGCGGGGAAGAGTATCCGAAGTTTGCGCGATCGTATCGGTCGCCAGCGCGAAGATGACGAACAGGATAAGGCGTTTCATGAGTTCCTCCGTGGAATCACGGGGTGAAAATAGCCCGAGGGGGAGGACCCTCCAAGCGACAAGCTATGCCCGCACGTTGATGGCGCGGAATGGCGCACTCTGGCACGGCAGGGCCCGGCATGGTCACGGATGCAAGTTGAGTCCGTGGAATACAATCACGCTCGCAAAGGCGCGGGCCTGATTGAATTTCTTCTCGTAGGGTTAGCGTGTTCGATTGCGAAGAGGAACTCGACTCGGTTTTCAGGCGACGACATCGATGATCTCAACTCACGACGACCGACTGGATTCGTGGAAAGAGATTGCGACCTTTCTGAACCGCGGCGTGCGCACGGTGCAGCGGTGGGAAGCAACGGAAGGCCTGCCAGTACGCCGCCATCAGCACCGGAAACTGGGATCGGTGTATGCGCTGAAGTCTGAAGTGTCGGCGTGGTGGAAATCACGCAGCGCAGATCTCGCGTCTACGCCGAGTGCTCAGACATTGGCGGACCCGAAGCCGGACCGCAAGCTTCGCCTGCTCGTTCTCCCTTTTGAGAATCTCAGTGCTGATCCATCGCAGGAGTATCTAGCCGATGGATTCACCGAGGAGTTGATCACGCAATTGGCGCGGCTCAAGCCGGAGCGGCTAGCTGTGATCGCGCGAGCGACCGCCATGTACTACAAGGGAACGCGCAAGCGCGCCGATCGCATTGCGCGTGAACTGAAGGTCGACTATCTGCTGGAAGGGAGCCTGCGCCGCGAGTCTTCGGATGTGCGGGTGACGGCGCAGTTGATTCAGGCTAGCGACCAGACGCATCGCTGGGCGCAGACCTATGACCGCGATCTGGCCAGCGCGCTGGTGTTGCAGAGCGAAGTTGCAGCTGCCATCGCCCACGAAATCAATGTTGCGCTGAGTCCCGAGGTGAAGGCCACGCTCGCCGTCAAGCGGCCCGTCAGCGCTGCGGCGCACGAGGACTATCTCAAGGGCCGCTATTACCTGAACCGGCCGCATCCGGAATCGTTGGCACAGTCGGTGGCCTGGTTTGAGAGCGCCATCGTGAAGGACCCAAGCTTTCCGCTGGCCTACGCGAGTCTTTCTCATGCGCTTGCGTTGCTGGCGATGGTGCCGTTCGACGTGCTGCCACCCCACGCATCGATGCCCAAAGCGCGGATGGCCGCGATGCGCGCGCTGGAACTTGATCCGCATCTCCCAGAGGCGCATGCCGCTCTGGCCGTGGTGCGACATCACTACGAGTGGGATTGGAAAGGCGCGGAAGATGCGTACCAGCGCGCGCTTGCATTGAATGGAGAATATCCGGGAGCGCGGCTGCGCTATGCGTGGCTGCTGCTTTCGCTTTCTCGAAAGGACGAAGCGTTTTGCGAGATCGATCATGCGCAACGCACGGCCCAGGAAACCGATCCGCACCTGCTGGTGGTGATCCGAGCCACACGGGCGGCCGCGTTTTACTTTGCGCGGGAATACGACAATTGCATCCGCGAGTGTTTTGAAGCGATGGAACTCGATCCGGACTACTTCTTGCTGCATTACTTGTTGGCGCGCGCACATGCTCGAAAAGGCGCGCACAAGAAGGCAGGATCGGTGTTGAAAAAGATCGCTGCTCACCAGGAGAATATTTCGTTGATGTCCATGGCTACGGGACTGCTTTACGCGGTGATGGGACGTAGAGCGCGGTCGCGTGCGGTGGTGAAACAGTTGCACAGCGAAGCCGCAAAGCGGTATGTACCTGCCACCTACATCGGGA
>Ga0209811_10000691_pt1 | contig 12951 bp, 18 predicted proteins | sample Coa_R1_6_FD_187161 | JGI IMG/M metagenome (GOLD analysis project Ga0209811, IMG submission 187161) | Surface soil microbial communities from Centralia Pennsylvania, which are recovering from an underground coalmine fire. - Coalmine... | ecosystem: Environmental > Terrestrial > Soil >...
GCGCCGAGCTTGTTGCGCAGCTCGCAGGCGTAGCCGGTGCACTGGAGGCCGGAGTAGCCGCTGCGCGTGAACTGGGACGCGTCCGTCTCAGGATCCGTGGTGATGCCCCAGTACGGGTCATCGCGCCCCAGGTGCGCGCGCTCCAGGCTTTCGCGCGTGACCGGTCCCTGCGGATGCAGGCGCGGCCCGGGGATGTGCTCCAGGGCGCGCTCCAGGGCGCTGCGCTCCTCGCCCCCGGGGCCCGCGACACCGGCGACACCTGCGAGCGCCGCGGCCGGCGCCGGAGCACCCGCGCTCACCCGGTCCCACATCTCCCCGAACCGCTGCCCCGCGCTGCCGAGCTCTGCCTGGGCCTCCCTGGGCAGGAGGTGCGTCGGGTTGAACGCATCCGCGAGCGCGGGGAGCGAGCCGGCGAGCGCCTGGCCACCGGGGCTGCCGCGGTAGCTGCGCTCCTGGATCTTGCGCACGGCCGCCGCGGCCTTCGCCGCATTGCGCGTGCGCACGAGCTCCTCGATGCCCGCCAGGCCGCCACCGATGTCGTGCCCGACGCTGGAGGCGCCCATGTGGGCGAGATCGACCAGGTCGGCGAGCGACTCGAACCCGCGCGGCATCTACGGACTCACGAGCCACACGAGGACGAGCGTCACCGCCGCGGCGATGACCGCCAGGACTACGTCGGTGGCGGCGCGTGCCATGGGGCGATGTCCACACAGACCGGGGCGGCGAGCGGGCTCTCCGTGGCGGCCGGCGTGTAGAGCACGCGGCTCACGCGGAAGCAGCGGTAGGCGGTGATCGTCTGCTGGCTGCTCAGGCCATGGACGTAGCCCAGGAACCCGAGCACGCCGCTCGCGTTCACCTGGTAGAGCTTGTAGCTCGTGTCGGGCGGGTAGCCGTCCGCATTCCAGGCGACGGTTGCGACGTAGCCCGGGCACACGACCACATCGGTCTGCCTGGGAGCCGCGACCGCCGTGCTCACCAGGAGCGCGAGGAGCCACGCGCGCATGGCTAGGTGACCTTCAGGCCGGTGGGCGGCGTCGGCACGCACTGCACGCCCGTGGCGTAGGGCACGAGCGCACTGTGCCCGCTCATCGCGTTCGGGTAGCGCGCGGTCGCCGTGGTCGTCACCTGGATGTCGAAGCTGGTGCTGCCGCAGTTGACCGTCACGACCGCGGACGTGGTGCCGGCCGGCGCGCTCTGCGACTGGCTGATGCCCCCGAGCGTCCAGTTGATCGTGTAGTGGTCGATCTCGCTGGGGGTAAGCGTGGTGCCATCGGTGTAGAGCACCGGGGCGACCCAGGACACATTGGCGGTTGTGCCGGCCGATTGCGCGACGGTGGCGAGGAGGGCGAGGAGGAGGGCAGAGAACAGACGCTTCATGGAGGACTCCCTGGCAGTGGTTGCGATTGCTTCAAGGCCCAGTCGACGGTGCGCTGGCGGTAGATAGCGAGGACGACACCTGCTCCCGCAAGCGCTTGCACGTCGGCCGCGATGTCAGGACCTGGTTGATCTCCGCCCAGCACCCCTGGATCGTCGCCTGGTCGGGCAGGTTGGGCGGGTTGAGCTCCGGCGGGAGGATCGAGCGTGGTGCGTCCCGGGTCGCCACGGCGTGCGACGCACACGCGCAGAGGACGAGGAGGGAAAGGCAGCTGAGGCTGCAGTTGCGCACGGGCGCCAGCCAGGTCCTTGCCCAGCTGCGTGATGATGGTCGCGGCATCGGCGTGGTCCTTCTTCAGCTGCGCGCTCACCAGGCGGTCGTGCGCGGTGACGGCGGCAAGATCGGCGCGCAGCTGCGCCTTCTCCCCGTCGTGGTAGACGCGCCAGAGCAGCACGCCCTCGGCGATCGCCAGCAGCAGCACGACGCCCAGGATGACGTACGCGCGCAGCGGGATCGGGATCATGGGGACTCGACGACCGGGGGCTCGGCCGGCGTCGGCGGATCAGTGGGTGCGGGCTTCTTGTAGGCGGTCAGCCAGGGCAGGAAGTGCCCGGCCGCGCGGCTCACGTAGATGTACGCCCAGGGCGAGGACAGGCCGGTGACGAGACTGATCGCGAGGTTCAGGCGGCTCGGGTCCTTCGGGGTGAGCGCGTTCCAGATCGTGGCGGAGACGACCGTGCCCACCAGGAAGTTGGTGAGCAGCGCCATCTGGCGTTGAAAGCGGATGCTCCAGGTGAGCGGGGTAAAGGCCTCCAGGAAGCCCGAGGCGCTCCACGAGGCGATGTAGCCCAGCACGACCGCGACCCCTTCGGGGTAATCCTTGGCGTACTGGGCGATGGTCTGGAAGATGGCGTTCATGTGGTGGTGGCTCCCTCCCCCATGATGGTGAGTGTGTGTCCATCGACCCATGGCAGATTCGCCTTCAATTGCTCGAAGGCCTTCTGGCTCGACATCACCCCCGGCGTCGTGAAGAGGTGCGTGCGCTCAAGCCCAAGCAGTATGCACCCGTTGGAATCGAGTGCCGTGTTGCCCGGATGGATCAGGATCGCCGAGCGCCCAAAGTCGCCAGGCGGGATGTCGCCGGGCTCGTGGTAGACGCCCAGGCCGGGATTGACGAGCGCCCAGGTGAACGGGTGGTGCGGCGTGTTGTGCCGCTCCAGCTGGTAGATGCCGGGAGGCACGCAACTGCGTCCGGGGGCGCCACCGGGGACCACGTGGTCGATCGTGTCCGGCCCTTCGTAGTCCGCGGGCTTGCCCTCGGTCCATACGATGGGGTCGGTGATGACCCATTGCGAATACGGCAATTCCAGGGTCTGGAAGCCGCCCAGGGAGAGCACGCCGAACGTGACCGCCCCGTGCTGGCTCGGGTCGCGGCGCAGGATGAGGTCGGTCATGGCGTGGCGGCTTTCTGCTTGGCGCGCTTCGCATCGCGCTCGCGGCGCCGATCCTCCGCGGCCTGCAGGCGCTCCTGGTCCTGCTTCGCCTGCACGTCGAGGTAGGCGCGGCGCACCGCCATCGTCTGCTCCTTGGTGAGCCGCTCGATCTTCTCCAGCAGGCGCCGGGAGTGTTTGGCCGGGATCTCCCCGAGCGCCTGGACGACGATGCCGAGCTCGTTGCCCTCCAGCTGGATCACGAGCGCCTTCGGGTCGCACGGCCAGGTGGTGTTCAGATCCGCGATCGTCGCCTCAGAGAAGTCAGTCATGTGTCAGCCCCTTAGTGGAAACGTCGTCTGCCGAAGCGGTACCTGAGCATAGCGCTCCGTGATCTGCGCGTATGCGCGCGGCTTGCCGGTCGGGTAGCGGTGCAGCGATACCGTGCCCGGTTCGAGCGCGGTGACCTCGTGCGGCTCGCCGATCTTGAGCGCCATGTCCATGCCTGGGATGAGCTCCCAGTGCTGGCCGCCCACGACCGTCACCTGCACGCGCCCCGCCAGGCAGGCGACGTTGTGGTGCTCATCAGCGTTGTGCGTATGCAGGCCGAGCGTGTCGCCGCGCTGCTCGAACACGTAGAGCATCGCGAAGCGCTCGTGCGTCTGTTCGAGCCAGTGCTGGTGGATCACACGTAGCTGAAGACCGCGGCGCCGACGTTGCCGGCCTGGCCATTGCCCGTGGTGCCGCTGCCGTGTCCGGTGCCCCCGGCGCCCCAGAGGTTGCCCGGCTGTCCGTCGCCCGTGACGATGCCGGCGATCGAGGCCCCGCCGGCCGTGCCCGCGCCGCCCCCGACGTTGCCCGTGGTGTTGGTGGCGCCCGCGTTCGCATTCGTGACCGTGCCACCCGCGGCGGCCGCGCCGCCGCCCGTGATGCCGCCGCCGCCCCCGTTGCAGGTGATGTTCGACCAGCCGGTCATCGTGCCGGCGTTCACCGTGTTGGCCGCTCCGGCGCCGCCATTCGCGCCACTGGCGATGCCGGCCGTGCCGACCGCGCCGATCGTCACCGTCCAGGTGAGCCCGCCCTTGGTCGTGACGGTGAAGTTACCGCGCCCCTGGCCGCCTCCCCCGCCCCCGCCCCCGGCGGAGATCGCGCAACCGGAGCCGGTCGTGCCGCCCCCGCCCCCACCGTTGCCCCACACCTCGTAGGTGAGGGTCGTCGCGCCGAGCGCGCAGGTCTCCGTGCCCGAGACACTGCGGATCGAGATGAGCGGCTTGAAGGCGCCGTTGTAGCCGACCTGGGCACTCGTCGCGCCCCCGGCGCGCAGCCGGCGGATCCGGCGCTGCTCACGGCGGACGGGCCCGCGCAACCACGCGGGGAGCTGGGCACGGCGCGCAATGCGCCGCCCGTCCAGCTGCAGGCGGACTGCGATCACGTGATGCCGACGCCCGTGATGAACCAATCCGTGGTGGTGATCTTGAACAGCGTCGCCGCGGCGCCCGTGGTGGCCAGCACGCGCGCACCGGTGGTGTTAGTGGGCATCCAGTGCAGCGTGTCGGTCGTGATCGCGACGTTCTGCACACCGGTCACGCCTGGGAACACGTTCAGCAGGACCACCGTGCCGATCGGGAAGGCGATCGAGGCATTGGCCGGGATCGTCCAGGTGAAGGGCCCCGTGCCGCCCGTGCGGTTGATGCTCTTGCCGCGATCGGTGAGCGCCAGGGTGTAGTTGCCGTTCTGGACGTTCGGCGGCGCATCCGCGTAGCCGACCTGGAAGCTGTTCGCCGGGCCCGCGCCGGCCGCGGTGGGCACGAGCACGAAGGTCGACCCGTCGCCCTGGATGAGCACCTGGGCGGTGCCGGCCTGGCTGTTGAAGCGCGCCGAGTAGTCGCTGGCGTTGGTGCCGGCGTTGCAGGTGATGCCGAAGGACTGCCCGGCCGTGGCGTTCGCATTGATGTGGATCGCATCGCCGTTGGCGGCGGTCGCGATCGTGAGCGTGTTGACCGCCGCGGTCGGGGCAATGATCGTCCAGGCGCCCGTGGGGCCGATGGTGGCGCGCTGCACCGTGTTGGTGGCGAGCGCCAGGGTGTTCGCGGCGGAGAGGTAGAGCCCGTTCGCCGGCACCGTGGCCCCGGTCACCGCGAGCGTGGCGGCGATCACCGCGCCGGTCACCGTCAGGGTGCCCGTGCCCTGGAAGTTGAAGGCGGGGTTGTCGGTCGCGTTGCCGAAGGCGTAGGTCGCGGTCAGCAGATCCACGGCGCGGTTGCCCGACTGCGCGTTGATCTGCAGCTCTTTGCTCGTGAGGATCGCGAGGATCCCCGTGCCGCCCACTGCCAGGGACAGGCCGCCCGCATTCGCCGAGAGCGACATGCCGGTCGCATCGGCATTGACGAAGTCGAGCGTGGGGTTGTTGGCGCCGGCCGTGCGCGAGAGCCGGAAGATCGTCCCATCGCTCGCCCGGGAGAAGTTGGCGACGATCGAGGCGGTCTGGGACCAATTAAGCGTGCCCGTAGGGACGTTTAAGCCATCTTTCGTCAGACAATTGTTAAGTCCGGTCGCGAAGTCGTTGTCTTCTAGGTCAAACTTGGTTGCCGAGATCGGCAGGTTCGAGGCCGCATCGTTCGACCAGGACGGGTAGCCGCGCGTATAGACACCTCCAGCCCATGGCATTAGGAGCTCCTCGTGATCTTCTTCGACGTGTTGATAGGCATCGCGCTCATCCGGGCCCTCTGGGCTCTGCTGCAATCAGGGTTCGTGCAAATCGTCGGCGGCGTGCTCTTACTGGGCTGGGTTGCCGGGCATCTGATCTAGCTGCGAGTCATCGATCTGCCCCTGGCGGCGCTTCGCGCGGATGAGCGCCTGCGCCATGCCCACCTGGCCGGCGCGATCCACGCCCTCCTTCACGAGCGGCGGCGTCATCTTCCCCACCCGATCCATGGCCGCCTGCGCGTAGCGCTGCAGCGGCGTCGTGCCGCGCATGAACGGCCGGCCAAACGTGTACATGCCCGCAGCTGCGCCGAGCGCCGGGATCCCCAGATGCGGCACCGCGGCTGCACCGGCTCCACCGGCCGCGAGCGCGCCGAGCGTGCCCAGGACCGCGCCGGTCTTCGGGTTGCGCTCCGTGAAGATCTCCTTCCCCGGTGCGGACCAATCACGCATCAGGCCGCCGCCGGCTGCGTACTCGCCCTTGTCGGTCGCCGTGCGCACCGCCTGGCTGAACTGGCTGGGGGTGAAGCCGCCCACCTGGTCGCCGCCGGACTTCATCGCATCGCGCACGATCGCGAATTTCGGGTAGTTGCGCGTGGCGGCGCGCAGCGTGGCCGAGGCATCCGGCGGCAGCTGTGATTCGAGCGCCTGGGTGACGTTGTCGCGTGCGGCCTGCAGGAGCTGGCGGTACTTCATGCCCGACTGATCCGCACCCGCGGAGCGCATCTCTTCCGAGATCGCTGAGCGCAGGTCGAGCAGGTCGTCGGACTTCCAGCCCCCGGCCGCCTTCGCCTTCGTCGCAAACGCATCGAGCTGCCCGCTCAGGAAGTCGCGCGCGCTCTCGCGCACGTCGGCCGTGGCCCCGACACCGGCGCGCCGCGCGGCCGCATCGAACAGATCCTTGAGCGGCACGTTGGCGCCCGGGTTCCAGATGTGCGGCGTGACCGGGAAGCCCTTCGCCGCATCAAAGTGCGGCCCGTAGCTTTGCTGCGCGGCGTTGAACATGTCCTTGACGGTCATGCCCTTGGTGTTCGGCATCTTGAAGCCCGGCGCACCGGCCTCCTCGATCGCCCCACGCTGAAAGTCCGTCCAGGCCTGCTGCCGGCCACGCTCGACCGTGTTGCCGATCACGGGGATCGAGCGCACGTTCTCCTCGATCTTGTTCCACACCGAGTCCGGGTTCATCTGCCCGGGCATGAGGCGCACGCCGCGGTCGATGAGCTCACCGGCTGCAGGGGTGCGCGGCAGGCCGCGCGCGAGCATCGCCGCCGTGCTCTTCATCCCCGGCCACATCATGCCGCCCACGGCGCCGAAGGTCGTGCCGGCGGTGCGGTGCCCGGGGTCGGAGCTCAGCAGGCCCTGCAGGCCGCCCTGGATCGCGCCCTTGCCGGCCGCGCCGAGCTCGGCGATCGCCGGCACGCCCTCCGTGGCGAGCGTGGCGGGGAGCACCGCGGCGCTCTCACCCGCGAAGCTGCCGAGGTTGCCGGCGGGCGTCTCGGTGAGCGGCTCCATGAGGTGCTGCCAGTCGGCGAGGTCCTGGTCGGACTCGTGCCCGAGGAGGTTGGAGGTGTGGTGGTAGATGTTCGCCACGCCCTCACCCAGGCCCGCGGCCGCCTGGGCGCCGCCACTCATGTCGCGCGCCGGGTCGTACTCGCGCCAGGGCGCGGTGTCGCCCTGCTGGTAGTGCGTGCCGGCCGCGGCATTGGCCTGGCGCTGCGCGGCGCGCATGTGCAGCGCCGCATCGAGCGCCTCATCGCTCAGCATGCTCGGGTCCGGGTTCGGATTGACCGGACTGGGCTGGTCGTCACCCATCTACGGTCCTCCTCCAGGTGGTGCGCTCACCGCTGGCGGCGGCGGCGCGCGCATGCGGCGCGCCTTCTCCGCCTGGAGCTGCTCGAAGGTCGGCGGGTGCAGGAAGTGCAGGATCGACTGCAGCGCCGGGTTGTGCGTGGCGTAGAGGGACTCGAAGCGCGCCGGGTCCTTGTTGTTCGCGATCGCCCAGTCGAAGTCCGCCGCGCGCTGCTTCTGCATCGTGGCGAGCTGCATGTCGATCTCGGTGAGACGCTTGATCGCGAGCGCGGTCATCTCCGGGCTCGGATTCGCCTCCTCCTTCAACACCTGGAACTCGCTCGCCGCCGGGCGGCCGCCGAAGTTCGGCTTGAGCGTCACGATCGCGTTGCGCACGAGCGCCTTGCGCATCTCGATCGTCGGCGCCGCGGTCGCCCAGCCCGGGATGATCGAGGTCGGGACACCCAGCTGCGCGGCCTCCGCGCGGATCGTGGTGAGGAAGTCCGCGAGCGGGCCGGTCTCGGCGCGCGGCAGGTTCTGCAGCACGATCTGGTTAAAGGCCATGCGCTGATCGGCGAGATCGGCCTCCGCCCCGTACTTGTCCTGCAGCTCGTTCGCCTTCTGCGCCTGGTACTCGATGCGCTTTTCCGCGAACGTGTCGTGACCCAGGCCGACATTGAGGTCCTGGCGCACCGGCAGCTTCGCCACCCAGGGCGACACATTCGCCGGCACGGGCTCGTTGGGTGCGTTCGGCGCGGCCGGGGGCGCGAACCACCGGCGGCTGCCAGACCCCCCAGGCCCGGTGCCGGCCGCACCCGTCGCACCTGTGGGCAGGTTCGCATTAGGAGCCCCAGGAGGTCCGGCAGGGGTTACCGGGGAGGGCGCGCCGGGGATCCCGCCCAGGCCGAACTGCGGGCGGCTGCCGCCGGGCGTGGGCAGGTCGTGGATCGACCCCTCCGCCTCGCCGGTGTGCTTGGCCGACTCGATCGCGCGCTCCGCGGCCTGCATGCCCGGGATGACGAAGGAGCCGGTCACCTGGCCCTGCGGCCCGTAGGTGGGCTCGACGCCGTTGATGAGGTTCGGGTTGCGCAGCCGGGTAATCGTGCCGTCCGGGTTGTGGATGATCGCCTCCCCACCCTGGCGCAGCTCGATCGTGCCGTCCTTGATGAGCTTCGCGACGACCAGGTGCTGCGCCTGGGCGACGTTGCCGTTCGTGCCGGCGAGCGCGGTGCGCCACTCCGGCGTGCCGGCCACGAGCTCGGCGTACTTCGCCGGGTCGCGCATGTAGGTCGCCGCGGCGAGCGCCGGGTGCAGGTGCAGCGGGTTAAGTCCCTGGAACGGACCAGGCGGGGTCACCCCGCCCCCGGGCATGTTTGGCGCGGCACCAGGTACCGGGGCCGGAGGGGGTCCGGGGCTCGGGGCTGGGGATGGCGGCATCTGGTCCGGGGGCAGGGCGATGTTGGGTGGCGGCTCGGGTGAGGGAGCGGGAGGCGGGCTTGGAGCACCACCATCAGGGACTGCCGACGAAGGATCACCGCCTCCGCCCCCCGCGCCGTTCGAGAACGCATTGAGCATGCCCAGCTGGTTCTTGGTCCCCAGCTGCGCCATCTCGTCGAAGTTTTTCCCCGCGAGCTTCGCCGCGAACATCTGCGCGAGCGGCGTGACCGCGGTGAGGCGCGAGCGGATCGGCCCGTAGTTCACCGGCTGCGGCGGGCTGAGCGAGAGCTTGGTGAGCGCCTCCGCCATCATCTGCTTGCGCATCTGCGCGTAGTAGTCCGCCGGGTCGACGCCCGGGGGCAGCATCGGCAGTGCAGTGGGTGAGTCAGGCACGGAGCGCTCCTACGGTGGACCCATCTGACCAGGCGGCGGTGCGCCACCGAGCGCGACGCCACCCGCATCGATGCCGAGCGCCTGGGCGGGCGTGGGCACCGGCGGCGGCGCGCGTTTCTTCGCGGCAATCATCGCCTGCACGAGCTTCATGAGACCGGGGTTGCTCGCCATGCTGGCAAGTCCGCTCCCACCCATGGCCGCCGGGTGCGCGGTGCCGGGACCGACGCTCGTGGCCGGGATCACGCCGCCCGCAGTGGGGGCGGGCAGGTAACTCACGGGCATGTCAGCTCCTTCAGACGCTCGTGCAAATGCGGCGCCTCCGCATCCGTCGCACGTTCGAGATCGCGGAGCACGTCGCGCACGTGCTCGAACTTCGCCGGGTGGTGTTGACGCAGGTACGCAAGTTTGCCCTGGTTCTCATAGAGGTAGGCCGTGCAGTTCCAACAGTCGAGGCCGGTGTTCATCGTCGCGTAGTGGTCCGGGAGCTCGATGCCGTTCGCGTCCAGGTACTCGCGCACCTGCGCATCGCTCCACTCCCAGATCGGCAGCTCGTAGCGGATGCCCAGGAAGGTCGACCCGGGCTCGATCGGTGAGTGGAAGCCGTCGCTCTTCTTGCTGCCGCGGATGATGCACTCCGCGCCGAGCTCGACCATCGCCGCGTGCAGCGGATAGCTGATCGTCGTGAGGCAACAGTCCCACTTCGACTGGAAGCGGTGCTGCCCGGGCGCGAGCGGATGCAGCAGCGCGGCCTCCTTCGTGCGCGCGCTCGGCACCAGGTCCGCCGGGTAGCCGCGCTCGGCGATCGTCTGGCGGCCGCGCACGACCAGGAAGTGCGGCACGATCGCCTCGATGTCGCGCATGTACTCCACCGTCTCCGGGAGCGCCGCATCGGTGCAGAGCCACACGACGGTGAGCTTGTCCCAGTGCGCGCGCAGCAGGTGCAGCACGGCGATCGAGTCCTTGCCGCCGGAGAACTGCAGGAAGGTCTTCAAATGACCGCCGCGGCGATCGTGGCGGCCGTGCCGAGTGCGGCATCGGTCGTGCCGGCGTTGGCGTTGTACTGCGCCACCTGGCCGGTGTAGGCGTTCTGGAAGGCCGACATGATGTCCGGCGTCGCGGTGCTCGCGGAAGGCAGGCCGGCGGAGCCGGGGATCTGCACGGAGCTCCCGCCGAACAGGCCGTTGATGAGATTCGCGATCGAGCTGCGCTGCTCGATCTGCGACTGCGCGGCCTTGATCGCCGCGTCCTGGGACATGCCGGCCGCCTGGTTCTGCGCCACCAGGGTGTTCAGATCCTGCCCGTAGATCTGGCTGTTCGAGTTGGCCGCCTCGTTGTAGCGCTGATTCTCGACGCCCGAGCCGGTCGTGACCGCCTGGCCGCCGGCCTGGGCCTCCGCGCTCGCGCGCTGGGCGCTGAACTCGCGCATGGCGTTGTCGTAGGCGGGCGTGCCAGGTCCGTTGCCGGAGTTGACGAGCTGCGCCTTGAGCTGCTCCTCGCGGTTGTCGAGCGAGGGCTCGATCGCCGCCATATTGCCGGCGAGCGCCTTGCTGTAGGCGGTGTCGCCGAGCTGATCGAGCGACGCACCCGAGGGCAGGCCGGGCACGTTCGAGGTGTTGAGCGTCGTGTTGATCTTCGCCGCGGGCCCGGTCGAGTAGAGCGGCTGGCCGGTGATCGCGTTCAGCTGGGCCGCCTGGTTCTGCCCGATCCCCTGCTCGGTGAGCCCGCCCTTCTGTTGCCCGGTGAGGAGCTGCTGCTCGGGCGCCGTGAGACTCGTCACCTGCGCGTACTGCGGCGCGCCGGTCACCGGGTCGTAGCCGGTGATCTGGTTCGTGGTCGAGCCCGTGGGCCCGTAGGTGTTCGTGGCGTTGAGTGCCTTGTTGAAGGCGGCCGCCTCCGTGCCGTACTGATACTGCGCACCGGCGCTCTGGTACGGATCGGGTGCGCTTGGCGCGCTCTTGCCCATCTAGATTCTCCTCGGTGCCGCGGCGGCGATCGGCGGCCCGCTCGTCATCTGCCCGTTGACCATGTAGCGCGTGTTTGCCAGGCCCTGGGCGTACTGCTGCGGGCTCGGCCGCGGTGCGACCGGTGCGGCACCAGGGGCTGGAGCTCCGGGCGGCGCCACCGTGGGCAGCGCGCCGGCCGGCAGCGGCGCCGGCCCGGGATTCACTGGCCGATTGCCGCCAGGCGGCAGCGGGTGCGGGCCGCCTGCGTTGAACGAAGGCTGCACCGGCCCCCACCAGGGCGGCCGCGAGCCGGAGAAGTCGTTCGAGGGTCCCTGGGGAAAGACTGCGTTGTGGACCGCCGTGTCGAGCGGGTCGAACTTGCGCACCTTGTCCAGGAACCCGCCCATCTACCGGTACCCCCCATAGTTCTGCAGCCCACGCGCGAGCATCGGGCCGCTCGGGCGCATACCGGGCCCTGGCGCGGGCTGGGGGAGGACACCAGCACCGGGGGCGGGCACCGGGGGCCGGGGCACGGCCGGGCCGCCTGGGCGCAGTGCAGAGCCGGCGTTTTGCGCCTGGGCCATCGGCGCGTTCGCCGCGCCCATCGAGGCAGCCATCGCGCTCGGGCCCTGGTTCTGCGCCTGGGCGGACATCGCGCCCATGGCGGAGGGGGCGCTCTGGTTGGGCGCCATCCCCGGGATGGGTCCGCTACTGGGTGCGGCCCCGGGTGGCTGCCCGGGCGAGGCTGGCGGCGGCACGACCGGGGACCCGGCGGGCTCCTGGGCGGACCCCATTGCCCCCGGCATCGGCAGCGCGCCGAACTGCGATGCGCTCGCCATCGGGGCCGACGCCTGCAGGTTCTTGATGAGCGCCGCCAGTCCCGGGGCTGATCCCTGGGGCTGGTTCGCGCCCGGCATCGGGCTGCCTGGCCCCGGCATCGCTCCCGACATCGGCATCCCTGGCGGCGCCGACGTGAAGGCGCCCGGAGCGGTCCCCGGTGGCGGCGGTCGCCCGCCCGTTGAATTGCCCATCTGTGCTTCTCCGCGGTCGATTGATGGTGTGCCAGCGGCACTCCCGTTTGAGCATCCCGAACACGATTGCGTCCTGCCCGTCGGCATACCACTCGCGCAGCGTGCCCTCGTACTTGAAGCCGATCGCCCGGCAGAACTTCTGGCTCACCTTGTTGCGGCGGGTGATGAGCGCCGAGCAGCGCTGGCAGCGCAGCTGGTCAAACACGTACTTGAAGACCGTCACGATGAACCGGCGGGTGATCGAGCTCTTGTCGCGGAGGCGAATCGAGAGGATCACATCCGGGCCGGTGTAGGTGTTGAACACCACCCCCGCGTGCAGGTAGCCGGCCGCATCGACCAGGCCGATCGCCGTGTAGGCGTTGTCGCCCAGGTCCATCATCGGAATGCCGGCCGCGACCCACTTGGCCACGAGCTCGCTCTGGTCGCCGATCACGTGCTTCATGTCGCGTTCCCGTAGAACACGCCGCCCCGCTCGTGCAGATACGTCGCGCTCATCCACTGGCAGGTGAGGTTCGAGGCGCTGATGCGCATCTGCACCGCACCATAACTGCCTTCCCCCGCCAGGCCCAGCCACGGCTTGAGGATCAGCGTCGCATCGCCCCAGAAGGTCGGCGTCGACCACAGGCTCGTATTCCAGGGCGAGAGGTTGCCGACCGAGAGCGGGATCGTCGAGGTCGGTGCCGTCGGGTCAAAGTCCACGTTGAGCTTCAGCGAGAGCGACATCGAGCCGTTCACGCGGAAGATCGGCTGGAACATGGTCCAGCGCTTGTTCTGCCCCGGCGCGCCGTGCTGGCTGAAGGCCGGCTGCACCCAGAAGGTGATCGCCGCGCCGTTGTCATCGAGGCCGGTGT
>Ga0209811_10000693_pt1 | contig 12895 bp, 8 predicted proteins | sample Coa_R1_6_FD_187161 | JGI IMG/M metagenome (GOLD analysis project Ga0209811, IMG submission 187161) | Surface soil microbial communities from Centralia Pennsylvania, which are recovering from an underground coalmine fire. - Coalmine... | ecosystem: Environmental > Terrestrial > Soil >...
CGGCACCATCGTCTCCATGCGCGACGTCACGCGGCGATTCGGGCCGGTGCTCGCGAACGACCGCGTCTCGCTCGAGCTGCGCGCCGGCGAGGTGCACGCGCTGGTGGGCGAGAACGGCGCCGGGAAGAGCACGCTGATGAAGATGCTCTACGGCCTCCACCCGCCGGAGTCGGGCGCGATCGAGGTGGACGGCCGCACGGTGCGCATCGACTCCCCCGCCGCGGCCATGAAGCTGGGGCTCGGCATGGTGCACCAGCACTTTCTGCTCGTGGACACGCTCACCGTGGCGGAGAACGTGGTGCTCGGGCTCGAGCACCGGCCGCTCTTCGGGAGCTTCTCCCCCGCCGACGCCGAGCACTCGGTAGCGGAGCTGTCCCGCCGCTACCTGCTCGTGGACCCGCACGCCCGCGTCTCCGGGCTCTCGGTGGGCGAGCAGCAGCGGGTCGAGATCTTGAAAGTCCTCTACCGCGGCGCGCGGGTGCTGATCCTGGACGAGCCCACCGCCGTCCTCACGCCGCAGGAAGTGGACGAGCTGTTCGCCGTGCTCAAGGACATGCGCGACCATGGCACCGCGATCGTGCTGATCACGCACAAGCTCGCCGAGGTGAAGGCACTCGCCGATCGCGTCACCGTGATGCGCGGCGGTCGCGTGGTGGGCGGCGGGCTCGCCTCGGAGCTGTCGATCGAGGCCATGGCCGAGCTGATGGTGGGCCGCGTGCCGGCGCCGCTCGGCGCGCGCGCGGCGCGCGCGCCCGGCGAGCCCGTGCTCGAGGCGATCGGCCTCGAGGCCATGGACGCGCGCGGCCTGCCGGCGGTGACGGGCGTGTCGCTCGCCGTGCGCTCGGGCGAGATCGTGGGCGTGGCGGGCGTCGAAGGCAACGGCCAGCAGGAGCTGATCGAATGTCTCGCGGGGCTGCGCGCGCCGAGCGCGGGACGCGTGCGTATCGTTGGGCGCGACGTCGGCGGCGGGGCGCGCGCGCACCACGACGCGGGGCTCGCCCACATCCCGGCCGATCGCCTGCGGCGCGGCCTCGTCGCCGAGATGACCGCCGCCGAGAACCTGGTGCTCGGCAACCAGCGCGAGGCGGCGCGCGGGCCCTGGCTCGGCGGGCCCACGCTCGATGCGAGCGCGAAACCGACGCTGCTCGAGCACGACGTGCGCCCGAGCGACCCGCGTGCGCGCGCCGGCCGGCTCTCGGGCGGGAACCAGCAGAAGCTCGTGGTCGCGCGCGAGCTGGGCCGCACCCAGGCCTCGGCGCCGCGACCCGCGCGCGCGCTGATCGCCGCCCACCCCACGCGCGGCGTGGACCTGGGGGCGATCGACGCCATCCATCGCCGGCTGCTCGCGGCGCGCGACGCCGGGCTCGGCGTGCTGCTGGTCTCGAGCGAGCTGTCCGAGATCCTCGCGCTCTCCGACCGCATCGTCGTCTTGACGGGCGGGAGGATCGTGCACGAGACCAGGCCGGATGCGACCGACGAGCGCACGCTCGGGCTCCACATGACCGGCAAGTCCACTCTCATCGACACGCCGCTCGAGCCCGCGCCCGCCTCGCGCGCGCTGCCTCCCGATCCCGGACCGCGCGCGTGAGGTTCCCGGCCCGGCCGCAGATCCCGCTCCAGGCGCTCGCACCGGTCGCGGCCGTGACGCTCGCGCTGCTCGCCGGCGCCGTCCTGATCGCCGCCGTGGGCCAGTCGCCGCTCGAGGTCTACGGCATGCTCGCGCAGCAGGCGCTGGGCACCGGGTACGGCGTCGGCCAGACGCTGTTCAAGGCGACGCCGCTGCTGTTCGCCGGGCTCTCGGTGGCGCTCGCGTTCCGCGCCGGGCTCTTCAATGTCGGCGCCGAGGGCCAGATGTACCTGGGCGGCTTCGCCGCGGGCGTGGTGGGCGCGTACGTACCGCTCCCGTCACCGCTCCTGCTCCCGCTCGCGTTGCTCGCGGCGGCGTTGGCGGGCGCCCTTTGGGCGGCGATCGCCGGTGTTCTGAAGGCGCGCTTCGGCGCCCACGAGGTGATCAACACCATCATGCTCAACTTCATCGCGTTCGCGCTGGTGGCGTGGTGGGGGCAGTCGCTGTTCATGACCGCCACCGTGCGCACGCGCGAAGTGGCCGAGGCCGCGACCATCGCCAGACTCGAGACCGTGCTGCCATGGCTCCGCGGCTCGCCCGCCAACTTCTCGCTCGTGCTCGGCCTGCTCCTCGCCGTCTTGCTCGGCGTGCTCCTGTTCCGCACGCGCGTGGGCTACGAGCTGCGCGTACTGGGACTGAACCCGGGCGCCGCGGAGTACGCCGGTGTGAAGACCGGCCGCGCGCAGGTGCTGGCGTTCGCGCTCTCCGGCGCGCTCGCGGGCCTGGGCGGCACGAGCTTCGTGCTCGGCTACAAGCACTGGTTCGAGCAGGACTTCACCGCGGGCGCCGGGTTCATGGGCATCGCCGTGGCGCTGATCGGGCGCAATCATCCGCTCGGCGTGTGCCTCTCCGCACTGTTCTTCGGGGCGCTGGCGTACGGCGGCCTGGTGGTGAACCAGCGCGTGCCGGCGGACCTCGTGAACGTGCTGCGCGCGCTCGTGATCCTGTTCGCGATCAGCGCCTACGCGCTGTTCGAGCGCGCGGCGCGGCGTGCGCCGCCGAAGACGGTCGCGGCGGATACGCAGGCCGGCGAGGCCTCGGCGTGAACGCGCTCTCCGTGCTGCTCTTCGCCGCGGCGACGCTGCGCATCACCGTGCCCTACGCGCTCGCCGCCGCGGGCGCGAGCCTCGGCGAGCGCGGTGGCGTGGTGTGCCTGGGGCTCGAGGGCTTCATGCTCAACTCGGCGCTCGCCTACGTGCTCGGCGCCTGGTACCTGCACAACCCGTGGCTCGCGCTCCTCTGTTCCATTCTCGCGGGCGTCGCCACCGCCGGTCTCCACGCGCTCGTCACGGTGACGTTCCGCGCCGACCAGATCACGAGCGGCATCGGCATCAACCTGCTCGCCGCGGGACTCACGCGGTTCGTGCTCGTGACCGTGTTCCATTCCTCGAGCAACTCGCCGCGCGTGCCGGGGCTGCCCGGGGTGCCGCTGGGGCCGCTCTCGGACCTCCCGGCGCTGGGCCCGCTGCTCGAGACCCCGCTCGTGCTCATCGCCATCGCGATCGTGCCCGCCGCGGCGTGGCTCGTGTTCCGCACGCCGTTCGGCTTGCGGCTCCGCGCCACCGGCGAGCTGCCCGAGGCGAGCGCCGCGCTCGGGCTCGCGGTCGGGCGCCTGCGCGCGAGCGGCGTGATGCTCTGCGGCGCGCTCGCCGGGCTCGCCGGCGCCTGGCTCGCGAGCGAGCAGCACTGCTTCACCGACAACATGACCGGCGGCCGCGGCTACATCGCGATCGCGGCGATGATCGTGGGCAAGTGGCACCCGGCCGGAGCCGCCGCGGCGTGCCTGCTGTTCGGCGCCACCGAGGCGGCGCAGATCGCGCTCCAGGGCAGCAACTTCCCGAGCGCTCTCTTGCAGGCGCTCCCTTACGCGGTCACGATGCTCGCGCTGGCCGGGTTCATCGGGCGCGCCACACCGCCGCGCGCGCTCGGCACGCCATACGACCCCGAGGGCGCGTGATCTCCGACGCATCGGACATCGAGAGGAATGTCGAGGACGCCGTCGCCGCGATCCGCGCGCAGACGGCGCTCGTGCCCCGCGTGGCGCTCACCCTCGGCTCGGGCCTGGGCGGCGTGGTGGATGCCGTCGAGCAGGCGACCGTGTTTCCCACGCGCGAGCTGCCGCACTGGCCGCGCTCGACCGTGCCCGGCCACGCCGGGCGGCTGGCGATCGGCACGTGGTGCGGGGTGCCGATCGCCGCGCTCTCGGGCCGGAGCCACCGCTACGAGGGGTACTCGCTGGACAAGATCACGCTCGCGGTGCGGGTGATGGCCGCGCTCGGCGCGCGCGTGCACATCTTCACCAACGCGGTGGGCGCGATCCGCGAGGACCTCCGCCCCGCCGACGTGTTGCTCGCCACCGGGCACCTGAACTTCATCGGCAAGCGCGGACTCCTGACGCCCGACGAGCTGCGCGAGCGCGACGGCGCCCGCCGCGTGGCGGAGCCCTACTCGCTGCGGCTGCGAGCGGCGCTGGGCGCGGCCGCGAAGCAGGCTGGCGTGACGCTCCACCAGGGCGTGCTGATGGGCGGCCACGGGCCCACGTACGAGACCGCCGCCGAGGTGCGGATGGCGCGGACGCTGGGCGCGGACGTGGTGTGCATGAGCACGGTGCACGAGGTGACGCTCGCTGCCCAGCTCGGCTGCGAGGCCGCGAGCCTGTCCTGCGTCACCAACCGGGCGACCGGCCTCTCCGACACCCCGCTCACGCACGCCGAGGTCACCGTGGTCGCCGACCAGGTGGCGGTGAAGCTCCGGGCGATCCTGGAGCGGTTCCTGGAGGCGGAGGGGCGGGGGAGGTAGCCGCCCGCCAGGGTCAAGTTCGAGGTGGCAGAACACCTTTCAACCCCTGCCCGGTCAGCCGCCGTCGAACCTTGACGAACCTCGTGGGCGCTCGCGCGTCTCTTAGGGGGCGGATCCTCCCGCTGCGCTGGGTTCGGTATCGCCACTTGACAATCCCGGAACAGATTGCGGTACACGGGGCTGGCAGGCGCGGGTTTCCACGGGGCCAAGTGCCGCGGACGGCCAAGAAACAAGCTGAAAACGCGTTCGCGGATGTATATCCTCTGCCACTCGAGCACCGGGATCTCCTCACGGAGGCCATTCGTGAAGCCGAATCACCCGTTCCTCGTCATCGCCGTAATCACCGCGTGCGTGACGTCCGCGGGTTCCGCATTCGCGGGATCCGGATGCCCGGACGATCCCGAGCGCTGCGTCGAGCGCGGAGCCACGGTGTCGCACCGCACGGTCACGGTGGCACCGGCGACCGTTGCGCCGACGCCGGCGCGCATCGCGCCCGCGATAGCCACGGCGCACAAGACTCCGGTCGCATCCGTGACGCCGAAGAGCAAGTCGGCGAGCAAGCCCGCGCGCGTGACGCCCTCCACGCCGGCCCCGGCGACGCCGGGCATGGGCATGCTGCTCAAACTCTCGAACGGCAGCGGCGGCGAGGTCTCACTGTTCCCCAGCAAGCCCAACGACACCACTTCCGGAGCGAGCTGGGTTCTCTAGAGTCATTCAGCGGCTCGTACCGCAACGCCGCGTCACCAGCCCCAAGGTGGCGCGGCGTTCTCGTTTGATTGTGCGCTGAAGATTGTGGGCGGCACGGCGGGTGCAGTGATGCGCGGGCATGGATGCCTCGACGCCGGGCTTCACGCCGCCCTTCTGCCCGCGAACTGATTGCCGCTACCATCGCTCCAGCCTCGGCTGGCGCTGGCGCCGCCACGGCTCCTTCACCCGGCGGGCCGCGCCCCAGCGCATCCCCAGGTTCCGTTGCGGCCACTGCGGGCACACCTTCAGCAGCCAGACCTTCTCCACCACCTACTGGCTCAAGCGGCCAGAGGTCCTGCTCCCGGCCGCATTCGCGGCCCTCGCCTGCTCCGGTCATCGCCAGAGCGCTCGCGAGCGAGGTTGTTCTCCTGGGACCATCCAGCGCCAGGTCGGACGTGTCGGCCGTCACGCCCTGCTCCTGCTCCAGGCCCACGCGCCTCACCGCGCCATCGCCGAGCCGGTGGTCGTCGATGGCTTCGAGTCCTTCGCGTTCAGCCAGTACCACCCGCTCTACCTCAACCTCGTGGTCGGGGCCGAGAGCCACTACTGCTATGCGTTCACCCACTCGGAGCTGCGCCGCAAGGGGCGGATGACGCTGCGGCAGCGTCGGCGTCGCGCCGTGCTCGAGGCCGAGCACGGTCGCCCGGATCCCCAGGCGATCGAGTTCGGCACCTATCGTGCGCTCGCCCTGGCGGCGCCCGTGCCCCAGGCCCTGGTGGTGCGTTCCGACGAGCATGATGCCTACCCGCGGGCGCTGCGCCGGCTCCAGGGCTACGCGATCCGCCACGAGCGCACGCACAGCCGGGTCGCGCGCACGGCGGGGAACCCGCTGTTCCCGGTCAACCGCATGGATCTGTTACTGCGGCACAACAGTGCCAACCACAAGCGCGAGACGATCGCGTTCTCGAAGCGCCACCAAGCGGTGGTCTGGCGAGCGGCGTGGCTCCTGGCGTGGCAGAACTACGCCAAGCCGTTCTCGGAACGCCATGGCGGTGGCACGCCGGCGATGCGGGCGGGCCTCTGCGAACGGCGGCTCCCGGTGGCGGAGCTCCTTCGTTGGCGATTGTTCCCCGCCCGAGTCGGCCTGCCCGAGGAGTGGCGGGACTACTACGCGGGCCGGATACGGACGCGGAGGATCCGCAACGAGCACCGTCACCTGCTCAAGTTGGCCAACTGAAAGGCGGCCGAGCCCCTCAGGGACTCGGCCGCCCGAACGCAGCAACAATCTTCGGCGCACAACCTTCTCGTTTCAGCGCTCGAACCCGCTGAGCTTCGCCAGCGAGTCGGGCGACAGGGCGCCGACCGTGCGCCACCCGGCGATCTCCCAGGTCGGGTAGGAGTCCACGCTGTCAGGTGAACTCCTGCTGCACTCCACGTAGGGCAGGTCGGCGGCGGCGGCCCCGAACAGCTCCTTCTGCTCTCGGCAGGCCGTGCACCACCACACGCCGTAGAAACGCGCGCCGCTCGCCGTGAGGTGCCGGGCGATGGCCTCCAGGCGTTGCGGGTCGCCCGCGGGCGGCAGGGGCTTGTGGCCGCCGGTCGTGAGCGTGAGCGCGACCATGGCGGCGGCGAGCCCGGCGCCGGCCGCAGCGTGCGCCATGCGGCCACGCTTCGCGATGTCGGCCGCGGCGATCGCGCCCAGGGCCAGCGAGAGCGCGGCCGAGAGCGCGCACCACGGGCAGAACGCCCTGAGCGCCACCATGCGCGCCACGAGGAACAGGCTGAAGAGCGCCATGCCGATGGCGACCGCGTGGAACGCGGCGCGCGCCCGACCCGACCACGAGCCCTCGAGCCACACCGCGGCCACGGCGAGCAGCGTGGCGCTGGCGTAGCCGAAATGCCCCCAGACCACGAGCGGCAGCCCGAGCGGCGTGGTGCCCGAGGCGAGGAAGAGCGCTGCACAGTCGAACCGCGCCGAGCCCGCGCACGGCATGTGGCCCTCGCCCAGCCAGCGGACCGAGAGCCACGCGGTCTCGAGCGCGCCCGCGAGCGCGACGCCGGCGGCGACGAGCCAGCGGCGCGCCGTCACCGGACAGCGTTCCCCAGGGCCGCCAGCGAGTCGCGCGCCTCGGTGAGGTCGGGGTGGCGCGCGAGCGAGCGCTCGTAGGCGCGGCGCGCTTGGTCGCGCTTCCCGCGCGCAGCAAGGAGCTGGCCCAGGCGCAGGTCGTATTCGGGGTATGCGCCTGGTGCCGAGTCCGCGGCGCGGAACGCGCGCTCGGCGCCGGCGAGGTCGCCGGCGTAGAAGTGCGCGAGGCCCTGGCGGTCGCGCACGGCGACCTCGGTCGGTTGCTGCCGCGCCGCCTCGTCGAAGTGCCGCTCGGCATCTTCGAAGCGCCCCTCGAGCAGCGCCAGGTTCCCGGCAAACGCCTGCGAGCGGGCGTTGAATGGCGAGTCGGCGATGGCGCGCTCGATCTCGGCGCGGATCGGGCCGCGCGCCGTCGAGTCGCGCGCGGCGCGGGCGCCCAGCGGTCCGATGCCGGCGGGGCCGCCCGGCAGGTAGTGGTAGGCGTACTCGCGCGCGAGCTGCGCGCAGGAGCCGTCACGCCGGAGCCACAGCACCGCTTCGTCGTCCACGAACACCATCGCCCACGTGCTGTCGGCATCGAGGAAGTTGGCGAGGACAGGGCTTCCGGGCGTGGCGCCCGGGAGCAGCACCCAGTCGAAATGGAACTTCCGGTCGGTGGCGTGCCAGGCGTTGCTGTCCTGCTGGGCCCACGCGTAGAGGTAGCGGATCTCCTTCGTGCCCGCCTGGTGGATGTCCATGAACGGCAGCCTTCCCGGGTCCGGATAGAAGCGATAGAGCAGGTAGCCGCCGAACGAGAACGTGTTGAACGCGCGCCCGCGCACGCCGTGCTTCTCGATCCAGTCGCATGCGTGCTCGGGGTACATGCGGTGCTCCCAGCCGACGCCGAGCCGGACGATGGGATCGGTGAGCGAGGGGATCACGAGCGCGACGCACGCCGTGGCGGCGAGCATCCCGCGCTCCGCCCCACCGCGCAGCCACGACGGCCAGCGCACGCGCCCCAGCCAGTCGGCCATGTCGCGCGCGGCGAACGGCGCCAGGGTCAGGGCCGCGTAGCCGATGAAGCGCTGCGTGCTCAGAGCCTGCGTGAGGCACACCAGCATCAACGCCGCCTCGGCGACATCGAACCCGCGTGCGCGCCAGCGCACGATCGCCCCGGCGACGACGCAGCCCAGCCACAGCGGCAGCAGGTCGCGGATGTGCACGTCCCAGAACACCGGCGACAGCTCGCCGATCGATTGGTAGACGGGCTCGTGACGCCACACGGTGAAGTACTGGAGCGGCTGGATGAGAGCCTTCCAGCCGAACGGGTTCGCGAAGCTCGCCACGCCCGAGGCGACCATGGCGAGCGCGAGCGCGCCGGGCGCGCGGCCCGACCGCCGCCGGAACAGGTCGTCCAGCAGGTAGGCACCGGAGATGATGAAGCCCAAGTAGTAGGAGATGTGGGCGTTCGCCCACAGCAGCGCGATCGCGACGATGCCCCAGGCGGGATCCCTGGCGAGAGGCGCGTGCGGAGCGGCGCGCAGGCGGCGCGTCTCGAGCAGCAGGATCTGTACTGCGAGCAGGATCCCCGCGAACGTCTCCGGTCGCATCTGCGATCTACCCCGCCACAGGATCACGCCCCAGACGATCATGAGCAGCGGGCCCACGCCGGTCGCACCCATGCGGCGCGCGGTCACGTAGGCGAGGCCGAATGCCACGAGCGTGGTGAGCCAGCGCCAGGCGTAGAGCCCCCACAGGCCGCCGAGGTTCCAGAACGGCCACAGCGCCACGCGGAAGAGCCACGACGGCAGCACGTCCGGCGCGCCGTGCGTGGGCCAGGTCCAGAGCTGGGTGTGCGGGATCGCGTGCGTCTTCCAGATCACCTTCCCCACGAGCAGGTGCTGCCAGAGATCGGGGTCGTAGATCGGCGTCGTGACCACGGCGAGCGCGCACAGCGCCGCCACGACCAGCGCCACCCTGAGCGCGCCGCGCGGCATCGAGGGCAGCGGCTCCATCGCCGGCGCCGCGCCGCGGACAGCCTCCCTGCGTTTCGCCCCTGCCCCCGCGGCCGACGTGGGAAGGGCCCGGCTCCGCCGGGCCCCCCGCTCGCCGGATCTGCTCAAGGGAGCACTTCGACGCGGTTCACCACCGCGCCCTGCGTGACCTTCTTCGCCACGTCCAGCCCGCGCGTCACCTCCGCGAAGATGGTGTAGCGGCCGTTCAGGTGCGGTTGCGGCGACAGTGTCACGAACCACTGGCTGCCGCCGGTGTCCTTGCCCGAGAGCGCCATGCCCACCTTGCCGGCCTCGTAGCGGAGTTGGTTGTACTCGCAGCGGATCGTGTAGCCGGGCCCGCCCGAGCCGGTGCCGGTGGGATCGCCGTCCTGGATGACGAAGTCGGGCACCACGCGGTGCACGCGCAGGCCATCGAAGTAGTGCTTCTTCGCCAGCGCGACGAAGTTCTTGACCGTCTGCGGCGCGAGGTCGACGTAGAAGCGCCACTCGATGTCGCCGGCCGAGGTGTGGAGCACGGCGCGGCTATAGGCCGGGGGCTGGAAGAACTCGTCGTCGTGCGTGGCCGGCGGCTCGGGCGCGGGGTGCGCCTTCTCCACGCTGTCGGCGTAGGCGCGGCCGGCGAGCGTGCGCAGGGCGTCGCGGATGCCGATGCGCGCGTCGGCGTCGGCGTCGTGCCCGCGCGTGGCGTAGGCCGCGGCGAGGAGCGGCACGCTCGCCGTGTCACCCGCGTCCGCGAGTGCACCGGAGCAGGCGGCGCTGATCAGCACGTCTGGATCGCCGACACCTTTTCGCAGCACGTCCAGCATCGGCCGCAGCGACTTGTGGTGCGTGGCGCCGAGCAGCACGCCGGTCACCTCGGCCGCGGTCATGCGCACGAGTCGATGGCCGTCGGTGTGGAACGCGCCCGAGAGCGCGTTCGCCGCGCGCGGCGGCGTCTCGTCCAGGTCGCGCGCGCGCAGCGTGCGAAGCGCGTCCATGACCGCGTTGCGGGTGTAGGCCGAGGTGTCGGCGAAGAGCCCGCGCGCCAGCTCCAGCCCCGAGCGGTGGAGCCGCACGATGAGCGCGCGGCCGCAGGCGCCGCGGGTGGCGAAGTCGGCGTCGTCGAAGCCGTGCACCAGGGCGGAACGCAGCGCCAGCGAGTCGGTGCCGGAGCTGACCCAGACGAAGCTGTCGGCGAGCGCGGTGGCCGCGGTGACGCGCACATACGGATCGCGGTGCGCGAGGAGCTGGGTGAGGCGCGCCGCGAGGCCAGGGACCGAGGCGTCGCCGATCGATTGCAGCGCGCGCACGGCGTTCACCACCACGGGGACATCGCCGTCGTCGAGCGCGGCCATGAGCGCGGTGGTGGCGAGCGGCGACTTCTCGCGGCCGAGCGTACGCGCGGCGTGCGCACGCACGAGCGGGTCCGGGTCGCGCAGGAGCGGCGTCACCACCGGCACGACGCGCGCAGGTGTCACCAGCTTCTCGAGCGCGTAGACCACGCGCCAGCGCACGGCCGGGTCTTTCTCACCCAGGCTCGCGATGAGGGCATCGGTCGCGGAGGTGTCCGCGAGCCGCCACAGCGACTCGCACACGCGCTGCTTGCGCGTGGATGTGCCGGTGCGAAGCAGCGGCAGCAGCTTCGCGGTGGCCGCCTTGTCGCCCAGCTTGCCCAGGGCTTCGGCAGCGTTGTCCTTGACCCCGGCGTCGGGATCGTCGAGCGCCTTCTCGAGCGCCGCGCGCGCCGACTTGTGCCCGATCTGCCCCAGCGCGAACGCCGCCTCGGAGCGAACGCTCGCCACCTTGTCCGCGAGCAGCGGCAGCAGCGCCGGGATGCTCAGCGTGTCCTGGAGCCGCCCCACCGCGAGCACGGCGCGCGAGCGCACCGCCGGATCCGCGTGGCTTAGCGCCGAAGCGAGCTTCCCGCTCGCCCAGTCGCGGCTGTCCTCGGCGGCGGCGATGTCGCGGAGTACCGCCGCGTTCGGCGCCGGCGCAGGAGCGGCGAGAGCAGAGGACCATGCCGCGGCGCAGAAGAGCAGCGGTAGTGCGTTGCGGAAGAGCTTCACGACGACCTCCGGGCGTGGCCTACCCGACGTGGACTCCGTGGAGCACTCGGCGGCTCCGAGGTCGCGCAGCCTACCAAAAGTCGCTACGGCACCGTGGTCTCGGTCTCGTGGTGCGGCTTGCGCAGCTTCACGAGCTTCCCGAGCTGCTCGGTCGTCTGGCCACCCGTGGAAGTGACGCTCACCCGGTAGAAGTAGACGCCGTTCGCCAGCTCGTCACCCTCGGTATCGTGGCCGTCCCAGGCGATCTGGTGATAGCCCGGCGTCAGGTCCCGCACCACGCCCACGTAGATCGACTTCCCGGCCTGCGTGAACACGTGGATCTTGAGGTTCGCGTTCTCGGTGCCGAGCAGCACGAACGAGAACCGCGTGCCGTCCGTGTCGAATGGGTTGGGGAACGGGAACAGGTTCTGGAGCGTGAGCTTCGAGGCGCTGGCGGTGACGCGGAACGTGCGCGTCACCGTGCCGCCACCCTGGACGGCCATCGTCAGCGCGTAGCTGTCGATCGGGTAGTCCGGGTGCGTCCAGCTGAGGATCCACTCACGGCCCGACGCATCGCCCGGGTTCGCCGCGGCGGCGAACGCCACCGGGGTGCCGTTCAGCTTGAGCGAGATCTCGTTGAGCGGGTCCGTGAGCGGTGCCGGCGAGAGCACGAGCAGCGACAGCGCGGCGCTCGCGGGCACCTCGTCGTTGTCGTGGATCGACGTCCCGCCCGAACGCAGCACCGCGTCCAGCTGGAGCGTGATGTCGGTGCGCTGGACGAGCCCGTAGCGGTCGCGCGCCACGATCGCATAGTCCTGGCTCAGCGGCGCGGGATGCGTGAGGTAGACGAGCTTGAAGTGCCGGCCGCCGAACGTGCTCCCGGCCGCCGTGTCGGGCAGCGGCGGGGTCACCGTGTAGTCGGTCGTGGGCACGACCACGTCGCCGCCTCCGGTGTTCACGTAGAGCGCCAGGCTGTCGATGCGCACGTTGGAGACCACGTCGGCATCGATCCGCAGCGTGTCGCCGGGCGTATGGAGCTTGATCGGCGTGCCGCTCGTCACCGGGAGCTGGTTCGCGAACACCTGGCCCAGCGGCCGGCCGATGGAGATGCGCGTGGCCGGGTCGCCGAGCAGCGTGTAGCTGACGCTCAGGCCGCGCTCGGAGGAAAAGCTCTGGCGCGTGCCGAGGTAGCGGAACAGCGCCGAGAGCACGCACTCGCCCATGAGCACGCGCGAGCCGCGGTCATCCGCACCCAGGAACTCGTCGCGCGGCGGGTTCACGAACAGGCTGCGCATCAACTCGATGTTGATGTGGTTGACGGTGTCGTTCGGCACCACCTCGAAGCTCGCCGAGGCCCAGCTCGCCACGGCGCCGCGGCCGTTGGGCTGGTAGAGCAGGTCCTCGCCCAGGCACGGGCCGGCGTTCGCCGTCTGCTGCCCCGGACGCGCGAACATGTTCGCGTGGCACGAGAACGCGGCGAAGATGAACGGCTTGTTGTCGTTCGCGAGCCGCAACTCGTCGCCCGAGGTGAAGCCCAGGTTCACGAACATGTCCTCGTGCGTGAGCACGGCCTCGTTCGCGTGGCCCTGATAGTTCCAGATCAGCTGGCCCGAGTTGAGCTTGCCGATCAGGATCGGCGTCACGCCGGCGTGGCAGTGCTGCTGCGTCTCGGCGCGGG